>Ga0307508_10000514_pt1 | contig 46387 bp, 35 predicted proteins | sample 9_EM_MG_FD_203089 | JGI IMG/M metagenome (GOLD analysis project Ga0307508, IMG submission 203089) | Populus trichocarpa ectomycorrhiza microbial communities from riparian zone in the Pacific Northwest, United States - 9_EM | ecosystem: Host-associated > Plants > Roots > Unclassified | place... | reverse complement strand
AAGGTCGAAATCCGCAAATTGTTCGACATCGTCCGCGACGACGTCTGGGCTGCGACGCAACACCAGCAGCAGCCCTTCACCTACGGCTCGCCGCCCGGACGCGAGGATTTCTACTTCGTGGCGGGGAAGTAGTTCGCGGTTATTTCAGGCCGCCGAAAATTGCGTTATCATCTGCCTCTTATATTCTGTGCGTGTGACCTAGATCACAGTATTCATTGGGTGGTTTGCATAACCTCGCGTGCGGCGCAGGGATTTACAGCAAAGGCAATGCAGTAACGGCATCATTTTGAACGCGGGATTTGGTCGGGCAGGGGAACATCGCATGGGCATTTTTCGCCGTACTATGGCGTCTGCCGCGTTGACTGCCTTTGTAATGATCTCTCTGCTGCAGGTGTCGTTCGCCGAGACCCGCGTCGCGCTGGTGATCGGCAACGGCGCCTATCAAAATGCGCCGCGTCTGCCGAATCCGCGAAACGATGCCGTGGACGTGGCTGCGGCGCTCACGCGCGATGGCTTCACGACCATCGTCGAGACCGATCTCGACAAGGCCGCGATGGAGAACGCCACGATCCGCTTCGCGCGGGCGGCACGCACCGCAGATGTCGCGATGTTCTATTACAGCGGGCATGCGTTGCAGTTCGCAGGCGCGAACTATCTGGCTCCCGTCGACGCAAGGTTGCGGGATGAGGCCGACCTGCGCCGCCTGATCCGGCTCGACGATATCGTCAGCGACCTCCAGCAGGCGAAGAACCTGCGCATCCTGGTGCTGGACTCCTGTCGCGACAACCCGATGGCCGAAGAGCTCAAGCGCTCGATCGGCACCACGCGCGCACTGCCGTTGCAGCGCGGACTTGCCAAGATTGACAGCCCGCAGGGCATGATCGTGGCCTTCGCAACGCAGGCAGGACGAACCGCGGAAGACGGCGACGGCCGTCATAGCCCATACACGGCGGCGTTCCTGAAAAACATCGAGGCGAGAGAGGAGATCGGCACGATTTTCCGGCAGATCAGCGAGGATGTCTATGAAACCACGGGACACGGACAGCTGCCGGAGTTGTCGCTCTCGCTGATTGGAAAGTTTTACCTGCGCGGCAGGGTCGAGATCGTCTCCAAACCCGACAACCAGGCGACGCAGCCGGACATCGTCCGATCGGATTTCAGCGCGGCCGAGCGTGTGGACACGATCGGGGGGTGGGACGCTTTCCTGAAACAGCACCCGGATGGATTTTATGCGTCGCTGGCACAGGAGCGACGGGCTAAGCTCACGGCGAAGGCCGGTGCCCCGGCTGGCAATCCTTCGCAACAGGCGGCGCTGCCGAGCGTCGCCGTTCCATCGGCTGCCGACAAAGCAGCGCTTGGCTCGAGCGCAGTCGCCGACGCGCGGGAAAAATACCGCGGTTGGGCGCTGGTGCAGGTGGCCGGGCTTCCAGATCGGGTCAATGCTCTCGCTACGCCGGGCGATGGCAAGAGCCTGATATCGGCGGGCGACGTTTCCCAGGTCCGAATCTTGGATGCGGCAAATGGCACCTTATTGCGTTCGCTCGGTGGGCTTTGGGATCCCATACATGCTGTCGCGGTTTCACGAGATGGTAAGCATATCGTATCGGGCAACAAAGACGGGATCGTCAGAATATGGAATGCAGAGGACGGCAATCAGGAACGCTGGCTGCAAGCGAATGCCAGCCCGATCAATGCGGTTGCGATCTCGCCTGATGGCAGTCGCATCGTATCGAGCAGTTCCGACCTCGTCATTAAGGTTCGAGACAGAGCGAGTGGCGTCATTCTAAGCGTTCTGCAGGGGCATGCGAGCCTGGTGAATGCCCTTGCAGTCTCGACGGACGGAAATCGCATCGTGTCGGGAAGTGGTGACACGACCGTCAAGATATGGGACGCAAGTCGTGGAATCCTGCTCCATACGCTGCAAGGGCACTCCAAGTCAGTGAGCGCGGTTGCAATATCTCAGGATGGCAGCCGCATCGTATCGGGCAGCTGGGACAAGACTCTCAAGATCTGGGACGCCGTGAGTGGTAACTTGCTGCGCACCCTTGAAGGACACGTGGGCCCGATAAACGCCCTTGCGCTTTCACCGGACGGCAGCCGTATCGTCTCGGGAGGTTACGACGACGTCATCAGGATCTGGGATGCGACGACCGGCAATCAGCTGCCTCCGCTACCGGGTCAATCAGGCACTGTGAGCGCACTTTCATTCGCGCTTAATGGCGGCCGAATCGCGTCGGGCGGTTCTGACGGTAGCCTCAAGATTTGGGACGCAAATAGTGGCGTCTTGCTGCAATCTGTCGCGGCCCTCGGTCCGTCACATTTGGTTGTCATTCGCCCTGACGGTTCGTTCTGGACGGATCAGAAAAGCCTAAGTCAGCTCAAGCTGGTTCGCGGCAGAGAAGAGATGCCGCTGCCCGAGGACTACAAGGCGGTCTTTCTGCGCGAGAGGCCGTTCGATGAGGGCGTCCTAGCGGGGAGAAAATAGGTCACTACGCTTATGCGGGCAAACTTGCTCGCCGGCGTGTTGACGACGCCGAGCCTCCGGGTCGCCATTTTTCAACTTAAGCGAGTGCTTGGCTGCCATCCCCCAGATCATAGTTGTGCGGCCTGTTGCTGATTTATCGCATTCCAAAATCGTTGCACGAATTCAGCCACTCCGCCTTGGTCCGCCAAGGATCCGCCGCATCTTCGCTATAAAGTGATCATGGATAAGGCCGCAACCCAAGCGTGCATACAGGAAATTGCCGACTTCCCGGCGATTCCCAGAGGCGCGTCAGGGAAAGGGGGGCGGTATCTCGTCGGAAGGCTGTACCATTGAGTTATTAGGACCACCGTGAGGCGTGTTGCAATCCGTACATCGCAGGACCCGGGACGTGATCATGTCCCAGCGCGGGACTCTGCGCTTGCCGAGGTCGCTCGGGCGCCCGAAAGGCGGCGGATATTTTTTTCCGGCGCCGGGGGCGCACTGCGACACCGCGTTGAGGAATTGCGATCGGACTTTCTGGTCCAGACCACGCCAGCTTCCGGGCAGTTGACCGATACGCTGCTTGGCGATGCGCCGATGGCGGCATTCGCAGGCGCCTTTCTGGGCTGCGTGACGACCGAATGGTTCAACGCTTCCGGGATTTCCCCCGATATCGGATCCGCACTGGTCACTGTGGTGATCTGCGGCGCGTTGCTGATCACGCGCACCACCGGCCTGTTTGCGGCAGCATTTTTTCCCGCGCTCTATGGCGGCGCCTTTGCCGGCATGACGCCGATCGTCTGGCTCAGCAGCAGCGCGACCGGCGCGCTCTCGGTCGCACTCTCGATCGTCTGCGGCCTCGTATTCTTCGTCGTTGCCAGGCTGGACAGTCGCTCAGTCGCCCCGTTCGGGAGCGGATGCGGAGGCAGGCTGGGGGCGATCGCCATCGTGGCTTCTTTTCTCTTCGTCGAACTGGTTCGGCCATTGGGGGCAGACGCGAGCCGTTTCCACGCCGCTGCGGCCGGCACACTCGACATTGAGCCGGGGGCGGCAATTCGCGCCTTGTTGGCGTCTCTGGTCGGAATCTTCGGCACCCTCATTGTGCTTCGGCAACGGCACATGGCGGAGGCCAGCGTGCCGGCACGAATCTTCATCGCATCCGCGGCGGCGCTGGTGGGCCTGATCGTTCTCCACCGCGGCGATCCCGACGACCTGTCCGCGATCGATGCCTTCTACGCGGGATGTTTCGTCGGGATGTCGGTGCCCGATCGGCTGAAGGGCTGGTTTCAGCCCGCCGCTGCGGCGCTCGTGCTCATCATCCTGCTGCCGCCGGTGCGCGCCTTCTTGAACGGCTTCGGCGGCGGCCTTGGCCTCGCCGCGTTTATCGCCGTGATGCTGATCGTCACCTCGATCCGTGCAACGGCCTGGATGGCGCGCGACATGTTGACGGGCAACAAGCGTTTTGCCACGGCGGCGGCGAGCGCCATCATCGCGGCCTTTCTGATGGTCGGCTCGATATCGGTCGAGCCTCTCACCGAAGAGGTGCCGGTCTCGGTTGCGCCGACCGCGTCCGAGCAGACGGCGGAAACGCCGGACGCGACGCCGGTGCAGCTGGTCGTTGGAAAGCCGGCGCCAGCTGCCGCCGACAGCCCGATTCCGATCAGCATTTCACTGGTCAACCCCGCCGTGGACGACGTCGTGCTTCTCAGCGGTCTGCCTGCCGGATCGACCGTGACGAAAGGTCGTCCATCGGCGACCGGCGGTTGGCACCTGTTGGCGGGCGAACTGGCCGATGCCGTCATCCGCCCTGCGCCGGGCTTCGCCGGCGGCGCTGACATCACGGTCGAACTGCGGCGCGCCGACCAGCGCATCGTTGATCGCCAGGAGCTGCATCTCGAATGGGCCGGCGCGGCACCGCAAGCAAGAGCAGATGTCGCGCCGCCTGTCGCCGCCGCGCTGCCGGCCGACCAGAACCCGGCCCCGGTGACCGAGGATGAGGAGGCGCTGTTTCGTGAGTTTCTTCAATCCAGAGGCCATGCTGCGCCAGACATCCAGGGCGCGGCGCTGCCTGTCCGCACGATGGCCAGCGTTCCGCACGTCCGCAGCCCGGCTGCGGCATCGACGGGACCTCATACGCTGGCGGTTCCGCCCGCGGGTGGAGCTGTGCGCCCGCGCCATCCGCTTGGCTGGCGCGCGGATCTGGTTGACGGTCAGAAAAAGCCCCCGGTGAGAACGACCCCGCCGCCAGCGCCGCGTCGGGATCGCCCGGCTGCGGTGTCGCCGTGAGCGCACCGTCAGTGCCGCGACTTCCCGACGTTTGAGAGCTAAACGCGCGCGTCGATTGGAACGGCGCGCGCGACGCATAGGAGCATGCCATTTGAACGGACCCCTGAGGCTGTTCCAATGGTCTCTGCCCGTGTAGGCTGGCTCGTCCGCAGGCCCGATAAGGTAAGCCGACAATCACTTGGGCGCGCGCGTGCGCGTGCGCCGATAACGGAGACAGTGGAACGACCATGGCGGATACTCAATATTTGGCGCCGCGCACGCTCGATGAAGCGATCCGCGCGTTCGCAGGTGCCGGAAGCGCTGCGCGCATCCTGGCCGGTGGCACCGATTTGCTGGTGCAGATGCGCGCAGGCAGCGTGAAGCCGGGCGTGATCGTCGACGTCAAGAAGATTGCGGAGATGAGTACAATCGAGGAAGCCGCCGATGGCAGCTTTCGGATCGGCGCCGCCGTCGCAGGCGCGGTGCTGTCGGAACATCCGCGCTTCGGCAAGGTCTGGCCCGGTGTGCTGGAGGCCGTGAATCTGATCGGTTCCACCCAGGTGCAGGGCCGCGCCTCGGCCGGCGGCAATCTGTGCAATGGCTCGCCAGCCGGTGACAGCGTGCCCGCCATGATCGCGGCCGGCGCCATCGTCACGCTGGCCGGGCCGAATGGCCGCCGCGAATTGCCGGTGGAGAAGGTGCCGGCGGGTCCCGGCCGCACCAACCTGTTGCCGGGCGAAATCCTGGTCAGCTTCGCACTGCCGCCGCGCCCGCCGGGCTCCAGCGATGCGTATTTGCGCATGATCCCGCGCACCGAGATGGACATCGCGGTGGTTGGCTGCGGTGTCAGCCTGACTTTGAAGGATGGCGTCTGCACGGCGGCCCGGGTCGGGCTTGGCGCCGTGGCGCCGACGGTGCTCCTGGTCGAGGCGGCGGCGCAAGCGCTGATCGGCTCGCGCCTCGAGGACGCGGCGCTCGGGGCCGCGGCTGACGCCTGCCGCGCCGCCTGCCGTCCGATCGACGACAAGCGCGGCACCGTCGCCTACCGCACCAGAGTTGCCGGCGTGCTGTTGAAGCGCACGGCCGTTATCGCTGCCGAGCGCGCCAGAGGAAATTGAAGACGATGACAAAACTGCACGTTTCCACCACCATCAACGGCGAGCCGATGGAGTTTCTCTGCGAGCCCGCTGACACCATGCTCGACGCCCTGCGCGGGCCGCTCGGCCTGACCGGCTCGAAGGAAGGCTGCGCATCCGGCGATTGCGGCGCCTGCTCGATCATGCTGGACGATCGCCTGGTCTGTTCCTGCCTGATGCTCGGGTGCGAGGCCGAAGGTCACGAGATCAGGACCATCGAAGGCATGGCGCAGGGCGAACATTTGCATCCGCTGCAGCAGAAGTTCCTGGAACTGGCGGCGCTGCAATGTGGCATCTGCACATCCGGCATGTTGGTCGCCTCCGACGCGCTGCTGCGGAAGAACCCGCGGCCGAGCGAGGAAGAGGTCAGGTTCTGGCTCGCCGGCAATCTCTGCCGGTGCACCGGTTACGACAAGATTGTCCGCGCGGTTCTCGAGACCGCCGCCGACATGCGGGAGATGGCACAATGAACATCGTCACCAACAACAAGTGGATCGGCCAGCGTACCATTCGCCCCGACGGCGTCGACAAGGTCACGGGACGGGCGGCGTTTGCCGCCGACACCACCATGCCGGGCATGATCTGGGGCAAGATCAAGCGCAGCCCGCATCCGCACGCGCGCATCCTGTCGATCGACACCTCGAAGGCGGAGGCGCTCCCCGGCGTCAAGGCCGTGGTCACCGCCAAGGACGTCGTCAACTTCCCGATCGACAAGTCGGTGATGCTCGGCATCCAGGACATGCGCTGGATGTGCCGCAACGTGATGGCGCGCGAAAAGGCGCTGTTCCCCGGCCACCCCGTCGCGGCCGTTGCCGCAACCACCGAGGCGATCGCGGCGCAAGCCTGCGAGCTGATCGAGGTTCAATACGAGGTGCTGCCGTGGTCGATCGAGATCGACGACGCGCTCAAGGCCGACGCGCCGATCCTGCACGAGTTCAACAAGTTCGAAGGCAAGCCGTCCAACATTGCCGGCCGCATCGAAGTCAAGAAGGGCGACGTCGCGCAAGGTTTTGCCGCGGCCGAGATCGTCATCGAGCGCAGTTTCACGACCCGCCCGGTGCACCAAGGCTATATCGAGCCGCACGCCTGCCTGGTCAGCGTTGCCGCCGACAACAAGACCACGATCTGGAGCTCGAGCCAGGGCCAGTTCATGGTGCGCGCCATGACGGCGCACCTGACCGGCATTCCGCAGAGCGACATCCGCGCCATTCCAGCCGAGATCGGCGGCGGCTTTGGCGGCAAGACCATCGTCTATCTCGAGCCGCTCGCCGCTCTCCTGGCGAAGAAGTCCGGCCGCCCGGTGAAGATGGTGATGACCCGCGAGGAGGTGATGCGGGCGACCGGCCCGACGTCGGGCTCGAAGAGCACGGTCAAGATCGGCGCCAGGAAGGACGGCACCATCGTCGCCGCGCAGGGCACCTTCTATCTGCAGGCCGGCGCGCTGCCGGGCTCGCCGATCCGCGGCGCGGTCGGCTGCAGCTTCTCGCCCTACGACATCCCGAACGTGCTGTCGGTCGGCTACGACGTGCTCTCCAACCGCTCCAAGGTCGCGGCCTATCGCGCGCCGGGCGCGCCGATCGGCGCCTTTGCGGTGGAGTGCGTGATGGACGAGCTCGCCGAAGCGCTGAAGATGGATCCGCTGGAGCTGCGGCTGAAGAATGCCGCCAAGCAGGGAACCAAGGCCGCGCATGGCCCGGTGTTTCCGCGCATCGGCTACATCGAGACCCTGGAGGCGGCGAAAGCGCACCCGCACTACACCGCGCCGCTCGGCAAGCTTCAGGGCAGGGGCGTTGCGTCCGGCTTCTGGTTCAACGCCGGCGGTGAATCCTCGGCCCAGGTCAACATCACCGAAGACGGCAATGTCGTGGTCACCACCGGCCATCCCGATATCGGCGGCTCGCGCGCCGCGATCGCCAACATCTGCGCCGAGCTCTTGGGCATCGACTACCGGCGCGTCTCGGTCTTGATCGGCGACACCGCGACCGTCGGCTTCTCCAATCTCACCGGCGGCAGCCGCGTCTTGTTCGCCTCCGCGATGGTGGTGACGCAGTCGACCGAGAAGGTCATCACCACCCTGCGCGAGCGCGCGGCGAAGATCTGGGAGATCGACCCCGAAGCGGTGAAATGGGACAACGGCGCGGCGCATCCCGCAAGCCCCAACGCCGGCCAGTTCGAGCCACTGACTCTGGCCGAGCTTGCGGCCAAGGCGCCAGCGATGGGCGGGCCGATCGGCGCCGGCGTGCAGCTCAACACCGAAGGCGCCGAGGGCGGCTTCGGCACCCACATCTGCGACGTCGAGGTCGATGTCGAACTCGGCATCGTGCGCGTCGTCCGCTACACCGCGGTGCAGGACGTCGGCCGCGCCATCCATCCGAGCTATGTCGAGGGACAGATGCAGGGCGGCGTCGCGCAAGGCATCGGCTGGGCGCTGAACGAGGAATACATCTACAACAAGGACGGCAAGGTCGATAATCCCGGCTTCCTCGATTATCGCATGCCGGTCTGCTCCGACCTGCCGATGCTCGACACGGTGATGGTCGAAGTGCCGAACCCGAAGCATCCGCAGGGCGTCAAGGGCGTCGGCGAGGTGCCGCTGGTCCCGGTCATGGCCGCGGTCGCCAACGCCGTCCACAACGCGCTGGGAAAACGTTTTTACAATCTGCCGATGTCGCCGCCGGTCGTATCGGCAGTGCTCGAAGCGGAGTGATTGGGCGAGAGGAACGGCGTTCGGAGCGCGAGCGACCAGGCAATTCCGTCATTCCGGGATGGTCCGAAGGACCAGACCCGGAATCTCGAGATTCCCGGCTCGCTCGTTACACTCGCGCGCCGGAATGACGGTTCAAGTGGCTTCGCTGGCGCTCGCAATGACGCGGGTGTTGGCTAACTAAGGGCGCCCCTCACACCACCACGCTGAGCCGCTTCGCCGCCCGCGTGATGCCGGTGTAGAGCCAGCGGGCGCGGCTGTCCTGGAATGCGAAGCTCTCGTCGAACAGCACCACGTCGTCCCATTGCGAGCCCTGCGACTTGTGCACGGTGAGCACGTAGCCGAAGTCGAACTCGTCGTAGGGCTTGCGCTGCTCCCACGGGATCGCCTCGACGCCGCCCTCGAAGCAGTCCTGGCGCACCGAGACCTTGGTGACCTTGTGGCCGAAATCCTCGTCCGGAGACAGCCGCATGCTGAGGATGCGCGATTTCGACCGCGCTTGGGTGCGCGATTTGACCCGCCACAGCCCGCCGTTGAACAGGCCCTTCTTGCGGTTGTTGCGCAGGCACACCAGCTTGTCGCCGGCAATCGGCAAGGGATCCTCGATGTTCTGCCGCTGCCGGAATCGCATGTTGTAGGCGCGCCGGGTGTTGTTGCGCCCGACCAGGATCTGGTCGGCGCGCATCACCCGCTGCGGATCGAGCTCGCTTCGCGATACCACTTCGCTTTCGCCGTGGCGGCCGATCTCGAGGTCGCGGCCCTCGCGCACGTCCATCGACATCCGCACGATCGGGTCGTCCTGGGCCTGGCGATGCACCTCGGTCAGCATCGCGTCGGGCTCGCAGTCGGTGAAGAAGCCGCCGCCCTGGATCGGCGGCAGCTGCGCCGGATCGCCGAGCACCAGCAGTGGGCACTCGAACGACATCAGGTCGCGGCCCAATTCCGCATCGACCATCGAGCACTCGTCGATCACGATCAGTTTTGCCTTCGAGGCGGGTGCGTCGTCCCACAATTCAAAACTCGGCTGCTCGACGCCGGATTCCTTGGCGCGATAGATCAGCGAATGGATGGTGGAGGCGTTGTCGCAGCCCTTGTTGCGCATCACCAGCGCCGCCTTGCCGGTGAAGGCCGCGAATTTCACCTCGCCGTTGACGCCGTCGGCGATATGCCGCGCCAGCGTGGTCTTGCCGGTCCCGGCATAGCCGAACAGGCGGAACACCGGCGGGGTGCCGTTCTTGCCCGGCTTCGCCTTCAGCCATGCGGCGACGGCGTTGAGCGCGGAATCCTGGTGCGGCGTGAATTGAGGCATGGGTCTTTCGCAGGGCGGGGCGGTCGTGCGCTTAAGCGGCGACTCACATGGCAAAACTAACCATTCACGCGCGCAGCGCAAGCCAGCCTCCCGCGGCGCGGAATTGGCCGAGGCTGGACTTGGCGCTTGCCGCGAATACACTGCCAGCAAAACAAACAAGTGTGGCCATCGGGAGAAAACGTCATGAGGTTCGGCATCTTCTATGAGCTGCAACTGCCGCGTCCCTGGCAATCCGGCGACGAGCTCAGGCTCTACCAGGACGCGCTGACAGAGCTCGAGACCGCCGACCGGCTCGGCTACGACTACGCCTGGGTGGTGGAGCATCATTTCCTCGAGGAATATTCGCATTCGCCGTCGCCGGAATCCTTTCTCGCCGCGGCGAGCCAGCGCACGAAACAGATCCGGCTCGGCCACGGCATTTTTCAGCTCACCACCAATCATCCCGCGCGCATCGCCGAGCGGGTCGCGGTGCTCGATCTCCTGAGCCGCGGCCGCGTCGAGTTCGGCATGGGCGAGAGCGCCTCGATCACCGAACTGACCCCGTTCGGCCGCGACATGGAAACCAAGAAGGAGGTGTTCGAGGAAGCGGTGCGCGCCATTTTCCCGATGTTCAGGGACGGCGGCTGCGAGCATCACGGCAAATACTTCGATATCCCCTTGCGCAATGTGGTGCCGAAACCGGTGCAGAAGCCGCACCCGCCGCTGTGGATGGCCTGCTCGCAGCTGCCGACCATCGAACGCGCCGGGCAGAACGGTTTCGGCGCGCTCGGCTTCCAGTTCGTCAGCGCCGACGCCGCGCACGCCTGGGTGCATGCCTATTACAACGCCATCACCAAGCGCCTGAACAAGCTCGCCGACTACGAGATCAACCCGAACATGGCGCTGGTCTCGTTCTTCATGTGTGCGAAGACCGACGAGGAGGCCCGCGCGCGCGCCGACGGCGCCACCTTCTTTCAGTTCGCGCTGCGCTATTACGGCGCCTCGCAGAACCGCCAGCGTCCGGCGCCCGGCACGGTCAACATGTGGGACGAATACAACAAGTGGAAGCGCGACAATCCGCAGGCGCAGGAGGCCGCGCTGCGCGGCGGCCTGATCGGCTCACCCGAAACCATCCGCAAGAAGCTCCGGCGCTTCCGCACCTCGCATATCGACCAGGTCATCCTGCTCAACCAGGCCGGCAAGAACAGCCACGAGCACATCTGCGAATCGCTGGAATTGTTCGCTCGCGAGGTGATGCCGGAGTTCGAACACGATCCCGAGCACGACGCCTGGAAGCAGGGCGTGATGAGCGGCGCCATCAAGCTCGAGGAGATCGACACCGAGGCGTTTACCGACCGCTACGGCAAGCTCGCCGTCAACGTTCCCCCTGCCGCGGCAAAGGCGGCCGCCGGTTAAACGTCGCCGGGCGCGGCTTCTAAAGTGGATGGGATTAGGTTGAGTTGTGGCGGCCCAAGGAAGTGTGCTCCCTCTCCCCGTTCTTACGGGGAGAGGGTCGGGGTGTGGGGATTTCGTCGCGAATTCAGCTCGTGGAGAGTCCCCCTCACCCGAAATTCGCTATCGCGAATTTCGACCTCTCCCCGCAAGCGGGGAGAGGTGGAGCAGGGGCGCATCGCGATTCAATCAAGAGCCATCATGCGCTAGAGGACCGCGCTGAGACTGGCCGGGGTGTCGATGATCACCGTGCTGCCGCGCACCCCGGACCACATCGCCACGATGGTCTGCTTGTGGTTGACCAGGGGCACGCCGACCACCAGCGTGGTCGGGATGCGGCCGGTCGAGGGCGGTACCTGCTCGTTATAGGTGAAGACTGCCACCACGGGAGACACGGTGCCGTTCACCGAAATGCCGAACGTCCCGCCCGGAAAGTCGTTTCCCTTGGCGTAGGGATTGGGAACGTTCAGGGTGGCGAGCGCGGTCACGCCGACGCCTTCAGGGATCGTGATGCTGAGGCCGGGAATCGGCACCAACGCGCCGGAGTTTGTCTGGTGCGTCCCACTGGTCTGCGCGTAGATGGCCATGTCGCTCTCCCCCTCGCTTGTCGCTCTCCCGTTGTTTGGTATAATGATAACAACAAAGAGTTGAGTGTGGCAAGGCCGGAATTCGAGGCCGGAAGTCGCAGCGTCGACCGCTGCCGTTCGTGTTTGATCCGCCTTCGAAAATTCGCTCCGGCGGATGGCGGCAGGACAGGCCGCCGAAAAACCTTAGCCTTGCAATGCCGCCAGCAACTCGTCGGGCCGTTCGGCCATCATCATGTGGCCGGCGCCGCGCAGCACCACGGTGCGGGAGGACGGCAGCACCGCGGCGAGCGCCTTGCCGGCCCGGGCAGGGGTCATCATGTCGCGCTCGCCGAGAACGACCGTGGTCGGGACCGTGATCCGTGCGGCAGCGGCGAGCGCGCCCTGATAGGCGTTGCAGGCGGCGAGGTCGTTGAACAGCACGCCGGGCCGGCATCTTTCGAGCACGCGCTGGGCGCCCGCGTGCATCCACAGGCCGGGCGCGAGGCTGCCGCCGAGTTCGGCCTGATAACCCAGCCCCCAGATCGAGACCATGTCGACGGCGTCATGATCGTTGGTTTCGGCCGCCTTCAAGAGATCGGGCCCGACCGTCATGGTGGCGGCCGTGCCGATCAGGCCGAGCGCCGACACGCGTGCCGGGTGCCGCGCCGCGGTCTCGAGCGCAATCAGCGATCCCATGGAATGCCCGACCAGCCGCGCGCTTGCGACGCCGGCGGCATCGAGCAGGGCTGCGGTCCAGTCGGCCATGTCCGAGATCGCGGGCAGCGGCGCGCCCGACGAGCGGCCGTGGCCGGGCAGGTCCGGCGCCAGCACACTGTGGCCGTGATGCGCAAACCACCGGCTGTGCAAGGCCCAGGTGGTATGGTCGAAGCCGGCGCCGTGCAGCAGCACCACGGTCGGCAGCGCGGCATCGAAGTCGCGGCCGCCGCTGGCGACGAAGGTATCGATTCCGTTCACGGACAACTGCATGGCTCAAGCCTTCTGTGAAATGCGGAACGCCTGGGCGAGATCATCGGTGATGTCGGCTACCGCCTCGATGCCGACCGAGAGCCGCACCAGTTCCTCGCCGATGCCGGCGTCCTTGAGCTGGGCGGCATCCATCTGCTGATGCGTGGTCGAGGCGGGATGAATCACCAGCGTCTTGGCGTCGCCGACATTGGCGAGATGGCTGATCATCCGCAGCGCCTCGATGAACCTCTTGCCGGCGGGCCGGCCGCCCTTGATGCCGAAGCTGATGATCGACCCCGCCCCGCGCGGCAGCAGCCGTTGCGCCAGCTGATGATCCGGATGGCTCTCCAATGCGGGATGCAGCACCCAGTCGACCGCTTTGTTCGCAGTGAGAAACGCGAGCACCGCATGCGTATTGGCGACGTGGCGTTCCATGCGCACGCCGAGCGTCTCGACGCCCTGCAACAGCTGGAAGGCATTGGTCGGCGACAGGCAGGCGCCAAAGTCGCGCAAGCCTTCGGTGCGCGCCCGCATGATGAAGGCGGCCTGGCCGAACTGCTCGTCGAAGACGATGCCGTGATAACCGGCATAGGGCTCGGTGAGCACGGGATATTTGCCGGAGCCGCGCCAGTCGAAGCGGCCGCCATCGATGATCGCGCCGCCGATGGCGATGCCATGGCCGCCGATCCATTTGGTGGCGGAATGCATGACGAGGTCGGCGCCGAGCTCGATCGGGCGGCTGAGATAGGGCGTGGCGAATGTGTTGTCGATCAGAAGCGGGATCCTGGCGGCATGCGCGATCTCAGCCACGTTTGGAATATCCAGCACTTCGAGGCCGGGATTGCCGATGGTCTCGCCGATGACCAACCGGGTGTTGGGCCGAATGGCCGCGCGGAATTCGTCGATCGCGCGCGGCTTGACGAAGCTCGTCGTGATGCCGAAGCGCGGCAGCGTATGCGCGAGCAGGTTGATGGTGCCGCCGTAAAGCGAGGCGGAGGCGACGATGTGGTCGCCGGCGCTCAACAGCGTCGCGATGGCAAGATGCATCGCGGCCATGCCGCTCGCGGTGCAGATCGCGCCGACGCCATTTTCCAGCGCCGCCAGCCGCTCTTCGAGCACGGCGGTGGTCGGGTTGGAGATCCGCGTATAAATGTGCCCGGCGCGTTCGAGGTTGAACAGCGCGGCCGCATGCTCGGAATCCTGAAACACGTAGGACGTGGTCTGGTAGATCGGCACTGCGCGGGCCCCGGTGACGGGATCCGGACGCTGGCCGGCATGGAGGCTGAGCGTTTCGAAAGCGGGCGGCTTGGGTGCGGGCATGGTGATCTCGAAGGCGATGCGGGCGGGTGTCGCGGACGAAGGCATCATGTGCCACAAAAGGCGCTGGATTGTTAGCCCCGGGGACCAGCGCCGGGCAGCCTTCGGAGCGGGCTGGCAGAGGCGCTCTCCGAACAGGTGGCGTTTTTGCCGCTTGCGGGCTACATGCTCGCTGATGTCCCAACCAATCGGGGACGGGAGGTCAGGTGATGACATGCAAGCATCTTCAAACCGGTCTCGCGGGTGGCCGCGCCCGATGAAGCGGTTCGCGGTGCTTGTCTTTTACGTCATTGGTGCGCTCGCAATTCTCTATCTCGCGCTTTACGCCTATGCATCGTTCACCGGGCGGCGCTTCCAGCCCGGCGAACCCATCCGTATCTACCGCAATCCCGACGCGCCGGATTATTCGTGATGGTCGCGCGACAAGGGAGGCCACCCCACGCGCTTCAAATCTCTTCCCATTCCACCAACTCAGACTTTATTCCCGTTTCGACAAAGAACGAGATCACTTTCTCCGCAAGCTCAGCTCTCAAAATGTATCGTCCGCGTATTGGAGTCGGCGTGTTCCCCGCGAGGAATTCCATGTCGTGGAAGCCGAACTGCGGTTCTCTCGGCACCGCCACCAGATATGGCGGAGAACCGTTGACGGCGCTGTGTTGGAGGCATGACCATTTCCCGCCAACGCCAACCAACAAGTTGAAGCCGTTTTCACCCTCAACTTCAGCAAAAAAAGGAGGCCTTGACGACAACGGACGCAGACTATCCAGCAAGGAACTGGAATCCGCGTAACTTGATCCATTGAGAGGATTCTTTTTGTCTTGCCGATCAAACAATCTCACGATCATCGCGCAATCCCCGGCAATGTTGTCACCACGCCATTCGGGGTCGTCAGATGCAATGTGCTGCCCGCGGGAGGTGGAGAGTGGGCTGTCGGCAGCCCGTAGGATGGGTTGAGCTCTTCGCGAAACCCATCATTCTTCCAAATCCGCAATGATGGGTATCGCTTCGCTCCACCCATCCTACGCGCTTTACGCCTATGCTTCCCTCACCGGGCGGCGCTTCCAGCCCGGCCATCCCATCCATATCTACCACAATCCCGACGCGCCGGATTATTCGTGATGGCCGTGTGACATCTCCGCCCGCACCTGCATCAGAATTTGTCCGAGCCGGTTCTGGCCTTTGCCATCGCCGCCATCGCCCCAATAGGCATCGTTCTCCGTATGCTCGACGATTTCGGCATCTCCGGTCTCAATCAGCATCGCCGCGAGTCGTGGATATTGCTGGAATTTCGCCAACACCGCCTTCCGCATTATGCGGTCCTTGACCTCTTCCCAATCCGTGCGTAGCGGACGCTTGCGGTCGCGTCCGATCTTGGCGACGGTCATTGGCGACGGCGTGATGCGAATCAATTCCTCATGTTCGGTGCCGGCAAATTTCTGCGCCTGGAAATAATGTTCCGAAGTCGGCCAGGTCCTACCGTCAATTTCGATCGGGAAGGCAGCGAAATTGGAAAACTCTCCGTAGGCGTCCTTAGTGGAATAGAACAAAACGACGCGTCTGCTCATGACTGGCATTCCATGGAGTCCAGGATGGGTTGAGCTCTTCGCGAAACCCATCATTCTTCCAAATCCGCATTGATGGGTATCGCTTCGCTCCACCCATCCTACGGGCTGCTCCTGCGCCGCGCGGTGACTTCCATGCAGTGGTCGCCATCGCGACGGACGTGCAGTGTAGCGAGCGTCAGGTGCCAGGTTCGTTTGCGTCTTACGGATTGCGCGATGACGGAATATTACAGGTGATTTGCCCGACGTGTCAAAATGTCTTCGCGGGATCGCGCATCGCAGCGGCCGCCAGGCTACTTTGCATGGGGTTGTTTTCGATATTTTGGGTGCGAGAGCCACGGAGGCCACGCGGCTGGCCTGCCGGACCGGAACTCGCTGCCGCGCCCGCCTTCGCCAAATCGGCGTGGCACCCCTCACTATCTCGGGCGCGACGCGCGCCGAGAGCGCGAAGCCATGTTCGGTGGTAGAAACAGAAGTGCGATCTGGCGCCGCTTGCAGCGGCGCGACTTGGTTTTACCCGATCGTTGCGGCACTGCGCTGATAGTCGGCGTTGCCGGCGGGTGGGATCGGCACGCCGCCGTCGGCATATTCGTTCAGCTTGTTGCGCAAGGTCCGGATCGAGATGCCGAGGATGTTGGCGGCATGGGTGCGGTTGCCGAGGCAATGTTTCAGCGTCTCCAGGATCAGGTCGCGCTCGACATCGGCCACGGTGCGCCCGACCAGCGCGCGCGTCACCTGTTCGGCCGCCATGGTGGCGTGCGCCACCGCCGGCGCGGTCTTGGCGAGATCCATGCGGTCGCCGTCCGGCGTCAGGATGGCGTCGGCGCCGATGTCGTCGCCCTGCGCCATCAAGACGGCGCGGTGCATGGTGTTCTCCAGCTCGCGGACATTGCCCGGCCAGCGGTTGGCGCTCAGCACGCGCTTGGCCTCGGCCGAGATCGGCCGCAGCGGCACGCCATTGGCCTCGGAATATTTGCGCGCGAAATGCTGCGCCAGCTCGAGAATGTCGGCCGGGCGTTCGCGCAACGGCGGAATCTTCAGGTTCACGACATTGAGGCGGAACAGCAGATCCTCGCGGAAGGTGCCTTCGCGCACGGCATCTGCGAGGTTGCGGTTCGAGGTCGCGATGATCCGGATGTCGACCGGCACCGGCCGGGTGCCGCCGACCCGGTCGATCACGCGCTCCTGGATGGCGCGCAGCAATTTCGATTGCAGCCGCACGTCCATCTCGGAGACTTCGTCGAGCAGCAAGGTGCCGCCGGTCGCCTCCTCGAATTTGCCGATGCGTCGCGCCACCGCGCCGGTGAAGGCGCCCTTCTCGTGGCCGAACAGTTCGGACTCCAGCAAATGCTCGGGAATCGCCGCGCAGTTGATCGAGATGAAGGGGCGCTTGGCGCGGGCCGAGCGGGTGTGGACATAGCGCGCCAGCACTTCCTTGCCGGTGCCGGATTCGCCGGTGATCATGACGGAGGCGTCGGAGCCCGCGATCTGCTGCGCCAGCTTGATCACCTTGGCCATCGCATCGTCGCGATAGACCAGATCGCGCGAATCGTTGGCGACAGCGGCGAGCACCGCTGCGATCAGCTCCGGGTCCGGCGGCAGCGGGATATATTCCTTGGCGCCGGCATGGATCGCAGCGACCGCCGCGCGGGCGTCGCTGGAGATGCCGCAGGCGACGATCGGGACGTGGATGTGCTCGGATTCCAGCCGCATCACGAGGTCGCGGATGTCGAGCCCGACATCGACCAGCAGAAGGTCGGCGCCCTTGCCGCCGCGCAGCACGCGCATCGCCTGGTCGTGATCCTCGGCATGGGTCACGGTCGCGCCGTTGTCCATGGCGATCTTGGTGGCCGCGGTGAGCTGCCCCTTCAGGGTACCAACGATGAGAAGCCGCATGTCAATCTCCTGTTCGTCCGTTCGCGCCTGTCGCGCGCGTCGTCAAATTCCGCTTCAGGTCCGTTCCGAATTGACGATTTCCGTCATCGTCACGCCGAGCTTGTCTTCCACCAGCACCACTTCGCCGCGCGCCACCAGGCGATTGTTGACATAGATGTCGATGGCCTCGCCGACGCGGCGGTCGAGCTCGAGCACGGTGCCGGGTCCGAGCTTCAACAGCTCGCCGACATCCATTTTCGAACGGCCGAGCACGGCGGAGACCTGCACCGGCACGTCGAACACGGCTTCGAGGTCGGCGGCAATGCGGGCGGCCTGTTCGTCTTCGTTGTAGGCGACGTCGTCGATCGGCAGGCCGGGACCGTTGAGGTCCGGAAGCGGAACGTGGCTGTCGGTGTCGCTCATGATCTAGTTCCCCATGCCTGTTGCCGCCGCCCCGTTCCGCGACGCCATGTAGCGCCCGACGAGTTCGCTGAGTTTGGCTTCGATGGCCGCGCGCTCCAGCACCACGCCGCCGTCGGCCCATTCGATCCTGCAGTCGCCGGTCGCGATCTCCGGTTCGGCCAGGATCACGAGGCGTCCCTCGAAACCGCACTGCTTGGCCTGCCGCTCGATCCGGTCGCGCGCGCCCTCGTAAAGCTGCTCGTTGATGCGGACCACGAGATGCGGCGTCGCCACCAGGTGGGAAAAGCAATCCTTGACGAGACCGACGATTTCGCCGAGCGGCTCGGCGGCGATCAATTCGCTGCACAGCTTGCGGGCGACCGCGACCGCGACATCGACGGCCTCGGTCTCCATGCGGGTCTCGACGGCGGAAAAACGCGTCGCGATGCCCTGGATCGCAATCCTGATCTCCTCGAGCGCCAACGCGGCGCGGCGGTCGCTGTCCGCCTTGGCCTCGCGCTGTCCGGCGTCAAAGCCGTCGCGATAGGCGCGCGCCTCGGCTGCCGCGATCTTCTGGGCGATTTCGGCCGCATTGGCGGGCCGCTCGCGCGTCTTGTCGGGCGCGGAGAAGTCCATGTCGAACATGAATTTTGCGGGCGCTGCCATCAATACACCAATTCGTCGTCGGCACGGTTCTTGGTCAGCATGATCTCGCCCTTTGCGGCGAGATCCTTGGCCAGATTGACCAGCAGCGCCTGCGCCTCGTCGACGTCGCGCAACCGCACCGGGCCCATCGCAGCCATGTCGTCGGTCAGCATCTTGGCCGCGCGCGAGGACATATTGCCGAAGAAGAAGTTGCGGACTTCCTCGTTGGCGCTCTTCAGCGCCACGCCGAGCTTGTCCTTGTCGACATGACGCATCAAGGTCTGCGCCGAGCCGGAATCCAGCTTGATGAGGTCGTCGAAGGTGAACATCAGCGCCTTGATGCGCTCGGCGGACTCGCGGTTGTCCTCCTCGAGCGCGGTGATGAAGCGGGTTTCGGTCTGGCGGTCGAAATTGTTGAAGATCTCGGCCATCACCTCGTGGGCGTCGCGGCGGCGGGTCTGCGACAGATTCGACATGAACTCGGTGCGCAGCGTCTGTTCGACCCGCTCGATCACCTCCTTCTGCACCGCCTCCATCCGCAGCATCCTGCCGACCACGTCGAGCGCCATGTCCTCGGGCAGAATCGCAAGCACCCGCGCGGCGTGCTCGGGCTTCAGCTTCGACAGCACCACGGCAATGGTCTGCGGATATTCGTTCTTGAGATAATTGGCGAGCACCTCTTCCTGGACGTTGGAGAGCTTCTCCCACATGTTGCGACCGGCGGGCCCGCGGATTTCATCCATGATGCCGCTCACCCGCTCCGACGGCAGATATTGCTGCAACAGCCGTTCGGTGGCGTCGAAATTGCCCATCAGGGCGCCGGAGGCCGACATCCGCGAGACGAATTCGATCAGCAGATCTTCCACGACGTCGGCTTCGACGGTGCCGAGCGTCGACATCGCCAGCGACAGTTCGCGCACCTCGTCATCGTCGAGCATGGACCAGACCTTGCCGCCGTATTTTTCGCCTAGCGCCAGCATCAGGATCGCGGCCCGCTTCGGGCCGCTCAGGGGCGGCGTCTTGGCGCGGCCGGCCTGGCGTGTGCCAAGGGTCGCGATGACGCTGGTGATATCGGTGGAATTCTGGGCTTGGCTTGCTGGCATTTCAGGTCACGTCGCGGGTTCGGCCAGCCATTGACGAACAATGGCTGCGGTTTCATTGGGATTGCGGTCGGCCAGTTCGCCGACGCGGTGCACCGACTGGGCGTGGACCTGGCCCTGGACCTGGGCGACGTCGATCATGTTCGCGGTCGCGTTCGGGCCGGCCGTCAGCGCCTGTCCGGGCGCGGCGCCGCCGCTCTCGTCGGTCAGCGCCGGCAGCCCGGAGCCCCTCAGCTGCTTGATTTCCTCCGACGCGATGATGCGCTTGACCAGCGGGCGGATCACCATGAACAGCACCACGAGGCCGAGCAGCATCATGACGCCGAGCTCGATGACGTACATGACGTCGTCCTTGGTGAACTGCAGCATGCTGAAGATGCCGGTCGGTTCGTTGATCGGGGTCACCGCCGGGGCTTCGGCGAAGCGAAGGTTGACGACCTCGACCTGGTCGCCGCGCTTCTGATCGAAGCCGATCGCCGAGCGTACCAGCGCTGCGATGCGATCGAGCTCTTCCTTGCCGCGTTCCTTGTAGACCAGTTCGCCCTTGTCGTTCTTGGTATAGCTGCCGTCGACCAGCACGGCGACCGAAATGCGGTTGACCCGACCGGCTTCCGTCACCTCGGTCTTGGTGGTGCGGGAAATCTCGTAATTGTTGGTTTCCTCGGACTTCTTGCTCTGGTCGCGCGCGGTCGCGGGGGCACTGTTCTGTGCATTGCCGGGCAGTTCGTTGTTGACCGTGACCTGACCGTTGTTTTCGGCCGTGGCGCTGGATTCCTCGCGGGTCTGGCTCGAGCGCAGCACCCGCCCTTCGGGATCGAATTTGTCCGAGGTCTGCGTGATCTTGTTGTAGTCGAAATCGGCCGAAAGCTGCACGCGGGCACGATCGGTGCCGACCACCGAGGAGACGATGTCCTCGACCTGCTTGCGCATGCGCTTCTCGAAGCCGGCGCGGCGCTCGTCGCCGACCGCCTGATCGACGTCGGTGCCGGCGCCGTCGGCGAGCAACTGACCGGCTTCGTCGACGATCGAGACCCGTTGCGGCTTCAGGCCGTTGACGGCGGAAGCGACCACGTGGCGAATGGCGCGGATCTGCTGCGGCTCCAGGGCTCCGCGGACCCGGACGACGATCGAGGCCGAAGGTTCCGGCGTCTCGCGGGAAAACAACGGCCGCTCCGGCAGCACCAGATGGACGCGCGCGGCCTGGATTCGGTCGATGGCGCGGATGGTGCGGGCGAGTTCGCCCTCGAGCGCACGCAGATGATTGATGTTCTGGACGAAGCTCGTGGTGCCGAGTGCGTCGGATTTGTCGAAGATTTCGTAGCCGACGCCGCCGCCCTTGGGCAGACCGCCCTCGGCGAGCTTCATCCTGAGCCGGGTGACTTTGTCCTTGGGCACCATGACGATGGTGCCCTCGTTGCGCAGTTCGTAGGCGATGCCCTGGCGTTCGAGGTCCTTGATGATGCTGGAGGAGTCCTCGACGCTGAGGTCGGTGAACAGGGTCGTCATCTGCGGCGTGGTGACGCGCATGATGACAAAGCCGAAGAAGCCGATGAGCGCGGCCGTGACCGCGACCATCGCCAGCAACCGCGATGCGCCAAGACCCTTCAGGAAGTCTACAAGACCCTGCAAAACCAACCGCCCCACAAATTCGGCGCCAAAAGACCGACTGGGCAAATATTGCCTATGCGATGGTTTCGATATGGTTAACGAAGGTTAAGGGGCGGGTTCGAAATTGGAACATACGGAAAATCGGCTTCGCAAACCGAAGCCGATTTTCCTCAAATGCCGATGATTGTTCGAGGCGCGCTTACTGGCGGTATTGCTGGATGCGGGTGGTGCGCAGGCCGGCCAGGCCATGTTGATCGATCGAGAATTGCCAGGAAAGGAATTCGTCGACGGTCAGGGTGTAGCGGCTGCAGGCCTCTTCGAGGGAGAGCAGGCCGCCGCGCACCGCGGCAACGACTTCGGCCTTACGGCGAATGACCCACCGTTTGGTACCGGGCGCGGGCAGATCCGCGATCGTTAGCGGGCTGCCGTCAGGCCCGATGACGTATTTGACCCTCGGGCGATGGGGTTCTGTCATGGTGTACTCACAAACTCTTAACCACTGAACTCACAATGACAACCTACGCCCGGCGACTTAAAATTTGGCTAAGCCAAGGGCTTGAATGAAACTCTCCTTGAAAAAGCCGCCAACGCCTTTGACCCGGCGCCTTCGCAGGCGTCGGGTCATGGCCAAGTATGAATGGATTCTAGCGATTGGCCCGCGCCTGCAGGCCGGTTCGGATCATGATCCGATGGCCTTGACCTGGCTGATGGTGTAGCTCTGCCCGTTGATCGTGAGCAGCGGCGGCGTCTGCGTGAGATCGACCGAACTCACCGTGCCACCCACCAGGGTGCTGACGGCGACGGAATTGCCCGACGAATCGGCAGCCGTGGCGGTGAGTGTGTACTGGCCGTCCGGCCATTGCGTGCCGTCGTTGCCCTTGCCGTCCCATTTGAACGGCTGATTGTTGCCCGCATTCGCCGAATAGCTGCCGGTGAAGACGGTCTGCCCGCTGCTGTTGGCGATACTGAGATTCACGGTGGACGCGGTCGGAATATTGAGCTCCCAGCCCGCCTGAGAATTGGACAGCGCCGCGGTCTTGCCGTCGACCACAGCCGTCTTGCCGACAAAGCCCAGCGCCTGGGTCGCTTCGGTCGTCTGCTGCAGCGATACCAGCGAGGCGAGCTGGTCGTTGGTCTTGAGCTGCTGCTCGACCGAGGCAAACTGCACGAGCTGCTGGGTAAACTGGTTGGTGTCCAGCGGGTCGAGCGGGTTCTGGTTCTTCAGCTGCGTCGTCAGCAGCGTCAGGAACGTCTGAAAGTTGCCCGCCAGCGTAGCGCCGGTGGTCGAGCTCATCGATCCGCTCGAATTCGACGAGGAGGGAAGCGGCGTCGTTCCCGAAACGATCGGGCTTGCTGTTGTTGCGCCAGTTGTTGTCATGTCAGTCTCCTTAAACCCTGATGTCCACGCCGCCGTTCGAGCCGAGCATGCGACCATAGGATCGACCGGCGACGACGGCGGGTACGGTGTCGTCCTCGCTGATCACCAGTCGCTGCGCATTGCCGCTCGCCTGGTTGCCGTTGTTCTGGCCGGACGAGGACTGGTCGCGCAGGCTGAATTGCAGGCCGCCGTTGCCGGTCTTCAATCCGGCATCGTCGAGCGCCTGTCGCAATTGCGGCGCGTCCTGCTGCAGCATGGAAAGTGTCTGCGGCTTCTCGACCGTCAGATGTGAGGTCACCTGGCCGTTGCGATCGACGTCGATGCGGACGTCGATGCGGCCGAGATCGGCCGGATCGAGCCGGACGTCGAAACGGGTCTTGCCGCTGTGCGCGGAGGCTGCGATTTCAACGGCGAGTCCGCTCAACGGCACCGCCGCAGTGGTCGCCGGCGTGGCCGTCAGATTGGCCGCGGTGACGATGGCGGGCGCGGACGGGGCCTGCGGCTGGAAGGTCGCGGGGGCCTGAAGGCTCGGGTCCGGACCGGCCGGTGAAGTCGGTTCGCTGGTCCCGACCGACGCACGGTCGTGCGAGGACAAGACGGTATCCGCGCTGGTTGGCGCAGTGGGTGCATCCGGCTTGGCTGCGCCGGTTGCGGCGAGGGCCGCATCCGGCTTGGCTGCGTCCGCTGGCTGCAAGGCCGCGCCATTATGTGCGAGCTCGGTCACGGCCGCTGGTTTTGACGAATCCGCCCTGATGGCGCCGTCGATTGTGGCAGAGGTCTTTTGCCCTTGCGTCGTGGTCTTCTGGGCAGCCGCATTCGCGGCGGATCCGATCGCCGTGGCCAAGGGAACGTCGGTCGCCGCATCAGTTGCGGCGTTTGCCTGCGTCGTCGCGGCGGCCGCGCCCGGCTTCGCGGGTGCGACGATGGTCGCGGCCTGGACGGAGATCTTCGCCGTTGTGGCTGGATTGGTTGTGTCCGCGGTGCCGGCTTCGGCATCGGCCTTGAGCTGTGTCGTTGACGGCGCAAGGCCTGCGATGACGGGCGAACCGGCCGCGGCGAGGGATGCGGTGGCCGCGATGGCCGCCGCAGCGATGGCAAGCGGCTTGGACTGATCGCCTGAACCTTGCGAGGCCACAGCAGCGTCTGCCGGCGCGACCGGAACGGAGATCGCAACTGCAATCGCATTCTGAACCGTCCCGGTTCCGTTCGGCTGCGCGACGGTGCTATCGGTCGCGGACACGCTGTCGGTGGAAGGCTTGTCGGTTGATTTTGCCGTTCCACTCTTCTCGTTGCCGGTTTTTCCGTCGCTGCCCGGGGCAGCGTTGGCCTTGCCGTCGGAGGTGGTTGAGGTCGCGCTCGCACCGGTGTCGGACGGCGGCCCGGCATTCGCCGGCGCATCGGCCGAATTGCTTGGGGGAGCCTGGTCGACCGACCTGGTATCGGGCGATGGCGCGCGGTCGGCGGCCACCGGATTCGTGCTCTGGGAACGCTGCGGGGCTGGCGGCGGCGGGCTCGGGGTTTCGGAGGGCGTATTGGCGTCGACCAATGCCGCGAAACCGCCGCTCAGCTGCGACGGGTCGAACCGGGCGGGCGGCCTGGGCGGCGCGGCCTGGAAGGACACGCTGGCGGATACATCTGAGGTTACGCTGACCACGGTCGGCCTCTCACAAAAGGAACTCACAGCCTTAGTAGCAAGGAGCGGGCCATCCCGATCCGTGATGAAATGTATATACAAATCAAACTGTTGAGCGAAAGGATCGATGGTCCGGGGCGGCCGTGGCGCCCCCCTTTTCTGCCTCCCGGCAAGATTTGCCGTCCCATCGCTGGCGATCGCCGAGGTCAGCATTGCCTCAGCGGAATACGGCCTATATTAAAGGCTGGCTTTGCAGGTGTTTCCCGATCGAGCCGGAGCGCGTTCTGATCTGGCCTGCTAACCGTAGAGAACCCGCTCCAAATTCGCAGAACAAGGCTTCCTGATCGCAATCCAAGCGTTTGACGGCAGGCGGCGATCGTATCAGTGACCTTAAACCATGCTCAACAGTCTGGATCTTGAAGGCCGACCGCAGGACACCAGGGTTGTCGTCGCGATGTCGGGCGGCGTCGACTCCTCGGCGACGGCTGCGCTCTTGAAGTCCGAAGGTTACGACGTCGTCGGTATCACGCTGCAGCTCTACGATCATGGCGCGGCGACCCATCGCAAGGGCGCTTGCTGCGCCGGCCAGGATATCCACGACGCGCGCGATGTCGCCGAGCGGATCGGGATTCCGCATTATGTGCTCGACTATGAAGAGCGCTTCCGCGAATCGGTGATCGACAATTTCGCCGCAAGCTACGCATCCGGCGAGACGCCAGTGCCGTGCATCGAGTGCAACCGCACGATCAAGTTTCGTGACCTGCTCGCGACCGCGCGCGAACTCGGCGCCTCCGTGCTCGCCACCGGCCACTATGTCGCGTCGCGCCGCCTGGCCTCCGGGTCGCGCGCGCTGATTTGTGCCGCGGATGCCGACCGCGACCAGAGCTATTTTCTGTTTGCCACCACCCGCGAACAGCTCGCAGATCTGCGCTTTCCCTTGGGCAACATGACCAAGCCCGAGGTGCGCGAACTGGCGCGGCGCTTCGGCCTTGCTGTCGCCGACAAGCACGACAGCCAGGACATCTGTTTCGTGCCGACCGGACGCTACACTGACATCATCGGCCGGTTGCGGCCGAACGCGATGGAGCCCGGCGACATCGTCGATGTCGGCGGACGTGTGCTCGGCCGCCATCAGGGGATCGTGCATTTCACGGTGGGTCAGCGCCGGGGCTTGGGAATTGCATCGGGCGCGCCGCTCTATGTGGTGCGGCTCGATGCCGCAAGTCGCCGCGTGGTGGTCGGTCCGCGCGAAGCCTTGCGGACCGATCGCATCGTGCTGCGCGACGTCAACTGGATCGGCGATGGTGCGCTGGAGTCCGCCGTTGGCGGCGGGCTCGAGATTTTCGTCCGGGTGCGTTCGACCCGCGCGCCGCAGCCAGCGTGGTTGCGCGGTGCCGACGGTCATTATGAAGTCGAACTCGTGGCCGGCGAGGAAGGCGTTTCCCCTGGCCAGGCCTGCGTCTTCTATGACGCGCCCGCAGGCCAGGCACGCGTGCTTGGCGGCGGCTTCATCCAGAGCGCTGTCGCCAAGGGCGCAACCGTCGCCATTGCGGCGGCCCGGCCGCCTCTGGTCGAGACGGTCCGCGGCTAATCTCATCAGGGCAGGGGCATGGCAGGCGATATCGACCGCGAGGGCGTCGAAAAGGCCTATGGCCGCTGGGCGCCGATCTACGATCTGGTATTCGGCAAGGTGTTCGACAGTGGCCGCCAATCGACGATCGCGGAGGCCGACCGGATCGGCGGGCGGATCCTCGATGTCGGGGTCGGTACCGGGCTGTCGCTGTCGGATTATGCCCGTTCCACCAGGATCTGCGGCGTCGACATTTCGGAGCCGATGCTGCGCCGGGCACAAGCCCGCGTGCGCGCGCTCGGACTGACCAATGTCGAGACGCTTGCGGTGATGGACGCCAAGACTCTGGCCTTTGCGGACGGCTCGTTCGACGCGGTCGTGGCGCAATATGTCATCACCGCGGTTCCCGATCCCGAAGCGACGCTGGATGATTTTGTCCGCGTGCTGAAGCACGGCGGCGAACTCATCCTGGTCAATCATATCGGTGCGGAGAACGGCCCGCGGCGCCTGTTCGAATTGGCTTTCGCGCCGCTGGCGCGCCGGCTCGGCTGGCGGCCGGAATTTCCCTGGGAGCGCCTGGTCAAATGGGCAGCCACGCATGGCGGCGTGCAGCTCGCCGAGCGCCGGGCGATGTCGCCGATGGGGCATTTTTCGCTGATCCGCTACGTCAAGGCGTAGGTCGGTTCCGGTTATCGGGTTCCCCGGGGTGTGCAAGCAGCTTTCATCATGAATGTCGGGAACGTTGGCCCGCGATGATCGTTTTTGCTGCATGCGGATGAAACATTCTCTCCTTCTGCTCGGCGCGCTCGCCTGCTTGCTCTCGGCAGCGGACGACCGGGCGAGCGCGCAAGCGCCGCCAACGTCAAGGACGCCCCCACCGCCGACTGCGCCGGCGCAGCCTTCGCAGAGTGCCGACTGCATGCGGCGCGGCGCGGGGGGTGACGGGTTGACGACGGGGCAGGCGGGACAGCCGCTGAGCGACAAATTAGCCACGTCGGATGGCGTGTTGTGTCCACCGTCAGGGGTCGATCCTGAAATTCGCGCGCCGACGCCCGATTCCGGCAGGATGCGGGTGATCCCGCCGCCCGGCAGTCCCGGCGGCGATCCCAGCGTCCGGCCGAAATAAGCCCGCCGGCGCAGGGCTTTGCTGGTGCGGCCGGGTTTGCTTGACAGGCCGGCGAGCGCCTCCTTATATGCCGCGCGTTCGCGAAGCTCGGGGATCTTGCAGCCCGCGGCGAACGCCGTGGCGGGGTAGCTCAGCTGGTTAGAGCACGGGAATCATAATCCTGGGGTCGGGGGTTCGAGTCCCTCTCCCGCTACCACCAATCCCCCCTCCGTCAGAACGGCTCGGGAACAAAGCTGAATTCGTCAATTGTGCCAACCGTCCCTGCACTTCAACGCTGAAGCCTCTGCCGTGCGGCTCGGCGCGAACGATCACCCCCGCCACCAGCCTTCGCACCGCTTCGATCAGTTCCACCGATTCTGCAAAATCCCTGCGCTCAGCAGCTAGGGCGGCCAATCTTTCGACATCGGCGCGGTATTGCTCGATCGCGCCAGGATGCAATGTGACGCTATCGGTGGCGCCGGCGCACTGCAGCTTCCCGGCGATATCGGAGCGCTCGGCTTCCAAAGTCTTGATCCTCGGCACTAGGGTGGCGAGGTCGACGCCTTGCGTTACCGCGTCGATCAGCCGCTCGAGTTCGCGTGAGATCTCGGCATTGCGGCGTGTCAACTTACTCATCTGGTCGCCAGCTTCACGCGCCAAGCGCCGACGCTCCTCGTTATAGACCTTGATGTATTCGGTAATCGCAATCGGATTGGCCAGTTCGTCCTTCAGTCCCGCGAATACGGCCGCTTCAATGGCGTCGCGGTTGACCTTCCGGCTGTTGGTGCAGGATCCACTTTCCTTGTGTGTGCCGCATTGCAGTCGTGCAGTCCCTTTGTGATTGCCAATCGATACCATTCCGCCGCCGCAGGATCCGCACCGCAACAATCCTGAAAGCGGACGCCGCGGCGCGCGGGATTGAGGTGCGCCGAGGTGCGAGCGCTTCAGCTTGATGGCTTGCGCCGCGTTCCACGTCGCATCATCGATAACGCGCAGTTGCGGCGCCTCGGTAAAGCGATGCTGCTCCTTCGCATTGATCCGCGAGATACGCTTGCCCGTGGTCGGATCCTTGACCATCCGGACCTTGTTCCAGACTATGCGACCGACATAAAGGTCATTGAGCAGCATGCCGTGGCCCCGCGCATTGTTCCCATTGATAGTGGAGGCGTTCCACCTGGCGCCGCGCGGCGGCGCTATGCAATCGGCGTTGAGTTCGGCAGCAATGGCGCGAGGCGTGGCGCCGGCAATAAAGCGTGCGAAAATCCGTCGCACGATTGCGGCTTGCGCGGCGTCGATGACGAGCTCGCCCGGCGAACCGGGGACGATAGAATAACCATAGGCACGTCCGCCGGCGTGGCGGCCATCGCGGATCACGCCCTCAAGTCCGCGTCGTACATGTAGCGCCAAGTTTTCGAGATACATTTCGCCCATCAGCGCCCGCAGCGCGCCGTCAATCTTGGTCACTTTACCGGTTGCGGTATGAATGGTGATGCCGAGAAAATCGAGTTCCTTGCGGGCAGCGTGATAATCGGCCTGGTCGCGAAAAATGCGATCCATGTCTTCGGCAACGACGACGTCGAACAGCTTTGCTGCTGCAGCGCGCATTAGCGCAATGAAGCCGGGACGATTCTTTGCTGACGACGCGGACACAGCGCGGTCTTCGAAGGTCAACACCACAGTCATGCCATCGCGAGCGCAGACATCGCGGCAGAACGCGATCTGGTCATCGACCGATCTGTCGTTTTGTAGATCGCTGGAAAAGCGGGCGTAGATAGCGACGCGGATCATGCACTCGGCTCGGTCGCGCGGGCTTGAACTGATCTGCGCGCGATTTCGGCTTCATGATCTATCCGAGAGCGCAGTTTGGCAAGCGCTCTGACCACGGCGAGAATGTCCTCGTCGAGCGGATTTTGCAGTTTTTGTGGAACGGAGGAATCGCTCGGAACCACGGCTAGAATGACCCGGTCGCCGATCCGGCTGGCCTTGTTGTTGGCCACCAAGTGGTCCACCACGTGGTCACTGATCCATGTGATGTCGAACCGCCATCGGCCTTTCCAGCGCTCCAGCGGCCCTCGCCGGAAGGAAGAAAAGCACGCGGAGTTCGGGTGTGTGAATCGACGCGGCACGAATCGACCGGCCTTATACTGCACCGTCGGTTGATGAAAAAGCGACGCCCCCGCTCGGCGCTGCAGCGACCGGCGCGGAAGTGGTTGCCGGATTGGACCCGACGCGTCGGGCCTCCGTCAGCGCGGCGTCGTTCAGTGCGACAATATCGCCGACGCGCCGGTTCTTGATCCACGGCCAATGAAGTGGTGAAGCTACCAACCATGCGTGCAACATGCCGCCGCCAGCACACCCACGAAAGGGCGGCATACCTTGCGTCGCAAAGACGGAAAGCCTAGCGCGTCAATCGGTGGTTTCGTGCCTTGGTGCGACCTTTCGCTAATGCGCCCGATAGCTAAACAGATGCGTTTCACGGTAACGTTGGCCCAGACTTAAAATCATTTCGATCTGGGTCCTAATCTGGGGAGGTCTTCTAGCGGTTGGACCGGCGGCCAGAATAGTTCGATCGTGACTAGCGGTTATGCCGGCAGTCGGTCGTCAGGCTCATAACCTGAAGGTCATAGGTTCAAATCGTATCCCCGCAACCAAACTTTGATAGTGAAATCAGTGAGATAGCCCGCTTCGGCGGGCTTTTTCATTTGTGCCAAAGCATTCCCAACGAGTTCAAGGAAAAGCGTTGCTTTGACAAGGTGTTACACGAATTCCGCCGCCGATTGCCAAGCCTTGTCAAAAACTCCACGGCACAAAACTGGCACAAAGCGGCACAAAAGTTCGCAGAGGCTTCTCGCATTGACCTGTCGTGGCAAGGCTCATCAAACCGACCGCGTTTTTGAGCCTCACGTTATTCCGTGTAAGCTGATGCATCATGAAAATTGGACGCAACCAGCCCTGTCCGTGTGGCAGCGGACTGAAATTCAAAAAATGCTGCGGTAGCTATATCGCTGCCCATCGAGCGACCGCGCCGGACTGTCTGACAGACATTCAGCGCGCTTTCGATAGGCACAGGGCCGATAAAAGGATTCGCGAACAACAACAGGGCTTCGGCCGTCCGATCGTTGCCTTCAAGGCCAATGACCAACAGCTCGTTGCTGTCGGAGCGACTTTATATCATTCGCCAAAATGGAAGACGTTTCCCGACTTTCTTGCCGACTATATCAAGCAGGTTCTTGATCCGGCTTGGGGCAACGCCGAACTGGCGAAACCATTTGATGAACGTCACCCCATCATCCAATGGTACGACGCGTATTGCCGCTACCAGCAAGCCACGATCAAAACGCCGGGAGAGCCAGCGCTGGCAACCGTCACCGGCGTCGTTGCCTGCTATCTCGGGCTCGCCTACAGCCTCTATCTCGTTAAGCACAACGTCGAACTCCAAGATCGGCTTATTCGACGGCTCAAGGTCATCGATCAGTTTCAGGGTGCCTATTACGAACTGGTGGTCGCCAATATTTTGATCCGCGTTGGTTTCGAGCTTACCCTTGAAGATGAGGCCGACGGAAAAACCAAACACTGCGAATATGCGGCCCTGTCAAAGCGCACAGGAAAAAAATATTGGGTTGAGGCAAAAATGCGCTCGGTCGCCGGCCTGCTAGGCAAGACGGGACGCGATGGCACCTCGGATATTAATCCGTTGAACCGCCTGATCCCTCAACTCAACGATGCTTTGGCAAAACCGGCAGCAGACGAGCGGCTAGTTTTCATCGATCTCAACACTGAACAGATCGTCGATGCCGCCGGCAAGCCCCCTTGGATTGAGAACGCAGCCAGGCGGCTTGAGCAATATGAAAAGCGAGAGCTGACGCCGGGCGTAACCGCGCATATTTTCGTCACGAACTTCGCATTTCACCGTTTCCTCAATGATCAAATGCCTCTGGCGGCTTTTCCTTTCGGCCTCGGTATGCCCGATCTAAATCGTCCAGGAGTGCGCCGGGTATCCGAGGCATATCGCTTGAAACAAAAATATATCGAAATGCACCATATCGGCGATGCGATCCTGTCCTACGGTCGTTTTCCGACTACATTTGACGGCAGCCTGCCATCCGAGGCGCTTCACGGCCGATCACGTGTCGTCGTCGGCAATATCTACAGTTTCGGCGATCCCGCGAATGGCGGCATCATCGGAAAGGTTACGAGCGCATCAGTCAACGAAGATGGCAGCGAGGCTTGGTTTGCCGTCGTCGATCAGAGCGGCAACTCTTCGCTCGTAAAGGAGCCGATGTCGCAAGAGGAACTGGCTGACTACCGTGCGCACAAGGACTCATACTTTGGGAAAATCGTGCCGGTAACCCGAAAAACCGAGGACCCGTTCGAACTGTTTGAATGGTTTGTCGAAACCCATAGCGCAATCACACATGAGCAGCTGCTCAAGAACCTCGCAGGCTCGCCTGACATCGAGACACTTCGCGCGTTAAGTCGAGATGATCTCCTCTACGAATACTGCGAACGGATGGTGGCGATTTTAGTGGCCCAAACAAAAAAGGCCTCATGACTGCTTTGCGATTTAGAGGGAAAATGCAATTCGGATCTTCTGCATTGCACTCGGCGCCATTGTAACGGAACAATTCGGATTCGTGAGCAAAAGGTATTGGTGATTAAGGCCGTCACGATTACTAGTAGCCAGGAGGACATGCTCGCCCATTTTCGTGGATAGTGGAATGGCGGTGCCGAAGTTCTCGCTCGTCAGGATGAGCGCAGCGACCCTCTCATGATGGGAGATGCTTTCAACAGCAGGCCCGACTAATGCGAGCGGCCCGTCGGCGTCGACAAACAAATCCTGGGCTGGAATGACGAGCAGGTTTGGTTGTCCCGCAGGAACTTGCTTTACCTCCTCTTCGATCTTGTACCGCAGACGCGCAGCATTATTGACGCCCGGCGACACGCCTCCGAACGCGTTGAGTTCCAGTCCGCGTTCCCCTGCCCATGACGCGACTTTGGCTTTGTGCTCCTCAGGGGCCAGCGCGAGGAGTAGCGCGCCGTCCAAAGCCACCTCACGAAAGGAGACCTCTTTCCGCGTTTCCCAAACCTCCCATTGGATTCGATTGATCAATCCATCAACCTCCTCTTCATCGAGCGGCCGCAGAAGGCGCCCGGAGAAGACAACACGGTCATCCTGTTGAAACAGGAGGACCTTAGCGATTTGGTCGATGACTCGGGATTGGTCGACCCGCCCCTTTGCACTATACAAAACTGAAACCTCGCAGAAGAATTTGGTGTCAGACTCCAAATCCTGCACGAGGATGTCTGGAACCTTGCTGGCACCGCCTATATGCACAGGCATATCGAAGCTCACCTGTAGGCCCGCCGCCACAAGGCGCTCAGCGACTTGCAATACCGACGTCGCTTCGTCGAACTTCGTTGGATTGATGAGGCGCTCGCGGAGGCTGGCGTAACCACCCATCGGCTCAACTCGATGGATCGACTCCGAAAACCAAATGAGCCACTGATAGGTCCATAGTGCCCGATTGAGCATCCTCTCCAAGAATTGTACTGGAAGACCCATGACATCTTCGCCGAAAATCGATCGTAGATGGCCGAGCGCACTCGTGGCTTTCTCGATATCGCTCGCTAAGAGACCATCGGCGTCGCGACGCATCTCGAAAACATAGGACCAAGTGATCTGCGGTAGCGTCATGCGTCTAGTCGCTCTTGCCGTGGCAGCTCTTGAATTTCTTGCCCGACCCACAATAGCAGCGCTCATTACGCCCCATCTTTCGAGGAGGCGATGGGAAAAGCCACTGCGGCGGTGGCGGCACGACGCGCAACTGAGCGACCAAAGCCCGTTGCCTTCTCAGCCCATCCCGGCCGGCAGGAGGCAACCCGGCTTCATAGGGAACCAAACGAGCCATCTCAGCCGCAGCGGCATCATGTTCTCCGCAGTGCGCTAAGATCACCGCGTAGTGCGATCTTACCTCGACAATACGATCAACCATCTTGTGCTTGATCACGTTCGGCAGCACATTTCGCTCAAGCACGTCACGCGCGCCAACGTAGTCGTTCCGCGCGACGAATTCGTCCGCTAGGTCCTGCCCAACACGGACGAGCGAGTCGAGAGCATTTGCCATCGCATAGAACTTGATCGCATGGATGCGTGAAAACGCTGCACCTTTTCCGATCCGGTTGAGAGCTTGCGCCTGAAGGTCAAGACAGTCTGCGAGGTGTTTGAGATTGTCCGTGTGATCATCGCCTTCCTTCAGGAGCGGGAAGATCTTATCCGGATTCTTCATCATCACATCGCCAGGCGTAATGCCCAACGCACCATAGTACTCGGGTGTGAGCTCGCTCGTCTCGGATGCGCATGCGTCGTAGCGGCCGAGGCTGAAAAGCGCATGAGCGGCATTGTATCTAAAGATTCTTTGATGCTCCGGATTTTCGGGGATCAGTGCCGAAACTTGTGCAATTTGCTGCTCCACCTCGTCAGCATCGCCCTTCAGCGCCGCGAGATTCATTTTCTTCATGGCGAGCGTCAGCCGGTCCGTCTCATCAAGAGAATGCTCCTCAACGAGGCTTGTCATCAGCGCAACATGTTCCATCGCGCTTGGGACATCGCCTTTCTTGAGGTCAGCAAACAGTAAACCGTCGAGAGCCATGAAGCGCTGATCAGGAGCGATTGTCTCGTTGTTCGCAGCCCTCTCAAGAAGAGGACTGATCTCTTGAACCAGTCCAAGCTCATGGAATAACTCGTCTGTCGCAAACTGGACTGCCGTCCGAATATCACCGAGATCGGCGAGCACCCGTAAGTACAATGAGAGCTTCGGCAGATCGCGCTGGCGCAGAATGGATTCCAACAAGACGTCCTTTAGGGTCAGCCGAGCGGCTTCAACGATCTTCGGATCCAGCCCAAGCAAGTGCGCCTGGCCAAGCACACGCATCGCGTCGTGAATTTTGAGCCGGTCCCCTCCAAAGACCTCGACCACACCGGCGAGCCGGAGCTGGCGCACGGCATGAGCAAACGCCGCTTCGTCAAACCCAAGCGCCCCTTGAACGAACACTGCAGTTTCCGCGCGCGTGAGTGGGACATCCACCATGCTCAGGATGCCGACCGTGTCCCGGCTGCGCTGCGGCAAACCCACGAAGACTTTTGACAGGATGAGTTCTTGCGCAGTGGTCACACTGTGTGTCTGGCGTTCAAGCTCATCGCAGAATTGCCCAAGGTCGCCAACATAGTCTGCGGCGGCAATACGCACTGCGTTCTGAACGTACAGAGGCAAGCCCGCTGTCAGGTCGAGCAACTTCTGACAGGATGCAGCAGTCGCAGTGCAGCGCGCTTCCGCCGCCTCGACCGCAATGGTATCCGTCGTCCAGCCGCGCAACGGCTCAGATGTGATGCCAAGGAGCGCTTCCAACTCCTGAACCATCGGCCCTGGCTGACAAAGCAGAACGAAGTGGAGGTGTGCCGTCTGTTGCAGCACAGCGCGCAGGTCCTCTGCAGGCACCCGGTGGGCGTTGTCGATCACGACAGTTGCCGAAAGTCCGATAGACTGCAGACGCATGTCAATCGCCCGAAGCATCTCCAGACCGGTGGCACCTGGAAGCAGAATCTGTCCTAGACCTCCGCCGCTTTCAAAAAACCGCCCGGCAAGCTCGCGGGCCAACGGGATTGCGACAGCCGGACCCGGCGTGTCCCCAACATCGAAATAGGCGAGTTCCGACGTACTCTGTTGCGCGGACTGCGCCACCCACGCGGTCTTTCCTGCACCAGAAAAGCCAGTGATCGCCCTTATCCGCGTGGCACTAACAAGTTCCGGCTCCTGCACTTGTGGCCGATATCGCGCGGGCGGCGCAGGGAAATCCTGGAGCTGCAATGCCAGCTGCTCGAACACGCCAGGGAGTTCGTCAACCTGAAACGCATGGTCGGCTCTCGGTGGAGTTCCTGCAGACGCCGCCATCACCAGGGCGGCCAGTTTCCAAACCAAGGTCTCAGGCGCGAGCATGCCGAATGGCAGTGCCGCAGCCAATTCAGTGCATTTAGCGAAGCCCTCCGAAAGATCGCGCCACGCGGCTGGGAGCGGCGGTGGCGGAGAAGCGCTGGTGGGCCAAAACAGCCGAACATCGGACGGCCAAATCACGGACCCGTATTCCTCCGTGAGTTTTGGGCCAGATGCAACGTTCGAGACGACAACGAAGGAGGCAGCGCCCTTGCGAATGCCTTTCTTATGCTCCTCGCGTAGTCTCTCGAAACGCTCCAACGCGCCGCTAATATCACTGCGCGTCAGCGCCTCGGAGCGGGTCTTGACTTGCGCGTAAATGCGCCTGTCGGGAAGCACAATTTCAATATCCTCATCCGCCTCGACGATTAGCGCCGAGGCCTGCGCACCGGACGCCGATAGAAGACAGGCCACGGCGAAGAGGTGCTGATAGAGAAAGCCGCGGTGGACGGCTGCTATCCTAACGAGCTGCGCTGGATCGAGGACTGTTGGCGGTTGAGACATCCCTAAGTTATGCAATATGACGCGCGCAGCCGCACGATGTTTCACGGACACAAATCCACTTTCCGTAAGGCTATTCCGGTTGTTCAGGGCGTCCAGGAAGCTAGAGGCCCGTTTACCCCGCCGTTTTTGAATTTCTCTCCACTGATAAGCACAATCAGCGACTTGACGAGCGCAGCCTCCAGTTGCGATTGTTCCCTGAATGTTCTAAATCCCTCCACGATGCAGGTTGTTATAGGCAGAACCTCCTGTTGAAGTCTTTTGGGGAAGAGATCTTCTGAAACTCAAGCATGCCATTCGGCCCAGCTGGGGGGCGCATGTCCGACGCTAACAACGAACAGCTTTTCCCACCGCCAAGTTGGGACGAATTCGAGGAGATTTGCGCCGATCTCTTTTCGCGCATTTGGAATGACACGCAGCTGGTGCGCTACGGCCGGACAGGACAGCGGCAGAACGGTGTTGATATTTACGGAAAAGAGAATGGCGCTGACTCCGGCGTGCAGTGCAAGGGAAAGCGCAATTGGCCGCCAACGAAGCTCACCATTGCTGAAATCGATGCTGAAGTCGAAGAAGCCAAGAAATTCAGTCCGCCCCTCAAGACTTATATATTTGCCACAACGGCAGACAACGACGTCTATGCAACCGACCACGTCAATGCCATTTCCGAAAGGCATGCCGAACAAGGTCTTTTCCGCGTAACAGTCTTCGGTTGGCGTGAACTCGTCCGCCGCTTCTACGACTATCCCGAACTGCTGGAAAAGCACTTCAGTATTTACACCTTGCGGCAACTTCAGCGTACGATGCCCACATCGGATGATGTCGCGGCACGCGTCGTCGAGGAACTGAAAAACACTAACCTTGTCGTCAATTCAGGCGCCGATGCGCCAGGCCGACAGTCCAATATTCTCGACGACCGGCTTGCGGAAGCCATCGACCGCGATTTCGCCAATCGGTATGAGCGCGCTCTCCAGCGCTCTGTCTTTCCGGAGTTAAACAAGACCGACGAACTTGCGCAGCTCGCGACCGAAATTCTCGATGCGCAAGGGATAACGCTATCCTCCAATCTGAGCCGAACCATCTTACTGCGGGCGTCGCGCTCGGCCGCTGTCCGCAGCAATTTGCCGGACGCCGCGCGCTTTTTGGCGACGGGTCAGGGTTTTTCGGGATCGGACCCGGATGCGGTGGCGCGCGCGCGGCTCGCCGTTGCCGAGGGGCGGGTCAACGAGGGTATTCAGATTTTGCGTGACCTCGCCGATCCCGATTCGCGTTCGGTTTTCTTCAGTATCCTTGCAAAGGAACGCAGCGAGGATGAGGCATTAAATTGGTTTGCCGAGAACAAGCTCTCGCCTGCGCACCTCACAGCGCTCGGCGTTAAAAGTCTCTGTTACATCTATCTGCACCGCAGCGACCTGAGAACGATCAATCAGATCCTTGCGCAAACGACGCCGGAGCAATTTTCTGAGCTTCCTTATCTCTATTTTCTAAGGGGAGCGATGAGATTTGCGAGCTTGCTCCCGTCGCCGGAACAAAAGGCAGCGCTCAGCGGGCTGCCGATGGATGTGCGCCATGCGCGCCCCGTTGTTGGCGGACAAGAGCTTTCAGGCGCACTTGACGCCGCGCTCGACGATTTCCGTCAGGCACTGCCTTACGCAACAACCCTCGGGCTGCAGCATGCGCCACGCCTCATTGAGTCCTATATCGTCTGGAGCGAACTTCTGCATCCGACGCGCGGCCAAGCAGCGTTGGAGCAACTGCGCTGCGATATGGAGGACAACACACGCGCTATCTCCCGTATTCAATATGCACTCGCATACTTGCCTGGCTATTCGCCTGCGACCCTCGAGACCTATCTGCAGCGCCGGGATGTTCTTGGCGGTTTGAACGACGAAGAACTCCGCGCCGCATTCGTCATCAAATTGCACAAGGAGGACGCGGCCGGCCTTGTATCGCTGATTGCTGCCAAGCGGCAGCAGGCCGAAGCCACATTTGACAGAAGTGGCATTCTATCGATCGAGATTCAGGCCCTTGCCAAGAGTGGCGATGCGACCTCGGCAAAGATCGTCCTTGAGGAGAACCTCAATCTTTTTCACGCGAGCCAATTGGCCGGTCTTCGCACGGAAATCGCGAAGGCCGAAGGCGCCGACCCCGTCGCCGAGCATTTGCGGTTGTACGAGAACGATAGGACGCCGGAATCTTTGCGGGCACTCGTGAGCGCACTCGTCCGCAAGAAGGACCATATTGGTGTTTCCAAATACGCCGAACTCCTGTTCTCGGAAACGAAAGACCCTCGCGATATCGCGCTGGCAGTCGAAGCCGAAATGCGAGCCGGCAATGGCGACAACTTTGTCCGTCTTTTCGAGGCGAACCCCTCTGTAAAGGACCTGGACGTCACGTTTTTGCGTTACTACGGATGGCAGTTGTTCCGATTGGGTCGTTTGCGCGAAGCAAAGCAGATTGCAGAGGAGCTTATAAAGCACCATCCCGGCCACCGTGATCTCCATCTAGAAATTGGCATCGCGATTGAGACTGGCGAGTGGGAACTCCTTGCGAGTCCCTTGGCCGCTGCACTTGAGCCGTCCAGCAACCTCGACGGACTTGCGCTCATTCGCATGGCGCAGCTGGCGCAAGCGTCCGGACAAGGGGCGTTGATGGACCTCATTGCTGCCGCAGTTGCCAAAGCTGGCGACGATCCAAATGTTCTGATGGGAGCTTACTTTCTCTATGTTGAGCAAGGGCTTGAAGAGGAACGCCCGGAATCGCATGACTGGTTCCAGAAGGCTCTCGCCAACTCGGGTCCCGAGGGGCCTATTCAGCGCTTCGAAATCAAAGAACTTTTGGCGCAGCAGACCGAATGGAATCGACACACCAGCTTTGTCAGCGAGAAGCTCGTATCCGGTGAGTTTCCATTGGCGGTCGCGGCTCCGGGCCTCCGCACAACGCTTGTTGACCTTGTTCTGCGGAATCTCATTCGGAATTCGACGATAACCGATGGCCGTCGCCGTGTGGCGATCCCGCTTTTCACCGGCAGACGTCTACCCACTGCCGTGGGATCAGCCGCTTCCGTTGCCTTGGACATCACGGCGCTTCTCCTTCTTGGATGGCTTGGGCTATTGCCGGCTGTCCTTGAGGCGTTTCCCAAAATCATTTTGCCGGCAGGTGTGTTGGCGGAGCTCTTTGAAGGCCGGAGCCGAATCCGCCGTGGACAGCGAACTCGACTTCGGAAGGCAGTTGAAATTCGCGATGCCATTGCGAAGGGGCAACTGAACGTATTGCGTGCGCCAAGCCTAGCTCAAGATATTATAGCAGCAGAGATTGGTGTCGAACTCAGCGCGCTCCTCCGCGAAGCCAAGGCGTCAAACGGAATTGTGGTCCGGCCCGCACCCGTACCCCGCATTGGCCTATCAGGCGAGGAGGCCGACTTGCAGGCTCATGCAGACCATTTGTGCGATATGCACGGGCTTCTCAAGGCGTTGGTCGACTTGAACGCGATCGACGAAGAAACGGAAACGTCGGCCAAACAGTATCTTAGCTTGCAAGATAAGGGATGGACATCATCTGCTGTTCCTGAGCAAACTCGGCCGGTCCTTTTAGATGGCCTGGCGCTCGTATACCTGCAACACACCAAGCTGTTGGCGGCGTTCCTCCGTACGTTTCCTGATGCTTATATACACGTATCGACCGAGGAGGAGGCCAACGCTTTGATCGAGGACGATCAAAATGTCGCTGAAGTCTTCCGGATCATCGACGATATCCGTTCGGCCATACGGCAAGCGAACGCCGCCAATCGTGTCATGTTTGGACCGCGGCGCGCGGATGCCGGCACGACCGATTTCGACGGGATGCAATCCAGTATCAATCTTTTTGCGGATCTCAAAGGCGCCGAAATTGTCGTCATCGATGATCGCGCACTTAATAAAGAACCCTTTGCGATCGATGTCTTGGGTCACCGTGCGCGGATGGCGTCGACGCTTGATCTTCTGGAAGAGCTCATGGCCAGAGGTCTCCTCACGGAAGACCGCTATCGCGCGCTCCGCTATCGTCTGAGGGCCAGCGCTACCATGCTGATTCCTATCACACCCGCCGAACTTCTCGCAGCAGCAAAGCGAAACAAGCAGAACGAAGCGCCGGAATTTCGAGCCATTCGTGACAGTCTTGATCTTGCGCGCGTATCCGAGATGCCTCAGTTCCCAAGCGAGATGCGCTGGTTCATGAGCTATGTGCAGGCTGTCCGGATCGCCATCGCGCAAGCCTGGGCCGATGAGCCCGATGAACAGCGCGCGCGCAGCCTGGCTTCCGCGATATTCGATATGCGGATACTACCCGAAGATTGGGTTAACCGCTGGGGCGACCATCCGCCGCCGAATTGGGTTGACGCGGTTCGCTGCACCTTGATCAGTGGTTTTGCAATGCCGGTTGAAGTTACCGATGACAAGAAAATAGGTGCCTATCAAAAATGGTTCGATGATGTGTTGATGGCCGAGGTTCGCTCGCTTTCGCCAGAACTCTATGCGCGGGTTGTCGAGTATGTCCGAAAGTTTGCACTTATGCCGTGGAGCGAGGAGGAAGATGATGAGGAAGCCTGACCTCACGCCCGAAGAGCTCTCACGATTCAGGGTGGCTTTCGCGTTGCGTCGCATGGGCCAAGAGCTGCAAAGCGACGTGCTCATGGACGGTACCGTCGCTGAGCAGGCAGGCATTACGGTCTCAACTCCGATCAACTTGCCGGAAGATGTCGTGCTCGATCGTAACAATCTGTTCTCCGCTTTTCAGAAGGCGGCAGACGGCGAGCCCATCCCAGACATTGTGGATATTGATGGCGTCAAGCGCGACATAAAAATCGATGTTCAGAACGGCACGGCGTTCGCCACTTACGGTACACATCGCGTTGCATTCCCGCAGGCGGCTTTGCTTGCATCGAAGCTTGAGGGGCGGTTGGAAATACTAACTGCGATCTTAAAAAATAATACGCTTACAAGGCGCGCGCGGGAGCACCTTCAGTCCCTTGTAAGTAAACCAGATTATTCCCACGCCGACTTTTTTGCAGCCCGAAGAATCCTGGTCGGCGCGCCCGAAAGCTTTGCGGCAACTCTGCGAGAAGTTGCCAACAAAGGAACCCTGTCGAAGAAGGACTTACTTCCCTCCGAAACCTCCCACTGGGAAAACCTTACCGCCACACGTCGCACGTCGACGGTATTGACTGAATTTGTCAAAGACGAACTTGCCGAAGAACGAGCTTCGCACGTCGCGGAGGACCCGAAGGAGGCCGTCGATGTCATCTCCCTGACCTTCGGAGGGCCTGAGCTCGTTCCGCTTGAAGCTATGCACGCCGTCGATCCGGATGACTTACTCGCGGGCTTGAAGCATCTGCTCCAATTTCCCGATCCGTTAGCGTTAGCAGGAGCCTTTGATATTTGTGCCGATCGAGCACCGATCGATCCGCGGTTTGTCGGGGTGGGAGATGAAATTCTTGACCGGCTCTTGGAAGACCCGGCGAGGCTTCGCAACGAACTCACAACCTTTGCTGCCGCCTTTATTATCGCAACTGCGTACCTCGCCGAGCATGAAACGCTCCGCAAACAGCCGGTATTTTGGCGTCGCCTTGCTGCCGCATCTCACGCCTCGCTAGTGACGCGGGTGCTTGGCGGCAGTGATGACGGCGAAAGCTCGCTTCTTACCTGGGCCATGCGTCTTTCCGGAAAGACCTATTACCTCTCGGTTCTTAATGACGCCCACAGCGAGGCCCGTTGGCGACCGGACTGGATGAGTCCGAACCATCTGATGGCAGATGTCTATGGACGTCTGCAGGGATCAGTGCAACGGCTTGCCGAAGGTGTTCCGGAAACCTGGCGCACGAAGCTTGAGAAGGCAGAGCCGGCGGTGCTCAAGGATGCCCCTCCCTTGGCGCGGACATTTCCTTCCGTCCTTCAGGGGTGGGTGGCTGCCGCCGAGAAACCGCCCGATGATACAGATGTTGGCAGGATGTACGCGGACTTTGTGCGTGAGCCGACCCTCGAAAACTTTTTGTACTTTACACCGCTCGTTTTTGCATTCGGATTTGTGGCCGACGCTCGCGAAGCGGTTCTGAAGGTTGTGCAGTCGCTTCGCGCAGGCTTAGCGACAACGCCTCCGGAGTTTGCTCAAGCCGCTCTCGATCTAGCGGCACTTATTGCCGCGCAAAATCGCGATCCGGAACTTGCTGATGCTGTCGCGGCGGTTGCTGTCGAGAGATTCGCTTTGACGCAAGATATCGACCGCTTGTTTCCTACAGCAGCGGTAATCGTGGAATGCGCAGCTGCTCGCGCAGATCGCACAGAAGCGCTCTCAATGCTGGCGCGTCGACTGGAAAACCTCGCCTTCGTCGCTCCAACGGCCGTCCTTTCTGAAGCCTTGGATACTTTCCGTATTCTGCAATCAATTAACGCCGAGCTGGGAAGTCTGCTTGGGCTATCGATCGCGACGGCGCGCCTCGGACTTCCTCGAACTGCGGCAGCTTAGTCAGTTAGACTCAGAATTGGCACGTGGGGGTCTTGGAGGTTTACACGCCCACCGCAACGATCTCATCGCCGTGTTTTAGAAACGCGAGAACCGCCGCCCGTCCGATACGGTCATCAAGTCCTTTCGCTTTCACCTCGCCCGCCTTGAGAACAAAGTCATGAAAGCGGCAAAGCTCTTCCGGCAAGCACTTGTCGGGAGACTTCAGTATCGGCTGCGCGACAGGCATCGCGCCCTCAAGGATGTTCCGATCTTTGTGGAAGGGCAAGACGGTTGCGGTTGACCATGAGTACAATTATACGATCTAGTCCCGGCCCGATGATGCCAGTCGGGAATTATGCGTTGCGTCCACCGAGGCGGTAGTCTCTATGGGTTAGTCGACTCGGCTAGCTTTGGAAGCTCATATGGCTCAAGCTCGTACACCCGCTAATCTCACGCCCGATCAGATGCGAATAGGCATCCAGCGTTTAAGAAAAGTCTTGGCTGACGTACACCGCTTTGACCCTTCGAAGGTCGTCGATCAATATAGCGTTCCGGAGATTCCAAGGTTGTCGGCAGCGGTTGACGAGGCCTTGGTCCGTATTTTTGGAGCAAACACATTAGACTATCAGCGCTATAGGCGTGCTACAGATTTAGCCAGACGGATATCAGTTGGGCCACCGTTGCCCATCGAACGGGTTCGCGCGGAATTTGTCCGAGTGCGAGCTCGAAGTATCGGCTTGCTGGAGCAGGCTATCAGTGGCTTGGATGCACAACTGGCTGAACTGGCAGAGACGACCGAAGAGCCCTCGGTAGACACCAAAACGAGTTCGCCAGCAAAACCGACGGCGGACTTGTTGACCCTCAAACCCACAATCTGGGGAATGGGCATTGATCTTAAAGAGCTAGCGCGTCGGGTTCGGGATTGGTGGAAGGACAGATAGAGCCATGATGGCAGCGCAAGCCGGCGCGAGCTTTTGCGATCCGCTCACAGGCCGAGTTTATCCCGTAGACGTATGACCTTGCGAATGTTGTCGAGACTCGTCAGCGCGTAGTGCCTCGGGACCGAACCGGCTTCGAGATCGGGCAGCAGATGTTCGATATGGTCGGCAAAATCGCAAAGTTCGTTCCGCGTCAGGTACATCAGTTCGGCAATCGTCCAGAAAAGCATCTTTTCCTCCATCGCTTGACCGCGCCAATCGCGGCCTTCTGACGGAGGCCCCTGCGACGGGGGAGGCGGATGCATCGCGCGCGACCGCAACGCAGTGGAGGAGTGCCGAAGGCACTTGCATCCATCAGCCGACGGCCGGCGCGATAAAGCCGGAGAAGGACAAGGTTGGTGCGGTGAGATGGAGGAAGCGCGGCGCTGACGTTTCGCCTGGCACGACACGGCGCGCCCCTTTGACAAGCATCCGGTCTGGCGAGAAACTAGCGGCCGTTATCGAGCGGGCGGGATCATGAGAACGAATTGGCATGTCGCCACAGCGGCCGAAGCAATCGCCGCGGCGCAGTTTGCACGACATGGATTTGACGTGTCAGTTCAATACGGCGCTAATCAGCCGGAATACGATCTAATGATCACCGATGGTGACAGGTTCTTGAAGGTATCGGTCAAAGGCAGTGCTGACGGCGCATGGGGCTTGACGCAGACCCAACTGGCGAAACTCGGTAATGCCAACTATCACGGTGCCATCGACGTCTGGTTGCTGCGGCACAAGCCGCGCACCGTCCTGTGCCTGGTTCAGTTCAAAGGCGTCACCGACGAGGCGATGCCACGCATCTATTTGGCATGGCCGCGGGAGGTCGCCGAACGATTGAAGGCCGCATCTGGCGGACGGGGCGATACGACCCTTTGGGAAAACTACACGCGCGGGCCTCGTGCGGCGGGAGCGGGAACGCTTGAAGTGATCCCCGAGAGTTGGAAGCTGACACAGGAACGCATCGAGCATCTGTTGAACGAAATTACCGTATGCCGATAATTGTTCTTGCGCGCCTCTTGCTTACCTGGAACGAACCATTCAAAGATGGTAGCCAGCCTAAGAAATTGCGTCCGAACTACTGAGTTTGTCGGCGAGCACGTTGAGCGCCGATATGTCTTGTGGTTGAATTAGAGTTCGTCGTCGCGCACCGGACTCATCGACGATTCTAATCAATATCTCGCCTGAAACTCCGGCTCGGCGTAGCTTCTCTGGTCCCACGCCAGAACGATCCAGAACCTCGATCAGCTGCGCAAAACTGATATCAACTCGCTTCCATGGAGTGATGAAATTTTCAAGTGAGCCCGGGCTTCCGGCGGGTGGATCATCTGGAAAGGTCCTCAACCATAGCACTCCTAAAAATCGGTGAGCAACCGACCAGGCATCGCCAGGTAGTCGGAAAGCTTCGGTAAGCAGGCTTTCGGTAACAGCACGATAGAGCGCAAGCCAAAGTGAACGGGCTTCGTCCGAAGCGGCGGGTAGGAGTTCCAATCCGCATGTTCCCCAGATGACGATAACCTGCCCGACATTTGGACGCGCCGCATCAGCATGGCGAAGCCATCTGAAGCGGTCGCGCTGCCAGAAAAGGCGCGTCCAAAGGTTCGTGAACCAAGTAGCGGCATCGGGAATGTGTGCTACGGCATTGGAGATTATTCTTCGCTCAATGTTGGAGCCCTGACCGAGGTGGTCTATCCCCACAGATGATACTAGCTCGCCAAGCAACGCACCGGTAATCAAGTCAACAATTGCAGTGTTGTCGAGAGGTTGCCGACAAAGCGCGACGGCCAATAGTGCGTAGATTCGCCAATTTCGCCAAACGTACTCTTCCGCCTCGATCCACGCCAAAGGATCAGGATGCGGCCCCAAATGCGGAGCCAGATTGGCCGCGACTAAGAGAATAGCCTCGGGGAGATTGCCAGCATCTCGTATGGCTGGCCGGGGGCGGCTCCTGCCAGGCGACATCAGAACCCTCTGAAGCCAGGCGTATGCCAATGGTGTCGCATCCGAACGTCCCATCAAAGCATCGACAATCTCGATGAGCGTCTCCTTGAAGCTAACCGATGGCTCACTGCCTTCGAAAGGTTGATCCAGAAGCCGTCCAGCCAAGAGATTAAGGACTATAAACGCAACTCTGTTCTGTCTTATCCAAGTGCCATTTTGATCGAACACCGGGCGCGCGTGTTTGAGCAGCAAACACAGTTCTGAAGTCGTTGCCCGTTCGTTTGCGGCGTCGAGGAGCTGGTAGGGAAAGCCTCTCGATGGAAAGTCTTCGAGCAGATCCAAATAGGAGCCATAGTCGGTTCGGCGCAAGAGGTCGTACGCATCAAAATCATGCAGGAATATCATCGTCCGGCTGAGGTGATCGTCCCATACGTCAATAAACCTCATTTCCAGCGACTGTTCGCGCGAATGCTGCTTCAACTCCCGATCTGAAAGAGATACAGAACGTCGTGGATAGTTCACCGTCTAACCGACGAGCAGATAGCAATGTCTGTCGCCGATGTATCCAGGGTGCCAAGCCTTGAGAGAGCAAACGTTCTATCTGCTCTTGCGCCTCGTCTCGACACGTCGTTGCTCGATGAAGCGTTAGATGAGGTTAGCAAGATAGTTGATGAACGGAATCGCGGGATCGCCATACGGCGTCTCCTGCCTCACCTGGCGTTTGAACAGCGACGGGCGGCTCTAGATCTCGTTAAGTCAATGGATGACCAGTTTCAGCGCGCCATGAATCTTGCGGAATTTGCTAAGTACCTTAGACAGCCCGACTGGAAGATCGAAGAACGTTCTATCGTGCAGGAAGTGCGCGACGTCGACAGCGCTGTTTCCGGCGCTCTTCTTAAAATTGCGCTGAAAGATATTGCGCTCTATAATAGTGCATCGAGCAACAGGCGGGCCGTCGTTGATAAACAAACAACGACTGCGAAACGAGTGGAGAACAGAAGTGTAGATAGATTCGAGGGCTTGCCGGCGAATCCAGCAAAGTTTTGGAAGCCCCGTGGGCGAGGACGACCGTTGGCAGGTGCGTCGTATGATCAGGATCTCATAGATTTTATCCGCGATGTATATGGCTCGTTACTCGATGGAAAAAGTCTCGCCGAGCGAAATACCGTTCGGGCGTACATATTTCGAAAGGACAAGAAGCTCTATGAGGCAATTTTAAGTTATGAGAATCGCGGGCGCTCAAAGCAAACTCTTCCTCCTGATATCTTTATGCCGTCCGAAACGGATATTGTAGATCAACGGATAGAAAAGGTGAGACGAGAGGGAATTGGCAGTCTCACCAAACCCGAACGCCGATCTATAAATTCAAGGCTGGTCCGACTAGACCAGCAGAACAAGCCGAAAGGAGTGGACTAGTGGTTCATCACCGTGATTTTGACTCTTTCGCGATAGCTGGATAGACGCGGCCGAGTT
>Ga0307508_10000513_pt1 | contig 46447 bp, 30 predicted proteins | sample 9_EM_MG_FD_203089 | JGI IMG/M metagenome (GOLD analysis project Ga0307508, IMG submission 203089) | Populus trichocarpa ectomycorrhiza microbial communities from riparian zone in the Pacific Northwest, United States - 9_EM | ecosystem: Host-associated > Plants > Roots > Unclassified | place... | reverse complement strand
CCAACTGCTTCAATGTCTCCTGTTCCAGTTGGGTCAGCTTCAAAGCATATTTTAGTGGGCGTCCTCGTTTCATCCCTCTTGGACCGCCATTATTTAATTAGGTTACTTGCGGGACAGGACACTAGCCCGTGGTCGGAAGTAGCTACAGGCCGCTGGCCTGTAGGTTCGGCGCTCGCTCAAGCCCTGCAGGCGAGACGCCCGCAGCTACATATGTCGAACTTTGAAAACACTTCAAAATGGGGCGGCAGTGCATTTCCGACTATCCCGTCACCACCCTTCACGGCACCGATTTTCCCGCGGTTTTGAATTCCGCGGCGGCTTCCTCCGTCCGCCCTGCTCCTTGAAAAGCCACACCCAAATTGTAGTGCGCATCTGTATAATTCGGAGCCAACGCGATCGCGCGGTGCAATGGCGTGATCGCCTCCTCAAAGCGATGCATCTCAGTCAAAGCCGCCCCGAGATTGTTGTGAAAAAGCGGCGTCTCAGGCTCTAACCGAATGGCCTCGCGGTACGCGCTCGCCGCATCCGGAATCCGGTGCAGACGGAAAAGGAACGAGCCAAAACTGTTCCAGATTCCGGCCAGGCCGGGCGCGAGCCGCAGCGACGCTTGAAAATGCGATACCGCCTCCGAGCCGTCACCCGATGACCGCAACGCCAGCGCAAGATTGAAATGGGTTTTCGGGGAATTAGGATCGAGTTCCAGCGCTCGTCGATAGTGCGCGATCGCTTCCGCATCGCGCCCGACTTCGCTGAGTACGTTGCCGAGGTCATCATGCGTTTCGGCGTTTTTCGGCTGCAGCAGGAGCGAACGTTCGAAGGCGGAAATTGCTTCGTTCGACCGGCCCGCGCGGACGAGCGCGAGGCCGAGATTGTAGTACACCCGTGGGTCGCCCGGTTCGAGTTGCCGCGCTAATTCAATCTGCGCAATCGCTTCGTCCACCCGACCACCCGTGAGTAACGCGTTACCCAAATTTACTCGCGCTGCGGCATAGTCAGGGTCGAACGCCAGCGCGGCCTCAAACTCCGCGACCGCGTCGGGCAGGCCGCTCGGTAATTTACTCAACGCCAGCCCGAGACTGTTGTGCGCGCGATAAAAATCCGGCCGCAACTGCAACGCCCGGCGAAGATGGGCGACGCCTTCGTCAAATCGTCCGGATGCGTTCACCAAGGCCCAACCGAGATTGCCGTGAGCTTCCGCCATATCGGGATAATTGCGCAGCGCCTGTTCGAACGCTGCGATCGATTCCGCCGCATGATCTGGAATTTTTGCATACGCATTGCCGAGGTTGTTATAGGCGTCCGCACAATCCGGTTTAACGCAAAGCGCTGCTTTAAAATAGTCGATGGCTTCGAACACCCTGCCCGAGTCGAGACGAAGCAGACCCAGATTGTTGTGTGCGAGCCAGCATTCCGGATTCTTGCGCAACGTGTCCTGGTACAAAATTTCGTCGGTACGGTAGTTGCCCGCCTGACGCCACGTGAGCAGAAAAAATATTCCCACCACCGCCGCAGAGAGGAGTCCGCCAGCACGCCGCACTACCGCCGTTTTCTCACCCGACGCGCCGTTCACGCCCCGTCGTACCAACGCTTCAATCCCGAGAACGCCGAAGGCAATGACACCAAGGGACGGCAGATACTGCCAGTGATCCGCGACGTAGGAAAATCGGAACGGATAAACGTACACGAATCCCAAGGCTGGAAAAAGCGAACCCGCGAAAAAAAGGAATGCCACCAACGGTCCCCGGTTCCAGTGACGGAGCCGCCACAATGCACCAAGCAAAGCAACGATCGCCGCTGCCCCCAGGCTCCACGACAACGTCGTGACGACTGTCCAATGCGGATAAATGAAAACCAAATTTGCCGGCCAGAGCAGTTTCCCGAGATAAAACCAGATCGCTCGTCCCGCGAGGAAGCCTCGCTCTAAAAAGGTCAGCTCATATGTCGCACCTTGCGCACCGATAAAACGCTGCTCCACCCATGCGGTGACCAGCCCTGCGCTTACGCCGAGCACGAACCACGGCAGCAATGGCACCCAATCGCGTTTCCAATCCAAGGTTCCACACTGCCAATAACGCATTAACAACAACGCCGCCGGTAACGTGGCCGTCACAGATTTGGTCAGCACCGCGAGCCCAAACAAAACCAATGCGAGCGCGTACCAAGGCCAGCTTCTTTCCCGGTCGAAGCGCAGGTAAACCAGCGCCGACAACAAATAGAAGACGAGCGACAGGGTGTTTTTCTGCTCGGAAATCCATGCGACCGATTCCACGCAAACCGGATGAAGCGCAAAAATCGCCGCGGCCAGCCAGTCGATTTTTCCCGGAGTTTGCCGACTGTCGTCCGCGCCGCGCATCCTCGAAAGCACGAGCGCAAACAGACACGCCCCAGTCGCATGCAGGCCGACATTGACCAGGTGGTATCCAAGCGCCGCATCGCCCCAAACCCGGTGCTCCAGCCAAAATGCGCTATGCAACACCGGATAATATTGCTGGGTCGCCCCGAGCTTAAACCAGATATCCCAAAGTCCGTGAAACGATTGCAACCCACGGGCAGTGATATGTGCAGCGTCGTCCCAAAGCGCTTCTCCTCTTAACGCGCGAACATGGGCCAATAAAGTCACCGCAAAAACCCCGCACCCGATGGCCCAGCTTGGAACTCCAAAACGTCGGGCATTCGGCACAATGGCGGGGACGGCGTTGCGCATGTTGATGGCGAGGAACTAGCCAACCTTCATTGCCGCCGGCAAGCTTCGAGGCAGAGTGTACATAGCTTTACCGGGCGTCCGAAATGAGTGACAGCGGGCGTCTCACCGGTTTGGTATGAGCAAGCACTAAACCTACCAGCCAGCGGCCCGTAGGTACTCGATCACGTCATGCGTTCCCGCGTTTAAACCCCGACCATTGCAGGATTTTTGCGTTTCACCCAGTGCGCCGAAGAAGTATCCGATTTCCCAGCCGCCGAGGTCTTGACTTCACGACAGTGCACTCGAAGCCTTTGGAGCCAGGTCGCCATGTCAGAAAATTTTGAAGCGTCGCCTGCGGAGAATGAGTGCTTTTGCGCAAGAATTCGTCGTCGCAAAATATCGAAAACAATAGCCGCTGCCGTTGCCTGTCGCCACTTGTTCGCCGCGCACTAGCGGGCGGCGAACTGAAAACGAACGACCTGCCCTTTACCCTGAAAAACCCCATCCCCACGGTCGTCATGCAAACCCCTGTTTCTTTTTTCCGATCAAGCGCGCTTGGCTTGGTCTTGCTGGTCGCATCTGTCGCTCGCGGCGAACCCGTCCCCACCGAATCCACTGCAACGCCGACATCCACTGTCTCCGAGCCTGTCGCATCGAAACCCGCGATCGCGGCGCCTTCCACCAACGAATTCCAGCAGGCCGAATTATTGAAGTCCTACATGCGGGTGCTGCAGCAACTGCACGACGCGGAGCTCACGATCGCGAACAACAAACTTATCGCGGAAACCGCCGCCCGCGCTCAAGCCGCCGCCTACGAGGAAAAACTTGAGGCCCTTCGAGCAAGCTTCACCGCCGAACGCGACCACCTGGCCGCGGAAGCGAAATCGGCGGCCGCATCGCAAGAACGCCAGCGCATCTCTTCCGACGAAACCAATCGCATCGTACTCTGGATTGCAGTCGCATTCGGAGGAGTGGGATTGCTTACTATTCTCGCAACGAGCCTTCTCCAGTGGCTGGGTCTCAAGCGGATCGCGCAGGTCGCAGCCCATCCTGCTCCAGCGGTCACCGCAGCGCAATCGTGGCTGGCCGCCGGCAGCGGCGCCCCGTCCGATACCGTGGCGCTTTCAAACCAACGTCTGATTTCTGTCATCGATCGGATGGAACGTCGAATTTTGGAATTGGAGCATTCAACCGCTCACGCGCTTCCGCCCGCAACTTCCACCGGCGTCAACGGACCAACGGCCGGCCCGGGCACACAAAATCCGACTTCCGCGGTGGTCGATAAAGCAGCCCGGATTGCCGCGCTCCTCAACAAAGGTCGTTCGTTGCTCAACGTGAACAAAGCGCAGGAAGCCGTGGAGTGTTACGATGAGATCCTCGCCCTCGACGCCAACCATGCGGAGGCGCTCGTGAAAAAGGGTTCGGCTTTGGAGCGTCTGCAACGCGATCAGGAAGCCATCGACTGCTATAACCGTGCGATCGAAGCCGATCGCACCATGGCGCTCGCGTATCTTTCCAAGGGCGGGGTTTTCAATCGCCTTCAACGTTTCGATGAAGCCGTGGAATGTTACGAGAAGGCGCTGCAGGCAGAAAAGCAGGGGGAAATCAAAGGAGTAAAACGCGTCAGCGTTTCCGGCGACTGGCCCGCGAGCGGTAGTTCGGTCCCGGCGTAAGGGAACAATCTAGTTGAGAGCGTGAGTTGAGGGCTGAGAGCACGAAAGAAACTCCGAATGTAGCAGCGGACATAAGTCCGCTGGGTAGGGACCGTTGCCCCCACGGTCCGTCCGACGCCACGAATGCAATTCACAAACAGTTGAAGTTCTCCCGTAAAGAACACGAAGCCGGTGAAGGAGTAATTTATTCCATGCCTTTTCCTTCGTACCCTTTCCACCCTTCGCGAGACACTTCTGCCTTCGTGCCGGAAGGCGGTTGAGGGCAACCGCCCCTACCACCGGCACTGAATAATTGGAATCCGTGTATTTGAATCTGGATCCGAAATCCAATCACCTTCCGTCGCCTAACCCGCGCCGAACCTCAATTGTTTCCGAGGTTCGCCCACATCGGCTCTCTCGAATCCACGCCACTCAATTAACTCCCAAGCGCTCGCGCTCGACGCTCAGCTTCTCTTTCACCACTTCGATTTTTGCGCCGATCAGTTCGCGGTTCAATTCACCTTTGGCGGCCAATTCTCCTTCAAGTTCGGCAATTCGTTTTTCGTAGACGGTGAAGCGATCCTGCACCGCCACATTGAATTTTTCCAGGCGTTGCTCGAGCAACCGGATCTCGGATTCCGCCTGTCGATGCACGGCCAGCAATTCCGCCCGGTCACTGAAAAGCGTTTGTACGAACTTTTCGCGCATCCAGCCAATCACGCCCATGCGGACCGCTTCACGCACTTGATTTTCCCTCGTTCCGGTCAGGGTCGTTTGATCGCGCCAGCTGACACTCGTCGTGGTCCCGACCAACGTCGGCGAAGAGGTGGACACGGAAATTGCCATGACTTGATTATCCGGCGTCGGGAGTACTGACGCCACCGCGGGACGTGTTCCCCGGTGGATGAGCGCAATCAACAGCACCACTCCCGCGCCGCCCAAAGCGATCATCATCCACCGAATTTGCTCCGCCTTCATTCCGGTGACCACTTGTTCCTGATCCAACCTGGCCTGCAAAACACCGACCAAATTTTTCTCCCGCAGGATAGTGAGCGCGACCAAGGCCCGTCGATCGATCATCTGGCCCTTCTTCACGACCGTCTGGGCCGCTTCATAGGTGTCGCTCACGGTAATCCCGTCGATCCGACGCACCCGCAGGATCTCAGTCAGACCCGGCGCCGGAAAAGTATTGTTCCTCACGAAACCGGCGACGAACCGTCCCGTTTCCTCCTGACCGGCCGGGAAGGAGCTTTCCACCAGCCGGCGCGCCTGCGACAGGAGCAACAACTTCGAAGCCGGCATCGCCTCGCCAAAACTTTCGAGTTCCTGGAGACTCGGAAAATCGGTCGCACGTTGCACCTGGATCAATCGCACGGGCTGATCAGACGGCAGCGTACGTTCATTGCGTTCCGCCACAATGGGGCTGGCCATGACTTCTCGCAACGGACGCAACAAACTGTCGATCACGTTCTCGTCGCTAAACCCGCTCACCCACACGGGAGCCAACTGTGCGAACGGCAAATTGGGCGGCGATTCGAGCGACACCTTGCGTAGCGTGTCCCGGTAAAACTCAGATCCTACTTCCGCCGCCGTCGTCGGACGCCCACCCAGCGTAATATTGAGCGACGACAAAAACCGGATTCGCGCCGTCGCAATGGCCGCCCGCAATTCCGCTTCAGCCTCGGCGGTGGTCGGCGCCGTGCGTCTCATGACGACCGGCACCCGGTCAGCCACCTCATGCTTCAATGTATCCGTGGATTCCGGATTCACCACGAGCAAACGCACCGGCGTGACCACGTCTTCGACAGCCACATCCCCAATTTTGTAGTCCGGCATGGCCGCTTCCGCCCGGGAATGCAGGCATGCGGCAACCGCCACTGCGGTGAAAAATGCGCGGAACCCCGCAACCGGAACTGAGGAAAATAAAATCATTTAACCAACCAACTCCTGGACGAAACGGATAATAATCTGGCTGTCTTGATCGCGTTTAAAGGACAACGCGCGACCGAAGTCAAACAGCGGAAGCACGAACCATTCCTGTTGGGCATTTACGCTTCAGGCGGCCAATTGCTACTCCCGGGATTTTTTCCATTTGAAGCTCGAGTGGTCGGAAATTCCCGTTGTACTTGGTTTGGGATTCTTTCTTGATACGGCATTATCATTGCAAACGAGCGAGCGATCCCGTTTGCCGCAATTTCCACTGCTCGGATGCAAGGATTGATGAGGCGGTTCCCGCCTGGGGTAATCCGCCCAGAGCATGTAAAATAATCGCCTCAGAGCGCCTCATCGCTCGCCAACCGGATTATTTTCTTCCACAACAAAACATGGCCTGGCGCATTGAGGATTCCGTCGTCCGTGGTGAAGTTGACAACCGAGTTCGGGGTCAGGTAACCGGTCGCATCTGGTTTGCCGGACGCCCCGAACCCATTGTTCTACAGCTGGTGGGGAACGGCTGGGCCGATCTGGCCGGGCGTCGCCTTGAATTCACCAATCCGGACCCAAGCCCGGGCGATCTCGACGGCCTCGCCGCCTTCCAACAAGGAACCGTGGGCGATTTCACCGCATCGCGAAAAGTGAAAGTGCCGGAAATCCCCATGGATCAAATCGGTGAATACTATGCGTCGAAAAAACCTTTTCCCTGGCATTGGGGAAACTCGCTCTACCTTGAGTGGTTCAGTGAACGCAATGGACGCGTAGTGATCGAATCGGCCGGCTATGACCTCAAGATCATCGGTGAGCCCGCGTGGGAATTAACGCGCGAAGACGAAGAGGCGCAGCGTCGCGCCAACGGCGCAGCGATCGAAGGCCTTGTGGAAAAATTGGGCGAGGCCTATGAAACCGATTTCGAAGACGACGGATTTACCGGAGTGAATGAAGATTTCGAAAATGACGATGCTCCAGACTGGGCACCGAAACCGCTGACCGAAAACGAAGCGACGCGACTCCAGGAGGAAAGTGAGAAACTCGTTGACCGTATCCAGGCACGCATTCGGCGTGAGGGCGACAAAGCGGATTTCGCGCACATTATGGACGAGGAAATTGCCCGCCTCCGTCGCGAACGCAACGAACCTCCCCCGTCCGCAGAACAGCTCGAGCGGAACGCCGCCTGGATCGATGAAATGAATCGCGTCGCGAATTCCGCCATCGGTGAGCCCGAACTGTCGGACGAGATTAGGCACGAACATCCACTCGCCGCGAATGCAAAAAGAGTTGCCGGTCTCATCATGGAGACTACGGAAGACCGGTCATGGTTGACTGACGCGGACAGCGAAGAACACCCGGTGGCCGAATTGGTCAACTGCACCCTCAAGGCCAGCGCCAAACTGGCCGGAGCGCTCAATCATCACACGTGGCCGCCACCGATTGAATTATGTGCACACACGATTGTGCGGCTCACGAAGGCACGGAGCTACTTCGACGACGCAGCCCGCGCGATCGAATCCTGCCAGGAACAGAAACTCACAGAGCCAATATGGCTCGAGATCATGTTGAGTGAAATCACTTCGCTGGCCATCAAAGTGGACGAAATCGTGGCCGGTTTGCGGGAGCGATTGGATCGAAGCCTCGAACAATAGTTCACGGATCTGATCCGCGGACTACCCAACCGCCAACAATCGTCACCATTGGGCAATCTTTTGTCGGCATGCCTCCCGCACCCGGCGGAGACATGGGGACTAAGACCAACGCTACACCTCAGAAGCTGCCTCTGGGAACGCCGGCTTTCATCAGCGTTGTTCGGCCGGTCCTTCAACGATCAACCGCAGCGAATCCAATCGCAGGCGCGCTTCTCCGATTGCAGCGGTCACCTTTTGCAACTGTTCCTGCAGCAGCTCGATTTCCTCGGCTCGCACATGGTCGTTAAGTTTTCGCAGGTCCACGAGGCGCTGTAAATCAGCGCCGAGCACTGTCATCGCTTTGGTTTGCGCGGCGGTTTTAATTCCGGCGGTTTTGGCTTCCGCGAGTTCAGTGGCCCCTTCAATCAGCGTCTTTAACAGGGCGAGGTTAAATCCTGGCCGTTCGAGGAACCGTTGAATGGTCGCGTCTTTCACTTCTTCCGCGATTGATTTGACATCCCGCTTCTCCGTCAAATCGCCACCGCGCACATCCACGAGAATACGAACCGGAACCGGCGCGAGAAATTGATCCACGTGCCAGCGGGAATCCGCCACTGTTTCGAGCACGAAAATGGTTTCCAACAAAAGATTCGGCTGGTCCAACTTGATATGACCAAACGCCGTCGTGCCGGATTTCGAGTCGATGAGCAAATCGATCGCATCCTGTACGAGGGAATGATCGGGCGAAATGAACTTGATATCCTCACGCGCGATCGCCCGCTGCCGGCTAAATGTCGCCAGCATTCCGTCCTGCGGAATCGAGGGAAATGCCTCCACATACGCGTGGCTCGGATCGAGAAACACATCGCCTTCCTCGTGCTCTTTGATCCGGACACCAAAGTGATCGATCAGATCGACCAGAAAATTCCTCAAGAACGGATCGGCGTCCGCCGCGCGTACCTGATCGATTACCTGTTCGGCGACTTTGGGATTAAACGAATTTAACTCCAGCAGCCGGTCCCGGCCTTTTTTCATTCTCTCTGAAAGCTCCTCACGGAAACGCTCTGTCCCGGTAATGAACTTTTCCCATTCCTTGTTTTTTGCCGCAGTCTCCACCTTGTCGTGCTCCATCGCCAGCACTAGAAGCTGCGTCTTGAATTTTTCCTGATAATCGTTGCCGCCCTGCAATGAGGTTTCAAACGCATCGAGACCGCGATGATACCAGTCGACAATGCAGGCTTCACTGCTGCCCTCGACATACGGCACGTGAATGCGAATCGTCTCAGTCTGACCGATGCGATCGAGCCGGCCAATGCGCTGTTCAAGCAAGCCCGGGTTCAGCGGCACATCAAAGAGCACGAGATGATGCGCGAATTGGAAATTGCGTCCTTCACTGCCGATTTCCGAGCACAGCAACAGCTGCGCGCCATCCGGCTCGGCGAACCAGGCGGCGTTGCGATCGCGCTGGACCAGAGGCAGGCCTTCATGGAAAAGTCCCACTTTCAAACTCACCCGTTCCTGCAGCGCCGTCTCAATCGCGAGGACTTTCCGCAGGGATTTGCAGATGAGCAATACTTTCGCCGGACGATTTTTCGCGAGAAACGCGATCAACCAGTCGATGCGGGGATCGTCTTTATAGGAATAGCGAATGCCCGCCTCCTGACCGGTCTCCTCCGCTTCCAACTCTCGTGCGATGCGCGCAAGCAAGGTCAGATTATTTCCCGGTAACGGCGCCGGGCAAAACTTTCTCTTCGGGAACCCGCTCATGCCAGCGCGCGTATTGCGAAACACGACCCGGCCGGTGCCGTGCTGGTCGAGCAGCGTCTTGATCAACGCCTCGCGAGCTCCCGGCTTACCTGCAGCCAGTGCTTCCAGATGCTGCGCCAGTTGCGCAGGTGCCTTGTTGAAAATCTTTTTAAGGCTGGTGTGATCCACCGGCTTCAAAGGTTTTGCCCCGATAATTTTCCCCGCAATCTCGGCCACCGAACCAAAGCGGTCCGCCTCCTCGAGAAATTGATCGAAATCCTGGTAGCGATCAGGATCAAGCAACCGCAGCCGGGCAAAATGCCCGGCCAATCCAAGCTGGGTTGGTGTCGCCGTGAGCAACAGCAGTCCGGGCGTGCGCGCCGCCAGCTCCTCGACGAGCGCGTAACCCGGACTGACGACATCAGGAGCCCACGCAAGATGATGAGCTTCGTCGACGACCACCATGTCCCACCCTGCGGCGACCGCTTGCTCGCGACGCGCCGGATTTTCCGCCAGAAACATGACACTCACGAGTACCAGTTGCGCAGCGAGAAACGGATTACTGCCGGGATCGCTTTGCTCAACGGCGACACAGCGTTCTTCGTCATAGATGCTGAACCACAAATTAAACCGCCGCAGAAGTTCGACGAACCACTGATGGGTGAGCGACTCTGGAACCAGGATAAGCGCGCGACGCACCTTGCCCACCGCCAGCAGTCGCTGCAAAATCAAGCACGCCTCAATGGTTTTTCCCAGACCTACTTCGTCTGCGAGCAGCACGCGTGGAATCTGCCGCGAAGCCACCTCACGCAAAATGTAGAATTGATGCGGGATCAGCTCCAACCGTCCGCCCAACATGCCACGCACCTCCGATTGACGAAATCGAGACTGTGCCTGCAAGGTGCGGTAACGGAGATCAAAAACCTCGCTGGGATCGACCTGACCGGCCATCAGGCGTTCCTGTGGCAAGGCCACACTCGTAATGTCGGAAATTTCGTTTTCCCGGATTTGCTTCCCCTGACCACGATAGGTCAACAGACCGCCCTCATCATCGACCGCCTCCACGACGAGAGTCGCACCCGCACGGGTCGCCACGGTTTCGCCCGGTCGAAACTGCACCCGCTTCAACACGCCGGTTCCCAGCGCGTAAAGCCGCTTCTCCCCGGTAGCAGGGAAATCGATCGCGATGCGCGTCCGGTCCACGCTCGCAACCACGCCGAGCCCCAGTTCGGGCTCCCGTTCACTCATACAACGTTGTCCAACGACACTAAGAGACATCGCACCATCAGGAATCGCGGATGGGGTAACTTCAAAGAGAATTTTTCCAAAGAAATTACGGACAATAACCCGCCCGTGCCGTGTGAAAAGCTTGAGCAATCACTTGGAGGCTACAACCTCCTCCGGAGAAAAACCCGAACGGGTCGGATACGTTCCGCCGCCTAAAACCCCCGCCCACGCGTGTCAGCCTCCCCCTCCGCAGCGAACATCCGAACCTTTCATTCTGAAGGATTCTCGTTTCTAGCTCCTGCCGCACTGGCGTTGATTCCGGCTCTGTCACTCGCCCGGCTAAGTTCCAATCACAACGAATCCTACGAATGGATTCAACATCTCACAGCGGGCGCCGTATTTTTCGTCTCATTTGCGTCGGTCCTGGTTGGCGGACCTTTGCAATCCGGGAGAGCCGCTTTTATTGGATCCCTGCTCACTCTTTTCTGCCTCGCAGCGATCGTGATGAACGGTTTGCCAGGCGTTCACTGGGCATTTTTCGCGGCCGCGGCGATTGTCGTCGCCGGCTACCGCTATTCCCGTCGCGAGTCAGCTTACTCATCCACGGAGCTCATGGCTCTTTTCATCGGCTCGGTCTTCACTTTCTGGGCTACCTCCAGACTTTTTTGGTGGGAGCCGTTTGAATCCGTTTCTTCTTCAAGCGGCCAAATCGCGCTCTATTTGGCCATTTGCTGCGTGATCGTGTATGCGACCATTGAAATCAGCCGCTCTCGGAATGTCCGCCCCCGTGTTTCGTCAGGATGGTACACGCGTACAATCGACGTGATAGCCTTGTTGCTTATTGCGGCAGCGGTTTCGCGCACGAACGGGCTGATTCACAATTCAATTTTCCCGCCTCATTGGGGAGTCTATGTGACGCCGGCTGACTTGGTGCGCGATGGGCGGGTCTTGCTGGGTGAAGTCCCCAGCCAGTACGGATTCCTGTCAATTTTGCTGCTGGCACTCTTTCCCATTGACGATCTTTTCACTGCTTTGTTTCTGTTAAACTCAATCACACTCTGGGCGTCAGCCGCAGTCGTCTATTTTTCACTGCGCAGTTGGCTCGCAAGTAAATTGTGGCAGATCGTCGCGGCACTGCTGACCATTTGCGCCGTCGCTTTCATTTTGGGAGACGCATCGGATTTGTCCGGACCGATGACCTATCCCAGCGTGGGAGGCATGCGGTTTATCTGGGTGGATTGCCTTCTGGGTTTGTTGCTCTGGCGACACCTGCAAGCAAACAGGGGAACCCTGTCGGCCTCACGAACCACCGCATTTTTTTGGACGGGCCACGGGCTGTGGCTGGTGGGCGCGCTCTGGTCGATTGAAAGTGCAGCGTACGTCACGGCAGTATGGTTCCCCGCAGCTTCAATTTTGAGCGGAATCGCCACGGGCGGCCCGGGGCGGGCGGTTGACCGATTCAAGCGTCTTTTGCGCGGCATTCGAAAAGTTCTCACCGAAACCGGGCTCCTTCTCGCACTGGCTGTTCTGATCATTGAACTTTTCTACAAAACCCATCTTGGGAGGACGCCGCAGTGGCACGCCTACTGGGAATACGCCGCCGCATTTTCCGGCGGATTCGGAGTGTTGCCAATCGATTCCTATGGCTGCGTGTGGGTTCTCATAATGCTTCATGGAGGACTGCTCGCCGCCCTCATGAGCTTCGACTATGACCGCGAACGCGATTCGATCGCTCTTATCTGGGGGGCATGGGGCGCTCTCTGGAGCGTATCGACGTATTACATCTCCCGCAGCGGTGGCACAAACCTCACAAATCTCACCCCCGTGCTTTTGCTGGTCGTCGCAGTTTTTGTGCAGGCGGTGCGGCCCCACTCTGACAAAAATTTGTTGCAGCCCTGGGTTTGGCTCGTCGTTCCCTCCTTTCTAGCGTCGGTAGTTTGGCTCGTCGCTTCACGGCCCGCCGTGCTTCAGCGCCAGCTGGTTGAATATGCAGTTCAGCCCAAAATTGCCGCGTTGCGCAGACCGGTTTCCGGCGCATTGACGGCCCTGATTCAGGGTTGCCTTCAAGCGAAGCCGGACCGCTTTTCGGTAGCCGCTTTTTCATCAGATGACTCGGTCACCGTGGAGGCGTTTTCCGAAAGTTCAGAGTGGATTCCGATCAGTTCCCTGTCGCTTTTCAACCCACTTCCACTCGAAACACGTTTCGCCTATCTGGATCTTTACACCGAAAACGGAAAGAAGTCCGGATGGTTTATCGTCTCGATTGATCGCCACGCACAATCATTGGACTGGCTCTTTCAATATGTGCGTTCCCGCTATAAAGCGGACATTCGCCTATCCAACAAAACCTGGGAAGCCTGGCATTGTGTTCCGCTGGAAAATCACGCGCAGGGAAATCCGTCGTTGCCGTGAACAGTTTTGCGACGTGCAACCCACCACAAGGGTGCTGCGAATGTGGAGCGGAATATTTTCCATTAACTACTCAGGGTCCTCGATTGGAATGGGGTGCTCGGTCAGCAACGACACTCGTTTGCTCGATTTCGTCTTAAACACCCGGAGCAAAAAAATGAGGCTCGGAAAAATAAACACACTGCCAATCGCGAGCGCAATCGTGAGTTGTTGCAAAGTCGCCGGGGGAGCCGATTCGTTATAAAAACTCAGAGGTCTGGTCGCAGTGATCACCGCGTTGGGCGCATAAAGCAAACACCAGCCAATCAGAATGAGTGTCACCTGCCCCGCCGCCACAATTCGCGTGAGCACCGGGCGGTTTTTTTTGATAAAAATCCACAGAGCCACGAACAGCAGCGTGGCAATTCCCATCGCGACCAAAGTCAGCGGCTTTTCCAAAAATGCAGTCACGAGGCTTTTCCGTTCGGTCATCGACGCGGCAAACACCAGGCCGCCCGTCAGAATCACGAGGCAGTTGAATATCGCTGCGTAACGGGCAAAGCGTTTTTTCAAAATGACGTTTTCCGTTTCGGCGACGAGGTAGATGCTGGCGAGGAATACAAAAATGCAGCCCACAAAGAGTCCCACCGCCAGTGGATAAACGCCCCACCACGGCGCCATGTACGCAGTCCAGAAATCCCTGGCGGCCGGATCGATGATGCCCCGGTTCAAACTCGCCGCGATAATCCCGAGCCAGATTGCTGTCCAGAGACTCGAAAGGCCAAACAGCCAGGTATACACGCGTTGCGATGGGCCGGTCTGAATTGGATCGTAGTGCCGGAAAGTGAAAGTCGTCCCTCTCACCACCACACCCACGAGCAATCCCAGCATCGGCAAATGCAACGCCACCATGAGCGTCGTGAAAATGCCGGGGAACCCCATGAACAAAATCACGACGATCAGGATCAGCCACATGTGATTCGCTTCCCATACCGGCCCCATCGCTTCATTGATCACTTTCGTCTGGGCCTCGCGATGGCGTCCGGCAGGCAACAACTCCAGAATACCCGCGCCGTAGTCGGAACCGCCCAACAACACGTAAAGCAACAGGGACGCGCCAATGAAACCGATGAGAAGTTCGATCATGCACCCTCCTCGCGTTGAACCGCTTGAATCTGCCGTTTCATCAACCACACTGTGGCCACCGCAAGGCCGAGGTAGAGAATCAGAAAGAGATGGAAATGATAGACCATTCCGGGCACCGGCGTCACCGCATCCTTCGTGCGCACGAGTTGATAAACAATCCAGGGCTGACGCCCCACTTCGGTGACTATCCAGCCCGCTTCGATTGCGATCATGCCCGTAGGGACAAACACCACCAACAATCGCAGAAACCAGTGTGGAAACCGATCTCGGCGGAGAAACCAAAAATACAGCACCCCGATCAACGCCATGGCAGAACCGATTCCCACCATGACTTGAAACGCCACGTGAACCACCGCGACCGGTGCCCAATCTTCACGCGGAACCTGGTCAAGTCCCTTCACCTCCGCATCGAAATCGTTGAACGCCATGAAACTCAACGCTCCGGGCAACTCGAAACTCCATTTCATGGTCTGCGTTTCGACATCGGGAATCCCGCCTATATGCAGCGGCGCATGGCGTTGAGTTTTGAAAAGACCTTCCATAGCCGCGAGTTTGGCGGGCTGCAATTCGGCCACGCTTTGTCCGGCGAAGTGTCCCGCGAATGGCTGTGCAATGGCCGCCGCGGCGCCAAATGTCATGGCGATCTTGAGCGCCTTCAGATTCACCTCTGGCGACCGGCCGCGCAGATAAAGCAGCGCATGAATCCCGCCGACCGCAAATCCCACCGCCTGGAACGCAGCCAGTTGCATGTGGATGCTTTCGTGCAACCACGCGCGATTGAACATGGCGCGCACCGGCTGAATATTTTGTGCCATGCCATTGACCCAATCAAATCCGGACGGCGCATTCATCCAGCCATTCGCCGCCACGACGAAAATGCCGGAAACGAATCCCGAGACGCCAACGACGAGCCCCGTGCCCCAGTGCGTCCAAGGCTTCATACGCTTCCAACCGTAGAGAAATAATCCGATCGCAATCGCTTCGAGGAAAAATGCCGTACCCTCCCAGGAAAATGGCATGCCGATGATCGGACCGGCGTGCTTCATAAAACCCGGCCACAACAGCCCCAGTTCAAACGAGAGTACAGTACCGGACACGGCACCCACTGCGAAGAGAATCGCCACGCCTTTCATCCACATTTTCGTGAGGTCGAGGTATATTGGGTCTTTGTGCTTCAGATACAGATAATGCGCCGCTGACATGAAAAACGGCATCGTCATCCCGATCGCCGCAAAAATAATATGGAATCCAAGGGAGAACCCCATGGTGGCGCGAGCTGCAATGAGATCGTCCATAGCACCGGGACACTAGTCGCAGATCACTGGCCGGCAAGATACGAGTCGGCGCTGACACGCGAAATTAACCATGCTTACCCGCTCTATTGATGACCAACAATCTTGAGCGGGAGTCTTAAACTGCGAATTACCTAGCTTGCGATGGATGATCCAGATGGTCACTGAAAAAGATTTCACAGGAGGTAACAGAGTGAACGGAGGTCAGACCACCAGAGTCCTGGCCACAAAAAGGCACAAAAAATACTGCCGTCCGGTTTTCGTGTTTTTTTGTGACTTTTCGTGGCTAAAAATCCCTGAAGTTCGAACCACAGATCAGCGGTTAAGCAAAATCCCCGATCAAAATCATTCGCGTCAATTCGCGTAATTAGCGGGGAAATCCTGGCCTTTATCGTTTCGGGCAATTTCGCGATCTGAATAGGCGGTCAATTTTTCGGACCGGACGGATCTTTCGCGGAATAGAATGGCGAGAGTTGTTTCAGATGGCCTTGTATGATCGAGACGATCGTACCGGCGGGCAGCGAATTTTTGTGGAGTTCGAAAATTGCGACGAGCAAGGCGAGTTCGATATCCGTCTTCTTTGGCGTCGCCGCTTTCATCGCGGCTAGAAGTTCGAGGGCCTTCTTCTCAGCTCTCTTGTAGTCGTTGAAATTTTCGTCGGTGGGCGTGGCCATGGTCAAAAACAGTCAATGGATTTAAAACAGTACTCGATAAAAATAATGCGCGCCGCAAACCGGATCTTCCCACTGAGTGCGGAAAGACCAGAGGGCAAGTGGCAGGCAGCGAGAGGAAAATACGGTTTGAAATGGAGTTAATTGCGAACATGCGGAGTTCACTCGCTTGGCGGGCTCTTCCAACTATAGCGCGGAACCACAATCCCGACGACGCGGTAATCCGCCACGTTGCAAGCACGACTCGACCACGGCGGATTAAGGATAATCCGCCCTACCTTCAGGCCGCGATTAGCGGACTCCTTCGAACCCAAAACGAAGACGATTAGTCGGAGGGGTAATTGTAGATTTCGCTCCCCTTTCGGCGAAATCATTCGTGGTTAAATTTATCCCGTGGCCCAGGTTTGGATCGCTCCCGGCAAATCGCGCATGCTTTCCAAGGTGAAAAGTCGTCCAGCGCAGGCGACCGGTTGCGCGGCGTGCTCCGCCGCCCATGTGATGTGATAGGGAATGTGCACGCCGGCACCGCCAAGTTCGATCACCGGCAGAATGTCTGACTTCAACGAATTTCCCACCATGAGAAATTGTTCCGGTTCGATGCGATGGCGGGAGAAAACTTTTTGGTAAGAGCCCGCATCTTTCTCTGAAAGAATTTCAATGTGCTGAAAATGTGCAGCGAGTCCGGACTTCGCAAGTTTACGCTCCTGGTCGCGAAGATCCCCCTTGGTAATTAGAATAAGACGGTAATTGGTCGCGAGGACGGGGAGAATTTCGGTGACGCCGTCCATCAAATTGACCGGATGCGCGAGCATGTCGCGTCCGAGGTCGATCAGCTGGCGAATTTCTTCCGTGGTGATGCGTCCGCCGGTGAGCTCGATGGCCGTCTCGATCGCGGAGAGCGTAAAGCCTTTGATGCCGTAACCATAGAGCTCGAGATTCCGCATTTCCGTGGCAAACAAGGTGCGGTCCACGGTGGCGGCGTCATGATAGTTCGCCAAAAGCGCGCGATACCGCTCGTGAGTCTGCTCAAAAATGACCTCGTTATGCCAGAGGGTGTCGTCGGCATCGAAACCAATGGTGCGGGAAAAGACGGACATGAGGGAGGAGGGAGAATGGGAAAAGGAGAACGGAAAGTAACAAGGGGCAAGTGACGGAAGGAAAGTAAGAAGTGCCAAGTAACAAGTATCAAGATGGCAGAGGAGCAAAATGAACGAAGCAGGATTTTACAGAAGGTAACGGAGAGAACAAAGAGGGTGTTTTTAATTCGCGTCACTGAGCGTGATTCGCGGGCAATTCGGTTTTATTCCGTGAAATTTCGTGTGTTTCGTGGGCAACTTCTGCGTCAGTTGCAGGAGCAGGAAAAATCAGTATTGGTGGGGTAATGGCTGCGAAGGCACAATTTCCGGACGAACATGGCGACGACGGTGGTTTCGAGCGACAGCCTGACGAATTTCGCGACTGGGTTCGTGCGGATGGTTCGACTCCCTACGCGCCGCAACCAGGCCGCTACCATCTCTATGTCTCCCTCGCCTGCCCTTGGGCTCATCGCGCCCTTATCGTACGTCATTTAAAAAATCTCGATAACGTTATTGGCGTGACCGTCGTTGATCCGGTTCGAAACGATGAGGATGGTTGGGCGTTCCGCGATGGCCCGGGATATTCGAAAGATCCGATCAACGGTTTCGCACTTCTCCGCGACGCCTACCTTGCCACCGATCCGAAATTCAAAGGCCGCTGGACCGTGCCTGTACTTTGGGACAAACAGACGAGGCGCATCGTCAACAATTCCGAGGATGACATTTGTCGCATGTTCAACGACGAGTTTGCGATCGGACGCGGCACACCTGATCTGTTTCCCTCCTCCAACGCCACTGCCCAGGCGAAATTGAGCGAACGTATCTACGAACTGGTCAACAACGGCGTCTATCGTGCCGGGTTTGCAACGAAGCAAGCCACCTATGAGAGAGCCGTGCGTAAACTTTTTGAAGAACTCGATTCGCTGGAGGACAAGTTGAGCGAACAACGATTTCTGTTTGGCAATCGATTCGTCGAAACCGACTGGCGATTGTTTTGCACGCTCGTGCGATTTGACGCCGTGTATCACGGACACTTTAAATGCAACGTGCGACGCATTGTGGATTACCCGAACCTGCAGGGTTATCTGCAGGATCTCTACCAAACTCCGGGCATCGCCGGGACAGTGAATTTCGACCACATCAAGCGGCACTACTACATCACGCACACCGAAATCAACCCAACTCAAATTGTTCCGATCGGCCCGATGCTGGCGCTGGCGTCGCCCCATGACCGGGCACAACTGGGCAAGTGAGTTCGCGCAAGAGAGAAAAATAGGGACATCCGGGATCATTTTGTACCTAAAATTAATCTCAACCGCCGGTTAGTTGAGAATTAGCCCTCCAGATTTTGAGGTCACTTGCTCTTCTATTGCTTTCCTCAACAACACCCCTTTTTAAGGCGAGCGATGACGCCCCCCCGACTCTTTCGCTTCCACGTGATGTTGACTGGTGGATTGATGTCCGCGCTTGCGTGGGCTCAGCCCGCCGCGAATCCGGCCGCCGCTTGGTTTAAACCTAACCCGGAGTGGGCGTCAGCCGATTCGGCGAAGCTCCCGGAAGGGGGATCAGGCGCGATCGAAGCAACTTCCAGTGAAGCTGGCCCCATTCTCTATTATACCGGCAAGAAAGCAGAATCGCTCCAACTGCGAACTCACGGCTACGTCGGCGACTTTGTCATGCAGCTGGAATTTTTGCTGCCCGCCGGCGCACAGGCAGGCGTTTATTTGCAAGGCCGCTACTGCGTGCAACTCTCCGCGGAAAAAATGGGCGCGGTCGCACCGCAGGAGGAAGCAGTCACCGCCGATGCGAACCAAGCGGGCATTCCCGCCCTCGTCGACGCGAACGGCGCGCCCGGCACCTGGCAAACGTTCGAAGCCCGCTTCCGCACCCCGCGTTTCGATGAGGCTCACAATAAGACCGCCGATGCCCTGCTGATTGAAGTGAAAATTAACGGCAAGGTCGTTCAGGCCAACACCGTGGTCCGTGGCTGGTCGGTGGGGACCGAACAACGCTGGCAGGATTCCGTCGGCGAATCCACCATAGCGGTAAACCGGGGCGGACTCGCGATTCGCAATTTTTCGATGCGTCGTGCCGACTTCGATGCATTAAAAGTTCCTGACATCAGCGGCAAACCCACGAATGCCGCCAAGCTCACCGATCTCGTAAAACTCGGCGAAGAAACCTTTCGCGGCTTTGGTTGCGTGGAATGTCACGCCGTCCAACGCGACGACAACTCGACCAAGACCGGACCAAATCTCTTCGGTCTCTTCACCCTCGAACCGCGCGATCGCGTCGTGGCGTCAGGTGGTGAAGGACACCGGTTCACCATCAAGGCCGACCACTCTTATCTCGTCCGAAGCTTGCGCACGCCGCCCGATGAACTCGCCATCGCGGAGAAAGGACCGACCAAAGATCAGCCTTACGCCCCAGTAATGCCTCCTTTTCATCCGGCAGTTTTGTCGGACCATCAGGTCGATGCCATCGGCTCGTATCTCGCGACGTTGAACGAAGTCCAAAATCAAGGCCCCGTCATCCGGCTCGTGACCGAGGCTGGCGTCGAAAACTACAATCCAATGACCGACCGCCTGCAAATGCTAGTTGATCGTTCCGTGCGCATTCAGCGCGGGCCGATGGAGCATTTGTCCGGTCGCTCGATTCACGTCGGTTTGCCCAATGGCGTGAACTACACCTTCGATCCCCGCGTGCTCGCCATCGCAAAAATCTGGCAGGGCGGCTTTCTCGACATGACTGGCGAATGGTTGAATCGAGGCGGCAGCGGATTGAAACCCGGATACGAAAGTCGCGAAATCACTCTCGGCACATCTGAGACCTTGCTGGCCCCGCTCAACGCGAAAGGTAATCCGATCGATTTTTCGTTCAAGGAACCAAAATTCCACGACGGCGCCAGGATTCGCGCGTCGCTCTACAGTCCGCGCGACCATCTCGCGATGCTGGCAGAGATTGATGCACAATTCCTCGGATATTCGCGCGACTCCAGCGATTCCGCGGCGGCGCCGGTATTCAATTATCGCGTGGGCAAAAACACCGTTTCCGTGCAGACCACCTTTAACGCCGACGGTGCGGTGCAGATCGTGCTCAACGGTGATTTTGTCACAGAGCAAAGTTTCGCTCTCGACGGGAAAGTGCTTACCGCGTTCACCGTTGCGCAAGGCGCGGTGAAGAACGGCCGCTGGGTTTTGCCGGTGGGCAAATACAAGGACGTCATCGCGAAGGCTCATATCGCACTCGCGCCAAAGGTGTGGCATGCGACGCCGTCGACCTTCACCCACGCGTCGCAGCCGCTGGTGGTCGAACCTTCAACGCCGAAAACTCCAAATGGGTATCGTGCGGAATCCTATCTCGGACCCAAAGATAATTATGGACGTGATCAGCTTTTCGAGGCGCTTGGCCTGGCGGTCGCCAAGGACGGCACACTGGTGGTCGCGACACGCACCGCCGGTATCTGGCGTCTAATCAAGGGCGAATGGCATTTGTTCGCAGAAGGTATGTTCGATAGCCTCGGCGTGGTCATCGAGGACGATCATGGCCTGAGCGTCGTAGTCGGACAGAAAGCCGAACTCACGCGCGTGACGGATACAAACGGAGACGGGTTGGCGGATTCGTTTGCCACCTTGTCGGACTCGTTCACGTACACCGGCAACTATCACGAATATCTCCACGGACCGGTCCGCGATACCCAGGGCTACTATTTTTATGCACTGAATCTCGCCGATGCGAGCCAGTCGGACGCAATGTATCGGGCGAATGGAAAATATATGGGCACCGCGGGCGGCTACCGCGCCTGGACAATACGCGTGCCGGCCACCGGCGGATTTCAGCCGTGGGCTGATGGTCAACGCAGCCCCGCCAGCCTCGGCGTCGCACCAGACGGATCCCTTTGGTATGCGGACAACCAGGGCGAATACGTGGGCACCTCAAAACTCTTCCGTCTCAAGCAAGGCGCATTCTATGGACATCCGGCAGGGTTGGTCGACCGGCCCGGCATGATTCCCACTTCGCCTGAGATTGCCTGGGACAAGGTCGCAGACTCGCGGGAAAAGGCCGTGGTACTGTTTCCACAAACCCGTCTGGCGAATTCCCCCGGCAACCCGGCGTGGGACACGACTGGCGGGCTTTTCGGACCTTACCAAGGCCAGATGTTCCTCGGTGACCAAACGCAATCGGACCTCATGCGCGTAGTGACCGAAAAAATCGGCGATCAAGAACAAGGTGTCGCAATTCCATTTGCGGCCGATCTTGAGTCCGGCGTGATGCGTCCGGTATTTTTGCCTGACGGCAGCATGCTGCTCGGCCAGACCGGCCGCGGCTGGCAGGCGAAGGGCGGGCGCGTTGCCAGTCTACAGCGGATTGTCTGGGATGGGAAAACTGTCGCGCCGGCAATTCTTAACGTCTCCGCTGTTGCAGGCGGATTTGATCTCAAGTTCACGGTTGCAGTACCCGCGACGCTCACGGATGCCGACGTTGCCGCCGCTCTCGCGATCAAATCGTGGACCTATCGCGATGCGCCGGATTACGGTTCGCCTGAGCTGGACGAACACGCCGAACCCATGATCAAGATGGAACTCTCGGCTGACCGGATGACGCTTCATGTGACTCTCGCAAAAACTGAACAGCCACAAATTCACCCGCATCAAACTGCCCGGGTCTATCAGTTGTCGGTTGCGGGCAAAACCATGTGGGGCGAAACCAACCCGAGCTTCGAGGCGTTTTATACGCTATACAAGTTTCCGGCCAAGTAACGGTAGGGGCCGATGCCCTCATCGGCCCGCGCGGGTATTTCCGCCCGCACCGAAACGCGCGATCGTGGCGTCGATGGTAGGGCGGATTATCCTAATCCGCCTCCCAGGATATTCGTGGCTGACGAGAAATTCGTGAGTCGTCACGACGGATTAAGGAGAATCCGCCTACCCTATTTGTACCGTTGCTTGACGCACGCGGACGGCAAGCCGACGCTCGCCCCGCCAATGAAAACTCTTCGCTTTTTTATTTTCGGGTTGCTCGTTTCGGTGGCGCACGGCGGGACGCGCACGATTCCAATCTATGCCGACGGATGGGCGGGCAGTTCGGTCAATATGCTTGCGAATCAGAGCAGCACACTGATCACCGCGGGTGATTTTCAATACGCTGCATTTTACGCTGCCGACAGTCACCTCGTGATTGCGCATCGTAGTTTGACCAGCGACAAATGGTCCACCCGCAAAAGTGACTATACGGGCAATGTCGCCGATGCGCACAATACCGTGAGCATCGCGGTCGATGGCGACGGTTACCTTCATGTCGCCTGGGATCATCACGCGAATCCGCTGAATTATTGTCGAAGCGTTGCGCCCCATTCCCTCGAGCTAGGTCCAAAAATGCCGATGACAGGACTGCTGGAAAATAGCGTCACGTACCCGCTGTTTTTCAGCCACCCGGACGGCGGCCTGCTTTTTCTCTATCGCGATGGACGTTCGGGCAAAGGCAACGTTGTCCTGAATCGGTACGACGTGAAGTCACACCAGTGGCGACAAGTGCACGAAAACCTCATCGATGGCGAAAACGCCCGCAGTGCTTATCTGGCCGTCGCGCTCGACGCTCAAGGCGCACTGCATCTGGCGTGGAATTGGCGCGACAATTCCGACGTCTCAAGCAACCACGACTTGTGCTACGCGAAATCCCCCGATGGCGGTGACACGTGGGTAACGACCAATGGTGCCGCGCTCAAACTGCCGATCACCGCTGCCACTGCCGGGTACGCGCTGTGTATCCCGCAAATGAGCACGATGATGAATCCACCGAGCCTGACCACCGACGCGGCGGGCCATCCACTGATCGTCAACTATTGGGCGCCAGCCGGAAGCACCGTACCGCAATTTCATCTGGTGCGATACGACGGGGGCCGCTGGTCAGTCACGACGATCAGCCATCGAACTCAATCGTTTAGTCTGAAAGGCACGTCCACCAAGCGTCCGCCGATTTCCCGCGCGGCGGTATTCGCAGGAAAAACAAATGCGGGTTTCATTTATCGCGACGACGAGCGCGGAGGAAAGGTCATCCTCGCGCTATGCAACAATCTCGATGACCCGGCCTGGCGGGAAACCGAATTGACGGCCGAATCCGTCGATGCCTGGGAACCCTCGATCGACGTAGCGCAATGGAAGCAATTCGGCCAAATCCACCTGCTGATACAAGCGGTGCAGCAACAGGATGGAAACGACAGCAAACCCGCCAATATTCCGGCTACGCCGGTGTCCAGCCTGGTTTGGGCGCCCAACCCACAGTAGCGTCTGGCGGCAACCGCCCGACCCGGAGGCGGTCTTTTGCAAAACCAAAAAAACGCATCAAACTGGAGGACGTGGTCGTGGTGGCCTTTTCCTGCTTGTAACATCCGGCTGCCAGAGCCCGTCGTATATTGTATATCAAATTCAACTCCCATTAACCATGAAACGAATCTCCCTGGTTGTTACTCTTCTCACAGGAATTCTCCTGGCCGGTTGCGCGACACCGGAAAGTCGCATCAAGCAAAACCCTGCTGCGTTTGACCGTGCGACGCCCGCGCAGCAGGAACTGATCAAACAAGGCAAGGTCGACATCGGATTTGACACTGAACTTGTCGAACTCGCCCTCGGTGTCCCCGACCGGACCCGCGAAAAGATCGACGCAAATGGCAAGGAAGTGATCTGGTCCTACGTTAACTACGAAGGTCCGGATGGCGTAATTCTTTATCGCGGGTGGTATCATCGCGGATACTGGGCCGGTCCGCATTACGCGTATTTTGCCGATTACCCGAACCGCCGTGAACGCGAACGCTTCCGCGTCGTCTTCAAGGACGGCCGGGTAATTCAGGTCGAACAGGAAACCTGAGCGACTCGACCGAAGCTTATGTCGCGATCGCACATCCTGATCGCGGCATAAAGCCGATCCTGCACGAAGACAGGTGGTCGCCGATTTCTCCGTTCGACCAGCCCGCCGGCAGGCTCTGGGTGGTGAGCAAGGCCGAACCACTCAGGACCCGAGCCCGTCGAGGGGCCCATCGGCGATCAGCGCCACCGGCGCGCACCGTCCTCTACTGTTTCGGCTGATAGCGCACGTAGGCGAGCTTGAGGCTGTCGGGCGACCACGACGGTGAATTGATCGTACCGTCCCCGCCGAAAATTTTCGCGAGCATTTTCGTTTCACCCGTACTCACCGAAAAAAGACTCAGCGAGACTTCCCGGTCGGCGGGCGCACCACGCACCGCCGGTGAGTAGGCGAGGAAGGCGATCCATTTCCCATCGGGTGAAGGGTGTGGAAACCGGTTGTTGTTGGCATCGCTGGTGACTTGCTCGGGTGCGGTTCCATCGGGGCGCATCCTCCAAATCTGCGAGTGGCCGGAACGGTCGGAATAGAAATAAATCCACTGGCCGTCCGATGAGTATTCCGGGCCTTCATCGAATCCGTCCACTGCCACGGTGGTGAGGCGGGTCTCCGATCCGCCAGTGGCGGGAATGGAAAATATTCCCAGCTTGCCCTCACGACCGGCACTGAAAACCAAGGTTTGTCCATCTGGCGACCAGCCATGAAACTCGGAGGGTGCACGGGCAGTGATTTCCTTCAGCATTCCACCGGCGGTGGACAGAACATAAATTCGCGATTGCTGCGTTTTACTCCGGTCCGTGATCGCGAGCAGCTTGCCGTCGGGGGAAAGTCCATGGCTGTCGGTGCACTTGTTGGCGAAACCGGTGTCGACCAACTCAGGTTCCGCCGCACTTCCTGCGGCCAGTGAAAATCTGAAGATTTTACCGCCTTCATTGAAAAACAAGGTGGCACCGTCGTGCGACCAATTCGGCGCCGCGACGCGCTGCTCGCTATGATAAACCCGCCGCCGGTCACCGGAGGCGATCGTAATCGTTTCAATTACACTGCGCACCGCCGCCACATCGCGCGTGGGTGAAGAAAACTGCAAATTCGAAAACACGACTTTTTCAACAGCATCGGCTTGGTGGGCGCAGACACCAATACCGATATAAAACGGTCCTTTAAAAGGGAGACGTACGGAACAACCGGAGGGTTCCACCACACCCGCCGCACCCGCGATCGAGAGATAAACATAGTCGCCGCTCTTCTCGAGGCGCATCCGCCGCGGAGCGCGCACTGTTGTCTGGATTTCATGAGTGACGTCGCCAGCGCTCTCGCGAAATTGGAGGGACGTCAATCCATCACCATGGACTGCTGCGTCTGCATACATCGAATCGGCATCGAGGCTCTGGCGAATCATCAACACTGCTTTCCGATGAGGCTCCGGACTCTGGCCCACGAATGCGATATCAGCTGACAGAGCGGTATCACCCTCGATTTTCTTCCACACAAAATGGAATGAATCTGACTTGAACCACATGTTCGCACCGCCACCGGTCACAGTATACGTGTCGGCCACCGGGTCATACACCACCCCACCCGCTTGCTTTGGCGCTCCGATGCCTGTCTCGCCGGCAAAAATGCTTTGCTTGGTTTCGTCAGCCCGGACCGATGGCGCACCGAAAACCAAGCCAACCCAAACAACTGAGCCCACAAGCGATATGAACCACTGACCGCGCGTGCGTGAAACCAGGAATGCGCACGATAGCACTGTCGCAAGAAGCCGTCGGAGAAAAATAATCACGCTCGCAGAGAAAATCTGTCGAAGGTGAAGTGCAAGATTAACCCCGGCTTGAACGTTGCGGTCGATCAGATCGGCGCGGTGTTTACCTTCAGACCATTCTCGCGCGACGCAGCGGCATGGCCACAGGGGCCAGCCCTACAAAAGACAGGTGGCTGTCCTCTGTTCCAGACGTGGCCCTGCGCGGGAGCGCAGGGATTCCGGAGACACTCGAGCGCCCTGCACGATAAAATTTTATTTCGCCAGCGGTGCGCCGTGATGCGCCTTGTGCGCGGCGTAGGCGGCGGTGTCGGACAACATCGCATCGATGGTCGCGGTCAATGGCTCCAAACGCACCAGACCCGAAAAAACAGCTTTATCGCCAATCGCGTCAGTCAGTACAAACGCCGGACGTTGGTTGATCTGATGCGAGAAAAACTCCGCCGTGCTCGCATCGACCCGCGCTTTCACTGCTTTCGATTCCGTGGCGGCGCGCAATTTCCTGGCGTCGATCCTGCCCGCCTTGGCTGCGACTTTCACCGCAAGCGCGAGGTCACCAATCTTTATGCCATCATGAAGCGCCGCGTGCGCAAGGGCGAGACGCACCTCATCTCCTGAAAAGCCAAAATCCCTAGCGGCCTCAGCGACCAGATTGGGTGCTTCATATTGTCCCTTGCGCTCCACCTCGAACCAGCCGGAATTGAGTTTATAGGACGAGTGCATAACCGTTCCGCCACTGCGTTGGTAGAACCAATCGCACTGCGCCTGAGAAACGGGAAAATCACCAGGATGCATCAACGCAATTTTCCATTCAAACTCGGCCCGGCCGGCGTACCGCTTTTTCAACTCGGTCCACACCGGTTCGGCCCAATGGCACCAGGATGAGAGCACTTCCAGATAGTACGTCACTTTCATGCTTTGACGCTCACCCCCAGCACACAGCGCGTCAACGCCGCACCTCCTGCGCACCGGCACAGTAGACGCACGCAACTTATCCGTGCTGTGCCGGATCTCCGCCGCTTTCGCCCGGATGCAAAATCACAGTGGATAACTGCTGCTCTTTCGCGACGAAGTATCCGAAGCGACGCACTCACCCCGTGTGTCGCGACCGCCGCACGCTAATCTTGAATTCGATCCGTGAATAGGATACTCCTACTGACATGAACCCACAGAGATCATCTGTGAAAACTGTGGGAAACCCCCTCAACTCGCCATCCGTTAGCACGTCTGCGGCTCCGGCCCGGGGCCGCGTACTCTACGTTGATGACGACGACATGGCCCGTACAGTTCTGGCCGGCTGGTTGAGACTCAATGACTACGATCATCGCAATGCCGCGAGTCCGGTCGAGGCTGATGCGCTCTTAGCTCAATACGTCTTCGATCTTGTCATCAGTGACATTCACATGCCCGGCAATCACCGGCTGGAGTGGGTTGAGCAGGTATTGAATCGCGAGACACCGCCCGCGGTAATTCTCGTCACAGGCTCGCCTAATTTCGAAACCGCCTGCCGTGCCGCCAACCTGCCGGTGGCGGGTTATCTCCTCAAACCCATGCAGCTGGCGTCCCTGGATCCCATCCTGCAGCGTATCATCAACGGGCAGCGACAGCGCGCGGATTTCCTGACTCTCTCGCACGATATTCTCCGGTTGCTCGGAACCCAGGGAACGGAAGACCCCACGGGGCAAACCACTCTGGTCAACAAACTCGCGCAGCTCGCTCAATGTTTCAATGCCAGGAATTTGGATCCGAGTGGTGACGGATCGCCAAACGACGTCCGTTGGCGCGCGGCCCTCGGTGATACGATCGCTGTGATTGAAAAGACCAAGCACAGTTTTCATTCGCGCGAGCTCGGCCAGTTACGCATCCGGCTGCAGCATTTGCTCACCGGAATGTAAACACCCTGCGAGCGCTGCTAAATTTCCCTAAAGTCAGCGGGAGATGGGACCGATAGGCTTGAAATAGCGTTGCGGTGCATCTTCCGGTGCGACCGCCTGATTCGGGCCGGCCCAGGGCTGGCAAGGATGAGGAGCGACGTTTAACAAGCCCCTTCCGGGGTTTGAAACCGCTCCCCCATGAAATCCTCGTCCCCCCGAAAAATCATCGCCGTGTGCGTCGTAGCACTCGCACTCGTCAGTGTCGCGGCAGCCCCTACCCCGACCTCGCAGGATGCCCAAGCCCGTCTCCAATCTGGTCAAGCCCGGTACCTCGCAGGATCACCGACCCACCCCAATCAAGATGCTGCGCATCGCAGCGAGATCGCCTCGGGGCAGGCACCGTTCGCGACCATTCTCACTTGTTCTGATTCCCGCGTCTCACCTGAGATACTCTTCGATCAGGGCCTCGGCGATCTCTTCGTCGTTCGTGTCGCCGGCAATGTCGCGAAGACGGATGAGATCGGTTCCATCGAATACGGTGCCGGCCATTTAGGCACACCGTTGCTCGTCGTTTTGGGCCATGGTTCCTGCGGTGCAATCAAGGCCGTCGTCGAAGGAGCCGAGGTTCACGGTAACATTCCACAACTGGTGGATACAATTGTGCCCGCGGTCGAAAAGGCCAAAGCCGCCAATCCCAGTCTCGCGGGAGCTGCCCTTATCGCCAAGACCGTCGAGGCGAATGTCTGGCAATCCATCGATAATATTTTTGAAAACAGCGCTACCATTCGCGATCTCGTAAAAGCCGGCAAACTGAAGGTTGTGGGCGCAATTTACGATCTCACCACCGGCGCCGTGCAATGGCAGGGCGAACATCCCGAACAGGCGCGCCTCCTCGCGAGTACCGGCGGCACAGCGCATGACGAACATGCGGTCGCATCTCAAGACGTCAGCACTGCCATCCCCGTCGTCAGCGAATCGACCGGGACGCCAACCCAAACCGCGGCCCATAAAGAATACGCCTCGAGTCTGAGTTACCTGATGATCGGAATCGGCGCTCTCACCCTGGTGCTGCTTCTCGCCGGTGCATTTCATTTTTCCCGCACCGGCATGCAACGCTGGACCGTGAATTCCCGTCTCGCGGCTGGCTTTGCCTGCATCCTCATCGTCCTCACTGGACTGGCCATCGAAAGCTGTTTCAGTCTGCACGAAGCCTCCGGCGATTTCACCGAGTACCGCAGCGACGCCCGCCATAGTATTCTCGCCAGCGAAATCCAAACGCAATATCTTGAGATGCGAATCGCAGCCAAGGATATCGTGATTTTCCGCACCCAGGAAGCGGCCCATCGTTATTCCGACCATAAGAAAAAACTGCTCGAGTTCATTCAGGAGGGCATAAAGTCGATCGCGGAGCGGGAGATTGTCCAAAAATTACGGAGCCTTGAGACTGCGGTAAACAACCATGGCGCCCTCTGTCTTGACCTGCAAAAGACGGTCTTCGCGGGGAAAACTGCCGCTGCCACAGAAGTCAACAAGCAGATGGGAGTTATTGGCGCCGTCATCGACCGCGAAGCTAATGTGATCGAGACGGAATACCTCGCACAGCAAAACGCCGCCGGCCCGCAGATCGCGGCCGCGCTTCTTCGCACTCAATCGACTGTCGTCTGGCTTGGCCTCGCTGCCGTCGTGCTCGGTGTCGCGCTCGCCTTTATCATCGCCCGGAGTATCACCGGCCCGCTCCGGCTGCTCGCCGAATCCATCGGGGCCGGTGCCGACCAGACCGCTTCTGCCTCAGGTCAGGTCTCCGCTGCCAGCCAGTCCCTCGCCGAGGGAGCCAGCGAACAGGCCGCATCGCTCGAGGAGACCGCCGCTTCACTCGAGGAACTCTCTTCGATGACCAAGCGCAACGCCGATAATTCGCAGCAGGCCAAGACCGCCGCCACCGCTGCGCGCAGCTCAGCTGACACCGGCTCCAGTCAGATGCAGGCGATGCAAAACGCGATGCAAACCATCAAATCGGCCTCCGAGGACATTACCAAAATCCTAAAGACTATTGATGAAATCGCGTTCCAGACGAACATTCTCGCGCTAAATGCGGCCGTCGAAGCCGCACGCGCCGGAGAACACGGCGCAGGCTTCGCGGTCGTCGCCGAAGAAGTTCGCGCCCTCGCTCAACGCTCCGCCGCCGCCGCGAAGGAAACCGCCACCAAGATCGAACATTCCGTCACGCAGAGCCAGCAGGGCGTCCACATCACTGCCGAAGTCGCTAAGAGCTTCGTTGAAATCCAAAACCGCATTCTGCAGCTCGACACGCTGGTCGCTGATATCGCCAATGCTTCCAACGAGCAGAGTCAGGGCATCAGTCAGGTCACGATCGCCGTATCCCAAATGGATCAGGTCACCCAAGCCAACGCTGGCAGTGCCGAAGAGACCGCCGCCGCCGCCGAGGAACTCAACAGCCAGTCCCTTACGCTCAAGGACGCTGTCGGCCAACTTCAAGCCCTCACGGGAGTGAATTCCGTGCACCGCTCAGCCACCCCGATGCCTGCCGCATCTTCCGCCATGCGCCCGGTGGTCAAAAAACTTTCCCCACCCAAACGCATTAGCTCACAACCAAAACCAGTCTCCGTCGCCCGACATCCATCGCCCGTCAGCAACCGCGATCAGCACGTCACGATAAACGGCGATGGTCACGAAACCAACGGCCACGACGACTTCTTCAAAGACGAATAAGCCAGTGCAAGGCCGCATCCTACCTCCATCTCCATTCAAAATTATTTCCGATGCACTCTGAAACTACAAACGCCGGCACCGCTTTGCTCGCTGGCAAATACCTCACGGTCGTGCTCGAGACCGAGGCCTATGGCCTGAACGTGCTCAAAATCCGCGAGATCATCCGTCTGCAAAAAATTACCCCCGTGCCCCAACTGCCCGAGTGTGTGAAGGGAGTCATCAACCTGCGCGGCCGGGTCATTCCGGTCATCGATCTCCGCGTGAAATTCGGGCTGAAGGCCGAATTCGATGAACGCACCTGCATCGTCGTCGTGCAGGTGAAACTGCCCTCTGAGCAGGTCATCCAGCTGGGCCTGGTCGTCGATCGCGTTGAAGAAGTCGTCCTGCTCAACGCTGCGGACATCGAGCCAACGCCCGAGTTCGGTACCCGCGTCGATACAGCCTATCTTCTCGGAATGGCCAAGATAAAGGACCAGGTAAAAACCCTTCTCGATATCGATCGCGTCGTCGCCCTCGACACGCTGCAGCAACTCGCCTCAGGCGCATAGGCGCTACGGCCGGCCCACCAACCCCATCGATTGTATCATTTCCCACCCCATTCGCCCCTCACTGAACTACCCCCATGAATAATTGGACTATCAAAAAGCGTGTTATGTTCGGCTTCGCCCTCGTGCTAGGCCTGGTCGCCACCCAATCGGCAATCACCTTCTTCCTCCTCCGGGAAGTGAGCAAGGATGCCCACGTCATCTCCACCGACTCGCTGCCAGGCGCAATCCTCGCCAACAAGCTCAAGGGCAACCTGGGCCACATTCAGATTTCCGTGCTCCGCGCGATGATCGCCAAAACTCCGGAAGAACGAAAAAAACATGTGGACGAGATCGCCGCGCGCAAGGGCGCCAACGACGAAGTGACCTCAGCATACGAAGCGACCCTCAGCACACCGACCGAACGCACTCTTTTCAATGAGATGAAAACGGCCCGCGAAAAATATGTCGATTCACGCGCGCAGCTCTTTGTGCTGGTGAACGCAGGCCGGATAGACGAAGCGCTCGCATTTAATGCGTCCACCTTGCGGCCCGCCTATCTCGCATTCGAAGCGGCGGCCCAAAACCTGGTCGAACAAAACACAAAAAGCATCGAGGAATCTGTCGCGCATCTGGACCAGAATGGCAGCCGGGCCACTTTGGTCACCATCATTGCTGCAAGTGTCGTGCTCGTCCTCGGCAGCGCCGCTGCTCTCATCATTGTTATCGGCCTGACTCGCATCCTCGTCCGTCTGGCCACGGCCATCGGCGATGGTTCCGCACAGACCGCATCAGCCGCGAGCCAAGTGTCTGCCAGCAGTCAGTCCCTCGCCGAAGGTGCCAGCGAACAAGCCGCCTCGCTCGAAGAGACCAGCTCCTCCCTCGAGGAACTCGCCTCCATGACCAAGCGCAATGCCGAAAGCGCCAACTCCGCCAAAACACTTTCCGGCGAAACCCGGCTCTCCGCCGAAACCGGCAACAACGACATGACGGAAATGCGCCGGGCAATGGAGGCCATCAAGACCTCCTCAAGTGACATCGCCAAAATCATCAAGACCATCGACGAAATCGCGTTCCAGACCAATATCCTCGCGCTCAACGCCGCCGTCGAAGCCGCTCGCGCAGGTGAAGCCGGCGCCGGTTTTGCTGTCGTCGCGGAGGAAGTCCGTGCCCTCGCCCAGCGCTCCGCCAACTCCGCCAAGGAAACCGCGGCCAAGATCGAGGTCGCCATCCAAAACGGCGAACAAGGCGCGCTCGTCTCAAGCAAAGTTGCCCAGTCTCTCGGCGTGATCGTTGAAAAAGCCCGCAAGGTCGACGAATTAGTGGCCGAGATCGCCACCGCCTCCAACGAACAAAATCAAGGCATCAGTCAGATCAATATAGCCGTCGGTCAGATGGACAAGGTCACCCAGTCCAACGCTGGCAGCGCCGAGGAAACCGCCGCCGCTGCCGAGGAACTCAACGCCCAGTCCGTCAGCCTCAAGGAGGCGGTCGGCGAACTCCAACGCCTCGTCGGCGGTGCCACCCCGACGCTTTCCGCTGTCTCCACGCCGCAACTGGCGGCCAGGAACACCCCTGCGCGCAATCACGGCAGATCGCAAACCAGACGGATCCCATCCGCAACTTTCACTTTGCCCGCCCGAGATCGCGGCCAGCACGTCCTTACCAGCAGCAAAGGCCGTGAAGCCAACAGTCAGGGGACCAATGGCCACGACGACTTCTTCAAAGACGAGTAAGCGAGTCCCGCGACCGTATCTCACTTTCATTTCAATCAAAACTTTCCGATGAGCTCCGAAACTACGACTGACACGCCCGATTTCGGCACCCGCGTCGACACCGCCCGCCTTCCCGGTATGGCCAGGGTAAAAGACCGGGTGAAAAACCTCTTCGACATCAATTGCGTCGTCGCCCTCGACACGCTGCAGCAGCTCGGTGCCGTCGCCTAGCCGGCTATTTCACACCCAGACAAGAAATCGCATCACCATTATATCGTGTAGCCTGCGCCGGGAGTCGCGGACGTCACTGAAGATGGTGGAGCGCACATAATAGAAGTGAAATATCCGGCCAAGGCACGGCACCGAGTTCCCCTGCTTCCCGATGATTTAACCCCAACAAATCACACTCTGAGGTGTGATTTGTTCGTTCGTTCGGGCCGACTTTGTCGGGGTTAACCGCGACCGCTCGATTTTTCTCCGACGCTGCGCGGAGAAACCGGAGGTTTTCTGATCGATCGGAGTTCATGATGTAAAATATCCGGGTTAAGCAAGCCGGCGGGGCTATCGTCCTATTGAGAACCGTCCGCTGCGGGTCCATGCCCGCCCATCGCTCGATTCCCGGGACAACCGGCGCGGATTGTTTGATAATTCATGCGCAGTCCGGCGCCTGTTTCCTAGCTATCTTATCGGTGCCATGGTAGTCTGCAGACGTACCCCCAAGTTACAGGGCGACGCCATTTGTGCCGGCACCAACCCCCGCCGCGCACACTTCCGTTGCTCTCCGCAGTGCTCTCCGGCCCTCCCCATGCCAAAGTTCGCCCCCAGACTTGTCCCGTCGTACATACTTGCGACACAGCCGGGTTATACGAGCGCCGTTGCCGGTTGCTCCGAAAGCCGGTGGTTGATCGTCACGGCCTGGGCGCTGATGAACAAAACAACCAGCGCCGTTCAGGGAGAGCACGGCGGATATCTCCGCCATCATCGACTGCAAGCCGGCAAAGGAGGTTGCCATGAATGATGCGTCGTTCAACCCGGTCGTGCCTTGTTTTGCACTGCTGGATCCACAACTCAGATACATCAAGGTGAGCCCGGCGTACGCCGGACATTTCAGGATGGAAGCCATGGATTTTATCGGACGAAATTATTTCGATTTCCCCCCCCCCGACAGAACCGAAGCCGGGGCGATCACCGTTGTCCGTTTATTGGATCTCGTGAAAACAAAGCAGGGATTTCACGTGACGGCCTCGCCCCACACTTTCGCAGATCAAGCCGAACGCGAAATCACCTATTGGGATTCCACCTTCCAGCCGATTTGTGACGAACATAATAAAGTGGAAATGGTGTTTTTCTCATCGGTTGATGTGACCGAGCGGGTGCGGAACGAGACGGAGCTTCGCAAACTCAATGCCAGGTTGGAACAGCGTGAACAAGAACGCACCCGGGCATCGAAAGCAACCAACCGGGAATTGGAGGCTTTGTGCTACTCTGTGTCGCACGACCTGCGCACACCCCTGCGCAGCGTTGACGGATTTAGTCGCGTGTTGCTTGAAGATTATTCCGCCCGACTGGATGAAGACGGTCGCGACAGCCTTCGGCGGATACGCGCGGCGAGCCAGCGCATGGGCCTTCTGATTGAAGACTTGCTCACGCTCTCCCGAACGGCGCGCGCAGAATTGCACTGCGCTCCGCAGGACCTGACTGCGCTCGTCCAGCATCTGGCGGAAAATTTTTCGCACACCGAACCGGACCGGCAGGTGGAATGGGTTATCACCCCTGGCCTGGTGGCGCACGCCGATGCCGAACTACTGCGCCGCGCCATGCAAAATCTGTTGTCCAACGCCTGGAAATTCACCAGCCGACGACCCGACGCCCGGATCGAGGTTGGGCGAAGAGAAGTGAATGGTGAACCGGCGTTCTACGTGCGCGACAATGGAGCAGGCTTCGACATGGAATTTGCCGACAGACTTTTCGGTCCTTTCCAACGCCTGCACACCGTACAGGAATTTCCCGGCACCGGTATCGGCCTGGCCAACGTCCAGCGCATTATTCACCGCCATGGCGGACGCGTATGGGCCGAGGCCCGCGTCGATGGCGGAGCGACCTTTTACTTCACCCTCCCCGAACAACCCACGGACACCTGATCATGAAACAAGGAAATATCCTGCTAGTTGAAGACAATCCCGATGACGTGAAGCTGACTGAACGCGCCTTCAAAAAATGCGGTATTATCAACCCGTTGATGGTTGTAACCGATGGCGCCGCGGCTCTGGACTATTTGTTTGGCACCGGGGCGCACACCGGTCGGGATCCCGCAGATATTCCTGCGGTGATGCTTCTGGACCTCAAACTGCCCAAGATCAGTGGGCTCGAGGTGTTGCGACGGTTGCGCGCCGATACCCGCACCCGCCGGTTGCCCGTCGTCATCCTCACCAGTTCCAAGGAGGATCAGGATATTATCGCGAGCTACGATCTCGGCGCCAACAGCTACGTGCGCAAGCCCGTCGACTACGACCAATTCCTTGACGCAGTCCATCAACTTGGACTGTACTGGCTGCTGCTCAACGAGTCGCCTCCCCGGACGGGATCACCCCAATGAAACAATCCCTCCAGGTCCTGATCGTTGAGGACTCCGATGATGACGCCAGACTGACCCTGCGCGAACTCACTGGCAATTGGCAGGTGAATCACAAGCGGGTCGAAACCGCCGATGGCATGCGGGCGGCGCTTCAGCTGCGTGAATGGGATATTATTTTGTGCGATTACGCCCTCCCGCATTTTAGCGGCGAAGCGGCGCTCAAATTATTGAAGGAAGCAGATCGCGATATTCCCCTGATCTTCGTCTCGGGAACGATGGGTGAAGACGTGGCCGTGGCCTCCATGAAAGCCGGGGCGCACGATTATGTGATGAAAGGAAATCTGGCGAGGTTGGTTCCCGCGATTCAGCGGGAATTACGCGATGCGGCAGCCCGGCGCCAGCACCGTGATGCTGAGACGCAGATGCGGATGTCCGAACACAAGTACCGCCATCTCTTCCAGAGCATGAGCGATGCCGCGCTGTTGATCGCCGAGGAAACAGACCGGGTCATCGACGCCAACGAACAGGCCGAAATTCTTTTGGGCTGGTCCCGGGACGAAATCCTCGGTCTGGCGAGCTCGCAGTTGTCTCCGCCGTCACTGACGAAAGAGATGCATGAACCGCTTGGCAAAAATGCCTGGTGCATGCCCGGTGAGCGCGAATGTGTCGTGCAGCAAAAGAACGGCATGCCCGTCCCGGTACACGTCAGCGTTACTCGCATTCAGCTCTATGAACGCCAGTTCCTGCTGGCACTTTTTCACGATATCACGGAGCGCAAGGAATCGGAGTCAGCCTTGAAAAGCGTCCTCCGTCAGGCGCATACCATGTTCATGCGCTTCTCGATCAAGGCCCCCGCCGCCTGGGAGAAACGGGGAGTCGAGTGGGCGGCCGCAAATTTCCGCTGGGAGCCGCTACCGTTCGACGAAGCCGCCGCCCAGGAAGTGTTGCCGCTGGAAATACCGCCCGGGCAACGATACTACGCTGGCTGGGTGCGGGCAAAACACCCTGACGACGAAAAACCGATGGGGCTGGTGGCCCATGGGGCGTTACTTGCAGGTAAGCAAAGCTGGCAGCAGGAATTTCGCTGTGTCGATCGTCACGGCCGGCTTCACTGGTTTGCCCAAGTGGCGTCGATTGAAGCCGCAGGATCCGGGCACTGGCGGGTGATGACGGTCAACACCGATATCACCGAGCGCAAACTGGCCGAAAATGCCCTGCATGCGCGCGAAGAGGAATTTCGAGCTCTGGCGGAAAATGCGCCGGATGCCATCTGTCGTTTCGATCACGAATGCCGTCTGATTTATACCAATCCCGCTTACGCAAAATTGCTCGGCCTGCCCGTGCACCGGCTGCTGGGACGGACACCCCAGGAAATATATCCCGAACAACGCGGCATCGATGACTACCAGCGCAAAATTCTGCAGGTTGTTACTTCCGCCACTCCGCTCGAATACGAAACCATTCTGGGTTCCCTTCCTGACCAGTTTCGTCCCTCTTACAACATCCGGTTGCTGCCGGAACGCGACCGCACCGGGCGGGTGGTGAGCGTGCTTTGCGTGGGACGCGACATCTCCACGCTCAAGGAAACCGAGCGACAGTTGCGGACCCTGGTTGAACATTCTCCCGACATCATTCTCCGTTTCGACCGTGCCGGCCGTTACCTTTTCGTCAATCACGCCATGGAAAGAGTCACCGGCATTCCGGCGGCCAACTACCTCGGCAAGGTGCTCGGCGAAATCGCCGCCGCTCACAAAGGGCCCGCTGTAACAGAGAAGTTCCGGGAACTGGCGCGATCCGTTGAACTGGTGTTTGCGACTGGTGCGGCATCAGAAGGTGAGATGCGTCTGCCATTACCTGAAGGCGAACTCATCTTTAATGTACGTCTGATTCCCGAGGTCGATGAGTTTGGGCAGGTCGCCAGCGTGCTGACGCTGGCGCGCGAGATCACCGCCCGCCAGCGGGCAGAGGAAGCCCTGCAGTCCAGCGAACAGCGTTTTCGCCAGGTCACGGAAAACATCGACGAGGTTTTCTGGCTCACGGATCCCGCCAAAAACGAAATGATCTACGTGAGCCCCGCTTTCCAACGCGTCTGGGGCCGCACCTGCGAAAGTCTTTATGCCCGTCCGCGATCCTGGCTCGACACGATCCATCTCGACGATCGCCAGCGCGTACATTCGGCCGTGCATTCCCTCCAGACGTCGGGCGGGTACAATCTTGAATATCGCATTCTCCGCCCCGACGGAACCGTGCGGTGGATTCACGACCGCGCTTTTCCCATCAAGGATGCCGAAGGCCGCGTTTATCGCATCGCAGGCGTCGCGGAGGACATTACCGCGAAACACCAATTGGAGGAACAGTTACGCCAGGCGCAAAAAATGGATTCGCTCGGGACACTCGCCGGCGGCATCGCGCATGATTTCAACAATATCCTCACCGGCGTCCTCGGGTCGGCGGAAGTGGCGCGACTCGAGTTGCCCGCCGGTCATCCAGGATTGCAATGGATCCACAACATCACGCTTGCCGGCAACCGTGCCCGCGACTTGGTGCAACAGATTCTTACCTTCGGTCGCAAACACGAAAGCAAGATGGCTCCGCACCAGCTCCAGATTGTCGTCAAAGAGGCACTCGATCTGTTGCGGTCCACCATCCCAAGCATGGTCCAGATCGAAGCCCGAATCGACGACGCATGTCCGGCGGTGATTGCCGACGACACACAAATCCACCAGGTCGTGATGAATTTGTGCACCAATGCCTGGCACGCCCTACCCGACCACGGCGGTCGCATCGAAGTTGGCCTCACCACTACCTTGATCACACCCGAAATGGCCGCCACGCGACTGGGACTCGCGGCCGGTCCCTACGTGCTGCTTTCGGTCCGTGACAACGGCAAAGGCATGACTCCCGCAATCGCCGCACGCATCTTCGAGCCATTCTTCACCACCAAAAAACAAGGTCATGGCACCGGCCTCGGCCTCGCGGTCGTGCATGGGATTGTCCAGCACCACCAAGGCGCAATCTTTGCTCAAAGCACACCCGGCCAGGGAACACTTTTCGAAGTGTTTATTCCCGTCCCGACCAATCCCACCGCCGACTTTGAGGACATGGATGAAGAACCCCTGCCTGCTGGTCAGGGCGAAAACATTCTGCTGGTTGACGACGACGACATCGCCCTATCCGGCTTGCGCGGGCAGCTCGAACATCTCGGCTATCAAGTCACGGCGTTTTCGGACTCACGCAAGGCGCTTGAACGATTTTTCGCCAAGCCTCAAGACTTCGCTTTAATGCTGACTGATTACGCGATGCCGGATCTTTCGGGACACGATCTCGCGGCCAAGGTGCTGGCCGTCAAGCCAGGCTTCCCAATCATCCTCGCCTCCGGCTACATTGATTCGAAACAGATTCAAAAAGCCCGCACTCTCGGCGTCCGTGAGTTCATCCGCAAACCGGTGTCGTTGCAGGATCTGGCCCGGTCGCTCGCACGCCACCTGCATTCGGGATAGTTCGTGGGCCTTTCGTCGGCTGGCTTCCCCCAACCACGTCCCTGGAATCGCCGCGAGTGGGCGGAACCATGCCACTGTGTTTAGGTTGAAGGCAGCAAAGGGAATAGCGGCCTGCGAACGGGAAGTGGCAGCACATTCAGACGAACGAGGAAAATGGATTGAAGCGAGTGAGCACGGACCGAGGCGCGCGAGAAACGTGGGCAAAGCCACCCGCACCTATCAACCTGCGGCAGAATCTGAAGCGATTCCTTTCCGAATCCGTCGGCTTCAAATCCGTGGCTCTTGATCAACGCAGCCGCCAACCGCGAGGGAAATGAGGAGAAATCAGTCGTTCATTCGCCACTCTTTGTACCGATCACACGGTTGACGTTGCGGTGTGCATCTCTCGCACGACCGTCTGATTCGTACCGACACCAGCTCGGTAGGGATGAAGAGCGACGCCGGCCCAGCCCACGCTCGGGTCAGGTGATTCTCCGCTCCCCTCTCCCACTTTTATCAACCTCTCTTCAACGTCCAATCTGTCAGCAAATGCGCCGGTCGCCGCTGCTTTGTCGTACACTCACTCTGTTCGTCGTCCAAATCCTCCACGACTCGGTTTCGATTATCCCTTTAAATCATGAAAAACTGGACCATTGCCAATCGCATCATCGCCGGCGGAACGCTTCTCCTGGCGCTACTGCTCATAGTCGGTGGCATCAGCGTGAGCGCGCTCAAACAAATCGAAACCCTTGCTACGTCACGCCTCCGGGATGATGCCATCCCGGGTATTGTTTACATGGCCGACATTGGCACCCAGACACTGAATACCCATATCCACGCCCTGATGGCCGGGCAGGCCATCGATGCCACCAAGCGCGACCAATATACCGCGCAGCTCACTGAAAACGCTTCGCTCGTTTCCGCAGCCATGAAGCGCTATGAAACTACCATCAGTGCCGCGGAAGACCGGAACAACTTCAAGGAACTCCAGCAGCGCCGCGAACGCTACGCCACCGGACGCGACGCTTATTTGATGCTCTTAAAAAACGGTAGAGCCGAGGAGGCCCATGCTTTTGTCATCCAGAAACTGGAGCCCATATTCTTCGCCTATCGTGATCACACGGCGATGATGTTGAAGTGGAACCAGGATGCTGCCGTGAAGGCGACCAGCGAAATCATCCTCGCCTCCGTCCGGGCCGGTTTGACCGCAGCCATCGTCGCCGGCGCAAGTCTGCTGCTGGCCGCGGCCGCAGGCTGGATCATGATCCGCGGCATTAATCGCGCCATGCGTTTGATGACCGAGGTCCTCGATGACGCATCCACTCAAGTCGCTTCTGCCGCGGGTCAGGTGTCCGCCAGCAGTCAGTCCCTCGCCGAGGGGGCCAGCGAGCAGGCCGCCAGTCTTGAAGAGACCAGTTCCTCTCTCGAAGAACTCTCCTCCATGACCAAGCGCAATGCCGATGGGGCGGTTTCGGCCAAAGCTCTCTCCAGCGAAACCCGTACTTCCGCTGAGGTCGGCAATAACGCCATGGCCGAGATGGGTCAGGCCATGAACGCCATCAAGACCTCCTCCAACGATATTGCCAAAATCATCAAGACGATAGACGAAATCGCCTTCCAGACCAACATCCTGGCCCTGAATGCCGCCGTCGAAGCCGCTCGCGCCGGCGAAGCAGGAGCCGGCTTTGCGGTGGTTGCCGAGGAGGTTCGCGCGCTCGCCCAACGCTCCGCCAATTCCGCCAAGGAAACTGCGGCCAAGATCGAGGTCGCGATCCGGAATGGTGATCATGGCGCGCAAATTTCCGGTAAGGTCGCCCAATCTCTCGGCGTGATTGTGGATAAGGCCCGTAAGGTCGACGAGCTGATCGCCGAGATCGCCATCGCTTCCAACGAACAGAATCAAGGTATCGGTCAGATAAATATTGCCGTCAACCAAATGGACAAAGTCACCCAGTCCAACGCTGCAAACGCTGAACAAACCGCCGCTGCCGCCGAACAGCTGAACGCCCAATCCGCCACGCTCAAGGATGCCGTCGGAGAACTGCAGCGCCTCGTCGGAGGCAATCGCCACGAACCCGGCAAAGATTCCGCATCGCCGTCAGCGTTTACTGCCCAGAGAAAAACCAACGTGCGCGTTACCAAAACATCCGCGCTGAAACGCAATCTTCCGCCCGTTACCGGAACTGGCAAATCGCACGCGAACGCTTTCCAGGGCGCCTGAGATTCGCTCCGTTGGCAGAATCTGCACGGGGAAGTGACCTCGATCTCCACCCGGTTTTAGTTTTCACCGCGACTGCGTCGTTGGGGAAAAGCCTGCGCGAAAAATCGACGAATGCCGGCGCGAGCGCTCCCCAACTGCGCAAATTGATCAATTGATTGCGCTTGTCAGGCCGCGCCTCACGCCCTCTCTATTCCTTTAATCCTCATGGCCTCCAACTATACTGAAGCCAGCATCAAGACTCTCAGCTCCCTCGAGCACATCCGGCTTCGTCCCGGCATGTACATCGGCCGCCTCGGCAACGGCGTGCACGCCGAGGACGGCATTTATGTTCTCCTCAAGGAAACCATCGATAACTCGATCGACGAGTTCATGATGGGCCAAGGCAAGAAAATCGAAGTCGAACTCAACGAACGCAGCGTCCGCGTGCGCGACTACGGCCGCGGCATTCCCCTCGGAAAATTGATCGACTGTGTCTCGGTGATCAATACCGGCGCCAAATACGACTCGCAGACTTTCCAAAAGGCCGTCGGTTTGAACGGCGTCGGCCAGAAAGCGGTCAACGCCCTTTCCTTCTCCTACGTCGCCCAAGCCTTCCGCGAAGGCGAAACCAAGGTGGTGGAATTCGCCCAGGGCAAACTCAAGAAAGACACGAAGGTCGCGAAGACCACCGAAAGGAATGGCACGCTCATCGAGTTCACGCCCGACGAAGCGCTGTTCGGCAAGGATTTCAACTTCCGCACGGAATTCATCGAGGACATGCTGTGGAACTACGCCTTCCTCAATCGCGGCCTCACCCTGACTTTCAATGGCAAGCCGTTCAAATCCGAGCACGGGCTGAAGGATCTTCTCACCAAGGAACTCGCGGGTGAGCCGCTCTACCCGATCATTCACCTCGAAGGCGAGGACATCGAGGTCGCGTTCACCCACGGCAATCACTACGGCGAGGAATACTGGTCATTCGTCAACGGCCAGCACACCACGATGGGCGGGACTCACCTCGCCGCTTTTCGTGAAGCGCTGGTCGAAACGCTGCGCAACCATTTCAAGAAAGATTTCGATGCCGCCGACGTGCGCCAGTCGATCGATGCCGCGCTGGTCGTGCGCGTGCAGGAGCCGGTTTTCGAGTCGCAAACGAAAACCAAACTCGGTTCGAACGACATCGGTCCCAATGGCCCTTCGATCAAGGAATTCGTCGGGAAGTTCATCCAGCAATCGCTCGACACTTATCTTCACAAAAACCGCGAGACGGCCGAAATCATCAAGCGGAAGGTCGAGGAGAACGAACATGAGCGGAAAGAACTCGCTGGCATCCGCAATCTCGCCCGCGAACGCGCCAAGAAAGCTTCGCTGCACAATCGCAAACTGCGCGACTGCCGCCTCCACCTTGGCGATCGCAACCCGCGGGCAGAGGAGAGCACGCTCTTTATCGTCGAAGGCGATTCCGCCGCCGGCTCGTTGACGGCCACCCGCGATGTTCAAACGCAGGCCGTGTTCGCCTTGAAAGGTAAACCGCTCAACACCTATGGCCTCTCGAAAAAAGTCATTTACGAGAACGAGGAGTTTCATCTCCTCCAGTCCGCGCTGAATATCGAAGAGAGCCTCGATGGATTGCGGTACAACAAGATCGTGATCGCCACCGACGCCGACGTCGACGGCATGCACATCCGCCTGCTGTTGCTTTCGTTTTTCCTGCAGTTTTTCCCCGACGTCATCCGCAACAACCACCTCTTCATTCTCGACACGCCGCTCTTCCGTGTGCGCAACAAAAAGAAGACGATGTATTGCTATAATGAGCAGGAAAAGGAAGCGGCGATCGGCGAACTCGGAGCGAGTCACGAAATCACCCGCTTCAAAGGCCTCGGTGAAATTTCCGCGGGCGAATTCAAGGATTTCATCGGAGAAAACATCCGCCTGGAGCCCGTGAATCTCAATCACCTCGCAAGCAGTGACGAACTCCTGTCGTTCTTCATGGGCAAGAACACACCCGACCGTCAGGATTTCATCATCGCCAATCTGAAGATCGAAAAAGACCTGATCGAAGTTTGAACGACCCCGCAAAAAGAATTTGCAGGGCCCTCTGAGGCGTAGAACTTTTTAACCGCTAATGGATTTCCTCTGCCCGTCGGCAAAGGAAATCCTGAGGAAGGGTATGCCGACTGATCGTCGTCATGAATGGGATTCAGGGCGCCTGCTGATCGCAGACGGGACAGTTTCTGTTTGGACACGGAGTGCACCGAGAAGACACAGGATTCACGGAGGAAAATACTGGCGTCCAGTGACAGCAAAAATACGGCAGTTAAACGAAACTCACTCACGAGAGGGCCGCAATCCTCCCTTCCCTCCTTCCTAACTCTGTGTCCTCTGTGTCAAAATCATCACTCCGCCGCCAAAACCGAAGACGATCAGTCGAAGGGGTCTTTGAAAGTTTTGCCTCCCCGATTGGGCGAAACTATTAGCGGTTCACCCATGTCTTGGCGCGGGGCTTTTTGTTGCCCTTGGCCGCTTTGGTGGTTTTAGCTCAGGCCGGATGTCGAAAGTTTATTTTTATTATTCGGCGATGAACGCCGGCAAATCGACGGTGCTGCTCCAGGCGAGCTACAATTATCACGAGCGCGGCATGCGCACCCTCGTGTTTGTACCGGCGATCGACACCCGCAGCGGCCCTGGAAAAGTCAAATCCCGGATCGGTCTTGAAGCGGACGCCATGGTGCTGCAAGCCGATGAAAATGTGTTCAGCCACGTCAAGGAAGCCCACGCCGTCCAGCCCGTGGCTTGTGTATTGATCGATGAAGCCCAGTTTCTAACCCGCCCGCAGGTGGAGCAGGTCACGGAAATATCCGACCAACTCGGCATCCCCGTCCTGTGTTATGGCTTGCGCACCGATTTTCAGGCGCAACTTTTCCCCGGCAGCGCGGCCCTGCTGGCGCTGGCGGACAATCTCATCGAGCTCAAAACGATTTGTCACTGTGGTCGCAAAGCCATCATGAACCTGCGCGTCGGCCCGGATGGCCGGGCCGTGCGTGAAGGTGAACAAATTGAAATCGGCGGAAATGATCGCTATGTTGCGATGTGCCGACGTCATTTTAAAGAAGCCCTCAATTCATGATCAAACTTTCCACCCTCTCAGCCGCCCTTATCGCCGCCACCACCATGTCCGCCGCCAGCCAGCTCCTTTTCATCGGTACCTACACGCCCAAGGATAACCCCAGCCGCGGCATTTATGCGGTGCGCTTCGATCCAACGACCGGAGAGCTAAGCGAACCAATGCTCGCCGCGGAAACGCCGAATCCCACTTTCCTCGCCCTGAATCCAAACGGACACGTGCTGTATGCCGTAGGTGAAAGTGCGCCATTAACCGGAGCTGCCGGCGGTGCAGCCGTGGCTTTCTCAATCGATACCAGCTCTGGAAAACTCACTCCGCTGAACGCCCAACCCACCGGCGGGGCTTCCCTTTGCTACGTGGGGATCGATGCCACCGGAAAAGAACTCAGTACAATCAGCTACGGCGGCGGACACATCACCTCGTTTGCAATCAGCAGCGACGGCAAAGTCGGACCCCGGATGAACGCGCTGACTTCCACGGGTGATCTCGGACCAAATAGAACCCGGCAGGACAAACCGCATCCGCATTCGATTACCTATTCTCCCGATAACCGTTTTGCTTACGTCTGTGATCTCGGTCGCGACAAAGTACTGCGTTTCGCTGTCGATCCTTCCGCCGGCACTCTAACGCCAGCCGGTGAGTTTGCGACCGCGCCCGGAGACGGTCCGCGCCACAGTAAGTTTTCCGCCGACGGAAAGCATTTCTATGTGATCAACGAACTGGCCAGTACCGTCAGTCACTACATCTGCGATCCTGCCACCGGCGCCCTCAGTGTATCCGATTCCGCCCCCACTCTCCCGGACGATTTCAAAGGCGCCAAAGGTTCAAATACCACCGCCGAAATCCGCATTCATCCGAATGGACATTTTGTCTATGGCTCGAATCGCGGTCACGACAGCATCGCGGTCTTTGCCCGCAATCCAACCGATGGGTCACTGAAGCGGTTGCAAATCATTTCTTCCGGAGGCGCACATCCCCGGAATTTCACTCTCTCGCCCGACGGCTCGTGGTTGATTTGCGCCAATCGCGACACGAACAACCTCGTCGTTTTCAAAGTCGATCCCGCCACCGGCCTGCTCACCGCCACCGGAAAGACCGCCACCGTTCCCCAAGCGGTGTGCGTGCTATTCATGCCCGCAGGAAAATAAACATCCCGCGGCCATTCGATGAGACCACGGTGGGCAACAAACTCCGCGACTGTTGTGCACGAGTGATCTCATCACTTCCCACCGCAGGAGCGGTTTTACGCCGCGCTCAGGACATTCCATCGCCGCATAAATCCGCCCCTACAATTAATCCATGCGCACCGCTCTCTACATCACGGGAGGAACGATCGGCCTGCTGATCATCGCTGGCCTGATTTTTTATTTTATCGGACGCGCCCTGCCGGAAAAACACACGACCAAGTTCTCAACCCTGCTGCCCGCCCCACCTGAAGCGGTGTGGACTGTGATCACTGATTATTCAAAAATGCCCGAATGGTGGCCGGCGGTGAAATCTATCCATCTGGAGACGCGCCCCAACGGAGAAGTGTGGACGTGGAATCAGGATTCACGCGGACATAAAATAGCATTCCGCACCATCGAAGAAAAGGCCCCGCGACGGCTCGTCCGCGAAATCGTTGGTGATAATCTGCCCTTCGGCGGCACGTGGACCTTCGAGCTCACTCCGGAAGGTGCAACCACGCGGCTCACGTTGACCGAAGACGGTTTCATCAAGCCCCCGCTTTTCCGATTCATCGCCACCTACTTCATCGGCCTGGACAAAACGATGAAGGATTTCGCCAAGCATCTTGAGAAGCGGCTCGGGCCCGCGGCCTCCTGACTAAGAAGGCAGCTGGGCTCGCACTGATTCCACAGACAGCGCTTATTCAGCCAGACATAGCTTGGGCAGTCGCATCCCTGCTTTAGAGCGGTTTAATTTAAACTGTAGCCGCAAAAGAACGCAGAGATCGCAAAACCAGAAGTTTTCTTTGTGATCCTTGCGTTCTTTTGCGCCTAAAAGCCTTGGATCGTGACTTGCAATGCCGCCGATGCGATCGCGTCACCACGGCTACAGTTTTTATGAAAATGCTCTAGTGTCCTGTCCCGCAAATAATCTTAGAAAAGCGTTCGAGCTTTCCGAGGATGGAATCGGCGGTGGCGGTCCAGGCAAATGGGCGGGGATGGAGGTTG
>Ga0307508_10000512_pt1 | contig 46453 bp, 57 predicted proteins | sample 9_EM_MG_FD_203089 | JGI IMG/M metagenome (GOLD analysis project Ga0307508, IMG submission 203089) | Populus trichocarpa ectomycorrhiza microbial communities from riparian zone in the Pacific Northwest, United States - 9_EM | ecosystem: Host-associated > Plants > Roots > Unclassified | place... | reverse complement strand
TCAGTTTGCGCCTTGCCCCCACCCCCCCCCCCCCCCCCCCCCTTTCCCTTTCCCTTTCCTGTCGGTGTGGGTTTTCCGCGCGCGCGTGTGTGTGTGTGTGCGTGTGTGTGTGTGTCTGCTGGTCGTACTGACTGGTGCTCCCTCGTGCCCCGTAGCCTCATCATGTTGATGATCTTCTCGGATTTCTACAAGGCGAGCTGGCAATTGATATACCCGGCAGTCGTCTTCGCTAAGGGCGCCGTCTCGAGCGAATCGCGCTTCTGCCAGACGGCCGGGTTCATGATGTCCATGGGGATCGAAGCATCGGGTACGTTCCATGGTGTTTTCCCCGCTCGTCCGTATACGCCCCGTATACGTTTCGTACACATGTGTTGTGGAGGATGCGTCTGACGCGTTGGCCTTTTATTTTTTTCACTTTAGATTTCGCCGTCCTCGCCATTGCCGTCCATAGCGCGCTCTACATCTTTAGACCGGGGTTGGGGAGGGTCGGCGAAGGCGGCCTCTTCAGATATCGATACTACGTCTACACGGCATGGTTCGCCTTCGCGGTGATAATGCCGTCCTTGGCGTTCCTGAACAAAGCCCCGGCATACAGTGCCCAGGGCACCTTCTGCTACCTGCCCGTGCGGTTGGTGCACCCGCTTCTCCGAGAACCTTGTTTCGGTTGACGATGCTGACTCAGATCCTGCAGGCCGTTCTGGTTTCGATTGGCTCTGGCGTGGATACCGCGATATGTCATTCTACTGACCGTGAGTGGCCCTTCTTCCTTCCCTTCCGACGACGACCAGCGGATGTGGCTTCGTACCGTGCTAACAACTGCTTGCGCCCCCACGAACAGATCCTCATGCTTTACGCCGCGATATACATCTACGTGCGCATGAAGTTCAGGACGTTTCGGGCTGGCGTAGGGGCGTCCACCCTTGACGTGGAGACTGTTGATTTGGCTCCTCCGGAACAGCCCATGGAGCCGCCACGGCTGCCTTCGCTTGATTCCCACGGCCTGATCCCGCCCCCCACCGACAACCAGCCAACGCCACCGAACGAAATCGACCAGCCGTTTGCAAAGGCCCTCCTCGCACCGTTCCACGACAGGACTAACCTGTCGTCGTCGTCGGACTCGCGCAGCTGCGACAGCAGGAGGGGATCCTTCCCACAGTTCACACCGGGAATGCCGATGCTACCGGACTTGGTGGAAGACCGCACGAGCACCAACAAGCGGCGAACGATGAGCGACACCGCCAACGAGGAGGCTCGGCGGAGACGAATCGCCATCAGCCGGCAGTTGAGGCTACTCTTCATCTATCCGTTGGTGTACGCGCTCATGTGGGTGCCGCCTCTCATCAGCCACGCCCTGCAGTTTACGGATCGATTCGTGCAGCGCCCCAGCTTCCCGCTGTACTGCGTGGTTGCGTTCACCCTGCCGTTCCAGTGCTTTGTAGACTGTTGGCTGTTTACGATTCGCGAGAAGCCGTGGCGGTACATTGCGGAGACGCACTACGGATTCGGTCCGCGCACGTGCAAGGGCAAGAGCGCCAAGATTGGGGCGGAGGAGGGCGGGGATATGTCCTGGAGGAACAGGAAGCACATGAGCTTCGAGGCCAGGAAGGCGTACGAACGGCGGGAGCTTGAGACGCACGAGGCGGCCGAGGAGTGGTTCAAGCGAGAGGGGGAGGGCAGGAAGGAACAGGAGCGGCCGGAACGACGGGCTAGAGAGAGCTGGTGGGACATCGAGCAACGACGCGCCGAGGCGGACGATCCGGAGGACGACGAGGACGAGTTTGTGGGAGTGGTTCCGCAGATCAGGTACGACGAATCCGACGCACTTTCGAGGATAGAACGGAATAGCGGTGGTGGGGATCCTTCGTCGTCCGGTGGTGGTGGGCAGTCTTCCATTTTTTGATTTGCTTTCGACTGGATGGGATCGGGTGTCTTTCGGTTTTTTTTTTTTCGTTTTTTTTTTTTCGTTTTTTTTTATGGGTTTAGGTTGGGAGTTTTCTGGAGTTTCGGAGTGGGATCTTTTTTTCATTTTTTCATTTTTTATTTTCAAGTATTTTCAATTTTCTTTCTTTCATGTTGATCTCCGATTCGAGCAGGCGGGGTTCCTTTTTTTTCTTTTTTTCTGCACATAATTTCTCTATCTTTCCCGTCTTGGGATGCATTTTGGGAGAGTCGGTTGTATTTTTGGCTCGGGTTCTGTGACGTTATACCACTGAGATGACGATTATTTTATTTATTTATTTTTTCACATATGTTCGGTTGGGCATGAGCACGGGGGGGGGAGATTGCATGTACTCTACACACAAACGAACACGGTTACCATATTATTTCTCGCCCTCTTTCTCCCTCTCCCTCTCCCTCTCCCTCTCTGGGCTGTGGATCCGCCACGCATCCAGCGGGCTCGCACCTTCGTCTGATGTGCGTTGCTGTGCTGTGGACAACCGATTGGGTCTGCAGCCGGTCACTAGTGATGGAATGTATGTATGAAGATACTTTGCCATCTGACCTTGGACCACGCCGACCGGACCGGACCGGGGCCCGACGTATGGCTATCTATGTATGTATGTACATCTACATACGTAGCGACCGCTGGCCAGATCGCGCCGTATGTGTGTGTGTGTGTGTGTGTGCCGACAAGTTGGAGGAGTAGATAGATGGGAGGGAGGGAGGGAGGGGGAGGGAGGGGGAGGGAGGGGGAGGGAGATACATATCATATGGGTAATCCGTTGCGCCGAGTTGCGGGCATAGGGGAGGGGAGGGGACGGGAGGGGAGGGGACGGGACAGGACAGGACAGGGCGTGACGTGACGTGACGTTTGAGATGCACACATGCGAGCCTGGCCACCGACTTGCAAAAGAAAGAAAAAAGAAAAGAAAAAAAAAAAAAAAGTGCCGTGCGCGGGCGGGAAGGGCACTTGCCGGTTTGGCTGGCTTACATACTTTTATCTACCTATGTAGATGTGTACGTGGTTGGAACCCGTGGAGCGGGGTGGACTGGCGGCCACCACATTTTCAACCACATTCAACTGCACTCAACCACACTCAACCACATTCAACTGCACTCAACCACACTCAACCACACTCAACAACCACTCAACAACCACTCAACCACACTCAACAACCACTCATCTATCCGAGCCCCAAGCTCCCCCTCCTCCCCCGACGCTCTGTTTGTGAGGAACCGTCAGGGCCTGTGGATTGGATATTCCCAACTGCATGTACTTTTCTGTGCAGAGTAGAGTAAGTATGTATCTTCTCTAAGTATCTAGCTACCTACTTATGAATGTACATATCTGGACGGATCTGCGGCAACTCCGGAAAGACCCCCATATGTATGTATGTATGTATGTATGTAAAGTACATACGCACGCATACGCACACGCACGCACGCACGGGGGCAAACGCGTCGTCTTGTCCGATCGTGTCGTGTCGTGTGTGACTCCAGGCTTCGCCTGTGTTTTCCACATGAGGGCTGTGTGCCGTGCTCTAGAGTACTCGAGAGTACATTCCCCCCCTCCCTGCTGCACACAAACACTCGGGAATCGGAGGCTGCTCGGTTCGAGTCATCGGGAGTTCACGGCGCACTCTACGCAGGTATGTAACTCTCTATACATACACATCGTACATACATACATCACTGTAGACATGTATATATATATATACGTAGAGTGCATAAGTAAGTAAGTACTTATGCATGTACTTATCCGCCTGCCTCCACCCTCCCTCTTATTCTTTTATTTTTTGGGGTTGTACGACAGTGGGGCGTGGCTTGAAATAGTAAACGCAGCCCCCCTGCGACGCAACTTGGGGGAGAGGGAGGGGGGGAAGAAGAAAAAGAAAAGAAAGAAAAGAAAACAGACAATTTTCTGATCGGATCAGCCCTACATTGTGTTTTGTTTTTGTGGACGTGGCGGACAACGCACCAGTACAATATGTATGTAGTAGAGCAAGTAAGTACTTACCTACTTATCTAACTACATAGAGGTAGACAAGTCCTTATCTAGCGTTAAGCGCGGCTACGGATACCGGATACGACGGGTTCGCGCCCTTGTTCTCCCCGAGCGTGCAGATGCAGATCACCAGCTCGACCGGGCGCCTCCGCGTGGGGCCGTGCCGCCCGACGCGCGGCCTGGTTGGTCGGCGCCGCGGGTTTCCGTGCGGGGCGCCTCCGACTCGTCAGCCCTCGGTGCGGAGTTGGCGGAGAGGACGGGAGAAAAAACGGTCGCGGGCGGGGGGACGAGGTGGATCTCGGGACGGCCCTTCGGCTGCCCGCTGGCGGGGCGGACGCGGTGGCGGCCGAAGTAGCCGCGGAAGAGGACGACGCTGCGTCGATGTGGCCTTTGGTCCGCTGATACTGCAATATATAGGTATCTCAGGAACATCCTCCCACCCCGCATGCCGGACAGCCTTGGACGTGCTGGACGTCAGAGTTATCTACGCATGACCCGTCGGTAAGACGCAACATGTCTGTGTATTTTCGGTGCGTTACACGGTTCCGGGTGGTGATCACTGCAGTCACGCAATACCTGTGTATGCCGGGTGTCGACATGGCGGATGGCAACGGACCGGTGGGGCAATCAAGCAGTATCATTATTTCGACTCAGCAGGTCGGCCCGTAACAACAAGTCCACGCCGCCCGAGCGGAATGCAACCGGCAGCCCCTCCACCGGACCGTCTCCCCTCTCCCCTCTCCCCTCTCCCATCTAAGTGTTTCCACGCCCGGCCAGGAGCCCCGACTCCTCATCCGGCTCCGTCTCATCTTTGGGGGGCTGCACCTCGCCCGCCTTGCAGGCGTTGACGGCGGTGAGACCGCCGACGATGAGGAGGATGCCGACTAGACTGGAGCCAGCGGGAAAGTCGCCCCAGACGGCCATCTCCCAGAACAGCGCAAAAACGATCTGCGAGGCGATGATCTGGGAGCCGATCGAGCCCTTCGCCAGCTGCATGCCTTTGGTCAGCGCCCACTGCATGGGAAGTCCGCTGAGACCGAGGGCAAGAGCGCACGCCCACTCCAGACGATCCGCCGGCAGCAGGATGCCCGGAATTCCCGGCACGACGACGAGGAAGACCATCGATGCGACGGTGCCGACGCCGAGAAAGTACACCACAGGAAACACCGTGTCCGACTTCTTGCCCAGCCAGCGCAGACACGTGTAGGCCGTCGACGACCCGAACACGCCGAGCAGCGCGAAGGCAACCGCGATGAGTCTGTCGCGTTCGGAAACGGCACCGCGGTCACCATCCTCCTCGCCCAGCGGAGGAAACAGGAACGACGGCCGCGCTATCACCACCACCCCGGCGAACTCAGCCATCGCCGACATCCGCTCGAGGTAGGTGAAGGGCTCCCGGATGCCCGGCGTCACCGCACAGGCTATGCCCACCAGCGTCGGCACGAGAAAGCTGATCGCCGTTGCGTCCGGCAAGGGCAGAGTGCTAAGAGCAGCTGCAGTCGGTCAGCCGGATCCGTATCGCCTTCCAGGAGGGGTGGGTGGGTGGACACTCACAGTAGAAGCCGACGACGCCCACAAATCCACCCACTCCACGCAGCAGCAGGAACGGGCGCAGCTTCTTCGGGCCGAGCGGAAAGTGCGGCGTCTTGTTCCAGTATCCGACGGCCAGACAGATGACGAGAGAAATCGTCATCCGCCAGGAAATGACCGTCATTGGATGCAATGTCTTGTTGGGAAGCGACTCCATGTAGCGAGTGGTCAGAGCCATGACCGAGGCGATGAATTCCGCCAGCAGCAGCCACATGACTCCACGGAGTTGTCCGGAAAGGACATATTTGGACTCGGGCTTGGAGGGGCTGGCGGTCTTGCTGCTGCGGATAGGTTCCTTGGTGTTGTTGTTGTTCACACCAATGGTCGTCAACGACGAACAGCTGCTGCCGTAGTTCGAACGGACACTGTCGTATTCGGAACCGCTTCCGTGAGGCGGCATAGCGAATGTGTCGCAGTCGATTGTTGGAGAGGGGGGGATCTCGAATGGATGGAGTGATGTGTAGGGATGTAGAGTAGGAGGTAGGTAAATAGGAGGGGGGGAGACAGAGGTGGGGTTTAACAAACAACACGGCATCCACAACACCTTTGAGACGACGGTATTCGAGTGGGTTAGCAGCAGCATTCGCCTGGGTTTCCGATTTATTTTCTAGAATCTATCACTGCTAAATTGTATCCAATTGGCCTCGACGCTGCTCAGTATCCAAATTAGAGCGTTAAAAAAAAAAGAGCACGTGTGGACTCCGACTCTTCTATGCGCAGTCTTCTTGCTCCTCGCACCCCAAACCCCCTTCAGCGTTGAGCGTTCGTGGTGATGAAGATGACACACGCTCCTATAATCGCCCCACTGACAACCATAAAAATCTAGATTGCGTGAGCTGAATTCCCATGATGGCCGGGGGGATTGACAAACACCATACCATTTGGGTCTTTGCTCCCGACTGAACGATGGCGGCCCTCCTGCTATACTTCTTGATACTGCAGGCAAACCATTCAGTCGACTGCAACATTTTTTGTTCGCGCGCTGGATGCCCAACACTTACGTCGCCAGATAGTTGGACAAGCCGGCGCCCAGGCAGACCAGACTCAGCGACCAGAAGATCACTCCCAGCGGCAGTGCCATACGTCTCTCGGCGACCGACGGCTCGGTCTTCAGCTGGAAGCTCAGGATTATGGCGACCGCCACGACGCACATGTAGATGGACAGCCGCAGCCACGAGAGGAAGTCTGGTGTCGTCAGTGGCAGCCAGCTATCGCAAACTCTCCAAGTGGGGAGGGGAGGGGGGGCTGAATGTTTCACTGACTCCTCTCGTTCGCACAGTGATCGCGGGCATCGCTGGCCGAGTTCTCGAACACCAAGCACGAAACAAACGGCGCAGCGCGGATAAGAGGCGCTCCCGGTCGAAGTCTGCGCAGCGGGAAATCAGCACCAGCCGCTTCGCATGTGCGGTGGAGGTTTAAAAATAAAATAAAATCGTGACGGGGCGGAAATCGGCCCCACGTACTCATCGACCATCACGGGTTGGGGTCCACAGGTGCGGGTTTCCGTAGAGGACATTTTTTTTTCTATTTTTTTTTTCTTTCTTCAGGGTTATGTAACAGTTGCAATTCCGGGATGGTGTGGTGCTCGCGAACAGGAGGATTAAAAATTGAAGCTGAGGAACTGGCAATCGTGCTAGATATATATTTCCTTTGTGCTCGGGTAGATATCAGAGTTTTTGGGCATCGGATCAAGTGTCCCTGAGCAGTCAGATGCCCGTCTGATGTTGAAGGCTCACTCACAGGGGTACATAAAACGGCTAGGACCGGTGGTAGCTACACATCATCTGACGCTCAGCCCCAAACCTCTCAGCCAGTTCGCCACTTCGGAGTTTGCCATCGGCATATCTAGAATAGGCATACGTCTGCTCACGGATGCATTCCGCTTCGCCACTGTCCGGATACACGGAAACGGTTGGCCTCAGCGATGTCACCGAGCCAGAAGCAATCCAGAGCCACAGATCCGCAGACTCGACACTGCGAGCACAGGGGGTGAGTGCATCTTCCCTCCGTAATTGAGGCTTTTACCTGCTCCGGATTGCTTTGTCAAAGGCCTTGGCTCTTCGGCGTTGGCCGACAACGATGCCAAGAACTGCTACCGATGATCCTCGGTGCCGAGATTGACAGCTGCCGATGGCATAAACGAAGCAAGCACAACGGATATCTATCTCTGTGGGACGCCTACCTTTGCGGGGCTGCCGCCTCGGCCCTTCCTCGCCGAAAGCCCCGGACGGAGTAACCAGCAACAGACGGGATGAGGGGGGTTGTTTGGCGACGAGTCTATTAAGTACATTGCGGTGGAACGGTTCAACTACCGGTTCCTACATACACACATGTGTAGCTGCCGCAGTGTGGGACGCAATGGTGTTTTTGGATTGGCGATCATTGCGCAGTTAGTCCCGGAAGGTGCCTGGGCGATCGACGACGGCAGTCGGATGGAGACTCGATGATTGAGGCGACAGCATCATCCGCCCATCCATCCAATCAAGCCCACCATCACTATCGCTAGTGCAGTGGATCCCATCTGCGCGGAGAGGGTTGCGCAGTTAATTAGAGGATGGCGTCTCCGCCCCGGCTTCGGCCATCGATTGAAATCTGGGGAACATGATATCTGTCCTATCTAGCCCCCCCCGCGCGTATCTGTGGCGAGGAGTGTGCGCCAGGCGCCCATCCTTGTTTCTCGCGGTCCGGTGGCCTTCGCGTCACAGCAGGGTATGAACTGCAAGGGAAAGGGACAGCATCGCATCCTGCATAAATCGGACGACATCCCCCAACTCTCCATCTCCCCATATTGGCCCCATTGCTCGCGTTCTCCTTTGGATTTCTCCTGCCCCAATCGTCTTTGGGCGGCTCGAGGAATAGAGAGCACACAGTGCACCGCAAAGACGTTGGCCGTGGGAATATATCTACGGGTGCGCCCCGGCCTGGTTGCGCCACTCCGTACAGACCCAGGCCAAGTTCACGAGCACAATTAATATTTGGCCAGGGATCGCACCGCAAAGTCCTGGGTCCTGCTTTATCGAGCCAATCACCGCCAGCCGTCCCCCGCCAGCGAGGTCGTGCCGTCCCACATATGGCGACTCGCCGTCAGCGCAACCCTCGCAGCAGAATACCACCCCCACCAGCGCGATCCCGCACTCCGGCACTCCGTCCCGCAAATCCCCCTCAGTCCACGGCAGTGGGTCCGAACCTCCAACCACAGCGACCCAATGGCAGCACCTGATCGGCCTCAACACCTGTTGCCGGATGTCTGGAGCGCTGTTTCGGCTGGGGCGAGCGATTCCGCAATCGACGATCACTCGGATGACGACAAGCAGACACAGGCGCAGACGCAGACGCACAGCCTCTCCCGGGTCCCCTCGCGTTCGTCGGTGGCAGATGTTTCGCTCGTGGGCTCGTACCGGAGAACGTCCTTTACGTACGGCCAATCCCGGCCGGCTTATATTCCGTCCTCCCCGCTTCCTACGGATATCGCAACGCTCAGCACGACAGAGAGGGAGACGATGCTGGAGCAAGAAAACGAGCTTCTGCGAGATGCTGCTGCTGCTGCTGACCGGAGGAGGGACTACGGTGCCACCGCGAGGAGACCGTCCAGTCCCTCGAACTCGATAACGTCTTTGGGTCCGCCGGCATTTCCCATCTTCAGGCGGGGTAGCGACAGCGACGGCGGGGGCGGCGAGACCACCAGCTTGCTCAAGTCGGTCGTCCAATGGGGGGAGGCTGTTGAAGCAGGACGGGTCCGCACGACGTACTGGAGGGAGATAAAGGTGGTGGCGAAGTCCGCGCCGCAGCTCTATGTCACATTTGCCCTCCAATACAGCTTGACGATTGCGTCGATATTCGCCGCTGGACGGTTGGGCAAGGACGAGCTTGCCGGCGTCTCGCTGGGTTCCATGACGGCCACGATCACTTCGAACGCAATAATCCAGGCATGACCCCCGCTCGCAGCCTTGTGGGGCTGCTCGCCGTGCTGATTATGTGAGCAGGGCTTATCGACCGCTTTGGACACTCTATGCGGACAAGTGGGGAACCCCGGCATTCGTTCCGTGATTGTCTTGTTGGCCCGCTGACACGTGACGTTAGGCGTACGGAAGCGGGAATAAGACTCTCGTCGGCCTCCACGTGCAACGGATGGTGTGCTTTCTCATGGTGATCTCTTTCGCTGTGGCTGGCATCTGGATGTTTTCCGAGCCGATCCTGAATGCGATTGTTCCCGAGCCTGAATTGGTGGCCTTTGCCAGTCTGTACCTGAGGATCCTGGCTTTTGGCATTCCCGGCTTTGCCATCTTCGAGGCTGGAAAGCGATTTGTTCAAGCGCAAGGTCCGAGCTATCGATGCCCTTGCTGCTTGTGGCGGAGACGTTGACATATCGATAGGTCTGTTCATGGCTTCGACCTATGTGCTGTTGATCTGTGCGCCTACAAATGCTCTGCTCAACTATCTCCTCGTACAAGTAACGTGTCTCTCCCCCTGGCCCGGCAGATGGATTTGCTGATTGCCCGCCAGCGCTTCGGCTACATCGGTGCGCCGATTGCGGTAGTGATTACCGACTGGCTCATGGCACTGTTACTGATCCTCTACGTCCGGTTTGTGCGGGGAATGGAGTGCTGGGGTGGGTTCTCACGGAAGGCTCTATACAATTGGTCACCAATGATCAAGCTCGCGATCCCGGGACTCATCATGCTGGAAGCCGAATGGCTGGCATTTGAGATCCTAACACTGCTGGCGGCATACTGGAGCACAGCGCACGTCGCCGCGCAGTCGATCCTCTCCACCACCGCATCACTGACGTTCCAGCTCCCATTCGCCCTCTCCGTCGCCGTTTCCACGCGTGTCGCCAATCTTTTAGGAGCGACACTCGGTGACTCGGCAAAGATGGCGGCGCAGCTGGGTATGGTACTTGCGGCCGGTGTGGGACTGTTCAATTTCATCTTGATATTGGCGAGCAGACATTGGGTTGCCAGGTTGTTCACGCAAGATCCCGAGGTCATACAGCTTTTCGTGAAGACCATTCCCCTCGGCGCCGTGTTCCAGCTGTTTGACTCTATTGGCGCATGCACCGCGGGACTCCTCAGGGGACAAGGTCTGTTGCTCTTTTCCACGTACCTCCAGTCATAACCAACATTTTTTTCGCGCAGGGCGCCAACACCTAGGGAGCTACATAAATCTGTTCGCATACTATATCCTCTCGATGCCAATCTCGATCACCACCGCATTCACTTTCAAATGGGAGCTGCTTGGCCTGTGGACTGGCGTCGCTGTGGCACTGGTATTCGTTGCCGTGGTGGAGACGGCGATCATCATGCGGACTGATTGGGATAAGGTGGATTCTCCTCTCCCTTTTAGCTTCTGCGAGAATGAGCGGGGCTGATGGAACATAGGTTGTGCTTGAGGCGAAGGAACGAGTCGAGACCAGTTAGTATGTAACTGTGCTCTGTCTAATAGTACGGAAGTGGAAGCGGGTGAGGGCCTTCAGTTGAAAGCTGTCACCTCCCCACACACGCACACTGATGGCGGCTGGCCACTGGTGGCTATATGTATATAGGGTAGAAAAATGCCACGACACAACAGTCCTGCGTCAGCTCCTCCGTGACGTGATACACCCGACGTCACCGGGAAGGAGGTGGTACTTAAACCGACCAAACGGGCAGTACGGACAATTGTCTTTCGGTTTGTTTATTCCTTGAATTCCATCTGGTAGAGAATCATACATACCGAACTGCGGTCCGCACATGGGTTGTGTGTCCTAGAGCTTTCGAGTATTGTTACGATAATCCTCCGTTATCTCAGGACAGTCGAGTGATGTTACATGCCCGCGAGATCAGTAGTAGAGATCACTCCTGACCTCTCGTGTTCCAATGCCTAAAAAAAACCGCCATGTACCAGTTCAGGAAAAGCTACAAATCGCCGCATTTGCCTTTCCAAAATGCAGCGTTCTTTTTACCCACACCCACCCTCTTCCTCCGCCTCGATCCTCCTCGCTTCGGCCGCATCCCTGGCCTTCTGTCTTCCATCGGGTCCCTTTCCCTTTCTGTACACTCTCTCATCGCTTGGGTCGAACCCGCCGTTCCCCCAATTCGCCCATAGTGGCGTTGGCTCGCCGATGTACTCCTCCGGCCCGAACTCCCGTCCCTCCTTGAGGAGCTCGAAGAAGCGCTCATAGTTTATCAATGTGTGCCAGCGGTTGTCGATGAAGAAACGGTTTGAGGCGAGGAGGATACAGCAGCTGTCCCGAGCAAGGGATTAGTATTGGGGGTGGGATCGAGTGGAGAAGGGGAGGGAATGGTGGGAGTGTGTACCTGTGAGCGTGTTCGGCACCGATTCCATACTCCAAACCCCTCCTGGCGAGCTCCGCATCGAGGGCCTTAACGAATTCGACGACCTCCTCGTAGAACGGAACATTCTCCATCGTCAGACCCGCCTCGCCTGCACTGCTGGTACCGCAGAACGTTACGCCTTTCACCTCCACAAAGCAGGGAAGGCCGCGCTCGACGAGGTCCGCATAACCTTTAACTTCGTCGTCGACATTGAAGCCCTTCACTAGCGTGAGCCGGAATACCGTCCGCTGCTTATGCCGCTTCTCCCGGAGGATATCGAGACACTCCATGAAGCGCTCCCAGAAGTCGCGGTGGAGAGGACGGTCGATTTTCTTTAGGCTCTCCTTATTGCTGGCGTCGATGGAGACGTACAACTGCGTTACGGGTCCTAAGTCGCGTAGTTGTGCGGGATGCTGTGCGTTGCACACCAAGAACGAGGAGATCCCATCGTTATGGAGCATCCCCAGAAACTCGTTGATGTACGGGTAGAAGATTGGCTCGCCAACGAGGCTGAGTGCGCAGTGGCGAATGCGAAAGGCTTCGCTGAAACGGTCCGCCCTCACGCCCGGGACTCCCTTGAGCATTTTTATTTTGCGGTAGTGGCCTTCTACCACGCCCTTGAAGATTTCTTCCGGAGGATCCACCTTCCAACGCCAAGTTGTGCCAACGGGATTGGTACCATGGCGCCAGCAGAAGACACATTTATTGGAGCAGCTAAGTGAGGGAGTAGTTTCCATGCATAAGTGCGACTTGATGCCGTAGAAGGAGAACTACGGATCATTAGTACAGGGTGACGGCTCTAGCAGGGTATGGTCCACCTTGTAGCAGCTGCCCCTTCCGCGCAGTGCACTTTTGGTCCACCGACATATCTTGACACCGGAATGAGAGCCAACGATAGCATACCCTTGCTTGGTGAGGGCGTTGTACGTGACCCCATCCTTCGGAACCATCTCTTTGCGTGCCGGCGATTGCCCTTCGCCCGCTTCTAGAGCTAGCTTTCCAGCCGGGGTAGTAAAATCAACAGGAAGCGGCACCGGACGGGGCGAAAACTTAGGCTTGAGGATATCAGGAGACCGATTGATCATTCCCCCAAGATCTTCAAGGTCTATCATATCCTTTTCTGGCTCCTCTTCGGCAATATCCTCTTCATTGGAATCTTCATCCCCAGACTCGACAGCAGCCCGCCATTCACCGCCACCACCAAGTTCACCAGTTTCGCAGTATTCCCTCATAGCATCCTCCAAATGGATGCGCCATTCCCGCAGGTTGGCTACGGCCGTGCCGAACTCCTTGTCCACTTTGGACGACGCGGGGTTAACATCGCCCATTCCTACGGGAAACATCCGGCGGCTGCCAGAGCGGCCTCCCGTAAGCTTTCCGAGCCACTTGTCAACCGCCACAGCATCCTGGCAGAATTTCCCTTCGGATTCGGGCCACTCAGACGAGTCACCGAAGCCGAATACCGAAAATCCGGCGAGGGAACGCAGAGGTGCCGTATCGATGCGGAAATCGTGGTGGGTCTCTTGAAGATGGTCCAAGAATAGTGCGACTGGCGAGTCGGTCTCGTAAGATGGAATGATAACTAGGTAGATGTATTTCAACCTCCTTCCATCCCGAGATGTCGGCGGAGCGATGAAGTAGTCGTCCAGTTCGATTTCCTCGAGGTTGTGTAACTGTGGCGGTAAGAACTTGCGGGACGGCGGTACTTCTGGCAAGGAATCCAACGGCAGTGGGATGGGGTGCTTAAGATAGACCCCGTTCTTGGAGAAGAGGTCCTGTTTCAGCTGCTCGGCGTACTGTGCCGTAGAGCCAGTCAACGAAGTGTAGAAGATGCAGATCTGGATATCGAAGTCGCCTTCGTCCTTCGCCAGCTTTGCCGAGTCAACACGCAATTTCTTGCCATTCCTGATCGGGACCTTCTTCCCCGACACACGCTTTGGACCTGCTTTGGCATCTGCAGAAGACAAGGACTTGATGCGCGCTCCAAGGCCGGCAACACTCTCTATTTCGAAGGGCACCTTCTTCTCTTTTGGTTCTGGCGTTGTCTTGCCGCTGACAACCACACCGCCTAGGCGACTTGCGAACTGTCCTGTAGCCGTCTTTTGGTGTGCACGAAGAGACTGTAGCAGTTTGTAGACAATCGCAGCAGCCACCAAAGCGGCGAAGAATGTAAAACGGTAGTTATGCCATATTTGAACGACCGCTAAGACCGCGTCAGTATAAGGTAGCGATCTGGTGAAGTGAAGCACCCGCCTTGTAGAGCGTCTGGCGATTCTGTGGCAGCAGACATGGCCGGAGCGAGTGAGGTGACCGACTGTGTAACTTTTTGAATGGTGAGAATTTTTGGTGGGACTTCGGTAACTTCCGCTGAGCTAAGGTACTACTGTAAGTAGCTAGCCTCTTGATACTGATCTCCGCTTAGGCCAAGCTTCGCGATCAAAATCCCCATCACCTCATTTCACGGGCACCTCAACGTCAACGGACAATTAATGGCTTCAACTGCACCCAGTGGGGTCCCATCCTCAAAAGAGAAGAAGTACGACCGTCAGCTCCGATTGTGGGGTGCGGATGGCCAGAACAAGCTCGAGGCTGCACACATTGCTCTGTTCGGTGCGTCGGCAACTGGTTGTGAGACCCTCAAGAACCTCATCCTCCCCGGCGTCGGCAGGTTCACGATCATCGACGACAAGAAAGTAGGCGATGCGGACCTAGGCGTCAACTTCTTTGTGGTCAGCAGCAGTATTGGAAAATCTCGTGCGGAACAGACAGCTGCATTACTGGGTGAGCTGAATCCGGATGTCCGAGGGGGCTACATCGACGACGTCTGTCACCATGCTGAAAACCCTATTTGCTTAGCCGAGTGCGTTCGCGTGGCTTACCGATGGTGCGTATCTAGAGCCTTTCGAATCTCCTAGTCATGAAGCCAGAGCTTTTCCGGCCCAAGTCCACGCCGTTTACGCATATCGTCATCGTCTCGCCTTTCCTCACGTCAGATATCCTCAAGCTGTCACCGGAGATACCCACATTCCTAGTCTACTCGGTTGGGTTTACGTGCTCGCTGCGTATAGCTGCACCTACCTGTTGCATCGTCGACACGCACCCCGACACCTTGATAGACCTGAGGTTATTGAACCCATGGGAGGAGCTCTCAGCCCTTGTCGCGGATCTCAGTGTGGGCCTTGACACAGCTGAGAGCGATGGTGGAATGAGCAATCACAAGCATGGCCATGTGCCGTACGTTGTGCTGCTGCTGAAGTATCTGGAGGAGTGGAGGGCCATGCACGGTGGCACCAACCCGTTAAGCTACAAGGAGAAGAACGACTTCAAGACGATGATTTTGGACAGGATGAGAACAAACGTTCCCGGCGGCAGCGAGGAGAACTATGAGGAAGCAGCAGCAGCCGTTCTCAAGAACGTCCGGAAGGCTGAGCTCTCGTTGGACACCAGAAAAGTGCTCGAGGATCCGCGGTGTATCAACCCTACTAGAGACGTTCGTAGCACACAGATATCTGTTCCTGAAGTCCCCCCCCGCTGATCGTATCCTCGTGTAGTCCTCCAGTTTTTGGATAATCGCACACGCAATCCGGGAGTTTCAATCCCGCCCGGACCAAGGCGCGGGCCTTCTCCCCCTCTCAGGCGGATTCCCGGATATGAAGGCGGAGAGCGGTACTTATGTCGTTCTCCAAAACCTATACCGTGACTGCGCACGCCGCGACGCCCTCCTCGTCCTTGAAAACACCAAAGCGATCCTGACCGCTCTCGGCCGTGACCCGGAATCCATCACCCTCGATGAAATCACGCTCTTTTCTAAACACGCCAACTTCGTGCGCAAGATCGATTACCGTCCCCTGGCGGCGGAGTATGCCGCGGACGATCACCACAAACGGGCTGTAACCATGGCGCAGGAGAGTTACAACCCCGAATGGAACAGGACAGCCATTCACGACTACGTGGCGCTCCGCGCGTGGCAGGAGTTTTACGACAGACATGGTAGGCCCGCGGGCGACGAGGATGCAACGTTGGAGGCGGATGCTGCGGAAATGCAGAAGATTGTAGACGAATATTGGAAGGAGGTGGGGTACGATGGGGATCTAGACGAGAATTCTCAGCATATGATTGGAGAGATTGTTAGAGCTGGCGGTGGAGAACTACATGTCATTGCTTCTCTCGCGGGTGGCATCGTGGCCCAGGAAATCGTCAAGGTGAGTTGGATTGAATGACGGCAAGGGATAATGGCTGACTGGTACAAACAGGTCATTACATCGCAGTATGTGCCCATCAATAATACGGTCGTGTTTGATGGCATTGCGAGTAGGAGTTCGGTGTTTGAGTTTTAGGGAGGCGGGATTAGAAAGCATTTCTTCTCTTCCATCAATATTTGCATCGGTCTCGCCCTGCTGTTCCTCTCACTTTTACAGCGTTCGGTACGGTCAACACATCCGTAGAATTCTACATTCATTATGGGGACTTCACACCAACCAACCCTCCCCCTCAAAAAAAAAAAAAAACCTCCTTGAAGCCATATATCCTCAACTCCCAAACCATATTTTATTTTATTTCGATCCTTTCCGTCTATGCCTTTTCCTCCTCTCCCCTATAAACCTCCGCTAGTCCCTTAACAAGCCTTTCGAACCTGTTAACCTCACCAACTTTGAACCGCATGTAATCGAACCCATAGACGACATTCCCGGAATCCGCCACACCGAACGTCGGACTCTTGGGGTACCTCTGGCTGAAATGCACGAGAGCGGTCTTCCTTGCCCCCATCTCCCTACCGCTTTCGATGGCCTCGCCGATGGTGGAGTGTTTCTTGGCAACGGCCTCCTCGAAAAGCTCGTCGTCGAAAGTGGCCTCGTGAACCAGCAGCGTGGCGTCGCGTCCGATATCGACGAACGATCGCGTCGGCCTGGTGTCGCCGCTGTACGCTAGTTTGAAGCCTGAGCTGAAAGTCACTGCCATCGTGAACGACGATTGGCAGTGCAACGCCGGCGCGGTCTCCCACTTCTCGAGTCTGAGGGTCGAGAGGAGCGCTGCGTAAGTTGCCGGAGGGGTGAAGATGCTGCGGAGGTGCTCGTTTGCCACGAAGGCTAGCTGCGCCATACCGATGTCTTCGATTTGCGAGTAGTCCGTGAGCCATATCCAGAAGCGTTGGGGAGCGACGATGAAAGTTGTGCGGTCTCCATCGCCGGTGCTGCGGAGCAGCTGGCGCTGCTCCTTGAGGAAGGAGATCGAGCCCAGGTGGTGGTCGGCGTGTAGGTGCGAGATGTACAGGACTTTGATGTCTAGCAGACGCTGCCTGTAGTCTTCTGGGGAGAAAACCCGTTTCATCTGCCCGACGGTATTCTCGCCGCAGTCGAGGAGCACGGAGCAGTTGTCGGGAATCGTTACGAGAGTGCAGGAGACGTTACGGTACCGGGAGGGGAGCGCTGAGCCGGTGCCAAGCGTGTAGACCTCAACGTCACTTCCAGGGAACTCTTCTTTTTCGGGGGGCGATCGCACGAGGTCTTCCCGGGTTTCCGTGGCGATGGCGATGAATTCTTTGCCACCTTCTTCCTCCAGGAATGCCTCTTCTGGAGAGAAGGGGGGAGATATCCGTGTCGTGTCCAGTGACCACTCGGGTTTGATGTTGAACACCATTCCGACTTCGGCGGCCACGGCATTCGCAGGCGGCGCCACTTCGGGCGTGGAGCGGGAGTATAGCGTTGGGAAGAAAACCGGATCGACCATGTTTAGTCGCGTAGCAAATTTAGCCGCTCCCTTGAAGTTGATGGGATCGGAACAAACCTCGGAGGAGGCGATGATATGTTTCGACTCCGGGAACCGCTGCATGAACGCCACGAGTTGGTGATTGTGGGCCACTCCTGGTCCGAGGATCCAGAAGAAAGCACCCAGCTTCTTCTGAACAGCTTCCACGTCCGACCACTCCCTGTTCGCGACGAAATCCGCGACATACTCCTCGGCCGGAAGCTCGCAGATTGCGATTCCGGTTCCGGCAATCGAGGGCTCCTGTACTTCGTGGGGGTGCACAACCCGGCCATCGTTGGTCGTCACGGACTTTCCAGCCGTGAGCTTCCCGAACATGGGACCGGGAGGGACACCGAGTTCCACGGCGACATCTCGCAGGAACTTGCCGCGGTGGTCGTGCAGTACCACAACGTAGCTGAGCGCTACCGTAGATGGCGCCGACGCTGGGAGCGATCGAATGTGCCTGGCTACTCCTCCCAGAGGCTCGTCTCCCTCGCTCTTGCTCCTCTTCTCGCCTCGCCTGCTGCCGTCTTCGTTAGCCACCAGCGGATCGACTTCCTCCAGCTCACTCCAGCCCTTGTTGACGTTTTTCTGCGACGCAAACATGTTCTCCACGACATCCTTCAGGAACCCGATTCTCTCCTCCTCGTTCATATCTCCGGCCACCCTCTTCCTGTTCTTGTTTGCCGGCTCCTCATCCCCGCCGCACGGCCGCACCCGTAGTGTTTTCACCGTGATGTTGTTGTCGGTGAAGACCTTGGGCTCGGGGGTCTCCGTGATCTCATCGACCTTGATCTTCAGCTGCCCGCGAAACACAAAGCTCCTCGTGGCCGCGATGCTATGCAGTAGGTTGTCGCCGCCGTGGATGGTCACGGGATTCCCCTCGGCGCGTTGTCCATCGGCCTTCCTCGCGTCTCCGATGGTGAGCAAGAACCCGACCAGTCCGCCGGTCGCCGCCCACTCGGTCCGACCAGTCAGGAATACATCCTGCACTTTTGCGAGCCGCACGCGCCGCTCGACGTATGCTCGCTGCGAGCCCTCGGCAATGTGGCCGAAGAGGTAGCGCCGGTCGTCGAAATGCACGACGATGTTCGCGCCCGGCGTGTCGCCGGATGGCACGCTGAGGACCGTGGCGTGCACCTTCATCGCGAGCACAGGGGCGCTGTGGAACGTTCGGCGGAGCGCTCGGGTGCGCAGCTGCGAGAGTATGTATGCTGAATGGCTCCGCCAAACGAGGTGGTGGAGGGAAGCCAATGCGGTGGGTGGTGGGGAGGTGAGTCAATCGGGGACGAAGGGACGGGTGACGAATAACTCTAAATCGAACGGTGCAATTGTCTCAAGATATCACAACTGGGGTGGCATGAATCGGAATGCGAATGCATACAGGTACATCACAGGGGAAAAAAAAGGAAAAAAAAATCAGCATGAGACGCTAAGGTAAATCTCGTAAACCCGCCCCGCAATGCACGACACAAAGGGAAATAAATAGAAAAAAAAGTCTTGACAGGAGTGGGACTTGAACCCACGCTCAGTTTCCCGAACCAGGAATCATTACGATTGTATTAAGGTGACCTTAACCTGGCGCCATAACCAACTCGGCCATCCTGCCTTGATGGAAGCCACTGCACAGAGCACAGACATGTACCTAGGGCATCAGAAGCGATGGCCCCACGGCTGTGTGCATACTCTAGATATGTATCTATGAATGATGTATTTAGTATCGCTGCAGATCGTGCGCCTCCATCGATCCCCCCGCTCGCATGTCCGTGAAAAATTCCCCGAAATTGCGGTGCTGGTGCTGCTGTTAGGTATGTAGTATTTAACCAACTAACGGCAGGTGGCAAAAAATTAGCTTTGTCATCTTGCGTGCGGTTGTGGCGTCCGAACCTGGTCCGAACCGGAAAGGTCTGTCTGTTTGGCTGAGATCGGGCTATTTACTATCCGGTCTGTTTAGATACTATCTACATAACTACGTATCGGGTCTCCTGCTTCTCTTTCCTCCGTCCTTGTAGTATTCATATTCTTCTTGTACCGACGGACTCTGACAGAGTACCTTCCCTACTCTACTGTACGGTTCCCCCATCCGCGTCGCGTGCTCGATACCTCTAACTAGCCCCAAAAAGCCCCATCGGTTGCCTCCTACGCGACAAGAGAGCGCCATCGAAAAACCCGTTCGGACAATCCCATCGACTCGACCCGACTCGACTGACAAGATGCCACAGTATCTACGATTACCGACACCGAAGGTGCGTGTGTCTCTCTTTTGGGCCCTGGAAAGGGGGTGGGGATGGCGCAGCTAACGGGAAGGCAAAACCCAGAAATTTCTCGGCTTCTTCGATCTCAAGCATGGCACCGAGGTCATTCTCATGAGCGTGATGGTCAACAAGTGTTCGGGAGCTGTTGGTGTGTTGGCGATATTCAGTGGTATGTCACCGTGACCATCGCTTTTGCATTTGCGACCAGGAGATTGCGAATGCTGATCGGCCAACAGGAGCACAGATTTCCGCGCTGCAACTGTCGATGTACTTCTACTCACTCGGCTTGTTCGCGCTCCTCTGCTACCTCGCGCCGAGCATCCACAAAGGCACGCCGCTCGCCGCGCTCTCGTTCGCATACCTCTACCTCCTCGACTCGATAATCAACATCGCCTACACGTTGCTCTTTGCGGTGTCGTGGTTCATCGTCCTCGCCGCGAAGCACCCGGTCTCGCCTGCGGTGGTCGCATCTGCAGGGAGCACGACGGACAAAACATCCGGCTTCACGTCGCCAGCCCTAAATGTCTCCGCCGTCAACGTGGCCGTCGCGCCTGCGGACGCGCTGATGGGCGGACAGAACGCGGTGGCGGCGGGCACGCCCGCGGAGACGACGGCCTCCGGCTTCGGCGTTGGCATGCTGCAGCCGGAATCGGCCACCAGCATCCTCCTCATCGCCGTCTTCTGGACCGTCAGGCTCTACTTCGTCGTCGTGCTCTTCGCGTGGGCCCGGCACGTCGTCCGGTCCAGCGCCACGCCGTCCGAGGAGCCCTTCGAGGGCCGGAACAACGGCGAGGGATGGCAGGGGCGTCTAGGCAGGGCGCTGATTGGCGTCGGGAAGGGCTACTGGCAGGGCGACGGCTGGGCTCCGTTCGGCGGGAACAAGTTCCGGCGCAGCACCGAGCCCAGCGATGGCAGACGGTTCAGACGGGACAGAATCACCGTCGAAGTGTAGACGGCTTCGCAGGTTTCCCGGGCGACATATAGTTGGTAACAGTATCTAGCTAGAGCAGACAGTCGATAGTAATACATACATAACCTCGTATGTACATGGTGTGGGCGGATGTGGAATCCGTCCGTGCAGTGCGGGGGGGGCATTTGGCTCTGGCTATTGCGGTTGTGCTAGTGGACAGGGGGCTGGGGAGTCGTTCTTTTCTGGCGCGGTAACCGGGGATGTCTGGCATGTTGGTTTGTTCTGTTCGTTCACAAGGCTGGGATGTGCTTTTTTTTCCATAGTTTCTTGTCCGTCCACAGTCTGTCGGTCAGTCCATCCATATTCCTGGTGTTCTTTTCTTTTCTTTTTGGTCAGTCCACTTTTCTGCACATGCTCTAGTGTTCCTCATGTAAATCGATGGTACATACTGCTGTCCAAGCGGAGGGGGAAGTCGCTGGAAGCGATGGATGGGAGATCGACGGGGGGATCTATATGACTTGTTCGTTTGCGAATCGGAGTTGCGAACGGGCCTGTCCGCTGTGCTCCGCATAAGTTAGTAAGCTAGTAAGTCAGTGAGTTAAGTAAGTAAGTAAGTATGTTTGTATGTATATATATATGTATATAGGTAGATCTCTCGTATGTGTGTCTGTATTCTGCGCGCCGTGCGATGATGTCCACGCTCTACAGCGCGCAATAGCGTTGTCTCCGCTATTGCGTCCTGGGTCTCAGACGCACACGGATGAAGCGGGAAGAGGGGAAGCAGCTGGAAGAGGGGGAGGGAGAGATGGATCATGCGGAGAATAACTGCAGGGAACGGTTTCGTCATCCACAGCGTTCCAGCGCAAACGTCTGGCATCCCCAGCTCCAGCTCCAGCTCGCTGGCGCCATCCAGCCAGCCGTCCAGCCGCCCAGCACACACACATCCATCCGTCCATCCAGCAGACGTCCGCATGCAGGCATGCAATGCCGGTGAAGTCGGTGACGGGACACGAGTGATGCCGGGCGACAACTGCACGCTGACGAAACGGTGGCTGCTTCTAGACCTTTCCGCCCGCCCCACTCCACTGCGCCCCGCTCTCGGTCGCTGGTAGCGGTCGCCCCCCCGCTTCTCGCTCTCGCTGTCGGTACTGCTGTTGCTGCTGCTATTTTTGACCGTTGGACGAGTGGATGAGTGGACGAGAGAACGAACGAACGGGTGAGTGCAGTGGTTATTGGCGGAGGTGCGGTGCGACCAGCCAAGCTTCTTCTTTTCCTTGTTTCCGGCAATGTCCAGTGATGTGAACGGCTTCCCGCCCCCCGCTTCTTCGACGAGGCATATACACAGCGCAGCGGGGGAAGCAAACGTTAAATGCGCATGCGATCTAATCCGCTAGCTCCAGTCCCAGCTCCAGCTCCGGGAAAGGGCGCAGAGCATGTGCTGCGCAGCCGCCCCCCAGAAGTCCGGCGGACGGAGTCCAGACCGTGAGCGCCACACGTGGCAAGTCCCTCTCCGCCGCTGTGTGCGATGCAGTGTGTCCGGGGTGCGTGTGCATATAGTGGTAAGTTAGCAGCTTCTTGGGCGGACAGACAGACTGGCAGTTACTCTAGATGGTCAGATAGAGTACCCCTTCGCGGCATGGCGTGTATATACGTGCGTAGATAGTGTGTGTGCACACAGTGTAGGAATCGCCGCGGATCTGGCTGGTGGTTTTTCTTTCTTTCTCTTTCGACTTCCTCCTCCGACAAGCCCGACTCGATCGGCGCTGGGCGCTGGATTGCCGTCCAAACGGATCCGAATCATTTTGCTGTTTTGTCTTCCTCTCGCAGAGGAGAGCACTGTTCCGCCCCGCCACGTCGGGAGAGAGGAACGGGTCGGTGACGTGATGTACGTCGGAACACGGTTACATGGGTAGCTCCATGTGATGTGATGCGAGCAGCTATGCATTGCGTGTCCCTCCGCGTTTCGGTGCGGAACTTTGGTATGTATCCAGAGGTTCTTTTCTGGCCAGTGACGTGGATTGAATCGGACATCGAAGTGTCCGCACCAATGCTCATTGGTGGCGCCTGCTGGACGTAGTTAGATAGCACCTGCTCCGTAGCCCACTGCAGCGGTCGAGCTGTGGCGAGGTCTGTTGGCTGCGTGGTTGGGGGGGGACAGCAGATGGTGTCCGAGACTGGGCGGGCTCTGCCATTCCACCGCAGTTGGGCCCCTATCTACGGCGGCAGCTCGTGGAGACAAGACAAGCGCCGCTCCTCGCCATTCGCGCGGCTATCACCCGACTAGCGCTGATCGACCGCGGGGGAGAGCCGTTCGACGAATCCGCCGTCACATGCTGTATGTACCAGCGCACTCCGTGATGCTACGTCACACATGCCCGCCCGACTTATCTCCCTCTCCCTCTCCCTCTCCCCTCTCCGTCCGCCCCACTCCACTCCATCGCGGCGTAGCCCGTGTCCGCGCGGGCCAAGACCCGGCGATGAGATCGGTATCGTGGTTCGGCGGGATTGGACTCGGGCGGCGGGCTGCGCTTCGATAGGTCCCCCTGCCGAAGCTCTGCCCGAAACCAGAGTCTGCCGTCTCCCTGTCCGCCACTCCAGCATCGCCGGTCGATCTTCTCTCCGCTCATCGGCAGGTCAGCTGTCTTGTCCGGTTGTCTGGTTGTTTGTCCCTGAAGACCCCGCCCTAACCCTAACCTAGCCCCGCTCCGCCCGTTCTCGCGTTCGCGACGGTCGAAAGGCTAGCGAGAGCGGAACGAAAGAACGAAACCGTACAGCCGGCCAATCCAGCGCACAGCTGCTCCCAGACCAGAGGACTGGAAGGGCCTCTCACGCACAGCTATATATCTCCCTCGGGGAGGGTGCCATCGATGCCGCCCGGTTTGCAATCGGCGAGACCTTTCGTCCCGCCGTGCCATTGGACGCTTCCCCCCCGCCCGCCCACTGCCAGGCGTCCAGCTACATTGAACCTAGCGGCCTTCCCTGGGTCGAACCTTCGGTCTGCAGGATGACGCAATGGCTGAAAGGAGAGCAAGGGCGGTGCGATCGCCGGAGAGCTCGTTGTTGCGCGGCGGACTCATCAGAGCAAAAATAAAAAATAAAAAACCGGCCCCACCTCTCGCCGGCTCTCCCCGCCCTCCCTCAGCAGTGGTCCGCTCTTCGCCGCATCGCTGACGGCCGACGCCGCAGCGCGTTCTGGAAAAGGCTGCTGGCTGCCCGCAGAGGGGAGCACCAGACGGAACTCGGAATAAAAAGGAAAAAGGAAAGAACCGGAAGCTCGGCGAGACGCACATATAGTCCCCCGCGTCCGTGCAAACTGCCTCCCAACTCCTTCTTCCTTTCACGATCCGAGATCCTCCTCCGGCCATCCACTCTCCCGTTCGCTGTGGAGTGCGAGGACGGCCTCTCGAGATATGCCCGGACGTTCTTTCGTTTACTCATCGGCTCCGTCTGCTCCTGTTCGCTGCTAGCATCGACCGCTCTCCGCTCCCAAACACCCCAACCAAAGCTGCCACAGCAAAGCACGGACAGGCAGACGGAGCTATATAGGTGCTTGTATAGATATCGAACGGCGGAGCCAACCCGCCCTGCCGAAGCGCGCCCGCCCCGCCCCCAACGGTGCCAGCGAACGAGAAATATGCCGGCTCGCAAGTCGCCGCTCACACTCACTTCCCTCCCCGTCGAGCTGCTCTTCCAGACCGCAGATAACCTCGCAGTCGCCGACGACATCTACGCTCTCTGCCACACGACGGCCGATTTCTCCTGCACCCTGAAGCACTACTTCTATCGCCGCCTCCTCCTCGACCACCACAACTCCCTCGGCAGCGCCCTCACCTGGGCCTGCGACCGCGGCCATCCCAGCGTCGTGCGCCTCCTCCTCGATAACGCCGACCCGGCGGACGAGCACGCGATCCCGCTGCCGGACGACCTGATCGCCTACCGCGGTCCCGGCCCGGAAACACCGCTCATCGCCGCCGTGCGCGGGGGCCGCGGATGCATCCTGCGCATCTTCCGCTGGGGCGACTACGAGAAGAAGACGGGCCTGCGCGACGCCTACCCCCTCGAGCCCCTCGAGCGCTCCCGTCGCGCCGAGACCGTCCGGCTGCTCCTCATCCGCGGCGTCGACTTCGACGTCGTCGACATCCACCAGAAGACGGCGCTGCACTACTGCAGTGAGTACGGCGACAGCGAGCTCTGCCGCCTGCTCCTGATGTGCGGCGCCAAGGCCTCAGCCGTCGACTACGGCCGCCTCACGCCGCTCCACCTCGCTGTCGCCTGCGGCCGCTACGAGGCGCTGAAGGTGCTCCTCGGCTTCGACAGCGTGCGACGGACCATCGACATGAGCACCGAGGACGACGACACGGCGCTGATCCTTGCCGTCGAGGCCGGCTACTGCCACATCGTGCGATTGCTCCTCGAGCACGGCGCCGACTTCACCATCTGCAACGCGGTGGGCGACAGTCCGCTAACCCTCGCCGAGACGAAGGTCAACAGGACGATCGCCAACATCCTGCGCGCCTTCGGCGCCGAACTCAGTCGTCCAACCTCGCCGCCCGCGAGCAGCTGGACGGAGAGCTCCAGCGATGTGCCCGCAGGCTGGCTCAACTCGATGGCCGGTAACGACGCCGGAGACTGCAGTCTCCATTTCGATGTTGGGCTGACAACGGCGGTCATGTGATGCCGTCGCTCGCCATCACTCGACATGTACATATGTGTAGTCTACTTTGCGTGCGATTTACCTGCGGAGTTTCGGCTTGCTAATGCTCATTTTTGGTTTACTGATTTTTAGTCGTTGGTCGCTTTCTAATTCTCTCCTTCTGTTCTAGGTATTCTCTGTTCCGCGGACACGGTTTTGTTTTTCATCGTCACATACATCCTATATTTTTACTCTTCTTCTCTTGTTCTCTTTTTCCCTTTTTCCCTTCTCTTCTCTGAAACGCTTGGAGCCGGATTACAGACTTTGTAGATGCTCTCTCTTCTTTTCTGTCTCACCCTGTGGGGCTATTATTGTTCTGTTCTCGTCAGGCTACTTCGACTTTTGTAAGGTTGTTTTGATCCAAGCACAAATACTACATTCAATCGACATGCTTATTTATTTATTTGTTTGCTTGTTTGTTCGCCATCACAGCCTGCAGCCCGTAGGCTATGGCCGGTATGGAAAGGAAATAAGACAACGACGTGAGCAGCAAAACAGGTGTATCTACGGAAGCAAACAAACACGCAAGCCTGACAAAGGAAACCCACCCCCACCGGGCCGCCGCTTGCCCCATTCCATCCGCACCAAGTCGTACCAAAGAGGTCGTAATTCGTGGTGATGTCCATCGTCATAGGTGTGGCATTCTAGGGATGTCGTATGTCCCCGTAGTCCTGGCCTTGCGTGTGCTTGGTTTCTCCCCCTCTGTTGCACTCGAATGTCGCCTGCACTATCGCTCCCTTCCGCTCTCCTCCTTCTCCCCGTTCCCTATCTCCTCCTCTCGCTGGAGTCGTCGTGGTGTTTGTCCTGTGGCTGGTTCGATTGACGTGCGTGAGAAACGTCTGTCAACAGTAGCCGCCGAATGGATCAAGTATCGGTTAGGCAGGATGGCCGAGTTGGTTATGGCGCCAGGTTAAGGTCACCTTAATACAATCGCATCGATTCCTGGTTCGGGAAACTGAGCGTGGGTTCAAGTCCCACTCCTGTCACTACCTTTTTTTTTTCTTTCTTTTTTTTTCCTTCTTTTTTAACTTCCCAGTCTCAGCTCTCACTCAGTCATTCAGAAACCTCACTACTCAGATATACGGAGACGGTCCGGTCCCTTCACTCACATTCGGTCACCACACCCATTCACGCTTCGAACCATCGGTAAATCTCGATCTCTTACACTTCACTCTACACTCCGGCTGCCACTTGACGTTTGCAACGCACACATGATACGTATCTCATCTAGGTAGTTACTACTTCACGACGCGTATGGCAGTTCCGACTCTCATTGCTGTCCCACCCGGCACATGTAGTTGCGGTTATCCTCCCCCCTGCATAGGTACCCCCTTTCCCTTTCCGATGCTACACAGCTTTGAGCTACATACACACATGCGTACTCGACATTTTCGGAGGCTCTTTTTTTTTTCTTTCTTTTTCTTTTTTGGGGGGGGGAGGAGGTTGTGCTTCTTCGTCTCGCTTCTTTCGCCCCAGCGGCGGGGTCCCGACCAGGCGTCGGTACACGTTACGTACATAGATACTCGATCTCGATGTTGCCTCCCGCCGCCCAGGTTGCTGGTCCTCTGTCGTCCGCCGTCGTCAGTCGTGGTGTGTAGGACTGAGGGGGGCAGTACATAGTTGGCGAGTGGCTGCACCGGAGCTGTCGGATGTGGGTACATACGTCCGTTGACGCGTGGACTGCAGATCACTGTATAGAAGATATATCTATCTACCTTCTATGTATCTAGATAGAGTACTTTTACTGTACTACATAGTACAGTCAAGGCATCACGGTCTGACGTTGGCATCGATTGCCCTTATGCCCCACCCGGCACACTCCGCGCTATGTGCAGGCTATTTGTAGCGGCAATCCCCTTGCGTACATACCGCATCCTGATCCACATACGAGGTGGGTGCTTGGTCTCGAGTGACAGCGTGTGGGTCATGGACATTCGTGGGAGACGGAGTGTGCACATTAAACGCAGGAGTATCCTATGGACAATTTCAACATGGCGCAAGTGACGAAATATGTAACCATACATGTGCGTCCCCTCTAAAGATACAAGATATCTCCATCGCAGTCCCAATTCCGCAACCAAAAATCCATTCAACGTGGTAGTCATTAAGTCGAGCACGTGTGCTGTATACATATCGAGAGATAGGAGGGAAAAAAAACGCCAATAAAGAATGAAGGAAAAAAAAATTAGACGAGAACCACAGCAGCACCTAGAATACCCGCAAAGACAACGTGCAGAGACAGCAGCATCGACGACGAGGCGATTGCGGCGGGCCGGGAGCCGGGCATGGCGGCCGACGAACTGGATGCGCTGGAACGTGCACTGGATGTCGTCGCCGTCGATGACGATTGGTCCGAAGTGGTGGTGCTGGCTTCGACAGTGCTGCTGCTGGTGCCGCTCACGACCACCGTTGTGCCGTCGGATATGGTGGTGGAGCCATCGAGGACGAGCGTGTTTCCGTCGATCACGGTGGTGAGCCCACCGACAACCGAAGTGGATCCGCCCAGAACAGTGGTCCGCACGCTTCCGGTCGGCTCGGGGCCGTCCATGAGTACGGTCGTTCCTCCGATTACTGTTGTCCGTCCGTTGATCGCTGTGGTGGTTCCGCCGACCACTACTGTCCTCTCCGATCCGCCAGTGATGACTGCGGTGAGACCACCCACGACGGTGGTCCGCCCATTGGCCTCTGAAGTAATTCCTCCGATTACTGTGGTCCTCACGTCGCTGCCCGCGGTGATGACTGCCGTAGTACCACCGGCGACAGTGGTCCGCCCACCCACCACCGTAGACGTTCCGTCGATGACCGTAGAGGTACCACCGATGACGCTGGTAGTCCCGCCGATGACGGTAGTCCTCACCCCATTGCCCCCAGAGATCACCGAAGTCGTTCCACCGATGACCGTGGTCCGACCACCGACGATCGTCGAGGTCCCGTCGATCACCCGGGGAGTTCCGCCAACAACCGTGGTAGTACCGCCCACGACGGTGTTCCTGTCCTCCGCCCCTCCAGTAATGACCGAGGTCGTCCCGCCAACAACTGTCGATGTGCCTCCGATGACTGTCGGGATTCCGCCGACGAACGTCACGGATCCGCCGATGATTGTGGAAACACCGTTGACGACTGTCCGGGTGCCGCCCGTAATGACAGGGGCCCCGCCGACAACAGTAGTGACCCCACCGATGACCGTGGGCGTTCCACCCACAACCGTGGTTCGGATTACGCCATCGTCAGTAGCACCGTCATTCACAGGTACAACCCTTGTTGTTCCTCCAACGGTCACGGTCGGTCCGAATGGGATGTCCACTGTAAAGCCCCCTTCGACAGTAGTCCTTACCGGACCCCCATCCGGAGCCACGACTCTGGTGGTTCCTCCGACGGTGGTCGGAATTCCCCGTAAAACTGTTGGGGTGCCACCTAAAACCGTGGTCACCACATTATCTCCCACAGCAACAGGATTAGCCGTCGGTTGCCCCCGGACCGCGGTCGTCCTTGCGTCGGTTGTGCCTGGGCCGGGTGTTGGGCCTGGTTCGGACTCTGGCCTCTGATCAGGGATCCGAGTCGTGCCCGGCAGGCGTCCCGGGCTTGGTCCTCCATCCCCAAGGTTATTTGTGACTTCAGGGTTATCAACGGGGCCGCCGGGCAGCCTGGGGGGCGGAACCCACACCGTCCTGGGATCCGTTTTCTCGTTGATGGTCGAGGTGACAGTGATGAAGAGACGCCCAGTACCCGTTGTTTTCAGTCTGGTGGTTGTTTGGGAGGCGCTGGGTTCGATGGTGGCGGTGAAGGTGCCTTCGCTCTCAGAAGGAAATTGGGTAACCGTTTTGACCTTTGTTACAGTGAGTGTCGAGGCGAATCCCTTCGCCTGGGTTCTGAACTTGGTCACGGTGATCGTCCTGCGTGGAGGGCAAGATGCGTGCGGCGGCACTCCTCCCGTCCCGGTGTAGGCGTCGGTGACAGCCCTGCCGTAGTAATAGCCATAGCGTTTGTCCTTTCTCCTGGCAGGCTGAGCCATGGTCGTGGTGCCGTTGCTGGGAGGGGTAAGGGTGGCGGTAGCAACCTTCCACGACTCGGAATCAAAGGTGTTGTGCTCGTCGACTGGCGGTGGTATATCCGTGCGAGTCCATGTCATCGTGACCACCGGGGGTGGGTTGGGATCGGTAACGACGATGACAACGGTTCCAAATATAGGCGTTGATACTTCGTTGGTGGCCGTGATCGTTGCTCCGGTGTCCGTTGAAAACTCCGCCGTCTCCGTCGTCGTAGCATTCGGCATCCTCGTGAAGGTAAACACGGGAGTCTCCGGCATCCTGAAACTGGTCGAGATGACGGTTCGCGTGACGAACGAAACCGACATGGTCATCGTCTTGACCCGGTAAACCGTCTTCGTGAAGGGATCGGTTTCGCATGTCTCCTCGGGGAACGGGGGATATGTGGAGGGGTAAGGAGGAGATGTGTGGGGATAAGGAGTTGTCGGCGAGAAATGACGAGAAGGGGATGTGAGGGGATAGGAAGATGTCGGCGAGACACGATGAGGAGGGGATGTGAGGGGATAAGAGGGAGTTGCCGACGAGCCATGATCTGGGGGAGGGGATGAACGGATGGCAGTGGTCGTCGTGTTGCGGAAATAGGGGTTATGGTCCCATTCCCTCCGAGGAGCCAGTAATGCGGCTGTTGCTTGTTTGGCTGCGAATGGAGATGTCAGTTTCTCGTGATATTTCATGTTCGGGCAGAATCGAGCCGATGCATACCGCCCACAGAGACAATTCCGCAAATGGCCCAGGCCACCAGCAAAGGGCCGCCCGAGACCCACATGGCGACCGCTGCTGCCGCTGCCGACGGCGACGAAGCTGGCGTTGATGAAGAAAACGATAAATGCCGACGAAGGTGATAACGATAGTGGCGGCGTAACTCAAGTGATTTTTTTTACCCACTACCGTCCAAGGTAGGAGAGAAGCGAATGGGGGGGGGGGATAGTCACTCGACAACGACTGTTGGTCAGGGGGAACGAACGTTGTATACTAGTTTTTGTAGTTGACAGCAAAAAGTCGAGGACGGGTGGCAGAGACCAGCTTTTTGTCCTGGCGCCACCATTTTGGGGGGTTCCAATATGGGATGGGTCGTGGTGCGTGTAACGCCGCTAAATTTAGTGTGGGATTGCATCGCACACACACAATATATGTCTCTCCTCATCAGACACCTCTATCTAACTACATAAGCCCTGACCCAGCCTGCCAGCTTGCCAGACTCACACCAGCCGGATACCGCACGCACCAGACGATTGCAGTGGCGCACAAACAGGAACAATGGGCATGCAAAATCCCTCCCTTCAGCGACAGGCGCAGTATCTACTCTGCATAGAGTGGCATGTACAGGAGGTACTAACAGCACACCGCACTGTACTAGTGGGTACTCCGGCAGCCCGTGGGTTTGGGTATCTATATCTTGCCGGCCGAAGGGGCTGGAAGCACGAAACGATGACGATAACAGTGAAGATGTGCGGCGAATCTTCCGCACGCGGATCCCCTGCCGTCTCAAGTATGTAGAGTAGTCACTCGGAACTCTGAAGACTTTTCGACTTCTGCAAGCGGAGGACGGTCGATCCAGCTCAAAGGGAGGAAAGGAGGAGAGCGAGCTCGCCATGCGGTGTCCATGTCATACATATCTAGTTCTGGATTCTGCAGACGATCCCAGCAGCCGGCAGCACCAGTTGATTGGGCTCGCTGCCAATGAAGAGGCTGCGTGTTGAGAGGCGCAGCTGGTTCGCTTGGCTGTGCCACACGCGTAACCGCTTTCGTCTTGGTCGCACCATCCCAGGCCGATTTTGTCAGACGTTCCACATGGACGAGATTCGGGCACGGTGGGTGGATGGGCGATGTCGGAGGAATACGCACAGTGGATAATCTACGAGCAGATACATCATACATACTCGGAACGAGGGAGTGGGCATTTGATTGCAGGTGAGAGAGGATCGTGTTCTCAGTCACATTCTCGTCCCTCGATCAGCTAAACTAGATACCCAGTGCGTCGCACACCAAACTCCCCCTGGGTGTTCGTCACACCCAGCTCGCTGCCTACTGCCCACCCCTCCAATATTCCTGAAATCCCCAGAGATCCCCCAAAACCCACTATCTGGATCACACACAATAATACCCAACAACGTCCCGTTCCATCGTTCTTTTCGACCCCGTCTCTCGCTTCTTCCGCCTTGCCCGTTCGGCTCACACAGGAGCATGTACTCTACATAGTACAGGTATGAAGCGGTAGTTGGCCTCGCATAATATCCCTGGGAAGAAGAAAAAAAACACCACCATCCTGCCGGGTCGGAACATCCCATCCTTTCCTTCGGATCCTGGAAAGCATACCTAGAGCGGTCGCCTGAATACCCAACATCGCATATTCCTTCTTGTCCTCGTCCTCCCCTCCCCCTCTCTCTCTGCACTTATCCTCCCGCGTATGGCGATGCTGCTGCCGCCGAATCGCTGCTTCCTCCGCATAGGTCTGGTCCTGGGCGTTCTGGCAGTGTCCGGCGCGATCGCGGCAAACGAGAAGCTGCCGATACATGTGCCGACGGATGGCGCAAAGTGGTTCGTTGTCTGCCTCCTGTTCCTCTGTTTCGTGCCCTCCCGCGCTCGATCGCACTGACCCAAGCGCAAATCAGGTACGGAAACGATGGACAATGGTCGACGATGACGCTGCGGCTGGGGAATCCGGTGCAGACGGTATATCTGCTCGCTGGTATGAGCTCGTCCATCACGACTGCGGTGGGCTCCGTCTGGTGTAATGATCCCAACTCGGGACTCCCGTGCGATCTGCGCGGGCGCTCGTTCACCCCCGCCAATTCGAACACGTGGACCGAGATCGGCCAGTACGAGCTCGAGTTGACACCGGAGCTCATCGAGACCAATCTCCGGTATACCAGCAAGGACTTTGGCTTCGGGCAGTTCGGGCGGGATTCGATAAAGATCGGCAACGAGGATGGCCGGGAGCTGGTGATGGACAATCAAACGATTGCGGTCGTCAACGACACGACGCATCTGCTGGGGTCGCTGGGATTGAGCCTGAAGTCTCGCAGTTTCGTAGCCGAAGAACAGTATCCCAGTTTCGTCTCGCTGCTGTTCGAAACGAAGACAATCCCCTCCAAGTACTTGACCCGCAGCAACTGCTGAGATCCGTATCCCGCGCACGTGGCGATGATCCACTGACATTTCCGCAGGAGCTATGGATATACTGCAGGTAGCTTTGAGCATAGGGCTCCTACGGATCTTGTGCTGGGCGGGAAGAACCTCGGCCGCTATGTACCGCACAACGTGTTGTTTGCGCTCGACGCCAACCAGAATCCCGCAGCCAGTTTGAACGCCATCACTGTTTCGGGCACCGGGACTCTGCCGTGGGGTGACGGTTCAGCGACACTTATGGTCAAGCCTGTGCTGGTCCAGATCGACTCGACAACACCCTTTCTCTGGCTTCCCGAGACGGCGTGCAGACAGTTCGAGTCCTACCTGGGCCTGACTTGGAACTCGACCAACAATCTTTACATTATGAACGATACCGAAAGCCTTGTGGGTCTGAATCTGACTTTCTCGTTCACGCTTTCGTTGGCGGTCGGCAGCACCGATCAGGTCACGATCGAGATCCCGTACTCCTCCTTCGACCTGAAGATCTCGTGGCCGTACGTCAATACCACCGAGAAGCTGAAGTACTTCCCCCTCAAACGCGCAACGGACGAGAAGCAGTACACTCTCGGCCGTGCCTTCCTCCAGGACTCGTACATCGTCACCGACTTCGCCCGCGGCAAATTTTCGCTGCATCAGGCAGTCCTTCCTCCCGGCGCCGACGAGATCGTCGCGATCGTCGACCCAGGTGACGTTCCGTCCCAACCCAGCGACGGTGGTCTCTCCACTGGCGCGATCGCGGGCATAGCTGTCGGAGCCGCCGTGGTTCTTATCGCTGCTCTCGTCGGAGTCTACCTCTACCGTCGCAATCGACCCAAGAGGCAGGAGTTGCCCGGGGACATTCCCGGTGGGTCGGGCGAGATGCTCGCGGAGCTGTCGACCGAGCAGAAGCCTGGTGTCTGGGAAGCATACGGGGACTCGGCACGGAAGCCGTACGGCACGCCGCTCCCGACGGTCGAGATGGCCGCTGAGGAAGTGGCCATGGGACCGAGCGAGTTGGCAGCGGTCAACATGAATCCGGCCGAGTTGTCGGGAGCGCCCAGGCCACGGGAACGGTACTCGAGGCAGGACGTCGAACCGGCACCGTACCGGACCATCGACAGCCCGCTGCCGGCGCAACAGACGCATCCCGGGGGAGGGATGATAAGCCCGATGACGAACGCATCGCACTCCCGATCCGTCAGCGACATGAGTGCGGCAACACCAGATTCGCGGCCGCACAGCAACGCCTTCAGCCCAATCAGTCCCGAACTTCATCATGTTTCTCGTGCTTAATGATTTTCTTTTGTTCCTCATCTCATTTTCCGTGCTGGTGGGCGCGTTGCGAATTTACCTGCATCTACTGCTTCTAATCCATACTCCTTCCTTCACAATGGCGTTCTCTCTTGCTTCGATACCTATCCCGCATACTTCCTTTTGTTGGCATCGTGCGTGTACTGTGTTCTATCGAGTGGCGGTCCAAGTCATGCATTTCAGTGTTCGTGAGTACGGCTGCTTGTGCATAGACGTTAATGCGCGAAGCCGTCGAGTCTTGTACATATACATATCTGCTTAGGATGTGAGTATCCACCCGTACGGTTCGGAAAAGAAAAAAAAGCAAGTCGCGCGACTGATATCTACATATGGAGAGTGCCAGACACCTACCAATTCAAACTAGGTAGCAAGGGCTGTGTTGTCTCACCGGAAAACAAGAGCATTAATCACCACCACTAGGGTGACTGTTGCTCTGCCTCAAGCGTGAATACCGTAAATAAGTGGTGCATTGATGGTCGTGTGTGGTTCCATGTGGCGGTTGAGAGCTCTCGTCAGCGTCAAGGGTTGGCCGTCGATTCTGGTGACCAATCACGAGTGCTCGGCCATGACGCAATAGATAATCCCTGCTGCCCCAGTTTCACAGTCACAACCTGGATCGGGGGGGAGGGGTGGGTGGACATGGAAAACCGCTCCACCCTGCCCCCATCCAAGCGTGCGGCACTTGATCTCGGCACCGGCTGAGCCCAGGTGAAATCTCTGCTCGGAAATATGGCGATTTGTACCATGTAGAAATGTATGTACATAGCACGGTTCCAAGCGGCACGCCGCACACGCGTAGATACATTGTATTTATCAGGTATGTATCCGTCACACGACGTCGCATTCCGCCAGATACATACATAGAGTAGATATCTATCTACATAGAATTATTCTCGCTTCCGCCGTTCCTGAACGTCCAGTCATTCATGCGCCCCAGCGGTCGCCGAAAGAAAAAAAAGAAAAGAAAAAACTGAACAGCGTGGCGAAACCCTCCTCGCTGCGGTATTGTACTCTATAATACATGAGCCTCGGTGCGGTTTTGGGGGGGGGGGTGTGTTTCCGGCGGGAAGTTCCGTGTCTGGGTAGGGCGTTGAGAGTGCGCACGCTGGTTGGTTGGTTGGCTGCTCGGTTGGCGTTGTCTGTGCGGCTGAGCACGCGCGTTGCATATATTGGTGGAGGTTGGAAAGGGGTGTATCTATGTAGGTATGTAACCAGGGTGGGTAACAGTGCCGACTTGCCACCGCCAACCCCCCCGGCGTCGGTGATTGGTCCGGCGCCGCTGCCTGGAGCAGCACTATTGGAGGCCCACGGCGGGGGGGGGGGGGGGGGGGGGGGTTTGAACCTGCTCGAATTCGCACCTGGCCCGGAGGACAGACGGGACCCAACGGGCTACATATGTAGATACCCGGGCATGTATCTACGGCTTCGGCGCGCCTGCTTCTGCTTCGACGACGATCAGCGGTATGGTCCGTGCGCAGACAAATGTGCCGGCGAGAGCTGCTCCCACCGCTGCTGCTGCTGGCATTTCACGCGCTGAGCAGACTGCGGCGACAAAGTTGGTCGGTGCGGGCCGGGCGATGCGGTGGGCGATGCACAGGCGGAGGGTTTTCTATTCGCGGACTGCCCTACCTATCATACACAACTTGCACGCACGCATGCACATGTGCAGAGCGCTTCTTGGTTTCCGGTGGGTGTGGGGGGGGGGGGGGGAGTGGCTGACGGAATTCGGCTTCCCCTCGTGGTTCGTGGGTCGTGGGACAGCGGGGGTGGGTGCCATAAGTTGGTAGATATCTACGATCCACATAAGGGGGTTGCGGTCGCCATCTTTGACGGGGTGCTGTGTGCGTCTTTGAAGAGGGAGCCAGCGGACGGGCGCGGACGGGGTTTTTTTGGCTTAGTCATTGTTCCCGTGCGACCTAGCTAGATACCTATATCGGTAGATGTGCAAAACTATCCCGTCCGCAGTCCCCGTCCGAAGGGCCGCGCATTGCAAGCTCCCCCTTTGCCCTCTTGCCCAGGCCTATCCCCAAGAATGCAAAAAGCGCACCGAGGAAACTCCAGAGGAAAGACAAAAGAAAAAACCCGCTCCCAAATCCTACTCCTCTTTCCGTGGAGGAGCCATGGAGGAGGGCGTGGGAAGGAACAGCGGCTGTTCCTCGCCCAGCACCCCAGCTGCTTGGTCTCCGCCCTCCTCCCCTCTTCCCGTTCCCTCCGCTCCCGGGGTTCCCGCTCCGGCGGACGCGCGGATGCACCGCTGGCATCCCCCCCCCTCTCCCTCGTCCGGCTCCGGGTGATACTTTGTGACCCCACCACCACCAGCATCCACTATCCATCAAACGTAGCCACATCGCGTGGTGCTGCCGCATCGGGCGAATCGCCTCAATCTCCTGCCCCGCCAAAGGGGCGCCCTGCCCACGCGTCCCCGGCAGGGTGGCCGAGTTGGCTGTGGTTGCCTTGACATGATGTTCCATCGCACTCATGACATACACCGCGGCAGGTCCCATGCGATCGATGAAGAAACGGAAAGAAAAGATGTGCATCACGGACGCACGCATAGTAATTCGCCTGAAACAACGCAAAATACATACATATCCCATCGCCCATCTCCCAGAGCCACCCTCCCTTGCGCCCGCAAATCAACACACTAGATCCTGCCATCCGATCCGATCATGCCCGCCCCTTCCCCTTCCCCTTCCCCTCCCCCTCCCTCTGCGCCTGTTCATGCTCTTGCAGGCTCAACCTGATGGCACGCTCCAATTCGTCATCAAACTCGTCTCCCTCGCGGGCGGCGGGCGCGGACCACTGGTCGAGTTCACCGATCGGGACCTTGACGCGGCCGCCCTTCTTCAAGGAGCTGGCCGACAGCTGCGACGGTAGGCGTGTGTGTGAACGGTTGCTCGGCCCCGCAACGACAGCAGACTCCGTAAACGGCAACGTATCCTCACACAGCTCGTTATCCGCAGGTCCCTGGGTCTCCATCGCGTTGGCCTCGACGCCCTGGAGGCTGAGCCGTAGAGCGTACTGGAGATCGTCGTCCCCGCCGTGGGTGAGGTTTCCCATCGAGCCTTCGGGAGCGGTGGTCTCCGGACTCCGTCCGCTGAGACTGCTACCGAATTCATTGCGGTTGGAGGATTCCTGCTCGAAGGTCTCCTGCGATATCATACTGGCGTACGTGAGCATATCCTCTTCGCTGAGAGCGGCGCGGCCGGAAGTGATGCCGTAGCGCTTCTCGAGTTCCTCCGCCGCCTGCTCTTCCTGCTCCCTTTCCTCCTGCACCGCCAGTGAATCACCAGTAATCGTTTCACGAACCCCGGACTTCCTATTGTTCGACTGGGACGACTTTCCGTGGCGTCCGCCGGATCCGCCAATTTTCTTTACCCTGTTGCCCGGGTTGGGATCGGTCGCCGAGAGGCTCCAGTAGCGGATGAACGTGCCGAGCGCCACGACACCGCGAAGGATCGTCGGGTCCGGGTCGAGGACCAGGCATCGAGCAGCGAACCGGTTGTCGTCGATCGGGTTACTGGCGTTCTGCTCCAACCTGCGTCGTGCCTTGGCGGAGAACCTGGAATGAAGCGTGCGCACGGGGGCGCGCGTCGATCCGAGTGGATCCCAGGCTTGCACCAGGCCGTCGTCTCCGCCGTGGACCACAATCAGCGAGGAAACCGCGAGCGCCGTGACCTGCGGGCTGTTCGTGTGGATTATGCGGATGGGGCACACAGTCGCCGTGGACCTGAAGTTGAACACGAAGATCGACCCCGTGTCGGTTCCAACAGCGAAGAGTCGGGCACTTCCTCCTGGAACCCCCTCTTGTTGCGAACCGTCTCCAGTAGGATCGATTTTGGAGGCGGGAGAGTTGTCCATGCTGTGTGCCGTAATCCGAGCGAACACTTTGTCTGGGATGCGCATCTCGGTGGCGATCCAACTGTCCGTCAGGTCGGGGCTTTCTGTTCCATCCCTCGCCAACTCAGGCGAGGGAGTTATGCCGCCGGATCCGCCTAGATAACCTCCAAAGAGTGGCTGCTTCTCGGAATCCCCACTCCGGATACTGCACACAAAGCTCTTCGGTTTGGTCGCCTTCGCTTGCCGCCGTTGATACCTCATCAAGACCGCGCCCGCTTTCTGCATCAAAGCTCCGTCCAAGTTGCTCTTGCTTCCACTTTTCCCAGCGAGAAAGTTGCCACCGGCCCAGTCCACCTCCAAGAACCAGTCCATCCGAAATTCTTCCCACAGACATTTGATCGTAGAGTATTCCATCTCCGATAGCAATCGTGCCCTCTCTTCGGGCTGGTTGAGCAGATCTTTCCCGAGCGCGGAAAAGAAGCCATCGTGTAGAGGCGTTGCGGTTCGGACTGTCGGGGGAATTATCTTCCAGTCGTCGATGGAAGAAGACTTAGGCTTCTTGCAAAGGTAGTAGATTTCCCCCAACGCGTTGATCACAGCGACCCAAGGCCTCCTCAATTGTTCAACCGTCCTGGGAGAGTAGTCTTCGTCCACTTTGATCTGTACGATTGGTATTCCCGGAGATACGCAGTACGCTCCGATCTGCTCCCGCCGATGGTCACCAAAGATGTCGTTCCTACTGGGTTTGCGCTTGTTGATGTCCATAGAAAATATACGAATGTATCCTCTGGAATTGCCGACCATAACGAATGCCCGGGTACTGTCACGGACCCCGCCACTCTCCCTCTTTGCGATCCAGACACAAGTAACCAAGGGTTTGTATCCGTGATTGCCGGGTGGGATACTCACATCGTTACGGATGGCGGGGCTCCGGTCGCGCGTGAAGAAACTGTCGAAAAGTTGGAGGTAGCATCCGCCATCCGAGGCAGTTTCGCCCAGGATACATCCCGCCCATGGCGAGAGATCCATGAGGTGGTTGAGATTCACCTCGGCAGCGATCTCGTGACCACTATGATGGTGCTCTTGGCGCCTGGATGAAATAGTGACTACTCTATGGCGTTTTATCACCATCCCTAACATGCGGGCAACTCATGTCAGTCGGTGTCGAAGATGGATGGGAACGGGCACACCTACCTCTTGGAGAGTCGCTTTCCGTCACCACTTGGGTTTCACGAGAAGCGTGCACCGCCCAAACACCATCTTTCGAAAATTCGGCCGCCATATGACTGACGCCCAACGGACCTGTCCAGGAGCGATACGTAACCACAAAGCACTCGCTGTTCTGCTGGCTGAGGTACGGGCCTCGCAACTTTCCTCTGCCCAGACTGCGAAGCAGCTGCGTCCTTCGGATGTACTCTTTCCTCCAGGGGTTGGCGTCAGACTCCGTCGTCGGTAGCCGCGTGAAGTAGCGTTTATCCTGCGAAGCAAGGGCGGCAGGTGAGCCACAGTCGTCCAGCTGCTCATGCGGCGATGGAAAGAAGCGAACGAACGCCGCGCGCCACGCGTCTGGCGAATTGGCCGCCGAATAGAACCGTTTAGATATCAGAGACGCAGACAGAAGGGCCGACGGCTCGAGGAACGACAGGATGTGGATCAGAACCTCTACGGGAGCGTTAAAAGCGGATCGACACACACCAACCTGAGGTGGGGCATACCATTCGGAAACCGGGAGATCGGGCTTGACGACTTCCCAGTCCAGTCCGTCCCGGTAACGATGAATTGCACCGCGTTCGCAGCCTCGTATCGTGCGATCCGGTTAGCCTTGTCCAAGCGGGAGGTGTGTTCTCCGTTCGGCACTGAGTCTGGCGCGCCGCCGCTGCCGCCGCCGCCTCCTACACCAACACTGCCGCCGCCATCGCTGCCGTTAGGAGCGCTGGAGCCACCAAAGACAGATGGGCTTGAGCCATGTTGGGAGTCGGCGGCCTGGGACGCTATAGAGGAGTTCGGGAGAGGCGCGAAGTTATCGGTTACTGATCCTGATTGCATCAACGGGGGTTTGAATTGGTAAGGGTTCAATGGACAGCTGGCCGTTCCTGGACGTTTAGAAAAGCCAGGATGAGAATCGAGCGACGATGAGGTTGTGAGAAGTGGGGAGTGGGGCGTGGCAGAAGTGCGGAGGCGGATGCAAGCGACGAAGGGAAATGTGTAGATAGAGAGAGAGCGAGAAATTTCTGTGCGACGAAAAAGCTAGATAAACGATTTTTGCATGTGATGCAGAGCGAGGAGATACTTACCGACGACCACCCAGACGACTTCGACATCATATGGCTCACCGCGTGGCGACGTCGAGAGATAGTCCGTGTGCACATAGCACTCCTCAACGAGCAACTACTCTACATACATCATGCCTCATGCTCAGAAGCGGATACCTATATATATACCTTGAGCACCCTCCTCGCCAAAGCGCGATATGTAGATCACGCATTCCGGAGGGAGAGCGCAAGTATTTATACATGTACATATGTGGATGGGGCAGCTGATTCCCAACCGACTCGCAGATCCGCGTGTATGATAGCTCTCTTTTTTTTTTATGTATTCATAACCCGATCGCGAAATGTACACCGTCCAGTTCATGTCTACTGTCCGACCCCGACCTCGCTCAGTCTGCAGGTAGCTCGTTACTGCTCCCGTTCACTCCTTGACAATCCCTCTGCACTCGAAACTTGTGTATCAGTGTTGATCCTGTCCGCGGCCTGCCCCGAAAAAGATAGAGCGCACCAAGGGAATCAAGGGAAAAACAAATGAAACTACCCTCCGGCTTCCCGCTCCTCCTCTGTGGCGGCCATGAAGGAAGGCGTGGGGAGGAACAGCGGTCCGGCGAAGAGGACCTGGGCGGGAGACGCCTTCACCCGTACCGGCCGCCAAACCTGGAGAACTCCACGCCTTGAGCACCTGGCTCGTCCGCCACCAGCTTCGCCCGCTTGTCCGCCTTCTCGCTCCCGGGCAGCCTTTGTGAGCAGGGCATCAGCGGAGCTCGATCGTCACCGGAGCGGGGGGTGTTCCCTGACCTCGGGGCAGCTTGCGGCTCACAACCAACTGCCTCCACTCGGAACTGCACCCCCGAGTGAGGGCCCATGCGCACACACTTCCAGCGTACCCAGAGCGGAATGGTGGTGGTAACTAATAGAAGCAGAGCATGCGGCCCGACGGCTGTGTTCCAATTGGGTGGAGGTCATCATCATACAACGCATGTCGGGCACTCGGCACGGCGGCGATTCGTCGGCTAGATACGTAGATAATTACGTTGAGCTCCTCCCTTGCGTCAGTCCCTCACGAATTCCACCCACGCACGGCCATCGCTGATGAGTTGTCCACAAAGCCACAGCTTGTGTTCGCGGGCAGGCAGTCTCACCGAAGCACAAGAGATGAGCAGATAAGGGGCAAGTGCACTATCTATCGTACGTATCCTCCAGCGCAAGAATACCTAATCGCCAATGTATCATCTAGGTACCTGTCCACTCTGCACAAATCAGCATATCTAGGTACATACATGGATGTGTATATAACAAAAGGATTTCACGCTAAATGTTGCATAGGTTTACCCGGCACGGACGCCTGCACGGAGGGACGCACGAGCCTGTGAGCCCCGCCATGCGTGCATAGTGTATGTACATGGGAGACAAGCATTGCGTGGATCGCCTTCCGAGACATCTTCCTGTCGCGCCCTTGTTTTTTCTCTCTCGCTCGCGTGAGGATGTTCCCGAAACGATTGGTGTTCCGGAGAGAATCGTTCTTTGGGATGGATTTGTTGGGTTGGCGTGGTTGGCATCTCACACATGCGGAATCTCCGGTGCTTCTTCCTTCTCGTTCCCCTTCTGCTCTCCTTCTCCGCCGCCTGCCGCCCTGTCATTCGTCGCGGCCGCCTGCACGTTCCTGACCCTGTCGGACGACCATCCCGATCGTGACCGCCTGTGTGGCCAGAGATAGAGTGGCCGCACTCCATGGTGATAGTCATTGGCCCCGTTACGTGCGGACCGACAATCGTGACTGTTCGGCCGCCGTCCACATCCGGCCTCTCGAGAGCTGCCTCGCCTCGTCCGGACATTCTCCTCGTCCGGTCATTCTCCCCCTCCTCCGCGCCTCGCCTGGAGTTCCGCAGCGGTTCTCGCCGCACATTGCAGCTGACACCCCACACTGTCTTAGGGCGCGCTCAGCTCGGCTTTCTGCTGCCAATCCTGGAGACCTGCGGCACCCATCCAGTTAGCATGGCCTCACTCACCCACGAACTGACCATGTGTGGGGTTCACCGACTCCACACACGCACGCACTCGCTCGCTCACTCACACTCCGCCTTCCGACCGACTCTGCGTCCCCTGGGCACACATCATTATTCCACAGTAGCACAGCCGCAGCAGAGACGACGACGGACCTTCGCGAACTCACGCTGGCTGGCTGACTGACTGGCCACTCGATCCGGACAGAGTACTGAGGTGCGCTGCATTTCTCTTCCCGGCACAAATGCGCATTTTTGCCCAAATCACCCTCTGGCTTTTCCAACCACCCCGGTCCGAACTGAACTGACTCTATATACTTCCCTTATCCCCCCATCTTCGCTCCTCCTTCGTCCTCCCCCATCCTCCTCAACCTGCCGAGAATACCTGCATAAACAACAAACATCCTATCCCACTCTGCCCCCATTCTATCCTCCGCCGACTCACCGGAACACCTTGAAAGCAAACAGAATTTAATATAAATAATCCATCTTCCGATCGATCCCAGATCCAGATTCCGAACCCCTCTCATATCCACTACCACCACCAAACGCCCGTCACAGCTCCCGTTACCCTCTCCCTCGCCTTTCGTCTGCCCGAGCTGGCTCCCCCACGCCAGCTATACAGACTTCCGAACCCCCTCCGACCTCCATGAGTCACCCACCCGCAAACACCATGACCACTACATCACTCGCGACGGCCCCTCGGCGGGTCTCCTCCGCCCGAACCTCCGTCTCCGGCAGCATAGCCCACTCCGCCCTCGAGCCGGCACGGCGGTCCACCACCAATGCTAGCACCCGCAAGCCTACCGCTACCAGGCAGAACCGCATGCACGGTACATCCATCACCGTCGTCGAGCCGATCCGTGAGAAGCTCGTGCCCACACCGCCGCCGAAACCCTCGAAGGCAAAGAAGACACTCCGGGCCCTCGGCGACGGCCTCGGCATGCTCGCCTACATGCTCTGCTTCTTCTGCGTGCTCAGTGGCGAGCAGCGCCCCCAGGCGAAGAAGACCAGCAAGGGGTACTACTACCAGTACGATGAGGGGTTTGCTGAGATGGAAGGAACCAGAGTTAGGAAGGTTGATAGCAGCGGACAGACCTCTGTCGGCTCGAAGCCGAGGAGTGAACGGGTTGGGAGGGCTCGCTAAGCCGGTACCATTCGCGATGGGTGACTGCGCCAAGGGGGGAGGCGAGGGAGGGACAGGAATGCGGGGAAGGCTGGCAGTTCATCCGGAAATCTACATCAGGGCAGTATGTCGTGTGGACAACCAGACCGGTGGGAATGGAAATGGGAAGACACCGGTTTCTTGACTTCTTCTCTTTGCTTTGCGTATGGCATGCTGTGCACCTCGAGCAACCTTCTTTCGCTCCGGCTTGCTTTACGATGCGCTGGATGCGGGAGTATATATTTCTTACCTCCCTACCTAGTTTGCGTTCCCTTTATAATTCCACTTGTGCCGGCCGCCGTACAGACTTGTGCTCTGGCTTTTTTTGTAGTTTCTCTTCTCCGAACTCCGAGATATCCCATTCCCTTTTTCCTTTTTTTTTTATCCATTTGTTTTCTCGGGGGTTTTTTTGGTTTTCTCCACTCTACTCTGAATACAACCAGATTTGGTCGCGTTGGGTGCGGAAGAATTCGGGAATGTAATTGGACTTCTCTCCAATGTTGCTCACGTTTTCGCATACCAGTTTTGGAATGCTTGCTAATTGCCCACCCCTTCCGCCCCTCCCCACGCCGAATGCAGTCAAGCGCTTTGCTCGGGCTGTTCCCGCAGTCATATATGTACTAGTATCTACATATCCACACGTGGGGTGGAGAAAGATTTAGCCTTGGCGCACTCGGCATGGCATAGCGTAGACTAGCGTAGCGACAGGGCTAGATAAGAGCAGAGTTTGCCGCTGTAGAGAAGAGTGGGGGGTAAATAAGAGGTTAGAGTATTGGTGGAGATACTCTACTCTATGTATATCACTGGGTACCTATTGGGAGTGATGATTGGCGGCCGGGTGATAAAGGATTGCTCATGTTACATCACTCGTCACCAATAGATACGTTACCGAATCTGTCAAAGTCGTGTGCATGAAGAAACCAAACAGACCGGAGGGGGGAAGGAAAAAAAAAGTGTAAAAGTACGCAATGGCCGTCGTTTTGCTGATTTAAGTGTCCGATGCCCTACAAAGTACAGAATGCCCGGACAGAGGTAGTTAATAAAAAAAAGGAGATGGGTGCCAAAGGAGAAAAAAGAGCGCGTCTAGATAAATATTTTATTGACCCCGACTCACCACGGTTATCGACTTGACCTGATACTTTTATTGACCCCTCCCCCCGTCATTCGCGATTTGCTTCTGCACAACGGAAAAACTCTCAGAATACTGGCGCAGTTCCTCCGTTTCCCGTGTGCATTTCTCCGTTACGGGATGCAGTGCTACTTAGCCGAAAACAACCTTAAAATCACGAAGAGGGAAGCTGTGCAGACGAAGGAGTATGATCCGGTCGAGTTGAGCGTTTGAAATGGAAAAATTCCGTGGATTGAAACTCTTGCGCAACGCTTTTTTTTTATTGCCCTTGTCTGGGTATTTGAATACCGGTTTAGCAAAAAACGACAGGTAATAGTGGGTAAGTACCTTTTTTTTCTTTTCAAAAACGAAACCAAAAAAAAACAACCCGAAACTGCTAGGGGTGGACGTATCTACATGCTCTAAGCCACCTACTCTGCTGTAAAGAGGGATCCCCTTGGTTCGCTATATTGCAGCGCGTGTAGGTCAGCACAGCCTGGTGCGTACATAGTGGAATGCGTGATTTTTTTTCTCGTTTTGCCATATATGTATCTACCGCTAGCGATAAGTTATCGCTGGTATCGATCGCGGGCTTGCGGTTAGAAGTGGGGGTGGAGTTGTGGCGGGGTATCAGCGGGGGCAGGGAGAGTATCAAGTATGTATCTATGCAGTGGTGACGACAGGGGCGCAGGCGGATGGGGTGTTCTTGATACAGTGACAGACTCTGCGGGCTGGTGAGGGTCCGAGGACTGGCTTGCTAAGAATGCTTTTTTTGGTTATTCATTAATCGCATGCGACCTATCTAGATCATGGCGACGTACGCAAGGCCAGTTCCTGTCCACTAACTTCGCTCGAAATGCTGATGATGTTGCTTCGTTGATCGGAGGGGTAGCACTTGCTCGAAATGTGCGGCGGGGAGTGGATACTGAAGGAGTGATATTGCATGACTTCACTTTTTCTTTTGTTTAGCATGCTCGCAATTCCCGTTCAAGGTTCACAGAGAGAACAGTGCATTATGATACACAGAAACGGTAGTAAAAGGGCAATGAAAGTTTCCGAAGCCCAAGATAAAAAAAGAAGCTTTGAGAACGGAGAGGAAAGCCCACATATATATCTATGGTGGCTAGACAGAAGCAGAGGCGGCAACGCAAGAAGGAAACCACAGCAGCAGATAACGCATCACAGAGCACTAAACCAGTTCAGCATGCTGTTCTCCATCCTGGCGTTGGATGCACACGACGCACACACGAAACAGAGATCCCCCGCCGCAGTGTCCACTGTATCGGCCGGCGCCTTGTCCCTCTCCACCCACGTGGTGGCCGTCGTCACCAACGTGGCGAGGGCGAGATCCAGCGCGGCTGCAGAGATGATATTGAACCATGTGACGCCGTCAGGGGCGATCAGGAACGCGAACAGGACGCAGATGGCGATCAGCGAAGTTGCGATGTTGAGGCCAGCGTCGACGATGGCTTGCTTCTTCGCCGCGCGCCGTCTGCGGTAGTGCTGCTGAGGGCTGAGGCCGGTGTTGGTGGCCAAGCGTGGATAGTCGATCAGCACGAGTTGGCCTTGACGCAGGTACGGCCAGACCGCGGACGCCGAGATGAAGGCGGATACCAGAGTCGTGTAGATCAGGAGGTAGCCTGTGGCTGGGACAAAGGACATTCCTATGCGGCAAATCTTGGTGGGATCGGTCAGGATCACGTCGTAACTGGGGGCGTCAGTGAGCTTCCGGATCGTGGATCGGTGGATACGGCGCCTTACGAGCTGAAAGTCCAGAGCACTGCCACCACATACGGTCCCAAGATGGCGATGTTCGCGGTCATGTTGAAGGCGTTGATCCGGCTCCTGGCTAGCCCCTCGTTCTTCCAATGGTCGTATACCTGCCAGCAGTTCAGCGCCAAGTCCCGCCAGGGAGGGGCAACAGGAGGACCACCACCTTCTCGCTGTACCACAAGTATAGCATGCTCTTGCCTACCAACCAAAACGCCGCACAGACGATATACAGCATCTCGCAGGTCTGGGACGAAGCGTTGATGCCGAACCACATCGCCGAAGTGGCCATGCCCAGGAGATAGCACAAGCTGATGACCGAGATTGCGATTGCGGCTAAAGCCCTCGTTGTCAGTCCCCCACACATACTCTCATCCCC
>Ga0307508_10000511_pt1 | contig 46494 bp, 67 predicted proteins | sample 9_EM_MG_FD_203089 | JGI IMG/M metagenome (GOLD analysis project Ga0307508, IMG submission 203089) | Populus trichocarpa ectomycorrhiza microbial communities from riparian zone in the Pacific Northwest, United States - 9_EM | ecosystem: Host-associated > Plants > Roots > Unclassified | place... | reverse complement strand
GCCCCCCCCCCCCCCCCCCCCCCCCCCCCCCCCCCCCCCCCCCCCCCCCCCCCCCCCCCCCCCCCCCCCCCCCCCCCCCCCCCCCCCCCCCCCCCCCCCCCCCAACCTGCGACCGCAGAGCTATGTATAGATGGCTAGGGCGAGTATGTAAGTGGAGCGGGGCAGTCACGCGCCGTCACTCGTCTGCCGCCGGTCTCACGCGGCGGGCAAGTAATAATACATAACTTTTGTCGCCACGCTCAAGGGTGGAAATGTACTCTACATAGTACATACATACATACATACCAGGTAGGTAGCTCCACCCGACTACGCACCGGCCCACCAGGTATGTACCTTGCTCTCCAAGCTGCGCCCGACCAAGCTGCGGCGCTAGATATGTACATATGTAGAGTATGTATGCACGGCGGATGCCCCACGATCATCGGCGGTGTCGATCGACCACGTATCCTGCTCGCGCTCGCTGCTGCCCCCACTATGTACTGGTGTTGTCGCGATCAACGCAAATCACGCAATTATTGTCTGCTTATGTATCTATCTAGGGATCTTTTTTTGAGCTTTTGAGCTTTTGAGCTTTTGACGGATATGTATTATTATTATTGCCCCCGCACGATAAAAAAAAAAAACATTTCCCTATTATCTATAGCAGGACCGCCAGCAATGTCCCGTCTCAGAAGTCTGTGACCAACGAACCACCTTAGAAAGTCCGCACGAGAATTTTCGCTGTATCTAATCTATCTAGCGGCCCCGCCCTTCAGCACCTGTGTACCTAGGCTGTGTAGGCCCGCAAAGAAGCGCAGCTATCTACATGGCTGCCACCCATCTGGTGGTGTAAAAGGATATATGGTATGGTAGAGTCCGAAAGCTCGAGAGCAGCGATTATTCGTCGTCTCTCGATAAAGCGACTGCCGTGGCATGGTGGTGGCGGTCATGATGGTGGTGATGCTGGTATGTGGTATAGCTGGTAGAAGACGTAGCTCCCTTTGTTTACCTTGCCGCCAGCCAATCAGAGTCTTTGTTTAACATTGCCAGGTGCGCACTTATGCCGCTATTATTAAGTGCGACTGGCGATTCGCACACCCTCGCACAAAGACCCGCACGATAATTAGTCGCTCTTGGCTGTTTCATTTTGGCCTAGTCTACTCAGATCCCTGCGGTTACCATGGAAACTTGTTTTATAGTGCGCACGATAAAACTGCAAAAGGTCTCTATTAATGGTATGTAACCAGCTTGTGGCAGTAGACTAGTAAGTTAGAGTACACCTCCCCTCCCTTCCCCAATTGCCAAAACACCAATACAAAACCAAAAGAGAGAGGGAGAGGAATAAATAAAAAGAGACCCATATCGAACCTTGCATTCGCTCGCCATTCATTGCATCTGCACCGCCACCCTTTTTGCACCCGCAGTAAAAAAAGAACAGTATTGAAAAGAACCGGACAGAGGAGAGAAAACAAACTACAATAGAACCACCCTGCATTCAACCAACCATCCACCCCAACAGGTCCATCCATCCCATGCCCACCCACGAATACAATCGGATATCCTCCCCCCCCTAATAGCAAAACACCACCAAAAAAGTCATCAGCGCACGAGTAAAGCATGAACAATCAAGACACCAATTGCTACCCAGTCCTCCCTTCCTCGACTCCCACCAGTCCCCCCCCCCCACCCCCAACCGACCAACCAAAAACCGACCAAACCCTCCCAAGACACAAACTCCCAAAGAAGACTAAGATATAATAATCCCCGGTAACAAAGGAAACGAGCCAAAAAGAAATAATCAAAAGCCGCACTACACAGGAAGAGAGAAAAAAAAACAAGAGACAAAAGTAGAGAGAAGTGGAAGAAACTATGTATACGTTAATAGAAAACAAAGCATAAAGGTATTTGTACCCATAGCTCCCCGCCGCAAAAAAAGGGGACCCGATTTTCGCTTTTCGTGAAAATAAAACGATGCTGCAGCCCGAACGCAACTCTTTATGACCCACACTCCAAGGACCCAGAAATGAGGAAATAGGAACCCAACCGTGAACGCAAAGCAAATGCGCACAAAACACCATCCCAAGGTTTGATACACCCAAAAAAGTACAAGTTGTTAACACAAGGCAGTCTATTAACATAGCGAAGCCAGGTCGCTAAGGCGGAAGAGGGGGGGGGAGGGAGAAGCAATAGAGAAGGATGAGGAGCAGTTCAAGGTTGGAGGATGGTTGCCGTGCCGCATTACCGAACTTTGCGCATTATGTAGTGTCCAGTATCGTAGATGGGTAGGAGGGGGTCAAGAGCTGCTGGATTACCAGGCCCTTCGCGAGAGGCTGTGGGTTCCGACGCGGCCGGGAGATGACAGTGGCGGAGACGACACACGCATGCCCGTGGAGGGGTTCACGATGGGGATCGCGTTGCGCTGTCGCGACGGCACGGGCGAGTACTTGAGCATGTTGTTGGCGAACATGTTGACGTACGACGGAGGATGAGGATACGCGGGCGAAGGCTGGACCTGATGTTGTAGGGGCGACGATTGAGGCGAGCCGCTCGACGTCGACGAACGGTCCGAGCCAGAGTCTAGCATTATGCGCTGTCGAGGGAGATGTACGTCAGCGGGGGGGACGGTTCCCGACAAAGGGAGATGGATGCGCGGGGGGATCGAGCCCGCATCGCTCCACACGGGGAAAAGAGCGCGACGAACGTACCTCCTCTTCCGTGCACAGCTCGGGGATGAACGCGAAGTCGTCCTCCACGTCGAATGACCGACCAGCCTCGAACTTCTCAACAAAAGTTGGGACTGTTGGGCCGTCTGTCAGCTCCTCTCTTGGCCGGACCATGTGGAAGGATTTGAGAGAAGTGGAGGGACGGTGAGGGTTCCTACGAGAGCGGACGCCCGACGAGGATGGTGCTTGGAAGTGATATGCGAACGACATTGCGAAGTATGGGAGAGTCGGAGCGAGAGATGGAGCGGCAGCGGCGATGACGGTGATGATGATGAATGAGAAGAAGGATCAGTCGACGAAGTGGAAGGAGGGTTTTGGAGTTGATGGGCGGTTGCGGTGGAAGGAGGGTTGATGATGTTGATGGATGGTTGCGATGGAAGGAGGGTTGGGTTGATGGTGAGGAGGGCCGACGATGGGGGAGGGTTGATGATGTTGCGGAAGGGTTGACGATGAAAGAAGGGTGGATGGGGGGGGGGGTGTGGAGGGAGTTTATCGAGGCAACTTCGGCTGATAAGATTGGGGGGTTGGCGTGTTTTAATGGGGGTGGTGTGGTGCGTGCGGAGTGAGAGTTGTAGGGGGGGGGGTTTGTGAGAGAAGGCGAAATGTAGCGACGGATGGTAGTTTATCTATTCGGCGGGCAGGATATGTAGGCGGCAAACGTACGGCGGGCGGGAGCGGAGCGGCGCAGAGCAAGGCAGCGAGTTCAAGCGGGCGCGAGGTCGAGCAGTGGCAGCAGCAGCAGCAGCAGCGATATGGCGGCAACGCAGGAGCACAGCACTGGGCCGTGACGGGGTACAAAGACGGGAAACCAAGCGCGAGCGACGACGAAGGAAGTGGAAGAGGCGGTCTGGATGGAGAGAGCGCGGATGGCGGAGAGGTGTGGTTTGCAGCGAATATTTGTTTTTGTTTTGGGTTATTTGGGGCTTTTTTTTCTCTCGGGGACGAGGGCGGCGGGAGGAGCAGGAGGAGCAGCAGGCAAGTTGAGGTGGGCGAGCGAGGGAAAGGGGGTGTGGGTGGGCTGGGCGTTGATTGGCGGCGGTGGGGTCGGAATTTGCGCTGGTTGGTGGGAGGCCGTCAGTGGTCCGTCGACCCCATGAGCGGCTGGGGCAGGGAGGGTGAGAAAGTGGTTTTCTCTGCTGCTGTCTATTATTTCGCTCGCACGGCTTTCCCACGCGAGTCCGCGTACGGCTCAGCACGGCGCGCACTGCTCAGCACGGGCGTGCTTGTCGCCCTCCACGCCGAGTGTGCGCACCGCTCAGCACGGGCACGCCCGCTCGTCGCGCTCCAGGCAGAGCAGCGCAGACGCGGCCGATGCGGATGGCTCCGCGGCTCTCGCGCCGCGAAGAGTCCAGATCGATGTCGCGACTGTCGGTGTCGCTGGACCTCTCCGCAACTCCCCCGCCAGCAGCATCGCCAGCATCGACAACGGCGCTGTGTGCATCCCCCACGCACCAGCATCACCACACATCACCACACATCACCGCATCTCGAGTCCACTCGATGCGTGCGCGACGGTGCTATAACGCTATCCGGACGGATGACTGGCGGAACTGGCTGCTCCCGATGGACAAGCGTCCTCGCCAGTCGGTGGGAGGTGGCAGTGGCAGCACTGGCAGCACTGGACACGACTGGCCCGGGCAAGGGTGTCGCTCTCCGAAATCCGCCACCCCTTGGTGCCGCCGCCGCCATTCCGGTTCGGGGATGGCGCCGCCGGAAGCCCACCGCTCCAGCCAACCAGCAGCCCCTGCCGCCTTCTCCCACATTCTCCCACATGTGGGCTAGTGCGTGCAATCAGCAACAATAATCTCCATCACGCCCGTCGCTCGCCTCGCCCGTTCTTCGCACCCGCATGATTCGAGACACAGGGCAGGCGCGCACACTCGCACAGCATCAGTCCGCGAGTGACGGTGGGGGCGAGGTGTGTTGTTGGGAGGTGGGAGGTGCTGCGGCTGGCCACCCCCAACCGTTTCCAGTTCGCTATCCGTCCACCCACGAGTCCGCAGAACCGCGGACGCTCCCGGCGCCGCACAAAGTGGGATAAGCAACCAAGGAAGCCGAGAAGAAAAGAAGGGACCCCCGCAAGGGGAGAGAGCGTCAGCACGAGACGAGCACAGATCCCCACTGTACCTCCGCTGCCGCACGCACTGGTTGCACCGACGGACGAGGCCGCCGAGACCGACCTCGAGAATCCGAATTCCGCAGCGGACTCTGCACCACCGCACACATCTCTCTCTCTGCGTCGTCGGGACTTGGCCGCGCCGCAAACCGTCCGTTTCCGTTCCTTCGCCTCACTTGGTCGTGTCGCCAAAACGGGCAAATCGACGCAATCCGTCGCAGGGGTGGCAGGTTACGCTGCAGTCTCAGTTCCTCCTGCGCCTTGCTGGATCGAGTTCGCACCTCCCACACCTGATTGGCTCCGTTGGGGCCTGCGACGCTTTGACGTGTTCTGGCCGGCTGGTGGTGAGCAGCGACGCGGATGGACGGATGGAGGAGGCGCAGGAGGAGCAGGAGCGAAGGAAACCCCGGCGTCACCGGATCACGTCGTGCAGGTACGGCCAGCTGGAGAACTCGACCGGCCCATCGAAATCGCCGCTTCCCCCCCGGCATCCGTCGATATGTGCCTCGCTCTGCGGGGCCCTTCTCGGCGCGATGTGGGCTGTGTGCGACTGCGGCAGAGAACCTGGCCAACGCGCCAAGCAATCTGGGGGCCGAGGCCGCCCCCCCCCCCCAGACCGACCGAAAAAAAGAGAGAAAAAAAGAAGAAAAAAAGAAGAAAAAAAGAAAACCCCCCAGCGGAAAGAGAGAGACGATGGAGCCGAAACCGCTCCCGATCCGGCACTCTCGCACAAATCCACACCCACGGAGTGCGCACACACACAGACTGCAACCCGGCAAGGAAGAATGCAAATCGAACCGGAGAAAAAAAAAGGAATGGAAGAAAAAAGAAAGTGAAACAGAACCGAAAAGCGAACGGGAGAACGAGATCGAGAGAGAACGGCAACTCAGCTCACCCATCTCAAGAAATTCCCCGCTGCTTGACCATCCTGCAGATCTGTTCCTCGCATGCCTTCTCCGTGAAGGATTCCCACAGCTCGTACAACGATATTATCTCCTGCGTGCAATCGATGATCGCCTCCATATCCACCTTCGACTCGGCATACCACTCGATCAGCCTGGCGATGCGGTTCTGCGGTGCCTGCCCGCTGGCCGAGAGGCTGGATTCGCCACTGCCACCCACGACACCTCCGCCTGTAACACCACCACCACCACCACCACCACCACCACCACCGCTGCCTCCGCCGCTGCTGCTGCCGCCCATAGCGCCACCGCCACCACCCCCCGCTGCCGCAGGCGTCGCGGGAATGCTCGTCGGTGAAATCGACGGCTTCAGCACCACCGTCAAAAAGATCGCCGTGAGTGCGATGACGTGGGGAGGATATATCATTAGCAGATCCGTAACGCAGGAGTCGTTGATTACCTGCCAGCAGGCAGTATTGTCTTCTAGCGTCAGGCCCAGCAGCGGCGTGAGCTCGACAATTGTCCGGTACGGATGGTGCACGATCAGGTACGAGTTGAGCTCGGAGATGATGTAGAATTCTGTTTCTGCCAGCTTTTCGGTGAAGGAGGGCATGACCTCTGTCTCGCCGCGCGGGGTCAGCAAGGCGCCGACGGTCGAGGGGGGGAGGAGATGGGAGCGAGGGCGAGCGTGCGGGCGCGGGAGGGGAGGGGCTCCGGACCAGACCAGCATGCCTTCGCCTCGGTGACAACGGTTCGTATGTGCTGCGGACACTCCTCCATCTTCAGCGCAAGATACAGACACGTAGCCATGACCAGGTACGGATTCGTATCGCGTATGGGGACCTTGGTGTAGAATCGCCGCACGTACAGCTGCGCCGTAGCAAGAGCTTGCTGTCTCGCCTGCATCCGACCGCCCAATCTTGCGATCTCTAGCAAAACACGCATCCATCAGCAAGCCAACTCCTTCACGTACGCATGCATGCGGGAGTGGGCACGGGAGTCAATCGTACGCTTGTGGAAGTAGATGCTCAGAAGCCGATAGTTCGGCAACGGATACGCCAGCACGGCTTTCTCGTCGAGCATGTCGAGCGCCGCGCGGGTCTCGGCCAGCTTTTCGCGCGACATCTGCCAGTGCAGGCGTTGTGAGGAGACCCAATAGTTTGCGGCCATCGTTAGTTGGTTTTTTTTTCTCTGTCTTCTGGCTCGTCGTTGGAGGTTGAGTGATGTGTTGTGGATAGAAACTGAAATGTGGGGGGAAGGGGATGGCAGTTGTCAGGAGAAACACGACCACATGGCCCGCAGCCCTACACAACGCGTGCACGGATATGTAGATGGATGCATGAACACGTGACTCGAGACCTGCGGGGCTGCGGGCGACTGTATCTGGACACGTACAAAGTGCGGTTAGTGCGGCTTCGGTGGGGGGAGGAGGCGCGTTCGGCGCTCCGGTAGTTACTAGCGCATGCTCGCGAGGAGGAGATGCAGCGTCGCATCGTGCAGGACTGGCGAGCTCGAGGCTCGTACATACATACATATGTACGGGATCCCGATCGATACCGTATCTCTGTATCTCGGGGGCCTCAACCGTCTGCGGATAGGTTGGGCGACGGACGAGGCTTGCGTGCGATTCACGCGGCACCCTTGAAGCGAGCATGGTCATCACGGAGAGAGTGTGTATGTATGTATGATGTGCGTATGTAGAGTAGATGTTGGGCCGGGCAAACGACGGACACTTGTGGGCAATGAGGTCTCGCTCCGCCCGCAGACGGTTTGCGCTTGCGGCTGCTTTTGCTCCACGATCACAGTTTTTGGATTATTACCTAATCGGTCACACAAGCTTAAACGTGAACGGTGTTTTATTATCTACTCTATGTATCTATCATATTTCGCCCTCTCCATTGTATGATATGTGGGCTCGCCTTCACGTGATCGGCGAATAAAGCAGAGTAGATATCTGCGCGCCATCAACACCCCGCATCCCTGCTCCGTCGGTCATGTCTGGTCACAATTTACTGCACTCTACGCAACCAAGCCATCTCCACCTCCCGCAACGCCGACTCCAACCCCCCATGTCAGTCGCTACCATTCCATCCGCAGATATGCACGACCCAGAAACCGAGAAAGCGGCGGCGGAGGAACGGCTCGAGCAGTTGGTATGTTTGCCCTTCGGACTTCGCACCCATGTGCACTTTTTATAACCGACGCCGTGCCGCATCTATCTACATAGTTCAAGAGGCTTGACACGCGTGGCGCGGGCCACCTTGATTACGAAGGACTACGAGCCGGGCTTGTCCGAATAAACCACCGTACGTTCTCGCGTCGTCGCTCCTTCTCCACCTCCACCAAAAATAAAGTCGCGCGACGACGGCGACGACGGCGACTCGCTGACTCACGCGGCCACACAGCGCTCAAAGATGCGGATCACCTGATCCAGGAGATTCTCTCCGCCGTGGACACGTCCAGGGACGGTCTGATCCAGTACTCGGAGTTTCGGCGCTTCTTCGCCGGTGCGGAGCAGGAACTCTGGCGCATCTTCAACTCCGTCGACCTCGACGGGAACGGCCATATCGACCGCAAGGAACTAGCGCTCGCGCTGTCGCGGGCGCACATCGTCGTCGATCCACCCGAGAGGCTGGAGGAGTTCTTCCGCTCGTTCGACAGGAACAGCGACGGAGGTATGGGCTACGCGCGGACTCCGGAGTGGGTGGAACGGGACGAAGCGCTGATCTGGTTTTCCACGCACAGAGATATCGTTTGAGGAATGGAGGTGCGATCCCTACTCCGCCGGGTGTGCGCTCGGCCGCCGACACGCTGACTCTTTAGGGACTTTCTCCTGCTCATGCCTCACGATAAGGCGTCGCTGGGCACGATCTACAGCTACTACCTCTCGACTGTCAACGTGAATCCGGAGGGAGACGTCAATCTTAGCGATGAGCTTAATTTGCAAGGTTTAGGTACAACCTTCGAATTCCCTTTCATCGTGTCCAGAGACCCCTTTCACACGGTCATAGAGACCATTGATGTGGCCGCTGAGTATTCTTACACGATCCTCAACAGGCCATGGATTCCCGGTCTAGGTATTGTTGCTGCTGCTGCTGCTGCTGGCCATACGTGGTTCCCTTCGCTGGATTCTCCCGAGTCTCTTGATGCTTGGATCCCTTCCTGGTGCACGAGCGGTTTGTTGACGCACATGCCCGGCGTAGGTTACTTTCTCGCTGGAGGTGTAGCTGGCGTGTTGTCGAGGACTGCAACTGCCCCCTTGGACCGTCTTAAGGTGTACTTGATCGCGCAGACAGGCAAGTCTGCGGTCGACACTGCGGCCAATGGCATGCCTGTTGCAGCAGCCGTCCAAGCTGCTCGACCCCTCGCGAATGCGATCGCACATGTCTGGAGGAGTGGCGGGGTCAGGGCGTTCTTCGCTGGTAAGTGCATGCCCTGGCTACGGTAGGTCCGAGCATATCACTGACCCTGACAGGCAACGGACTGAACGTGATCAAGGTCTTGCCCGAATCAGCCATCAAGTTCGGATCCTTTGAGGCCGCAAAGCGCGCTCTCGCGCGACTGGAGGGAGCTGATGATGTTAAGAACATTTCACCCATTGCTCGCTTCATGGCTGGTGGAGTTGGTGGAGTTGTGTCGCAATTCGCCGTGTATCCGATCGACACTCTGAAGTTGTAAGTTGCCCCGCCCGTTGACACCAGTGTCGTTGCTGATCATCCTTCCAGCCGTCTGCAATGCGAAATGGTGGAGAACGGATCCCGTGGGAACAAACTCGTCATCGAAGTGATGCAGAAGACGTGGAAGGGCGGTTTGCCCAGTTTCTACCGTGGGCTCCCCCTCGCCCTCATCGGAATTTTCCCGTACTCGGCCATCGACCTTGGCACATTCGAATACCTGAAGAAAGCCTACGTCAAGAAACACGTCAAAGCCCATGGTCTCAAGGAGGGGGATGTTCGTGTGCCCATCTGGGTGACGCTGGGCATAGGAGCCACCAGCGGTAGTGTTGGTGCCACGATAGTCTATCCCATCAACCTGCTTCGCACGCGTCTCCAGGCGCAGGGGACTTCCCACCATCCACAGACCTATACCGGAATGTGGGACGTTACCGTCCGCACCTTCAAGGCGGAGGGCATCAGAGGGATGTACCGTGGCTGGACGCCCAACCTCATGAAGGTCATCCCCGCGGTCTCGATTGTAAGTTGGGCTCCAACCGACCGCGAGTAGCTTCCGCTAATGACATGTAGTCCTATGGCGTTTACGAGACCCTAAAGAGCACCATGGGACTGAAGTAAATATGCTTACCGGATACTGCCACTTTGTGATTTCGTTTCGTTTTCAGGTGTTGTTCGTTTTCATTTTCATGTAGGTGTTGTCGGATGGGATGATTTTAGCGTTTTCAATTTCGTCTCGTCTTCAGTGGGGGTTCTTTTCCATTTCCCTACCAAAAATATCCCACGATAAACCAGCGGCGTTTCTGTCTTGCCTTTTCCCTGTTTTCCTATTCTTGGGCTGTGTTTTGCGGGGCTTATCTTCGTTAGGTTGGTTGGGTCCGGTGTCAGGTAGACGGATGGGCACACAACATCACTCGGGCAGTTGTGGGTAAAGAGTGCAGAGCTGGTACGTACATAGAAAATGCCGCCTGCGGACTGACGAGGCTGGGGCTGGACTGGCTTGTGTACATCGCCAGGATCTTGCGCGCGATTAGATAATTATTAAACACTGGACTGGTAGACTGGACTAGTGTGGGTGTCGTGCAATAAAGGATTATCTAAACAAGCAAAGAAATGGGACTGGTACATACGGCAGGATCTACCTATGAAGAGTCAAACCAACACATGGACAGCCAAGTAAGAGCTCGTACGAAGGATGGGCGTACATACCAACACAAGGCTTCGATCCGGGAGGAGAAATGCTACTGTGCCGATGGATCCCTACGGCACGCCGGAAGGGGAGCCGCGTTCCTGCAGCTGGACTTCTGGGCGGCCCAACCGGCGGAGACTCTACTTATGTACATACTCGATTTAGGGCTGAAGCCTGCAGCTCGGCATGATCGAATGCTTCCATTCTTCCCGCTCATTTTCTTTTTCTTTTTCTTTCTCGATGCCAACGGGACAGCAACCAAGCAACGGATTGGCAAAAAATAAAATAAAAAATACACCCAAATTTGAGTGCCAGCTCAACCAGGGAGCTTAAGATGTATGTATGCACGTACTTCCTCTTACATAAGTACATACATACACACATATCTCAGTGGCGGGTCATGCCGGATCACTCATCAGCCGAAGTCCGCCGGTTCGAGGGTTTTCTTTTCAGCCTTACTTTGCGTCCCGTCGAGCCGAGGTGAGATATTCAGCTGCCAGCAGCTTTTTGTGTGGGATCGTCGGGATCGCCGTAGGTGGCATGTTTTGCACGTGTAGAGACTCGAATCAGAATCGACAAGCACGATCCAGCCCATAGAAAGTATGTATCGCTCCGCTGGACGGGGGGGTGGGGTGCGTTCTTTACCCCGATCCGCTCTCCCTATGCAACTCGCAATTCGAATCTGCCTGCTGGATAAGTTAGCAGAAGTTTGGACTGCTCTGAGGCTAAGAGGGATCCGCCGAGTGACATGCGTTACCAATGACGTCAACGCACCCCCCCCCCAACCAAGCAGCAGCCCGACTGCCAGCCGCGCCGCACTCAGCACAGATAAAACCATTGCTTCTCTCGCATTTCATCGCTACCAATCCCATCCCCTCCCCCCACACAGTCCGATCCGATCCATCAACAACCGCAAACCCCCCACAGCTACCGCCCAAACAAACAAACAAACAAACAAATCAACTGCTATACCTGCACGATGTCCTCTCTCCGCACGATCGCCGGCCGCCTCCCCCTCGCCAGCCGCCCTGCCGGCCGCCTGCTCTCGACCACTGCGCGTCTCCGGACCGGCGGTTCTGCGCGCCACGGAAACGATCCCGAGGTATGCACTTGCACCTCCTTCTCCGCTCCGTACTGGAGGAAGCGTGCGGGATTGACAATCTGGACGTCTACGCAAAGGTCCTCGAGAAGGGCAAGCAGAGCGTCCTGCAGAAGCACAGCAAGGACAGCAAGGAGGCCCCTCACTGGCACGAAGAATTGGCGAGTGATTCCGAAGCTTTCGTATGCTCTCCTGCCTCCTATGCGTGAGCTGCTCTGGCTGACACGATGCGATGGCGTGCAGATAAAAGCGTATCGCGGAGAGGTGGACGCTTCCGCCGCGGAGATTGCCAAATTGCAGAACGCCACGAAGGATATTTCCGACAAGAAGAAATAGGTTGGCCGAGTGGGGGGAGCTGGAAATGGGGAGCCGTTCACAGGCTTGAACTCTTGTACATGAAACATCTATGCCAGCGAATGAGAACGACGAATGCAGAGTAGAAGCCAGAACTATTGCAAGCGATAACTAGACGAGCCTGCCCGGGGACCCAACCGTAAACTCCGAAAATGGGTAGCAGAAAAGAGTATGCATTGACATTGGGGGGGGATCATGTGTAAGTAGAGTGCAGACTTCTCACTCGCAGACGGATCACTTCAGGATCGCAATAAGGAGGACCAGTATGATAATCAGAACGATGATGACCACCAGGCTCCCTGAATGTCGTCAGTTCCGTACCGGGAGGCGAAAAGGGACCCCCAGAACTCACCGTGGTCTTTCGCCGCCCTCGCCACATGCGTCAGCTTCGTCTTCGCTAAATCCATCCTACCCTGGTGTCGGTCCACGAGCGCCTCGACGTCGTCGAGAAGCCTAACATGGCTGTCCAACTCCTCTCCGATCTGTATGCTCAACTCGCGCTGATTCCTAATACTAGTCGAAAGTCTGTCCAGACTCTCGTCCTGCTCGTCCACAACCCTCTGCTGCAGCTGCAGCACCTGCTGATTATCGAGCTCGTCCGTGTCCACCAGCGAGTCGCGGAACCGCACCGTTTTGTTGTTCTTGCGCAGACTGCTCGGGGATGCCCGACTGCCCATCAGGGCCTCCCGTGCCGCGGACTCGTCCAGCGAGTTCTGCGAGCGCCGGGGCGCCCCGAGATCGATCAGCAGGTCGCCTCCGACATCGGCGGGTTCGCGAGTGGTTTCGTGGATGAACAGCGAGAACAGGCGGGTGTATTCGGCGCGGAGTTTTTTGAGCTCTTCCTGGCGCTCGTGAAGATCGGCGGCGAGACTGGTAGTGGACGCGCGTCAGCAGAGGGAGGTGCGGGAGGGCGAGGAGAAGAAAGGAGGTACGTACAGGACGCCGTTGCTCTCGAGCTGTTGCTGTTCCCGTTCCAGCTGCTCGATCCCCTGGCACAGCGTGTCGAGACTCCGTGCGATCTCGTCAACAGCACGGGCATCGGGTTGCGCGCCGGAGGAGATGGCGCGTTTCCGGTCGAGCAACGAGAGCCGGATGTGCTCGTGTAGGAGATGCAGTCGCTCGGCGGTCGCGGACATAGCGGCGGTTTGGGTGCGGGTGGGTGGCTATGGTTGAACTGTGGTTACGATGGTGTGGTGGTGCAATGCAGAGAGGTGGCTATTGCTGTTGCCCAAGGGGTTCGAGAGCTGCCAGCCTCGGAATCTACATAGAGAGAGCTTCCCAGCTACAAGCGTAGGCTAACTAAGTAGTTTCTCCCGCACCCGCACGAACATGCGGCAGGCATTCTGACGCCTGTGGAAATGAATGCTTCCTTGGCTTTTTTTCACAGCGTTTGGTTCGGTCCCAGGCGCATCCAGTTCGACGTGCATTACTTTCCCTATCTGCGTTCAATGGTGTTCTCCCCGCCATGCGGCTATTAGTTATGTACCCATGAAGCTACGGACATCGAGAGCTCCCAAGCAAAGTGCGACACTCGTTAACCCCCCAGCACCTCTACGCTTCGGCAGTATCAAACAATGGCCTTGGCCTCGGTCTCTCCTACGACCTTCGACATTCGATCGCTCACCTACCTCGCAGCAGTGGACGACAACCTCTGCTGTCCCATCTGCCGATCGCCTCTCGTGGATCCCGAGACGACCAAATGCCGCCACACATTTTGCGCCGACTGCATATCCGGCGCACTCGAGAACAGCGATACCTGCCCCGTTGACCGCAGCCCTCTTAGTCCGGGGGATGTTTCGGCCGCACCGGTCATGATCGCGAATCTGGTCAACGATCTCGAAGTGAGGTGTCCCAATTCGGCGCTGGGGTGTTTGTGTACCCTTTCCAGGGCGCTGGTCAAAGGACATCTGAAGGAGGCGTGTGGATTTGTCACCGTGGATTGTCCCGGGTGCAACGAGAGTATCCTCAGGAGGGATCGGAGGACCGAGGGGTGCATGCACGGTGAGGTCGAGTGCGAGCACTGTACGGCGATGGTCCGGAAGCTGGAGATGGAGGTTTGTTTGGCTCCCACTTTCGGCGTCGGACGGGATGCTCACAAGTACCAGGACCATGAGTCGATATGTCCCGGACTCTCCGCACCATGCCAATATTGCGCCGTCGAGCTCCCTCGCTCGGATATCAACAGCCATCAGTTAACCTGCGAAGAGGCCATCGTCGCGTGCGAAGCACACACCGTTGGCTGTCCGTGGACCGGGCGTCGCCGCGACGCCGTCTCCCACGCCGTCTCCTGCGCATTCGTCCACCTCAGCCCGCTGCTGCGCGATTACGCTAGTCGTATCTCCGCCCTCGAGCTCGAGAACAAGTCGCTCCGCAAACGGCTCGACATCCTTATCCCCGCGCGCCGGAATTCGGAGCGCAACGAGCACAGCACGCTGGATGATCAGACGATACAGATTCTCACCGAGCAGGAACATATCCGCTCCGACCTGGAGAGATTGTTTGCTGCGCTCACGGAGATGGATATCAAGCAGAGCATGCTGACCATGCACATGAGCGATAACATGAGGACTCGGGAGGAGGTCGCAATGATTGGCGCTGCGGTCAACAACTTGGGCTCGCAACTCCATGGGCTCCAGCTTTTGACGCTGAGGCGGCAGTCGGCTTCGCCCAGTTCCAGCGCTACGTCGCCCGCGCCATCGAGGGCTGGTATTCTTAGGATGCACGGTAAGTCCTGTCCATCTCCTCCGGCTTCCCGGCAGCTCACAGTGATGCGGTAGAAGCGGGCCCTGGGAACGATCGTGTTAAGCTTTAAAGTTACCCATCATTCTATTTCTCTGTCTTGTTCCGGGTGGGCATTTGGGCAGGCGTTTCTCTTGCGTGCATTTTTTCTAGACTTCGGATCAAAGGTCGCTCTTTTCACGGTGGACTGGCTTCGGGTTGTATGACAACCTATATGCTGTCGACGGTTGCCCCCGTAGGGGGACGCTCACAAGTCATCACCCGCTCCTGCTGCTCGCTCTTGCACATATTGTGCCGAGATAGGTATCGGAACCACATAGACTAGTAGTTCTAAATTCCCGCCCCCAGAACACGACGCTCGTGCACATAAGGGGGACACTCGGGAGGTAATCCACACACGCAGCCAGGCATTTTAGGCTGTGGATCTCCCCTTCCCTTACGCTACTGCGGATGAAGCTCAGGCACAAAGAATTGACTTTTCGGCCTCTCGGGTGGCCGGTCCATCGATGGCGGGAGGAGGAGGGAGGGTTACATGACCTTTTTTTTCTTTTCTTTCACCGATCTTTGATTCGAGCCTCCAGATGTCGAAGACGTAGTCCATCACGCATTCCAAAGCTGCAATCCGAGTAGGTAGTCCTCCCGTAGATTGCCGCTCCCCAACAATTATCGAGTGAGACTTAACGGCATTGTAGAGCCCCTCGCACGCCACACCACACTACACCTGGTTATGTACTTGCTGCCCCTCATTTGGGCCAGGCGGAAAAGCAACCATCGCCATCTGTCACACACAGCCCCGCAGCCAGAAGCACTGCGAAAAGCAGCCTGCAATACTCCCCCCAAACACTTCTTATTTTATTTTTTTGTTCCCAACTCCCTGCAACTCGACCATACCCAACATACACCTTGCGCGTGGGGGAGGGGAGTTCTTGCTATCGATACATGAGAAGGTTTGTGTTTAGGTATCAGGACGACTGCGCGGATTCGACGGGCCAGATATCTACACCTCGGACGGACATCTAACTACCCTTGAGGGGACATCATTCCTGTGTGCCGGGTGTCGTGAGAGAGAGAGAGAGAGAGTGTGTGTGTGTGTGAGGGGAGGGACGAGAACAGAATAGGAAAGGAGTGAGAAAGTGAGAGTGAGGGTGAGAGTGAGAGAAGAAGAGCCGGCGAAAACGCGTTGAAGCTGTATCTAGCAGCCTCTTCCCCGACCCGCTGCTACATAGCTCGACCAGACAACACCCTGCTCTCGGCGATCCCACCGGGAGAGCAGGCCAGAACACCAACACAACCTCACCTCCCACCAACAGCATCATCACCACCTCCGTCCACTCCCACTTCCCCCCACCTCCCCTCCCGCCTTCGCAACCATGGCGGAAAAAACAATGCAGGACGTCTATCGAAAGATAGAACGGGAGAAGGTTCTGATCAACGGGGCGCGTGCGATGCGGCAATCGACCGATAACGCTGCCGTGCAGCAACGTCTCGACAACCAGATCCGCGAGTCGCAAAGAAACCTGGGCTATCTGGAGGAGAAGTACAGAGAGCTGCAGAACAGGGTCATGAGGCAGACCACTACGGGTATGCAGAACATGCAGACGTCCGATGGTAGGTTATCCCACGGTCGCGGGGAGGAGGGGTAAACCTGAGGCGATTCGATCTGACGACCTCTTTCGCGCGTTAGCAGGCTACGGCAACTATCAAGGGATGTCGCCTCCGAACAAGCCGTTCGCGCAGGAACCTGGATCGCAGCCGAAATCTCGTGCCAACTACTCGAAGCTAGGTTCGTCGTCGGCATCGTCCACCGTCTTCGGCGTGTGGTGGGAGGGAAACGGTCGCTGACGATGATATTCCTCCCCAGACTTGATCAAATATGACACCCCGCACCTTGGCCCGCGGATTCAGTTGATGCTGTCCCAGCTGGAGTTCAAGCTGGGTGTCGAAAAGCAGTACAAGGAGGGAATTGAAAAGATGGCAAAATTGTATCAGATGGACGGAGACCGCCGAAGCGGACGGGACGCTGAAAGCAGGAGGATAGAGAGTAGTCAGAAGATTCAGCTGCTAAAACAAGCCTTGAAACGATACGAGGACCTCCACGTGGATATGGACGTCGGCGACGACGCAGATGGTGGGGGCACCCGAGACATCGCGGAGCTTATTGTTATCGTGAGAAACTAACTTTGCGACAGACGATAGTATCAACGCCCCGAACATCCGTCGTCCACTGACTGGGCGCTTGCAGTGTCGGGTTCTCGCCGTCAAGGATGTCGACCACGCGACAACATCGCGATTCGCCCGCGGGCCAGAAACTTTCGTCATCATTAAAGTCGAGGATGCCACCCGAGTCCGGACGAAATCCACGAGGAACGACAAATGGATTGACGAGGGTCATGAAATCGATGTCGACAAGGCCAACGAGGTTGAGATCATCGTCTACGACAAGCCTGGAGAACATCCGCTGCCGGTTGGGATGCTGTGGGTGCGCATCTCGGATCTTGTGGAGGAACTGCGGCGGAAAAAGATCGAGGCAGATATAAGCAGTTCAGGATGGGTCAGCGCAGAAAGGATGGCGAACGACGGCGGTGCTGGGGGAAGGGCAAGTGGCGGGCTCGAATTTTCCGTACCTCCTTCTGCTGCCGGGACACCGGGCGGCCCCCCTCCAATGATAGGCGCATCGGGACGTGTGGTTGCGCAGCAACAGCCGCAGGGTGTGTATTCGGCGCCGAACATTGAGGCGTGGTTCGCGTTGGAGCCTGTCGGGCAGATCCATCTCTCGCTGAACTTCAGTACGTGGAATCCTCCCCTTGGTCGCCGTTGAAACCGTGAACTAACCCACCGTAGCGAAGTACAACCGGGGCAAACGACCGTTGGACCTGGGACTCGGGAGAAAAGGCGCCGTCCGTGCAAAGAAAGAAGAAGTTCACGAGATGTATGGCCACAAGTTCGTGCAGCAACAGTTTTACAACATCATGCGTTGCGCGCTTTGCGGAGAGCTTCTCAAGTATTCTGCCGGCATGCAATGTTCCGACTGCAAATATACCTGCCACAAGAAGTGCTATCAGAAGGTGGTCACAAAGTGCATCTCGAAGTCCAACGCAGAAACCGACCCAGAAGAAGAGAAGCTTAACCACCGCATCCCCCACAGGTTCGAGCCTACGACGAACCTTGGCGCAAACTGGTGCTGCCACTGTGGTTATATGCTTCCCGTAGGGAAGAAGAACGCACGCAAGTGTACAGGTATGTCATATGAGCAAACTTGGGAAGGCAACCCGCTGACGACAAGGGGACAGAATGTGCGCTCACCTGCCACACTCAATGCACGCATCTGGTCCCTGACTTCTGCGGCATGTCCATGGAGGCTGCCAACACCATTCTTGCAGAGCTTCGGTCCAAGAAGCACGTGCAGCCGAAGCCGAAGCCGGTATCTATGACGGAACGTATGCGGCCCTCGCCGGACAACCGTGGGTCTGTCAGCGAGGAGCGGCCACTGAACCAGGGACGGCACTCTTACGCCTCAGCTACACCGTCGAGCCTGGCCAATGCAGGGGCGACTGCTGCTTACTCCGGCAGCAGTGCGTCAACACCTCAATCGCCAGTTCAAATGACCCAAGCTCCTCAGTACCCTCCGCCGCAACCATACACCCCTCAGCCAAGGACCGATTCTGCAGCCGCGGCTGCGGCTGCGGCGCTTGCCCGGCCGGTCTCGACTGGATACCAGCAGTATTACCAGCCTCCGCCGGGTGCTCCTCCTGGTGCCGTGTCAGGATACCCGCCCCAGAGCGTGAGGCCGCCTCCGGGCCAGCCACACCAGCCCAACGCCCCGTACCAACCGGGAGCGCCGCAAGATCCATACGGCTCCCCAAAAAATGCGCTCTACAAGACTCCCCAAGGACCGCCGCCCAACATCATGATTCCTCCCCCTCCCCAAGGACCCCCTCCCGCGTCAGCACTTCCCCCCAAGGTTCTCCCACAGCAGCAGCAGCAGCAGCACCCGCTGCAACAGTCTCCCATCCAGCAGCAGGCCCCGCCCCAACACCAGCACCAGCAACAAGTGCAACAACAGTCTCGGCCACAAAAGATTGGACTGGACCACTTTAACTTCCTGGCAGTTTTGGGTAAGGGTAACTTCGGTAAGGTTATGTTGGCGGAAACCAAGGCGTCCAAGCAGCTGTACGCCATCAAGGTGCTCAAGAAGGAGTTTATCATTGAGAACGATGAAGTTGAGAGCACACGGTCAGAAAAACGGGTGTTCCTGATCGCGAACAAGGAGAGGCATCCATTCCTGCTCAACCTGCACGCGTGTTTCCAGACCGAGACCCGCGTCTATTTCGTGATGGAGTACATCAGCGGGGGTGATTTGATGTTGCACATCCAAAGAGGCCAGTTTGGCTTCAACAGAGCACAGTAATTGTTCCCGAAAAAAACCCCCACCCTCTGTTTCTTCCGACTAATGTTTTTGCAGGTTTTATGCTGCGGAAGTGTGCCTGGCGCTCAAATATTTCCATGAGAACGGCGTTATTTATCGCGATCTAAAACTCGACAACATCTTGCTCACTTTGGATGGTCACATCAAGATTGCAGATTACGGTCTGTGCAAGGAGGACATGCATTATGGATCCACTACAAGTACCTTTTGCGGTACTCCCGAGTTCATGGCGCCGGAAGTGAGGATAGCCTTACCCCCCTGAGCTCGCTCTATCCAGATCATGCTAACAATAATAGATTCTGATGGACAAACGATATGGTCGAGCTGTGGACTGGTGGGCGTTTGGTGTTCTGATATACCAGATGTTGCTTCAGCAGTCTCCTTTCCGTGGTGAGGATGAAGATGAAATCTACGATGCAATTCTGTCCGATGAGCCCCTGTACCCCATCCACATGCCACGAGACTCCGTGTCAATCCTGCAAAAGGTAGGCATCCATCCAGCCGACTTCCCGTCGTTCCTAGAGCTGACTTGGCGCAGCTTCTTACGAGAGAGCCCGAACTGCGTCTGGGGGCGGGTCCCAACGATGCCAAAGACATCATGGCGCACCCTTTCTTCAAGAACATTAACTGGGATGACATCTATCACAAAAGGATTGAACCCCCATTCAGGCCGACCATCGCCAATGCTACCGATACCTCGAACTTTGACCAAGAATTTACCAGTGTCACTCCTGTCCTTACACCCGTCAATTCAGGTAAGCCAACCAGGAAACTGCTGCTGCGATTGATCATGCCGCGTACTCACATCGTTCTCGACAGTACTCACCCAGCAAATGCAGGAAGAATTCCGCGGGTTTTCATATGTCCAGGACTTCAACTAAGTCGGTATTTCCACGAGGTTGTCAATATTGTGTGCGGTGACTGGTGGCGGTGGGGAGAAAGCTTGTCGAAACTTCCTTCCGAGTTGTAGTTGTGTTGCTGTTGCGTGCAAGTTGATTCGGGCGTTTGATTTCTTCCCTTCCCTTTTCTCTCTTCCTTCGTTTTTTCTTGTTACGATGTGTCTCACTCTCTGTATGTGTCTGCTCTGATCTGTCTGGTCTGATTTGGGTGGTGGTTGTGACGGTGGCTTAATCGAGTAGACTCGGTAGGATGTAATCCATGTATGTTCTGGTTCACTGGGGAGGCGGTAGACCGGGTTGACTATGTGCCGGGAAGGTATGGGAAGGTATATATTGTGCATTTGGAGACCGACATTGCGCTTTTTTGGACCTTGATTCGGTGGGCCGACTCTGTGGGTGAGCTCAGATATTATACTCGCATACAATTCGTAGACACCAGAAGCCTTGTTCGTCTGGGCACCGGCGTGTGAGAGGGGAAAGTACACTTTGCCCATCAGTGGGCATAGCAGTGCACTTCTCGGGTTATCGTATTGTTTGCCATCAGTTAGACACCCCAGGAAAAAAGACACATTACTTGCCATGCGCGTAGTATCGCAGTCGACACGTGAATGAGGAGGGGGGGAAGTTTGCTATTCCTGCCGGCGAATTGCGTCGAGCTCGAAGAAGTCGGACATCCATCCCGCCAGCTAACGGACTCCAGAACGAACCCATGCACCGCAACTGTCCGGGTCTCCGAGACCGTGAGATGCTGGCACGAGCCAGCGTGGACATGCCTGGATATCTAGACCCACGGGAAGACACACACATATAACCAGCGTCAATCGAGCCGTGCGGCGCCGAGTGCATAATCGCAAAGGGCAAAGTTGGGTGCGTCTTGGCGGGCCATCGGGTGGTCGTGGAGTGAAGAATTCTCGTATCTAGTCTACATACTTATCTGTTCCTTCTGGTTGTTTCCCGACAAGCCAGATGCCAAGGTCCACGCATCTACATCGACAGCCCGCAGGGCCGCGGCCGCGACCTGTGTCTGCTTGCACGGACAAAATCCCCACACCGATTCCCGGATCGGATACGACGAAATCTGAAACCGTGGAAAGCTCTCGGCACCCAACACAAGACGCCATATCGATCGACTCCAGCGCATCCGGTACATACAGCACCACTCTACATGATACCGGAGGTAGGCAGACGGTCTAGACTGCCGCCCCGAAAGTATGGAGCCGAGCCGCACGCCGCACACTTGGGTTGTACTTGGCGCAATCCACACCGTCTTGGCGGCTGCTCGCATCGTCTGTGGTATATACATACATTCAACGCGCTTTAGTGCCGCACACGTCGTACATAATGTGCGGGGCATTTCTTTCATAACCTACTCACCAGGACCGATTCTTCTACACATTACTTGTCTTTCCCCCCTTCCTTCTCCCCACCCTTCTCCCCACCCTTCTCCCCATCTTCAGCCCAACGCGTGGCCTTCTTATTCCTGCGTCCTCTGCACCAACACCACACGGCGTCGACTACGACTTCGATCGACTAGCCCTCCGGCTCCCAGCGCCGTCGTATGAACGACTTCCCGCGACTGCGGCGGCAAGTAATCGAAGGCGCGTATCTCCTTCTCCAGAGAACCCTACTTCCCCAATCACCGCTACCACCGCCGCCACCATCACCACCACCGATGCAGGTTGCTCAGCACCCAGAGGTCGCTCAACAGTCACAGCTCGTTCGGCTGCCAAACATCGCTCAACAGTTGCAGCTCGTTCAACTGCCAGAGATCTCTCGCCGGCCGCAGCTCGTTCAGCTGCCAGAGATCGCTCACCGGCCGCAGCTCGCTCAGCATCCAGACGCACATCCAGGGCTGGAGAGATATCTGCAACAAATGGAGGCGCTGTGGGGAGAGGGTGCGGGTCCGCAGAGACGGAGAGACCCGTCGAGGCCACCACAGCAACAACTGGCTGCTTTCTGGAACCCTGATGTTGAGGTTATGGAACCGTATTCGGCGTCCCAAGATCCAATTGTAATCGATGACGACGAGAACCAATTTCCCATTAGTGAAGATGTAGCTAGTGTCGGTCAACCGCTGGGCAGCGAAGAGGATTGTGTCACCGAAATCCTTCAAGTGCTTCCCGACGCATGTCCGAATTTTCTCAAGGCGATGTACAGAGAACACCGCACGCTGCACGAGCATTTGGTACCGTTTCTGCTAGATAAGTTTCTAGAAGAAGGGTATGCTCGGGCCGAGAAAGTGGAAAAAAATAATAAGAGAAAATGGGAAGGGAAAAGGAAGGAGATCTTGGAGTACGAATCGCCACATCGTCAGGACGAAGGTGTCCAGTATATCACATTAATGTGAGTTCGCTTCCCCGCTTATTCCCCCTCCTTCCCTTTCATCGTCCATCGCCCCTCGTGACCGGCTCGTCTTTGCCCACCCCCTCCCTTAAACTTTTGACAACAGGAAGTTTATCTTAGATCCCAATCTCTAACCCAGACTATAGACGGAACGTCCTACAACATGAATTTCCCCTCATCCCCGTTAAATACATCGACCACGTGATAAGCGCGGACAAGTTCTTGACCAATTGCTACACCAGCCTCACCGAAGCTGAGCGCAAGGTCGAGTCTGGCATCCGTCCGTATCCTTACCACAAGATGGCCAGACGGAGGAAGCACTTTTACGACGAGCTGAAGGTTGGTGCCGTATGGGACAGGGTGTCGGCGGAGCTCCTTTACCTCAAAGAGAAGACCTCTAGGAAGAAGAGTACGTGGAACCTCTCATTCCGGATCGAGTGCGACGGAGCTGACTAGTAGTCATAGTGAAAGCACAGGTCCTGGAGGATGCCAAGGTCGCTGCTGAAGTCGATGAGACGGAGCACCGAGCTTCCGGCATGATGATCGAATGTAAGTGTTGCTACTCGGAGGTATCGTTTTCGCAGGCCACCCACTGCGGGGAAGGGAGTCACTTCTTTTGCCTCGATTGCGCTCGGCGGAATGCGGAGAACGAGATTGGAATGTGCAGGTGGCAGGTAAGAGCACCTCATGGAATCGTGCGGCCGGTGGACGCGCCTCTGACAGCAATAGTTGTTCTGCATGGACAGCTCTGGTTGCAAGGCGGAATTCTCTCAATCCGAAATGTGAGTACGCCACTCATGGCGATACTACGGCAATGCTGACGGGATACATAGTTCGCGGTTCCTCGACGCGGGGTCAATCACGGCCCTTGAGAGGCTGCAGCTAGATCACTCACTGCGCAGTGCTGAGATCGAGGGGCTTGTAAAGTGCCCGTTCTGTGACTACGCCGCAATCTGTCCACCCGTTGAGGAGGACAAGGAGTTCCGTTGTGAAAACCCGGAGTGTAAAGCGTCCCTTCCTCGCTCGTCCGGTCTTGTTTCGCGCTGATCTCTGGTATAGGCATGGAAACCACCTGCAGGCACTGCCAGAGGAAGTCGCACCTTCCCCTCTCCTGCGCGGAGGCAATGAAAGACGACAAGATTGCCATTCGTCACGTCGTCGAGGAAGCTATGACTAAAGCACTGGTTAGGAAATGCAAGTGAGTGCATCTAGTAACCGCCGTATCGTGAGGTTCTGGCTAAGAAAGCGATCCAGCAATTGCAGCAGCCCATTCATCAAGGAGGATGGATGCAATAAGATGGTCTGTCAAAAGTGTCACACCATGCAGTGGTAATATATCCATGAAATATATCTGGTATACCTTTGCTGACCGGTTACAGCTACATTTGCTCCAAGACCATCGATTCCTACAAGCATTTCAACGACAAAGCGAGAGGAGGCCAAGCAGGCAACTGCCCTCTGTTCGATAATGTGGAAGTCAGGCACGAAAACGAAGTCCAGGAAGCGGCGAAGGTGGCCAGGGAAAAGATTCTCGAGGAGTATCCGGACATCCAAGGCGACGATCTCGACATACGTCTCTCCGACGAAGTTAAGCGGCAAGAAGAGGCCCGCTTACAATCGGCAGCCCAACGATACCAAAATCACCACGGTCATCGCGTCCAGCCTGGAGCCTACATTCGCGTCCAGCCTAGAGTTCGCGTACAACAGGTACCAGCTGCCGCACCAGCAATTCCTGACCCTCAGGCCGGGATTGCTCCCCGGCTACACGCATTCGACCACCCGGGTAGGGTCCGGCTTGGATTTGAGTATCAGATGGGCTTTCCAGGACCTCCCCAAGCCGGGGAATACGGTGGGGTGCAGCCTGTTGCCGGACGGCAGGCAGAGCTAGATTACTACGAGCACTTACTCGCTCCAGGAGTGGGCATCGGCAACGCGCCACCGCTACCCGCCCTTGCAGTCGCACAACCTGCCCCCGCAGTCGCACAACCTCCAATTGGCGGCTTGCGCGATCTTCCCCTTCAGCAGCAGCCCCACCGGCCGTGGCACGTGCAGCAGTGGCGGCAGGAACAGCTCCAGCAGGAACAGCTCCAGCAGGAACAGCTCCAGCAGGAACAGCTCCAGCAGGAACGGCTCCAGCAGGAGCGGCTCCAACAGCTCCAGCAGCTCCAGCAGCTCCAGCAGCAGAACCAGCAGCAGCGCCACCAGCGGCTCCAGCAGCTCCAGCAGCAACACCAACGGCTGTGGCAGCTGCGGAATCGCCATCGCGGATGAAATGGCTCCTCCGTTGATGGAATTATCGCGCGATTGCCCTCATATACATTACTTACTTTCTGTTGTTCGCCTTGATTTGGAAGCCGTGCCAGGGATTTGGATTCAGTTTGCCTACCATGTGTGACGTTACATGTGCTGGCTTCTTTTCGTCCCAAGTGGGCTGGTCCGTCGGTTTCAGTCAAGAATATGGGGTGGTGTGTTTTTTTTTTTCTAGTTTGGGGTTGTCTCTTCTTTTTACTTCCTGTTCTACTTACTCCTTGTTGTACTCCTTATTTTACTTTCCCTCTTTTCCCTCGACTTTTGTTTGACGGGTTCTTGGTGGGTAATCTGAGCTCCTTCTTGTATACTTATTCAATCTTGGGACCTTGCGCCATTTGACGGGGAGATTTTCTTACTGTGCCAGTTTGTCGGTCGGCTGGGGATCAAATACGAAATACCTGCCGGGCACGGCAGCTGCACAGGAAGTAAGGGCCTGCTTCCAGATAGATCTGTCCGAGTGCTTACGTACTCCGCAGGGAGGCTCCGCCGTGACCCCTTCGGACCCATCCACGTACATACTTACGTACATACTTCATGACGGCCGAACGTCTAGACCAGAGGATCGGACAGACTATCGGTCAATATGTCTATATAGCTGGTTGATGGACATTCCCCCTTGAGGATCTTATTCGTCGACGCGCGAGACAGGCCGACCGACTTTCGCGTCTCCGACTCCGAGACTCGTCGCTCGAGTCGCCATCCACCCTATATATATTTCTGGGCGCTTGTACCCTCTCACCCTGGGATCGCCTGGGTCTCTGCATTCTCGGGGAGTGGCAAGTGGTAGAGGTGGGTGCTGTCACGGATGTTTGCGGAAGATGCTGACTGGGTAAGTAAACTGTCCGCACGGAACGGGTGAGGCCATCGCCCGGCTGGTTGACCGTTGGACACTGCGCTACATAGATACGTATGTGTATATAGACCACATACATACCTGCCTACATACGCATTTTTTTTTCTTCTAAGATATGTACATAGATACGGCACAGTCTGGTCTCACGCTTCATTCACCCTTGCCGTCATGGTTTTTTTTTTGGTTTTTTTTTCCACCGTCACATCTCCTCTTCTGTCTCGGCGGCCTCTCCCTTTCGCTCTCGACTCCTTCCCGCCGCCTTCCGCGCCCGTCCAATATGTAGACGGAGGGAGGGGTTCTTGCGTCGACTCGAGTCAAGGGGAAACGGGGGAGGAGGGGGGTATCTATGTATGTAGTGGATAGTGGATAGTGGTGTTTCGGGGGGGGGGTGGTGCTGTGTGCATTGAGGACGAACATAGGATAGATACATCACTCCAAGGTCCAATTGGTTGCGCCTTGGTTTTGTGCTGGCGTTTTCTTTTCTTCTTCTTCTTCTTCTTCTTCTTCGCTCACGGGCCGGGGGTCTGGGTCAAACAGGAATTCCTCTGGGGCCGGAGGTGATTCGCTCGGCACGTACGGAGAGGGTGGCTAGAGCGGGACGGAGATAGTCAAGTCCCATGCTGCATAGTTGCGAACTGTGTGGGTCCTCTGCTCTGGTGCTCGACTCTTGACATCCGACCCCGTCCGCCCGGTCGGTTGGCTGGCTGGCTGGCTGGCTGGCTGGAAAGCGGCCCGCCGAAGCATCGTCGTTCTTCGTTCCTCGCTCCACGAGTCGAGCCGGACCAGCCGCAGACTGTCCATTCTCGTTCACTCCACCCTCACCTCCCCTCCCCCTCCTCCCCCTCCTCCCCCTCTCTCTCCCGCATCGCCGCCACCGCCCCAATTCCCTGCTATCAGAGCTCCGCACACACCTATATCCGTCCCTTCCGACCCATCCAACCAATCCGACCACCGAAGCCAACCACCGTCGTACCAGGGACCACTGCTGCCTCCCCTCTCCTCCGCCTCCTCCCCAATTACCACCTCCGCCTCGTGCACCCTCGATACAACCTCCAACTCCCCCATCCCCCACGGCCAGCGCAACTCTCCCCATTCCGGCCCCACGGCCACAGTGCGCCTCTCACCACCCCCCCGCCGCCGCCGCCGCCGCTGCCACTGACCTCGCACATGACTGGCATTTGGTCCCTTGCTGCTACCGCCACCTCAGCCAATACCGTCCGTCCGCGTTTTCGTCTATCTCATGCTTCTGCGCCCGTTCTCTCCACCACGTCAACAGCGATATCGCATCGACACTCGTCCATCGACTAACCCCGAGTAAACCCTTCCGTCAACCCACGCAAAACCTTCCTTCCTTCCTTCCTTCCTTCCTTCTCCCCGCTGCCCCCAGCAACACTACCTCGTTTCGAAAAGGAAAGGAAAAGAAAAAAACAGAAGAAGAAGAAGAAGAAGAAAGAAAGAAAAAAAAAGAAGTATATACAAAAAAAAAGCAAGACAATATCCACCCTCATCATTCCGCGTGCCCAGATAAAGCCATCGTGGTGGGGCCGGTGGAAGGGAAGCAATATGGCGATTTGGCCCTTCAACAAGCGTCGGAAGCGGTCCATCGCCGAAGGGAAGAGACCTGCTGCGACCACCGCGGCCACTACTCCCACGATCGTATCGACGACTACGGACAGCTCGGCCGGCCGGCGGAAAACATGGCTCTCGCGAGATGCTTCCAAGCGGAGTAGGATCTCACCGGCACGACAGAGCAGCAATCCCCACGGCACCGCCACTCACGAATCGTCCAGCGCCCGCGACTTGGCCCTCGCTGGAATTGACGACGATGCCGCAGCGATGGATCGCGAATTCTTCCCCCGTAACCCGCGCACAGGCTTCCTATCACACCTTACCGACCGCAATCTCTCCGCCATGAGCGATTCCACCGGCTCATCGCATCGACCGCACAAGCAGTCCAGCTTCGTTCGCAGGCTCAGCCAACGACGCCAGGGAAAGGCAAAGGCTCAGCCCCCTCCCGCATACCTCAGCCGACAGAGCTCAAAGATCAACCGGAACCGCCCGCTATCATCCAGCTCGACCGTACCGCGCACCTCGATGGAATCGCAGATGTCGTCGAGGGCCTACAAGTTACGGAAGCTCGACGTGTTCTCACCACACCCCACGCTCCACCTCGATGACGGCGGATCGCCGACTTCGACCCTATCGAGCGAATTCGGCTGTTCCGGATTGGCGCCTAGCCGGTCCGACTCCCGTCGAACTAACTCGCGCACCGCACAGACATGGCGCTACAAAGGACCGTCGATATACGAGGACGATCGTCACGCACGCGTGGACGATCTCGTCGACGAACTCGATGCCAAGGGGTTGAGGGAGGCTATGGAACGGGAACAGAGACGGCGCTACAGGAAGAAGGCGGAATACGAAGAGCGACTGCGGATGAAGCTCGAGAAGAAAGCGACAACACCCCACAGGGGCGTGGAGCGGGGTGGTGGTGCAAGTGGTGGGATGGATCGAGATGTCGACGAACAGCAGGTGAAGACGCCCGACGCGCCTGGCGGTTCCCCAGTCTCGAACGGAGACGGGACACCATTGTCGTGGTTCAATGCGGATCCGTCGACCGAGGATATGGGCAGAGGAATGGAACAGCAACAATTCACGCCGAGACCGGACGTTGTGACACCGGTGTCGATGGAATCGAGAGAATCCCGCGACCGGTTGCCGTCGCCACCGCCGCCTCAACCGCAGGTGGAGAAGGCTCCGCCAGTGGCTGTGGCCGACCAAGCTCCGACCGGGCGAACCAAAACATCTGCGTGGGCATCCTTCATCAAGCGCGCGACAGCAGCTCGGGTAAAGAAGGAACGTTCCTCCCGTAGCCCGCCGGTAGAACAGCAACCCCCAGCGGTATCCGATACCGAGGGCGGAGAGGAGTACGTGAACAAACAGACGGAACCGCCTTCGAGAAACTTTTTGGACGTGGAGGATCTCCGGCAGCGACAGGGACAAACGCCCGGTCGTCACATTCCGAAAGAGATTGTGCTCGCGATGAATGCCGTGGAGACTGGACATATTCAAGATAGGGGTTACCTAGGGAAGGGCTACCCAGGCAACAACGACGACTACGAGGATGAGATGCGCGACGCCGTACTGTCGACGCCTCAGATCGCACCGTACAATCACCACAGCGGAAGCCAGTCTAGCTCGAGGAGCTCGCTATCACCTCACGGCTTGGGCTTGCGTGGTGGGAACAAGAGCCACTCGCCGGTACTCGGGGAGGAAACGAAGGACTCGCCAACGATACCAGCATACCATCCGAGACCGCATTCAGCGCAGAGATATTCGCCATCGTTCCACAGGTCCGGCGGCGTCTCGCCAGAAAACGGCGGACCCCGCTCGGTCATGTCGACCTCCCTCGCATCGATAGATTCCGAGGGAAGCTGGCTCTCGGGAAAACTGGGTCCGCGGACGTCGTCGGTGCAACAACTCAGTCCCCTCCGGACCAGCGCGTCGTCACTGCGGAAGCGGTACCAGGAGCTCGACGGCGACGACGTGGTCATGGACGATGATGGCTACTTCACTGGCGTCGCGAAGGGCGCCAAAGAAACGAGAGGAGACGACGACGACGACGACGACGACGACCAAGACATCGTCGGCGGGGCAGTATTGGATCTGGACGACACCGACGATGACGATGACGGTTCGATAAACAGCGAAGACGAGCGGAACATGTGGCGAGAAGGCGACAAGAAGCGGGTACAGGTGCAGAGCCCGTTCCGGACTCTCTCCCGAGAAGGGACGGTTTTTATTGAGGACGGCGATTCGCCTAAAGAAGCGATGACACCGGTGGACGAAACGCCAGGCGAGAACGACACATTCGCTACACCACTGGAAGACCCGGACCCTAGGAGACAGCAATCGCCAAAGTCCACGAAGTCGGTCTACCAAACGCCGATGGAACAGCCGGCGCGACGAGGATCGTATTTCGGTCCGTCGGCACGATGATGAGAGATACACACCCATTCATTTTAACATTTCCCTATGTCCCACCTGACGCTCCTTACCACTTTCCTATGTCCCACCCTGACGCTCCTTGCCACTTTCCTATGTCAACGACCGAGATTCTCGGAAGATATGAGCAATCGGCGTGCTCCTGTGTGTTCCCGTCCGTGTGTGTGTTTGTGTGTGTGTTTGTGTGCGTTTTGACATTATTATATACCCCTTCTGTTGCTTTTTCACCTGTGCTGCTGCGTGTCCGAAGAGATCTATTTACTTATACCGATTGTATTTTGATTTCTGCTTTCCTCTGCGTGTGGGAGGGGGGCTTGAGGTGTTTGACGCTCGTTCTAGGAACTTTTCGTTTGTCGTTACACTTTTAGTACTTATATGAATAATTTCCTGTCTGTCTGTCTGTCTGTCTGTCTGTCTGTCTGTCTGCATGTTTGTTTGTTTGGAAGGCAGCATTGGGGCGGAGTGTGCATGTACATATGCGGGAGTTTTTTTGTTTTTGTTTTTTTCTCTCTTTTCCCTTTGTGGCGGGTTCTTTGAGGTTAGGTTAGGTTGAGGTAGTTTAGTTACTCTCTAATGATGATGGTTCCAAACACGGCCATATCGACGGGGTGCATGCTGTATTGTACATACGTGAGTGAATCGGACGTCATGCGTGCGACTTGCCACTGTCGCTGTCACTGAATCTATGATGCATTTATACCCATCCAAGACAGGAGCAGTTTCGAACGAACGGGGGCCGATGTAGCCCCCGTCCATCCATCCATCGGATGGCAGCGACCGAAATGCCCAGAGCTGCTAGTACACACATCTAGAGTAGAGTAGAGTACATAAGTATCCAGTGCGCTGGATGGGGTTCGAGCCCGCTACTTTTTGCGTTCGAGACGGTCGTGGCCGCCGCCGCAGCAGCTAGTATGTAGATATGTATGTATGTATGTATGTATGTATGTATGTCTTTGTCGGGCCGTGTTTCTCGCTAGTCGGCCAGCTAGGTATCTAGTCCGTCCATGCTGCGAGTACAAAAGTGTCTCGCTCTGCTCGGTTATGCGTGAGTCCGGACTTGCACTGGCGGCAGGTGTTGGAACACGGTTATAATGTATCTATACATACATAATGTTGGCCATGTACAGTCACAAAAAAAAAAGGGGGGGGGGGGGCTGTAGACTAACTAGTATATTGCAGGAGAGACATAAATATGTCATCCGAGCTCCAATTACGCGCTACACATTCGCTGCCGCCATGTACTCTACATATCACACTGTTGCATGCGGTATGTAAGTATGTAGCTATGTTGCATACCCAGATACGCTATCTTTGGAATAACTATCTACCGGGTTAATGCGTCAGCTAGATATACAAATGGATACCTCAAAAAGGCAGCATTAATACGATATTGAATACCTAGAGTAGATAGATACTGAATTGGATGCCGTATGCGAGCTATATAGGTAGATGGGGGGGACGGGCAGCACCGTATACAGAGGTATCTACCTGCATATACTTTTATTTTTCCGGACGCAAGCAAAAAGTTCGCTCCCTCTTTTGTATATATATATTTTTTTCTCCTACGTTTTCTACACTACGACCGGGATCTGAACACATGCTCTAGACTAGATACAAGAGGAATCGCGGTGTTTGTACTAGTTACTAACACTAAGAATAAAAAAAAAGTCTATCTATCATATCTACATAGGTACATACTTCATGAGTTCGGCTTCGACAACCATAATCCAGGCCGAAATGGCAAGCGAATTCAGCAACAGCACTACAAGTGGGTCTCCGGCCACAGCACAGCACTGCACACGCCTAGATAGACTACATATCTACAATGTATGTAGCAAAACGAAGCCACCGACAAATGGGCCCCACCCCACCTCAACGCAGACCTTCTCTCGCCTACTTACCTGAAGCCCAGAAAGGACGAGAATGCCTTCGGACGGGCACTTCCGCTTGAAGCCCGACAAAGATCCTCCAGACAAGACAATCGCGTCCCTGATCTCGACCCCGTCACGCAGCTGAGAACCGGCCCACGGATAGATTACATACTTCAACAGCTATGTATGTATGTATCTAGGACGAACAATCACGACGGCTCCAGCGGGGGGGGGGGGGGACAGAAGACGAGAGGGAGGAGGAGAAGGAGGTGAGCGGAAGGGAGCGGCAGTTGCAGGCGATGTTTGAGGGGCGACACGGAGGGGACATCACCACATCTCCTAGCACGACTGAGCGTACTTTGGTGAATTGGGCCCAAGTGGCGGCCCAGTGGGGGGGGGGATTTCCTTTGCCAGGCTCGCACGTTTGTTTTGCTGCTGCTCCAGTTGTCTTATTTCCTGTCTATATATACCGGCCACAGCCTACGGGCTCCAAGCTGTATGAATAATAAATAGATAGGTGTACAAACGGACTGCCAGACTGCCATATGGTTCACCGGGCTAAGTGATAACATGGAGCGGCGGCAGCACACAGCGCTTTTCGGACTTGGGATTCCCGTCGACCCCAACATCTCCACAAGCCGAGCCCTCATCATCATCACTATCATCCATCATCATCATCCATCATCATCACCATCATCCATCATCATCATCCATCATCATGTTCATGACTAACAGGATTGTAGATGTGCCCCTCCATACCACGCACATGCACCCAACACTGTAATACCAAGCGAGAAATCTCACGATGGTGGGCCAGAGCCATCTATAGCTCGTCACTCGTCCCCTGTCCAACCCATGTATTCATTTCTAATTCGTAGAGTTATTCGGGGGGGGGGGGGGTTGCATATAATTAAGCGTATATCGGCATATCTGAATGGAGCGATTGTGTGCATGTAGAACATGGAATATCGCGCAAGTGGTGATTCGAAAAAGCTATAATGATCGGCTGTGAAATCGAATTTACACGAGCCATTACGATAACCAACATACACGCTGCTGCTATGTGCAGACGATATTCACGTACGTATGCACCCCGTCTACACACTAGATACCAGATAATCCAGCATGTATGGCTGTTACATCCCTTGCAAATACAGCAAAACCTCTAGATTCTATGTGAATACGTCTTCTGTAAAGAATACGCACTGATTGCCAATCATGTATGAATACTTATGTTAATAAAATTTGGACTTACATCGATGCGCGCCTCGAGTTGAATGCCTATGCAAGATGAATGAAACTGCCACACATAAGATACAGTATTACTACAGCTTAGATAATACCCCCTTTTTTTGTCATTGCAGTTGGCGGTGTTGCGTTCCGGCTCGTCGCCGCTTACTTGTTCACGGACTTCACGGGCGATTGAGAACAGGGGGTGTTTTTTTTTTCAATGGACAAAACTCGGATGTTTGTTACGAGCAATCATGTGCAAGCAAAAGGTAACAAAGCTTCCCCCCATCCATCCATCCCGTCCATCCGATCGATCAGCCAGTCCGGGGGGTGCTGTGGGCTCCGTCTACCCGAGGTGCTTCTCGATTCCAGCCTACGACAAGTTATATTGCCCCTTGTCAGTCCCCGCACGTCCCTCTACTTCTCCGGGGTAAAGAAAAAAAAACGCACCTTGAGAGCCACGAGATTGGCACCGACGACCTCACCGACCTTCTTGCCGTCCTTGAAGAACAGGAACGTGGGCATAGCACGAACCCCCTGCTCCGCGGCGATCCCCGCCTGCTCGTCGACGTCAAGCTTGTAGAAGCTCGCTTTACCGTCGAGCTCGGTTGAAAGTTTTTCCACCTGCGGCGCGATCATCTTGCACGGACCTGTTTTTGTTGTGTGTGAGTTTGAGGAGTCGTTAGGGAGCAGCAGGCGGGGGAAGGAAAGAGGGAAAGAGGGATGACGAACCGCACCACACTGCAAAGAAGTCAATCACGACGAGCTTGGTCTTGGACAGCTCCATCGCCTCGGTGAAGATGTCGGTACTGCAGCACGGAGCGTTAGTGAGATGGTGGCCGATGGTGGGGATGCCTGGGGATGGCGGGGTAAAATTTTGTGGTATTCTTCTTTCTCTCCCACACGTCGAGATACGATGGGGAGAAGGAGGAGCAAAGCGAGAGTAAAAGACCTACGTTTCGATCCTCAGGACGGCCATTCTTGCGGTTGAAGTTGCGAAACTGCGGGTGCGGTTGTTGAGGGTCTGGTGGATAGTGTTGTGATGGTGGAGGAGGAGGTTGTGGTGGTGGTGGTAAGGAACAGAAGTTGTGGCTGAAGTGCAGGAGGAAGGGGTGCGGGCAAGAAACAGCGAGCGAATCCGTAGGGCTGCCATTTATGTACTGCCTTTCTCTGAGCACGAGCACCGCACTGCTTTCCCGAATTTCCCGATTTGGTTTTTGATTCGATCTGATTCTTGGGGACCTAGGAAGTTACTCCGCCTTGGGATACGCAGTTCCGTAATCAATACGGTGTGTGGAGAGAGGGGTGGTGTGGAATGGAACAATTCGACCGAACAGAGACGGGTTTGTAATCCAGGACTCCAGGCACTCCACTCGCTGTGCCAACGGCCACTCCCGCTTGAAGAAAACAAGAAAACATACTTTAAGTATCTAGTGAGCGAACATTACGTCCCAGCCGACTGGAAATCGAACAAACCACAACAGCGGCGCACCTTGAGGCTCCGTGTCGATTAGTAATACGGGTGTTTTTTTTATCTGTTCATCAACCGCATGTGACCTAGTTAAGTACTTATCATAGATAGCGATACAAGTAACACCTCAACCGAGTGAGAGCTGAGTGGCCGGCATGATTTTGTTCGATTTCGCATATGTACAAACACACAAACGAACGACTTGGCGGGGGGGGGATCATTCGATGGATGAGGTTCTTCATGCGTAACCAGGATCTCGTAGCTATAGATATCAGTCGCAGCACCTATGGTACATATGTAGCCTACGACATCCGGAAGCTGATCGGTCTCGGCTCGTCACTCACCATCCTTTCCAATATGCTGCACACCTCACGCCTCGCGGGGACTTCATCGTAGTGGGTTGGGTCACAGCGTCGTGCGAGCCTTCTGCAGCGCAGCCTGGCTGCCGGCGTAATCCTCCAAGCAGCCTAGGTATTTATGTGCGTCTCCGTCCATGGTTGGGCGATCTGGAAAGCTGCTCAGCTATTCGGCGTAAATACCTACCCACATACCTGCCTAATGTACGAGTAGAACGGCGTGCTATCTAGCCTCGTACAGTACTCTTACCCCCAGATGCTCACAGCAAATCGACGGGCTTCAAGATGCCCCCTTCCGTTGGTAGAATCCAGTGCATTCTCGTTCACTGGCCGGGGCACTCTCACCCACGGCAGCACATCATCCGATCCGGTTCACGACGAAGCCCACACCCCACATGAGTAAGATGCCTCGAATATTATCCGCACAAACATCCGCTGCGCCCGCACATACCCTCCGCCATCCCACTGCCTCGCCAACAGAAACCTGTCTATGTGACCACAACAAAATCAAATACCTATTGAATCTCCGAGGAAGGACAAGTCCCCATACATTTGAAAGGGGGGAGGGGGAAACGAAATGACAATCAAGTGCACAAACTCCTAGTGATGCACCGTGCCGGAGACGCACAGAAAAAGACTAAACGCAAAGGAAAAAAAAACAAGGACGCCATCGCAAAACCACACCAAACCAGCCAGACAATCCATGGGAAATGTAAAAAAAACAAAAAAAAAACGGAAGAAAGAACACAATTGTAGGCGGAGATGGAAAACGCAGACGATACCGAGGGATAAAAGTGGAAAAAAAGGGAGGTAAGGGGAAACAAAAGAGATTGCCACAAGTTCGCCATACGCCCCCACCCCAGCCTGATTGTCGTTTCGTTTGTACAAGACAAAGTGAGGTAATCATCTACACATACAACTCCCTGATGCCGACAGTGACTATTCCGATGACAGCGCCACCGCGCTTCCGGACAGGCTTTTTCTTGGCAGAGGTGGTAGTTGGGGTAGTGGTGGTTTTCGCGCGAGGCTTCCGGGCGCGGGGGGCCTTTGGCGGGGGCGGCGGAGCAGCCGCAGCTTTCTCGGCATCTTTCGCCAGTGCCTGGATCCTGGTGGACCTTCGCGTCGGCAGCGCGGGGATGGCAGATTTCTTGACAGGCTTCCGTCGTCTCCTCTCGGTATTGTCTGACGACGACCCGGAGGATCCTGCTGAGCTTGTTTCATCGCTGGAGCTATTGATCGGAGTTGCAGGAACTCCAATTGGCGAGCCGTCGGGACTCTTCCTTCGCTTCGCGCCAGAATACTCACCGTCGTTGTCGGCATTTTGTACGGTGGCGCTGCTAGGTTCTCGGATGGGAAGGGAAACATCCTGAGTGTGGGCTTGAGCGATGAGCATGGACTCCTTGCCAGCTACAATCAGAGTCTTCGACTGGATCTCGAGGGAGGCAACCTGCTCCTCTTCATAACCCGCGTCTCCTTTGATGATCCGTTCTGTCAATTGGCGATCATCCATCCGAGCCAAGTCTTCATTCATCACACTGGGCTCAGCGCTCTGATAATACTCCTCGTCGTCGGGTGCGGTGGAGTCTGTGTCGACATTGCTTGACGAGTACCACTCGTCCTGAAGGAGCTTGGCAGCCTCGTCGACGTCACCGTTGCACTGTTGCAGCGCCTCTCGAATGCGCTCGGGTGATTCGCAATGCGGGATAGACGCCGAAACAATGTCCTCCATCCACGGCAATATTATGGTCACTCCGTTCAGCAGCTTTCTCTTCTCGCGATCACTAATCGCCCTTTGTCCGCGCACGCACGGAGGCCCCGAGAATGGACCATCTCGATTTCGGATCGATGAATAGTGTTCCCACATCTGTTCGACGTCAGGACTCATCCCGCAGCCAATCGGAAAGGTGGCACTTACGTGATAGGCAATATGCACCGTCCTCGTATCATCGTTGGGGTTGGGCCCCATAGTGTTGTCCGGGCAAATTACATACGCGTTCTCCCGCTGGTAGATCTTCACATTGACTTGGAACTCTCGAGCGAAGGCCTGTATCTCCAGATTGTCGCCGAATACACCCTTGTTTGCCATTCGCAGGAGTCGTTCCTCGTACGCCTTGTTGATTTCCGCCTGTGAATGGTGTTCGAAATCCGATTTGTGGCTTGCGGCCGCTCGTCTTCGGGGAGCTCGGCGGACGGGAAGAACATCGATGAAGGCCTTGAAGTATGAGGAATAGTTGCGCAGATCTGCTCGGCAAAATGCCACTCAGCAAAACCATTCCATCGAGATCCAGCTGGGGACATCGTCACTCACGTTGCACCACTCGTTGACGCAGTTGCATGTGGTTTTGTTCATGGCCGTAGAGCTGGTTGCAAGAAGCAGGCGGTTAGCACGAACTGCGGCACGAAGAGAAACCAATAGAAGACAGAGAATGGGCTCAAGCAGTCGTGGCACAGGGCGGAATCCTTCGAACCCCCATTGGAGTGCAGACATTGCCACGAAGCAGCGGAAAAAAAAAGCGAGAGGGTGGGAAAAACGGAGAGGGAGCGCGGGAGCGAAGGGGGAAGGGGAAGGCAAACCTGGTCGCTCAAGGAATGGAAAAGACAATCCCCATCACCGGATGTCAAAGCAGCGTAGAGCCCGTTCACTTTCAGAAGAGGAAACTCGTTGTCGTATAAACTGATGATGTCCATATTGCTGCTGCCAGCGCCGCCAATGTCTCCAGGGGCGGTCATCCGAGGAAGTAAAGACCTAACGACACAAGGCGGGTTGCCGTTGACGGATACGTTACCCTGCGCCTTTAGCAGGTCAGCGCTGTCCAGCGAGTCTTCCAGGTTATGGCCAGGGTCGAGTTGAGCCAGAATATTGGTGTGTTGCATGGAATGGAGGGAGCATGCAGGTGTTGGATAGGATGGATGGATGAGAGAGCGAGGGTGAGTGTTTGCAGAGTGTGAGCGTGGGACAACGCAGTCGGGAAGTGCCACACAACGCACGAGTGTCTTCGCTCTGCCTGTCTGGAGTGACTCCGCTGGCGGAGATGGGCAGGCGGGCGGGCGAACGGGCGAGCGGGGAAGAGAGCTGACTTACCGAAGTCTCCGCTGGGAATAGACACGGATGGAGCGTTGTGCGCGCCGGGGAGGTGTTCGCGTGTTGTCGGATCTAGCTATGTGGTGGTTTGTTTTTTCGAGACCGAAGGTGGTGACGGACAGATGGGGGATGTGTTTCAGCGGTTTGAATCACGTGGTGTGGTGGGGACGCAGGTGGGCGGTAGGGGACGGTGAAGAGAAGTCAGGGCTTTGGAAGAGTCTCTTTGTCTCGAGGGAGAGAAAACCTGAACGCGGCGGCGGCCTGGCGCGGACAGTCTTACTGTCCTGTGTAACCCTGCGTGCTGGCCGCCAGCTCTCCTCCCCGCCCCCGCCGTCCACCCCGCCTCCAACCTCTCCCGCAGCGTTAGACCTGCGCATCTCAGCCTCGCCACAGCAGACTTCGGCTGGATGCCGAGCCCATCACATTATCCACTCTGCGGCCATGGTTACGCCGCGACAAGCCGAACGCGATTGACTTCTGGCGTGGACATACTTCATCGGCAATCACCGCCCCTTCTTTCGCTTCTCCAGCCGTTTCGGAAACATTCCGGGCACTGAAGCTACAGATTTTATGGTGGCGTAGGCATGGGGGGTTTGCAGGCTTGTTCCGCTTGAGTTCCGACACGGCGTATTCATACGGCTATCTCGGCCTCGCATTGATCCTCGCAGAAAGGTGCTTGAATCCGACAACAAGTCACCGGGATCCTGTATGCACTTTAACCGCCCTCTCTCTCCGGAACGCAAACAACAACTTGCCCTCGTATCTTGTACACTGCACCTAGCCATTGCGATGAGGGCCCAGAAATCCACGCGGAAAATCGTCGTCGTTGGGTGTGCCGGCTTCCTATCCGCCTGTCCACGGTCCTATAGCTAACATTCCTCAGTGCCGGCGTAGTCGGGCTGACGACCGCCCTCGCGCTCCTCCGCCGTGGCATCAACTCCGTCACCATCGTTGCCACGCACCTTCCCGGCGACTTCGCCCCGACCTACACCTCTCCCTGGGCCGGAGCGAACTGGTGGCCCGTCTCTGGCGCGGGCACGCGCGAAGCCGAATGGGATACGTACACCTTCCGAGAGCTCTGGCGACTGGCGAACACCGTTCCCGCCGCCGGCATCGCGGTGAGGGAGTGCCGCATCTACAGGCGGAACAAGGATGCGGGCGGCGTGATTACGGAGTGGATGGACACCTTGTTGATGGACGAGCCGTGGTTCAAAGAGCTTGCGCCGCGGTTCAGGACGCTGGACAAGGCGGAGTTGCCCAAGGGTGTCGATGGTGGCACGGCGTTCCGGAGCGTCTGCATCAATCCGAATATATTCCTGCCGTACGTGCTGGGACAGTGTTTGGAACTCGGCGTGACGGTGAGGAGGGGGACCGTACAACATATTGCGCAAGCGGCGGGGATGCATGCGGAGGGGACGGCGGACGTGGTGGTCAATTGTACGGGCTTGATGGCTAGTAAACTCGGTGGTGTGATGGATGAGAAGGTGATTCCAGCTCGGGGACAGATCGTCGTGGTGAGGAACGAGGCACCGACCATGATGACGATCTCCGGGACCGATGATGGGCCCGAACAGAATACCTATATCATGATGCGGCCGAACGGTAAACCCATCCCCCCCCCCGGGGGCCCGGCCCCACTCCTCTTCATCTGGCACAAATTCACTTACCCGAACGGGGACATCACAGGCGGCGGAACCGTAATCGGCGGCAGCTACGAAAAGGGCAACTTTGAGGCCGCAGTGGACCCAAACCTAACGCAGCGGATCATGAAGCGGGCCATCGAACTGTGCCCCGAACTCGTAAAACCCGGCCAAGGCGTCGAAGGGCTGGATGTGATCAAGACCTATGCCGGACTGAGGCCGCTCAGGATAGGCGGTGTGAGGCTTGAGAAGGAGGTCATCGATGGCGTCGTGGTGGTTCATAACTACGGAGCCGGTGGTTTCGGATGTGAGTTTGGCTTCGAAAGGCTGGATTTCCTTTACAGGCTGGTAATAAGCGTACATGCTAATTTTTTTTATACAGACCAAGCGAGCTTCGGGATGGCGGAACATGCAGCCAGACTGGTGGATGGAGAAGCTCCGGCGAATGCTAAATTGTAGGTTTCGAGGACTGGACGGCCTGTACTCTACTAGATTGCATGTGATGATCCAGATCGTGGCTATTGGGCAGTCACTGCTCGAATGATACTGTCTTGCTAGTTTGATATTGGTTGGATCGTGGGAATCGCTGAAAGCCAACGTCACCAGCACCGACGCCGGAAACCCGCGAGGTATTCACACCAAGTGCAAGACTGATCCCGAGAAGCAAAAGGAGAGGAATGCCGAAGTAAACACCGGCGATATATCTACAACGGGTTTGCTGGAAGCTGAGTCTCCCTCACTAAGGTATGATATCAACAGCAAGCAAACAGCTCCGTCCCTCAAAAAGGCCGCAATTCCGGCTGAAAGCAATATCAATTTCATTCCAACGCCTACGTATCCTGGTAAAATACATCCTGTATAGTAGTAGCGTGTGCACATCAAGCAAGTGAAAGGAGGAAAAAAGAAATCCCCTTCCCCAACACCGCAGTTGTAAAACATGTAGTTATGACACCTCCCGTGCGAGTGATAACATGTGAGAGAGTATAAGGGAAACCGAAAAGAAAAGAAAAAAAAGACCAAGAAGAGAGAAAAAGCTGTAACCCCTCCCCCCTCATCATTCATTATTCACCACTCATCATTCATCTACAGGTCTCCCGGCCGCTTTGAATTGCAAGATACGATTTTAATCTTATCGGTAGTGACGCTCGGAGTCGTGCCGCCCTGCTGCTGGAACTTGAAGGTGACATTCTTGATCAAGAACGTCCACACCTCGTCGCAGAAGCGGTAGGTATCGAGATTTCCCTGGATCGCAAGGCCCCCCCATCAGCCGCCCACCACCGCCGCCGCCTTCCTCTAGCCGCCCCTCGGAAGAGAAAAGGATCGGGGCGCACCTTGAAGGTCAAGTTGGCCTTGACCTTGTCGGCGAGCACCTCGGTGACGTGGCGGTCAAAGTTTGTCAAGATCTTCATCGCCAACTGCGGTGCAATGCGGCCCTCGGAGATGAGGTCGTCGAGTGCGTCCGTAAGCGCCATTCCGATCCTGTCCGCAGCGGGTGGTGTCTGTCAGCTGAGGGGGGGCCCACACGCGCCCTCCCGAGAGGGACCAAGAAGAAGGGGAGGGGAGGGGAGGGGGGGGAAAGGGAGGGGAAGGCAAGAGGGCGGCAGTACGATGATCGGCGGTAGAGTTCGTAGTAGGGGGTCGAGGTGGTCGCCATGGCGGACTGCTGGTGGGAATTTGGAGCACGGGATGTGTGGGGGAGCCTGCGGGAGCTTGTCTTGAGTTGACGATGGGTGGTTGTGGTGGTGGTGTTGGTGGTGGTGTTGGTGGTGGTGTTGGCGGGTGCGGTCGTTAGCTGTTTGCTTGGGTTGTCGCGGGTTTGGCTGTGACAAAGGTGGTTGTGGTTGACTAACACCCTATCTACTCTGGCTAGCGCAAGGCGGTTAGAGCGCCTTTCGTTACTCTAATTATCACTCGGAGATATAGGCTGCAGCAACCCCGTCGAATTTCCATGGACCAAGTCTGGGTTGGCTCCGACAAAAAGATTAGTGCCTAAAAGTATCCGTCTCGCCGACTCCCCGAACCATCGCCCTGGCCTCTTGATGACCACGTATTTCGTCGTATTTCATCATACTTCACACTCGACGATACCTACCTAAATATAACCTACCACTAAAAATTTCCAGAAGACAAAAGCCCCCCGGCGCATCGCGTACCCGCCAATACAGATGTATGAGGTGGACGGCGTCCTAACATGCTAAATAGCAGTTTGGTGCTGAGCAGCAAGGGTAGCGACAGCAAATAATCTTTTAAGGGGTGAGGAATGGGATGGAGTCGGAGTCGGACATGATGGATGCTTCCAGGGGGTGACCGAGCCGCTCACCAAGTACATAATCTATAGCTTTTCTTATTTTGTTGAGCTGACATCGCCAAATGATTAAGGTGAGCCCTGTATTTAACCAACCAGATACTTTTATCTCATTTTTTTTATGGGTAGCTCATTGAGGTACGGGCGAAATGAACAGGCCCTTATGTGCCGAGTGCGATCTCTGCAATCGAGGACGGCCGCCTGTTTACAGTAGCGAAAAACGGGAGAAAAATCTATGACCGTAGCAACACTCCACACTGGGTTAATACTGGATCAACAAGCACTTCCTGGCGTTGCTACCCAAGCCATACCGTAGAGATACGCTATCACAAGTCCCACCGGATCGATGCGGTGTCGGGTTCACCACGTTTTCTGCAACAGCGCTTCCACGGCACAGCACGTCACCACCGATGTAATCACACGCATGAGTTTGCAGCTCCGTTTTATTTGTCCAGAAGCTGCCGCAAGTGCGTCCAAACACCAAAGGAAAAAACGACCGCAGCAGATTCCCAAGCAAACCTAAACAAAATCAAGCCATGCAGGAAACCCGGGAAGGTTGGTTTTGGTGGGAGAGTCTGCCTAATCGTCGGAGTCGTCCTTGTCCTTGTCCTCTTTGGGGTACTCGAGACGCATGTAGAAGCTGCACATGACGGCCTGCGTGGAGAGTATGGTCAGCATATTTTGCGACTAGAATCTTAGGAGTATGGGGGGAACCCTTACGGTGACGCTGTCGATGAAGATGACACCATCGTCGAACCTGTGCACCTTCGCTTCGATATGCATGCCTGGGAAGCAGTACTGCAGGCAGATCTTCTCGAGCCAGATGATGATTTCAAGTCCACGCAAGTGGTCCTCAATCTCCGGCGGGTCATCCTCGAACGGTTCATGTGGAGTCCAGGCAGTGGCATTGATGTAGCCCAGGGCCTGCAGGTTGCGGAAGTACTTGTTTTCCGGTAGGCTCGTATCGGCGTTCTCTGGAAGCACTGGGCTAGGGTCGGGCATGACCACTTCCAGAACCTCGAGCGAGAGGAAGTGCTTGAAGCTGGTAACCTTGCGGTCGAGGCCCCTCGAGATCTGCTCCGGCGTTCCGAGTCTGCTGAGGCCGACAACAACAAGCTTTTTGGCAATGTCTGGATCAAGACCAGCCATGATGGGGCGAGGAACATCATCCCACGTCGCTTCGGGGTCGCACATACCAGCATACGCTCCGCCGTAGAGGGTGGAGCAGGCCGTGTTCCATGCGCCCGGCAGAAGGTTCGACACGTAGGCGCACAGAACCAACTCCTTTTCGGCAAGGTCGCAGAGCTTGAGCGCTTCCTTGACATCATCGGAATACTCCGGACAGACATTGTGGTAGACAACCTGCAGTCGATCCCGATAAGCAAGCACTCACCGGAGCTCACTCGGGAGGAAACTTACGTAGCTGAGGAAGTTCCTCACAACCTGGCAGGCAATGGCCAGATCCGTGGGCTTCGTGATTCCCAAGCCGTACGGGAGCTTGTAGGACAAGAATCCACGGACGACAAACGCGAAGTCCACCTCGTACTCCTGGGCGTCGTCGCCTCCGTTGTCGTTGAAGGTGATGAATTCGGTAGCTGCCATCAGACCGATCTGCTCCGCATCCAGATCACCCAGCTTCTTCTCGTCCACACCGCCCAAGTACTGCTTCTGGCCGGTCTCCACACCGCCCAGCCTCAGGTAGGCAGTGAAAATCTTCATGCGAAGAACATCAAACTTGCGTCTGGCCTTGTATCTCTGTATGCATGTTTCCATGCGCCTTGTCGCACGCCGTCAGCATACCATGGGTGGCAAAGCGGGGTCTCGCTGCGCGGTGGACACCCACTGAACAAACGGCTTATCACTTGACGACACGACATATTAGCTGCGATCGGTCACGATGACAACACCGGAGGGAAGGGGTGCACGGAAAACTCACGGAGCGTAGAGCTGTTCCTCGATCTCAACTTCGGCTTTGGTAATAGGACCGTCGGCAACGAATTCTGCGCCAGAGATTAGCCGCCGTCCCCTCCCTTGTCACTGCCTTGACTACCTTCGAACCCAGAGGGTCTTGACTAAAACATTGTCAATCGCCGCCCATGTCAGCACGTCGCCGTTCCACTCCGCAACACGATCGGAAATGTGCTCGGGAAGCGCAGAGCAGCGCGAGCTAGGCTCGGCCGGTGTAGCGCGATGACAACGATATCGAAGGCGGGGCGGATCAGGGATGAAATAAACAAACCTTTGCTTTTCCGGTCGTTAGCTTTGCAGGTTCACCGGATGTGCCGTCGTTCCCACTCTTCTTTCCCTTGCGCTTCTTCTTCTTCTTTGGCATGGGGTCGGTGTCGAGTCTGACATCCACGACATCTCCAGCAGGTGTGCGACCAGCCGCAGGGCCAGGCACAGCAGCATCAGCATCAGTAGCCTCGAGGCTAGTCGGTTCCGCTGACGCATCCTTGCTAGCGATCTCTGGCTCCGGTTCGTCAAAGGCGGAGGGGGCTGGTAGCCGGATGGGGAGGGTAGTGGTAGCCATGGCGATGTGGGGATATCTAGTCGGGGTGTTCCGCTGGGGAGTGGAGTGGGCGAAGGGTTTGGACGCGGCCGCAGTGTTTGCGGAACCGGAATTGAGATGATGCTCTTTGTTTCACGCCGCCCTGCACAGGGATCAGACTAGCTAGGTACTTACCTGGTACTCTTACTAGTATCTAAGTACCTATGTGCACCCCCGCAGCATGACCACCATTTCGACCCGTTTGCCAAGGTCCAAACGCGAACGCCCAGTCAAACACATTTCCTGATAAGAATTGCTGGCGCTGCTGGCGTTGCTGGCCGGCTCTCGGATGCACCAAGACCAGTTTCTATCCACATCCGAAGTTTTGGGTAGTTATACATACATACTAGGTACCTGCACCCCGCGTCCATCCGACAATCGTTCACCACCGCTACCAAACACCCGCCCTCACTCAGTACCTCCGCCAACATGTCGCAGCCCGCAAAGAAGTTTAAAGCCTCCAAACTGAAAGCTTTCGATTTCGCGGCCGCGGGGCAGTAAGCAAATCCCCTCTCCCTCTCCCTCGCCACACCCCCATCCCACAGACGGATCTTGGTCGCGAACGCAACCCCCGCTGCCCCGCAAAAAAAAGAAAAAAAATGTCAACTGGAAGTCTAACCCCCGATTCTACTTGCAGTAAGGGCGTGCTCTCGGACGAATCTGGCTCCGTGGTCGTCAAGCCGTGCACGGCGCGCGAGGTGGCATTCTACGAAGCGACCCAAGCACATCCCGAGTTCGCCCGGTGGGTGCCGACCTTCCTCGGCACGCTCACGCCGGACGACTCCGCCGTCGCCGCCATTGGGGCCGCCGTCGAGACCGCGCCCGTTAATCCGCACAACCGCCACTCGTCGCTCGTCCTCGAGAACGTGGCTTGCGGCTTCTCGAAGCCGTGCGTGCTCGACGCCAAGCTCGGAGCGCAGCTGTGGGACGAGTTCGCGCCGCAGGAAAAGCGCGACCGCCTCGACGCCGTCAGCGACGCTACCACCTCCGGGAGTCTCGGCTTCCGTGTCGCGGGAATGAAGGTCTGGAAGGGCGACAAGGACGGCTACAAGGTCTACGACAAGCTCTACGGCAGGGTCTTCACCGCCGATAACGTGATCGATGCTTTCAAGGAGTACTTCGCGTCCGGACTCGAGCCCGAGCAGGTCAGGATCGTCGTCGGACGGCTTCTAGCAAAAGTGGGCGAGATCAGGGAGATGCTGGAAGGTCAGGAGAGCAGAATGTACTCTGCTAGCCTGCTGTTCGTGTTCGAGGGTGACGGCAAGGCGTTCCAGCAAGCTCTCGAGGACGAGAAGAACCGCAAGCCGGAACCCGACGACGACGACGATGAAGATGAGGATGGTGAGGATGACGAGGATGAGGAAGTCAAGAAGGTGGAAGCACTCAAGCTCATCGACTTTGCGCACGCCGACTGGACGCCCGGCCAAGGGCCCGACGAGAACGCATTGCAAGGAGTGAGGAGCGTGGAGAAGCTGCTGGCACAACTTGCGTAGAGGAGATTCCCTGCCACCGTATTGCTTTTTGTTTGGGCGTGTCTTCGGTTCTAACATCCTTTTGATTTCGTAGGGCATTGCCTACATAGCTTCATACATGCATCTCAAGAAGTCTATGTACAGCCTAAACAGAAGCTTTCCAGTGGTGCTCTGTCCCTCGATGTCCTACGATAACCATCAGTATATATCTAGATGGCAGCTCTTGTCTGGTGATTCGAAGAACGTAGCCCCTATGCGTCTGCTGTGCCTCCCCCAGCGCGTAGATCTTGTGGATCCTGACATCCACCTTCTACTGGACCAGCTGTATCCACTCGTTCGCCGCCTCGGCGAACTCCTCCTTCGTGTGGAGGTGAGTGAACAGCGACGGCCTCGGGAGCTTCAAGTTCTTGGGCGTCAGCCGTGCGATGCTGAACGGCGGGACGACGCCGCTGGCGTTGCCGAACGACTCGAGACTGTCCTTCCTGGCCAGCGCCTGGATCGCCGTCAAGCGTCGCCTTCCCGACGCCCTCGCCGCCGGTGATCTCGGCCACGCGGTGGACCCAGTCCTCGGCCGAGTAGTCGATGCCGTGGGTAGCGCCGTTCTTGCGCGCCAGCTCGAGCTTCTCCGTCGTGGACGCGGTGGCGATGATCTTGGCGGCGCCGACGGCGCGCGGAGGAGCTGACACAGCAGCAGCCCGACGCCACCGCCGGCCCGCGTGCACGAGCGCGGCGTCCCCCGCCTTGATCTCGTGCGAGTTCCGAATCAGCGCGGCCACGGCTGTGAACTCCGCCTGCGTGGGGGGGGGGGGGGGGGGGGGGGGGGGGGGGGGGGGGGGGGGGGGGGGGGGGGGGGGGGGGGGGGGGGGGGGGGCGCGGGGGGGGGCGGGGGGGGGGGGCGGCGGGGGGGCGGC
>Ga0307508_10000510_pt1 | contig 46510 bp, 65 predicted proteins | sample 9_EM_MG_FD_203089 | JGI IMG/M metagenome (GOLD analysis project Ga0307508, IMG submission 203089) | Populus trichocarpa ectomycorrhiza microbial communities from riparian zone in the Pacific Northwest, United States - 9_EM | ecosystem: Host-associated > Plants > Roots > Unclassified | place... | reverse complement strand
CAAACATGCGGTCTGCAAAATTTTGTGTCTCTCCGATCTATGGTTGTTGAGTATCGTCGTTTTTTCTCATTTCTGATAGTGTCCGACTAATGGGTAGTAGCCGGGTAACCCCTACAGTACGTTACCATCAGCATCGCTAGAACCCTTTCGCCACCGTTGACCCCCTCAGAGTTCTTGCGAACTGAGGTAGTCACGCATTTCGGTCGTCCATGTTCGGTAATTGTTCGCGGTCAAGCGGTCCGAGATCTTTAAAGCCTTTATCGCCATCGCAAGCTCTTACTAGTTGCCTCGTTGAAAGACTTGGTTCTTGGCTCGCTGGAAACGCCGATACGCTTGTTTTTGAAACGAATCTTAAGAATAATCGATCAGTCATTCACTCCGCGATTTGTTCCAACACGCCGATTTCCTCAAAAAGGAGCCCTTTTGCTTCACCCCCTGCTGATGAAGGATATTACCTTTGATCACTGAACAGACAGCATATCCCATCCCGATGACAATAAACGGGCGACTAGCCGTAAAGCACAGTTGCAGATATCTATCAGGCCAAACACCTTGCCAAATCCAAAGCACAGATCTACAACGGGAGCATACCTTATTCGAAGGTCATCAGCACAGGAGCTCTGAAACAGTTCCCGAGAGCGTGTAACCGCCACGCAATATCTATCGTCAAGGTCACTGTACACGAACATCAGGTGTCCAAGTCGAGAAGGAGGTGAATCCACCCGTAAAGCCATCACAGATGGCATCCTTACTCACCAGCATAACAGTACGTGCTCGGAGAAGAGCATCATGAAAATTTCCGAAAGTCGTGGCACGGAAATAGTAAGCCACCGTACATCCGCGTCCAAGCTACCGAAAAAATGGTAAACCTCAGATGGTTTATTATCGCGAGCGCCGTCGATGGGATTGCAGTAAAGCTTCCCGGTAGCCGTCGGAAAGAATGATCGTTCGTCACAAAACGATCACAGCGGTACATAGTAGCGACAATTTCGGAATGAGCACGTTTCGACACGATAGACTAGGCTAGTCAGGAAAGCATTCGGACGCAGAGTTACTGAAACGAACCATGAACCGAAGCCATCAACAAGATCACTGCCGTAACCTAATCGACGGGGCCGTCCTCCGGTAGCGCCAGTGGATCTCCGAGGGTGGGTGATGGCCGGTCGGCGAAGCGAGGTGGGAAGTGCTGCATCGGTTCCGAGGCCCAATCCGTGTGATGGCGCATTTTGCGGTGCGGGGCATCGTTTTCGATGTACTTCGAGCCCACGGGGAACATCCAAACGTGGAAAGTATCGTATGGTGACGGTCAGGAAAATGGTTCAGGTGCAGAGAACGAAAGGACCAAGGGTCGGGGCAAACTTGCAGGACTTATCAATTCAGTTATTAGAACTGACGACATTGTTTGAGTAGAAGACGGAATGTCGTAGATTCGCGGTATCGATGTGTTCGGGTTTGATCTGGCATCTCCAACGTCCTCTCCCGCTCTGATGTTAGTTTGGCCACTCTGACCTGGTTGGTGCGTCGAATGCTTGACCTAAAAACATCCGACATCAAGGTACCGGCACAGGGAGGTGAGGCTATAGACCATATTCCTGTGTCTTTACTCTGCTGAATATCTAGAGCGCTGGGAGAAAGTGTTGTGTACGGGAGCAAAAAGAAGGGACGTGGAAATCCCGTTCTCCAGACAATTCCACAGCATGACGAAATTTCTGGTTGAAAGGTAATCTCGATTGCGTTCCGCGGCGCCGAGCTGTCCGCGCATTCGCTTCTTCTCACTAGCATCGTGCTTGAGCTTCTTCGTCCAGCGAAGCCAATAGGGTGGCCACGAACGAGGCCAGGATCCAGAACTGGCTAGACGAGCTCCAGCAACAGAACTAAGTAGGTCACGCCTCGACAGCCCTTTTCCGAACCGCCAGCCTTGGTGTCGCCATGGTGGAGAGGAGACTGTGCCCGGCAAGTCTCTACTCAACAGCAGGGTAGGAGGTTCGTCCTTCTAGCCGACGCGAAATAGGCTGGGAAACAAGCCACAGAGGCAGCGAAGTAGCTGGGCTCGTCTTCTGGATGGGCGGGTGTCGACTGGACGGCAGAGTTGCGGTCTATGCGGTGGTCCGGCGGAATCTCGTCAAGTGGGTTGGCAGGACGATACGCCCAGCTACAACCAGGAAGCGTATGACGGCGAGTGCGCAGCCATCGCAAGCCGCAGAAGCAGCAAAGGGCTGAAAGGCAGGGGATGTTTGCATCTTCTCCGATATCGGCCAGCCAGCGCACGTCATACGACGAACCTGGCCCGAGCCAGATATATTCTCTGTAAGCAAGGGCGGCGATCAGATTACTTCGACGGCGTGAGCCGTCGGTCGAAATCGAGAGCCACTGGTGCCCACCCTGCAAGAGGGTTCCAGGCAACGATATACGAATGGCCGATGCTCTCGGCGGGTGGCCGGAAATCGAAGCATTAGGGCATGAGCCCCAACCTAACGCCAATGTCAGTGCCATTGGCACACCAAAGCAGCGCATCTCGTACAAGTGGCCCGGGGTGTGGTAGTCAGTTCAATGGAGGTTAACTGTTGCGGAAGAACGAAAAGACAGACTCGGTCCCGGCAAAGGCAGAGAAGGGCACAGCGTTGCACTTCTGTTAGGCAAGTTTGGACACGAAGGACTCACCGACGATCTTCACGGTCCCTTGGTGCAGCCCAGCCACCCAGGACTTCCTGCGCAGCACGGATGCGGCCAAGCAAGTACCCAAGGAAGTAGAAGAGGAGGCATCAAGTGCCCACTCAGACGAAGGCAGCGCAAGGCCACCCAAAGACGAGGAGGAACGGAGGAGGAAAGCGGAGGCGCTGGTGCGGGAAAGGCGGGCCGGCAGGCGGTGCAGAAGGAGAGGGCGTGAGCAGGGAATGCAAGACCGTCACTACAAGTGGATAAGTAGATTTCCTTGGTGCGCTCACACTACTGGCACCTTCGGGGCGGCGGAGGTGGAGCGTGCTGAGCCCGTTGCCGGAACCACTGACAGAAAACAATAGTGTGTATATCGCCATAACGGCCGCATGCGGTTAAGGACCAAATGGATACCGTTCATGTCACGGCGAACAAGGTATGACATCGCCTTGAGGTCGAGCTGTCGTCGCCGGGCTGGATGGAATGCCAGATCAACACCAGAATCACCATAAAAAGCCCCCGCTCCCTCCCTCCCTCCTCACCCTTCTGTCCTTCCTTCCTTCCAACAAGCTCCCACCCGGCAGGCCCCAACCAACACAGCTCCGAAGTAAAATAGAAATGGAGACAACCCGGCAAGTACAGCCCTATTCGCCGTCCCGTGCACGAAGAGACCAGGGCGCGTGACCGGATTCCGATAATATCTATCCGTTACATAGCCGTGGCCACCTTTGTGCCATATCTGCTTCTATGCTAACCATGTGCTTTCAATAGCCTCACCCCATGTCCCCCCAGGCCTGAGGAGATCGACACAAGCTCGTGCATCACGACGGGCATGGGTCTGACCGAGCCGGGTCTTGAGCGGCAGCAATTTGTCGGCATGTTTACGACACTGTCCGTCTGGGACACCACGATTGACCTACGGAAAAAGCAATGGATCCACTACGAGACACCGGGACGTCGTGTCAAGCAGGACGCCAAGGTCAGCGCATCAACTCTCACCGGCGAAGATGGAGGCGGCGATGCGAACCAAGAGACGGTCTTTGGTTTTCTCCGCTGTGCCATGAGGACGCCTGGTGACGAGCGTGGCGGTCTCACGTTGGCCTTCAGCGAGCTCCATGTGCGGGACGACAACTACCGGTTGAAGTACCATCAGGAGTGGGCCGTCAAGTTGGAAACCGTCTACGGTTATTCTGCGGCCGTCCACGACAGGACCCTTTCTCTGGTGGTTTCCGAAGTCAAGCGGCCCGAGACCCACGACACGAACTACCCGTCGTTCTGGACGCAATTGATCAGTCAGCAAACGTCCGAGATGGAGCATAACGGTTTGGTCTTACTCCGTTTAAAGTTGGAGCATCCCGACTTTCTGGAGTACTTCCGCGACTACCTTGGTGTGACGTATCAGGGCAATTCACAGGTATGGCAGTGCAACCATGCTACTTTGACCGACGACGTGACGCTTGGAATCGACAATTTGCATCAGGCGAACCGTGCTCGCAAAGAGGTATCCAGTCTTATCGCTGATCGCCGCATCTGCGGAGGTTGCGGGTGCATGTTTCCAACTACCTGCGATTTTCTCATACATTTCGAGGAGATGGGCTGCCAGTATCTCTGCGAATGTGGCCTCAAGGTCGGCTTCTCGGAGTCGTCTGACCATCAGGGTGTCGAGCACCGTCGAGTGTGTCCGACATGCCTGCACAAGGGAGACTATGTCGAGATTTCCGAACATCTCGGGCAGGAAGAGACGTGCCGGTCCGGATTGGGAAATCGCGCCGGCCAAACCGGGGAGCGCGAAGCTTCCATCATGTCTTCTGGTGCAGAAAATATCTCGAATAAACCTTCGTCTCCTCTAGGCGTTGGTGATATCCAAGAATCTCGAAAACGGCGCAATAGTCTACTTCAGATGGGGTCTCCAAGGCCATCGTCGTCTCCGCTCACGGGGTCGCCGGCACCGTCTCCAGCGGATACCGCGGCGCATGGCGACGAAGCTCGTGGAGGTGACACTTACTCCGGTACCGCGAGCCACAGACACGACACTCCACAGATTCATCACGACGGAACACGTGGACGCGACGGTATCCACGGCGAGGCGACCCACGGATGCGACAGCCCCAGGAACACCAACCAGAGCCTCCGCCGCAGAGCCCACGGGGGTTATCGCGCACCCCTGCTGTTCGATCGGTACCTACCGAATAGTATAGACCCTAGAACTAGACCACTACACGAGCAGTTTATACGCCGCGGCTTCGGAAAGCGGCCCCGCGAGCCTTCGAGGGAGCACTGGGGTTTGGAATCAGCCCAGCGCCCTCGTCTGGATGGACCCGCTGGAAACTCCACCCCCAGCCGCACTCCCGAAGAAGACGCCGAACACACTGCTAAGGGCTTGACGTCCCAGCGCCCGCAGCCGGCGGCGCACTGACGTCCGAGAGACCCGCCTGGCGTGTGGAACGAATGGTTTTACTGTCTCTGCGACTGTGCACCGTACTTAAGGGCCTGTTCTTTTCAGCATATAACTATGTAGTTGTTTTTTTCTATGTACCACACAAATCTGATCATGTACCGTGTAACGCATATACGACTAGGCTTCCTGAATGTCTATGAAATAACTTGTATGTACATACATGGAGCTGAAGAACTAGCTCATATTCCTTTGGAGTTAATACACTGGGAATACGCTCGAAAAGAACAGGCCGAACATGAGTTTAGCTTTGCCTCTAAGTAAAACCGGTGCGAAACTTGAGATATGTACCTACATAAGTACATACTTATGTACCCACTGTATCTCTGACATATTATTGCGGGGGGGGGGCGCGTGTTAATATGATAATCCGGTTTGGGAGGTTGCTCAATTGCCCCACGAGCTGTTACGCATCCTCGGCTAGGCAGATATAATGTATCCCCGAGTGCGGTATGGCGGCTTGTCGATGCAAGGAAAATTTACATTGTGCATTTCGAGTTTCGAGTTTCGAATTATCAATTACTACGTGTGAAAATTTGAAACAAATAAAGTTTTCCTATGCCGTTCGCCAACGGTAGATTACAACTTATAGAATCACCTCCTGTGGCCCGATCCTCGATAGGAGCATTGGTTGTTGAGATATCCACACAACTAGAGGTGCGGCCGGCTGGTGGGCTTTTGCGACCACCCAGTCACGTGACCAAGGCTAAAACGGAGATACATGCAAAGATTACAACCGAAGCAAATGAAATCCAGCCAAAACACCATTAAAGGAAATAGTGCAGCTCTATTACTACCATATATAGCTAATGTGCACCTGGTCCGTTTTCCCCAGATCTTCGGGCTGGAATAGCGGGTGGAACCACTCTCCGCACTTTAGGATTCGAAGCTTGCTGAGCGGAAGCGCGAGGCGGAGAACTAGTCATATTGTTCCGTGATCGCTATTCTAACATATTAGTTCTCATAGATAAGCAGAAGTATAAAGTTCTACTGACCTTTCTACTAATAGGTGGCTTGATTGAAACTAGGTGGCTCTAGTCCTGGGTCCGGGTTCGGCTCCGAGTCTGTCCTTGAGTCATTCTCCGGGAGTGATTCCGAGTTGCCCGGTTGCTCCACAACTGCTGGGCCATCAGAGCTAATGGGCACAGGGCCATTGGTAGTGACAAGGGGAGCAGCGGGCATGCTGTTGGACAGATTCTCTAATGGTCCAAAGGAGTAATCATCTGGGTGCAAGCTGGTGTAGTCTTTGCGATCCGCTTTGATATTGGTCCAGATCGTGTGTAGTATGAGTGAAACGATATCCGGCAGGCTTGCAGACGGTTGGCCAGTTTTTTTTTCCCCACATGAGTGTACTGGCATCGGACAGCGGGTACCGAGGAGCCGACCCAAGGTGAGATTCTGCTGTTGAAGATCTTGTTTGGAAAAAAGTTCGAGCTGCTTGCTTGCTTGGTGGTATCGCTTCACTGGTGTGGTTTTCACGAATTGCATGACTTCAAATATTATAGTTAGTGACATAATTCTGAGAACTTGTAAACTCATACATACAATCCGGCTTCATCACAATAGCCCCGTCTGCTGAATGATAAAACCGAGGCATGTCGTCGGGTGGGTTTCGTCGATTTTCAGTCGTAAATCTTTCTCCGAAGGACTCCGTTCTTCTGGGGTATATATCCTCGTGTGAGATGATAAGCTCGGGGTTAACTATACGTACGTGGTAGTGGAGGATTATCTTGGTTTTCAACGGTCGAACCAGATTTTCTGCTTGCTTCTCAGATATCCGGCGTTGATAGCTAAGACTCAAACAGCATGGCAGTTGGCTTAGGAAGGCCTTCTGCACCAGGACCACAACCGATGACCGTGTGGCTTTCTGGATGGTGGATAAGGTATTCTGAACACTGGCCGCTTTAAAGCCCCAAGAGAGTCAGTTCTGATAGTATTGGTAGTACTATTGAAGCGAATAATACTTCTTAGTCATGGCGGCAGGCATGGGCCTAGACTACCACTTTGGTATCAAAGCTCCAGATTATCTAGTATCATTGTAGCTTGCATTAGTTATGCAACATCATTTGAGCCATTTATAAAAAAAGAATTGCTGCACGGGCGGAGACGCCAAAACGGATCCGTGTAATAGACTATGCTTGTGATATCCATCAACTGACATGACTCGGTTCGGAGCAGCCATCCGTACATAAGTAAGTAGATACCGTATGCAACTCGCTCCAATTTGCTTCAGGTGCATACAGTATATAGGTTAGACAAACATAGGGCAGATTGGCCACGCCACTCCTATAGTTAATTTTATATTCAGTTATATTTAACGATACAGAAGTTGCAGTTCTACAATCAGAACTGGACCATCGATCCGAGCCCAACGCTCGCCTAAGTACAGACGAACACGGTGGTGAATATACATATTGCTAGCTGCATCACGAACCCAGCCCTGCTACCGCACGTAACGACCGCTACCGATATGAAACGCCGACCGGGAAACAACATCGGTGGTCTCTCGCTTCGTTTGACGGCCGTTCTTGTCGTTCAGCTGCCGCTTACTCTATCTGGTGGTCGCTCGCAACGTTCGGTGGTCACCCTTCGTTCGGCGGTCATCCGGGTCATTCAGCGGTCGCCCTCTGTTCGGCGGTCCGGGTCACGTGACTGGACGGCCGCACCTCTACAACCAATGCTATGAGTTGTAATCTACCGTTGGGTGAATAGCATAAATAAACTTTCTTTGTTTCAAATAAACTCGAAATGCACACATAAATACTTGCATCGAGTTATGACCCTTCGTGTCGTTATGCAGGCCGCCGTATGTACCTTTCCAGTTTCCACAAGCCGCGACAGATAAGTACAGATGTGCAAGACAGTTAAATGCAGGGTTGCAGGGAAACATATCTAGATCTCGCGTGCGCACAGCTTTGAACATCGCTTGCGGCTCATCGTCGGATGTCACCGACGCCCATTGGCAACTCAAAAATTAAAATCTGCTCCCCCACATTTGCACATATACAAATTTGTGGAGATATCTACTGTACATGCTTGTCTACATACAACACGTCCATCTAGGCCATCTCGCCATTTCTGATCTTCGTGCTGAGTGCCTTGTCCGCCTTGGTGACGCACTCGACGGGCTTGCCCATCTCGGCGACGAGGAGGTCGCTGACCATGCGGCCGAACACGACGCTGCCCGCAGCGTTCAGGTGGGTGCGGTCGTCGGAGTCGAGGTCGAACTTGCGCGCGTTCGCCTCGCCGATGGCGGCCAGGTAGCGCCTGCTCTCCTTCAGCAAATCGATCCGGTGCGTGTTCGTGGCCTTCGCGACCGAGAGCGTGATCGCGGCCCAGTCCGCGAGCTTGTCGGTGAGCACGCCGTTTTTGAATGTGCGCCGGGCGAGCGGGGTGACCAGGATCTATTCGCACGCCGGCCGTCATCAGTCGCCGCAGACAGCGGAAAGTGAGGATCCTCTTACCGGAACTCCGCCCGCCGCCGTGACATCGGCCACCATGCGCTTCAGGTTCGCTTCGAACTGCGGCATGAAGTTGGCCAGCTTCTGGTCGTTGTGGCCAAACTGCACGGTCACGTAGACGTCTCCCTGGGAGCGGTACTTCTTGACCGCGGCAAGGACGCCGGTCCACTCGCCGTTCTCGAGCACGGTCTTGGTCGAGCGGCCGTTGGCAGCGTGGTTCTCGGCGAAGCTGGGCGCCAGCAGTGTCCTGTCTCGGAAGCCGTTGCCCCAGCCGCCGCCGCCAGCCGACTGCGGCGCCGTCGTGGAGTCGCCGCTGAGGATGAAGATGGCTTTCTGGCAGGCATCGGAGGCTTGGGCGGGTGCCGCGACTGCGGTCAGCGCTAGCGCCGGGAGGAGGAGGAGGAAGCCGAGGAACCGCATCGTTTTTTTTTTCTGGATTGCTGGATTGGATGGTCGTGATGCGGCGCGGGCGACTTGTTTATATAGTCTATGGCGATTCTCGCAGCCTGCGTCTCGGAAATTGGCCGAGGCTTGCGGTTTGTTGTGCCTCCCATCGTAATCCAGGTACATACCGGTTTTATTTTATTTTATTTAGTCGTTTATCGCGTGCAACCTGAATAGACCATGGCGATGTGCAAACTGTCCGGTGCAATGCAGGTACCGTATGAAGGAGGTGGATTTGGCCGGGATGTTTATCCCACAATAGCACAGCCAGCCTGAGCCGGACCAGGTTTCGGGGTCGGCTACCAGGCACTCGGGGAAATGCCATCCGAAGTGGGCACCTACATGGTCCATCTAGGTTCTAGGGATGCTAGATTGCCGTCAGATCGAGTTCCTGACGGTAATTTGTCGTGAAGATTGTTTTTTTTTTGGCTTAGATAGTCATTTATCGCATACGAACTATGTAAGTATCTACATGGATCATGGCGATGTACGGCACTGTGCAAACTAAATATCCGGTTCCCGTCCGCTGTCCGACCCCAACCTCGATCAGTCTGCAGGCGGCACATTTGTGCCCTCTGCCCAGGCCTGACAAAATAAAGACAAAGGAAAGTCGTCCCCCTCCCCCTCCACAACCTCCTACTCCTCTTCCCTTTCATTCCGCTCCTTTCATTCCGCTCCTGGAGATCCCACTCCGATTCTTCACCTTAAGTAACTCTCTCAGCCGGCTTTGGGCCCAGCCTCCCAACATCGGTGGTGGCGAGGAAGTCCAAGATCGCCTGACTGCATCGCTCATCGACGAAGAGGTCCCGGATCTTGAATCGGCCCTTACCTCTGTCCTTCTCCCTCCGTACCTCTGCCCACAGGGACCTCTGCTGGGCCTTCCAGTGAGGGCAGTTCTTTAATAGACGCTCTCTTGTCTGGGCCCGGTATGGGCACTACCAGCACTTGGCAGTGGGTTGGCTCTTGGTCCATGCCAGATACTGGCCAGTGAGACAGTGACCCGTCTTCAGTTGGCAGAAGCCCTCGGCGAGCTGCTTGTTAGCCTTGGCTGGGACGGAGTCAGGCTTTTGCTGCGGCCTCCGATGCAGGCCCTGAGGGTGCACACAACTTCTGCCCAAGTAAGTACTGTACATAGCCTTGGCTTGTTGGCAGAGGACGAGTGATCAGTCATGGGAGGGCACGTCACGTTGCATAGCGAAGAACACAACAGGTACATAGCAATCCCAACATCCATTCATCGCAAGCACTGACAATCCACGAGCGCCACCTGAGACGCAGCCGCAAAAGACGGTCAGTGGGGGCTCACTCCTCGAGATCGCCTGACTCTCCGCCCTCCGACAAACGCTCGGCAGCCAGCTTTCCCATCTCCTCCAACTCGAGCGCCTTCTCGGCATCGCGGTCTTTCACCAGTTTCGCCACTAGAGCCATGATTTCCGCGAGCTCGTCGTTTACGTGGTCGAGTGCCACCCGGTGCGCCCTGAGTCGCCGCTTCGTCTCGTCGAGACCAGCGAGTCGGAAATCGTCGCCGCCCTGGAGGGAGACCATCCTGAGGACATCTCGGCAGACGGCGGCGCGGGCAATAAGCTCTCCGATGAGTTGTTGGCGCATTGGAGCGGGCGGGGTGGTGATGGACTGAACGATAGGGGAGTCCGGTGGGCTGCGGGTCGACGGGGCAGTGGGGGCGGGAGTGGCGTGAGGGGTCGACATTTCGACCGAGGGAGTGGTGGTGATTGCTGTGGGAGCGTGCTGGGGTGGGCGCGGTGTGAACAGCCGCCGCCGGGGTTGCTCTTTCTGTGCAGTGTTGGAACACAGACGGAGGCGGGGGGGGAAGGGGGAGGTGACTCGAGACGAAGGGAATCGAGCGGGACGTGTGGGACGGTGCGCGGTTGCCAGACAGCGCCAGAGCACCGTAGTGACCGCTGGTGGTTTCACACTGTTCCGGCCGCTTCCCGTTGTGACCCGCTGCAGGTACCCGTTTCCTTCTGTTCTTCCCGTCCACCCACCAGTGACCTTGAGCCACACTCGCACGCTTGTTTCCTCCGTTTCTTTTTCCCGTTTGTTTCGCTCTTTGGCCATCGGCCCGAACTCGTTCATTGTCCGAGCCACCACTCCCGCCCCGACTCTCCTTCTCGAGCGAAACAAAACAAACTCTTCCCAGCTTCCACCACAGTCACCCCCTTCCCGCTCGAGCCCGCCCCCACGATGTCCGAGCAGCAGCCAAACGTCTTTGGTTCGTTCCTGACCGGCAGCGTGCGCATCCACCGCTCTCGCTACAATGTCCCGTGCCTTCTCGTCGCCCTGTCGGTCACCGGCGGATGCATCGGCACGCTTCTTGCGATCCTGCTCGTCGAGCCGTCTCCGGTCCCCTCGCGGCGCCACAGGGTGGTCGCCTTCCTCCCATTCAGCGTGGTCGTGTTTGTGTGCTGGTGGCTGCTGTGGAGCTTCCGCTCGCCCGTCGTCGGCGCCGACGAGGACGAGGGGCGTCTGCCCACGCACGAGCCCAAGCGGGGATCGTGGGGCCGGCAGCGTCCGCACGAAGTGACGCTCCCGGCGGCGGTGGCCGGCCGCCACGGCCGTGGCCGCGACAGCGCCGGCCCGCGACTGGTCATCCCGTCGGTGCGTTCGCGGAGCGGGTCCGGAAGCACGGACGCCACCATCGTCGCGCCGCTGTCGAGGGAGACCACCAGGAGCGCCAGGGAGCACCAGGTCGGCCTCGCGGTCGTCGGCTCGCTGAAGAGGGGCAACAGCACGGCGAGCAGGAACACGGCGGGCTCCGCGAAGGAGAGGCTGGAGGTCAATACCGGCGGCTTGAGCAGGACCATGTCGACGCGCAGCAACGCGCCCAGCCTGCCGCCGCTGCCGCTGCCGGGGACGGCGTGAAGGGGGCAGGAGGTCGTGGAGCGTTTGTGGGCTGCTGTGAGACGCTGTTTGTGAGATGCGGGTTGGTTACGTATGTTGTGTGATCGGCGTTGGCGCTTTGGGGGGGGGGGGCACTACTGATGGGTGTTGCGGGTGTTCGGATGGCTGTTTTGTTTGCCGTTCGGTGCATTGAATTCACATCTTGTGGCGATATCCAAGGCCACTGCTCAATGCAATCGAATCGCGGTATCGCGGGAAGCGTAGCACCCTTCCCGCAGGATCACAACCAACGCACCGCAGGGGGACACGCGAGTGAGCGAAGGTGTTTTGGGGCCTCATGATCTCCAGCCGTTCTTCGAGTTCCTTCTTCGTCTTCTTTCCTCCTCCCCATACAGCGCTTAGCGCTACCCGATGCCACTCCCCGGAATGCGCGAGCGCTCTCTACGGACGATATGTAGACACGTGTATGCCCGTCCTCTCGCGGCAAGGACGGGGGCGCCACTGCAGCAGAAGCGCCGAGTGACGTCCGATGAGAACGCCACAGCGCGGCGCCACACCGGATGGAGCAACCTACCCGAGGGGAGCAGAGAGGCAAGGATCCGCGATGGAGGTGGGGAGGGAACATATGCAGGTACGAAGCCCCCCCCCCCCCCCCACCTTCTCGGCCCCAACGAGATGATCGCGCATCACCTCTTCGAGCCTGACCGAGTTAGATCAAACCTGACCGGGGGGGGGGTGGTTGCGCACACTTCGCCCGCACTGGAAGACCGTATCGGTGCCAACGACTCGTGCACGATGCGCTGTTTTTCATGGAAAGCCACGGAATCCATATATATGTACATATGTATGTATGCCGCCCAGCCTGTGACCCCGCCAACCAGCGCGATGCAAGCGCGATCACAGCACCGAGCGCCGTCACGAGCTCCAGACGCTGCACGGTCCGGTTGCGCACAACATCCATCCCCCCCTCCTCCCCCACACGCCCGAGCAGAATATACATAGAGCAGAGTCTGCACGGTATCTAGAGCCCGTCCCGCCCCCGCCGCCGGGACACGGCACACACACACACACACACGACTACATACTGACTGCACTTTTGCATAGACGGAGGGAGGGTTTAGATAGGTACTCTAGATACATCCAGGTAATACATATGATACATGCATCTGATGCATCTGATATCTATCTACATAGATACGGACAGATGCAGGTAGATAGAGTATGTATGTAGTTACCGCTTGTGGCAGCGAATCTATGTACATATCTACTCTGGAGTATCTAGCATGGCGGAGTGGGCTGCAGGGATCGTGGAATTGGGATTGTTGTTTGTGCGTCAGTGTGACTCACTTCCGAACTCGGTCTCGTTTTGTTTGATCATACTGTACTCGCATTGTTCAGCCCCATCTAGGTAGACTGTGGCAGCACATCCGAACTTGGCTACCTCTCGGGTGCGTATACATATATATACATGTCTGGATACATATCGAGCAGATGGGTTGGCAGGTGGGCAGGACTTCTCCAATCCGTTTGCAACCGCCCCGCAGTAAGGGACTGATGGGGATTTCCCATCAGACCCACAGACCACCCATGCCATGCGCACCCCCTTCGCGCTAAAGACAGCAAAGGCCGTGGATGGACGCCAAGCAGGCGGACGGGAGAAAGCAACGGAGGAGAAAGAGTGGTTCGCAACGACGATTTTCACGACCGAGATCCGGTGCGAGGAAAAATAAAATCATGTCTCCAGTAAAAGAAGAAGAAGAAGAAGAAAGGGGGGGTGGTGGACATCTACATCGAGTACATAGTGGATCTCGGTTCTGCATGCGAAGTACGGCACGTCTTGCGATCACGGCCGCGTGTGGAGTAGATAGACTAGCTCTTGTCGGTGGACGGAGAATGTATTGCGGCATCAAAAACACAAAAAACAAAAGAAAGAGCAAAAAGAAACCATCCCGCTTCCATAGCAAGCACCGGAACCGAAACAAAGAAAGAAAGAAGAAAGAAAAATGCCCAGAGCATCGACACCCACATCCAGCCTGTCTGGATAGCTCTTCCCCAGACACCAAGAGAAGAGTAGCATCAGAGAAGTAGACAAAAGCCCCAGATCCCCACCGTGCAAACGGAAAAACAGAACAAAAGAAGAAGCATTCCCGCCCAACATCGTGCCGCTAACTAGCAAGGATGTGCGATCGCGAGCTCGTCCGGAGGCGTCGTCGCCGTCACCGTCGTTCAGCCCCCCCTCGATGCGCCGGATACGAGTGTGAATGCGGCGGGGGTGTCTTGGAAGTCGGAGAGTGCGCCATCGCGGCTGTCGGGGGCTCGTACGGTTTCGAAGGGCCGTCGTCGTTCGGAAGGAAGAGTAGACTTTAGAGAGGAGGAGTGGTGTTTACATGTCGCCTACCGGTGCCGGGCCGGCTCACTTGTGCCCGAACATGCCGTACGGCGCCGGGGGCAGGTCCGGCGTGGGGATGCGCGGGGGCTGCGGTCGAGAAGGGGGAGCCGACGGCGCGGGCATCGTGAAGCTTGCGGTGGTAGTAGTGGTAGTGCGGTGATGTAGGCGGATGCTTCCTCGATGACGATGCGGTCCGAAGCAAGGGTGACGCTTATCGGAAGCGGGACGACGGCGAGTTGCGAGTGTTCGACTCTCTTGAGAACTCGGAGGGTAGTGTTGGATGGTCCGCGAGCAGAGCACGAGAACGAGGAGCTGGTACGTGAGGAGCAAGAGTAGGGTAGGAGCCTGGGAGAGGAAGCTGTATAGCTGTATAGCTGTGGCTTTAGCTGGCGATGGTTCTGCTTCCGATGTTTGCGGATGCGGACTGCTCAGGAAGGTGGATGGAGGATGAGAACTCGAAACGGAGGTTTCGGGGTGATTCTTATATCCGTTCGGATTGGCTTGAGCGGTGCAGGTTGCAGCGGCAGCTTGGACCAGGCGCCCGTGGAGGATCCCTCCGGCTCCCCTCCCTCGGCCTGGGACGGCTGCTGCGGTCCTGAGTAACGGTCGGCCGCTGAGCCATGCTCGCCCGGTTGTGAGTGGGGGGGCATTGCGAGCTTGCGACCCATTTCCGATTGGGTGGGGGGGGGGGGAGCTGGCAGCAGCTGTTCGCGTCACAGCGTGCCCCCTGCCCGTCACGGCAGACAGGGGGGGACGGTGGTGGGGGAGGAAGGAAGGCGTCGGAGGGAGCGACAATCGTTCGGCGGTGCGGAACCAGGCTTAGTGGCTTAGAGCGGAGGCAGCGGACGCCCCCACAGGACGGGCAGGCGGGCTGAGGGTTGCGGGGAGGGCGTGCGTGCGTGGAGCGAGGGAGGGAGGGAACGGGTGTGAGGATCGAGTGGGTTGGGTTGTGAGCGGAGGCGATGAAAGCTGAGTGAGCGAGATTGAGAGTCATACTTCAAATCGGTGAGACACGTGAAGGGACGCTGTCCTGCTCCCTTCGCGGACTAGCGCGGCTTTTGCAGCACAGCCTCCGAACACGCGAAAATTAAAAACTGGAAATTAAAAATTAAAAAAAAAAAAAAAAAAGAAGAGACCGATGCGATGAGCAATTCGACGCGCTGTCACGGGAACGCGCGCGAACAGTATCCCAACACTCTGGAGGGGAGTGATTGCCGCAATCCGTGACTCCGCAGACGACGGGGTGCAGATATAAAGATAAAAGGGGGGAGTGCGTCCGCTTGTCCTGTCGACGTCCACACAAGCAGCGGAAGAAAAAAAACACCGTGTCTTCTCTCCGGCCAGCAGCGACTGCGTTCTCGACACGGAACGCGATCGCCCTCCGCCAAAAGAGGGAAACGGGCATTTTACCCCTCGACGCGTCCTCTTGCCGCAGGGGCAACGAGGTGGTTGGTTGCGACACGTCATTTTCACTTCGCGCGGCTAACTTCTAACGGTGACGTTACTTAGTGGTAGTACAAAGTATCTACATAGGTACATGCACATCTTGATGCTCGAAATTCCCTCCAACACCACCACCGGCTGCTGAACGGACGGAGTATCCATACATATCCAGTCCAGATGCTGGGATGACGGGCCTTCACGAATGCGGCTTTTTTCTTTCGAGTCGAAGGGAAGCATATTCTCCACATTGTACATACGCTGGCTGTCTCCTTTTTTCGGTCATTTACTGTTCGCAGGGTTGGATGGATGGTGACCTAGTGACCAGGTCGCATGCGAGTAATGAATGAAAAAGAAAAAGAAAAAAGATTGGACGGCTCCTCCCGATGCGGCAGTGATCCCCTCCTCCACTCGGCTCAGCGGGAACGGAGTTCCCTTCCCCTGCCTCACCGCCATCGACCTGGCGATCACGAGACCGCCGGGGCCATGACGAAACGACGCCCCTCCAACCTCAGTCAGTGCCCTGAGATTGACGTCGGCGACGGCGGTGACAGCGACAGCAACAGGAATGCCGAGCTGGATGTGCGGCACAGGTCACAATTTTTATTTTTTTTTATTTTTTTTTATTTGCATTTGTCGCATCCCGCATCGCATCGCATCGCATGTGCGCAAAAGTGCCCGGCCGTGTACCGTGGAATCGCACGCGCACCTCCGCATCCCATCCTGCGCATACATACACAGCTCCATCTGTGCATCGTGGGTCTCCAGGCGTCGATCACTGCGCGGAACCGCGCAACCGCCGGTGCCACGAGCTACATACGCCGCCGACGAAAGCGAGGCGACAGAGGACGTCGACGGAGATCCCTCCTTCCTCATTCGCCCGCCCGAATACATGCCGTGGCCCTCGATCCAGTGGAACTATCCTCTCCGGCGCGGACGTCCGGCACCGACAACAGGAGTATGTCCTCCATATACACACAGGGTCGGAATTATTCCCCATCGGAGCTCAATCTCGACAATCTGACGGGAGGTGGAAGTGGAACCTTGCCATGTCAGCCACCCAACTAACTACCGGGCGTTTACTCCACTCCAGTTGCGCGGAAGCAAATATGGGTCATACATAACTGCGTAGGCGATCCAGAGGGCGTGCGTGCGTGCGTGCGTTCCGCAGGATTTCGCAGTTTCGAGACGGAACCCCGTGCGAGTCAATCGGACGGATGCGTGGCTGGCGACGAGTTCGAAACGCGGAGAGACGACTGAGTCACGCCCTCCCTCGCCGGGTACGTCCCCGTTGCGGAGTAATCTCCCCACCGTCTGGCTGGTCTGCTCCGCCCGCACGGCGGCCGCAGTCATCAGCACTCTCCCCCCCGCCGATCCGTCAGCCGGGCGCAGGCACGACTGCCAGCTTAGTTAGTTGCCGCCGGCCAGTCCCGCTAGTCGCGGTCGGTGGTAGCCAGACCGATGTCGACGATGATCTCAAAGTCCAGATCTCCATCTACATCTTCATCCCCCCCCCCCCCCCCCCACCGCCCCTCACGCCTTGCGGGGATGACTTCTTGATGGTTAGTTGTGAAGCGTAGGATGTTTCGATACTGACGTCCTCGAGGGGGCAGATGACGATGATGAAGGGGTGTCGCGCGCTGGAGGGCTGCCTACACGTTGGCTGGTGGACGGGCGGGCGGTGGGGAGAACCCTACGTCACGGTTAACGTTGCAACGCCGGAGGGACCCACCCCCGCGATCGTGTCCGGCGAGGGCAAGCCATCACGACGAACGACAATCCCCCACGCTCGAGTCGCGTGGGGGGGTCGACCCTGGATACGCCTTGACGCGACGGTCGCGACACTGCTACACTGCGCAAATACATACCTCGACATACGGAATAGCGGTAACAGACGGCGGACGCGAGAACGAATCCCCTGACGCTCTTTTTCTGTCGACCACAGCGGTGACGCAATGCGATGCGGGGACTCGCCGGAACACAGCGGCACTTGACCCATCCTCATTCAGTGCGACCCGCAACGGTTGGGGCTTCTGGCCGAGCGCAACAATGGGCCGCTGGGTGAGTAACCCAAGTCTGTTTCCTTGCGGACTCTATTTTCGACGACATCCTCCCCCAGAATCCACATATATTTTCGCTACTTCTATTTTTATTTGTCCGTTCTGGAGATGTGGACAGAGTGTTTTTGTATAGACGAGGGGACGAACTCGAAAGACTCAACAGGTGAACCCTAGCCAACGGCCGTATGCATGTCTCGCAACTCCGTCGGGCGGATGTCTCCAGGATGCATACAAACAGAAGGAAAAAGAAACGTCAACAGAAGGCCACCGTAGTACAGCATATGGAGCGAACGGACAGACGAGCGGAAGTTATACTCCTCCCGCCACCACCACCATCACCCGGATCCGTGAAGGTTCTAGACCGTAGCGCCTCTTGCTCCACTCTGCGCCAGCGAAGCTTGTGCATGCGTGTGGCCTGCGAACGTGACACCGCAGAGTCTGGATGGGTGCCTTGGCGTGGGGTTTAGGATCGCGCGCGGCGGAGGCTGTGGCTGCGTCTGCTCACTCCGCCGCCCCGCCGTGTTGCGGAGGCAGGAGTGTGCGGGGCTGCGTTGCGCGGTCGGAGAGAGGCCGGCCTCCGGTCTGTTGTCTATTAACTGTGGACCGTGGGCCGTTGACCGTTGACTCGTCGGCGGCTGTGCATGCTGTGTGTATTGTGCAGCCGCCCTCGATACATATTGTCGCCCACGGGCAGATCCTGCGAAGGAGGGGGAAAAAAAAGGTAGCTGTACAGACCGCGTGAGGGCCGTTCACGATGGCTACAGCGACGGTCGTGGTGCGTGTGGATGCCGGCCAAGGGCGCTTGTCCGGAATGCACACGGCACGCGGCAGGAAGTTGTTGCCAGTTCCTGGCACGGAGGCAACAATTGCGCCGGCCCTGCTCGACCGATTGCACTGCACGTATGGCGGTGCGGAGTTAGCAGCCACGGTCTCTCACTCGCTTGCGGCCTCTCGCACAGTGCGGACAGGCGTGTGCGAGGGATGTTCTCACCCTCTCTTCTGCGGCGCCATCGAGCGGATATAAGGCGCCCCGAGCAGCAGTCACCGCCACCATTTTCCACCGTTAGCGCCGGAAACTCGTCCCACGGTAGGCCTGCGGTTCCAGACGTTCGAGGGCTTTCAAAAAGCGCTGGCACAAACAAGAAATCTACTCCAAAGAGACGCACCGCCGTTTCCTCCGACTTCGATCCGCGCTTCGCAAGGCTCCAACACAGAAGTTTACGGACCGGGGCCAGGTACTATCGCAAGTCCCCAAGGCCCATGCCGAAAGAAACACTGTCCTAACGGTGAAGAAAACTGGTCCCGGGGATTAGTCACTAGTTTCTCAGGCTCAGGACAATCGTACGCTTGTAGTTGACCCATATCGCCATGTCGGAAGTGCCGTTCCTCCCCCCTCTGCGGCGCGACGTTTTGGTACTCTGGTGCGCGGAGGCTCCATGCTGGGAAGCTCATGGTCACCTCGATCCACAGAAGACCGTTGTATTTGCGGCGCCGTTGATTTGTGGGTCAGATCGCATCACTCGCCCAAGTGTATACTATATAACAAAAAAAAATGAGGGGTGCACTATAATATCGCCATGCTCTGGTGGGGTGGCATACGATTAATGGATCGCCATCACCAATGGGGGGTGTGCTCTAGATTATTCGGCGCCGGAGGGGTGTATTCTAGGCGCAAGCCAAAGAGAAAAATAAAGAATCGTACAGAAAGTACACACCCCCACCGGCCGAACCGTCGGCTTCTCTCCGGTGCCGTCCTGTCCAGAGCTGCCGGCTCGACAGGAACCGTCACCAGCACAAGCACCAGCTTTTCGGGGCGCAGCCTCCACACCAATCCATCCATCCATCCATCCATCCATCCTGGGCAGCGACATGGAGATATGTCTGGTGCCACGTCCCGCTCGATTGACTGGCTGCACTTTAGCCCCATTTTGGAATATGTACTCTTTCTGCATTCCACTCTACTCTTTCCACCCCCCGCACTCTACTCGTGCTACTCTCCGCCGTGCTCTTGATGTGTGTAGACAGTCCAGTTCCCGTCCACGGTCCAAACCGCGACCCCGACCGGTGCGCAGGCGGCTCGTTGTGGGTCTCCCTGTCCTCCGCCCTGGCCTGTGAGTGCACCGAGGAAATAACAAACGAAAAGACCGTAGAAACCACCGCTGTTGAAGTGCACTCAATGCGTCCTTGTCAATGTGTGTGGATGGGTATACGGTGTAGTTATATTCGGCGTAGAGCGAACGTCCCGGCGCGGGGCGCCCCGCTATATCGGTCTCCGTGGCTGTTCCACCGGAGACCAGTATGCCGACGCTATCAGTCTCATCTCCGAGAATCTGCTCAGGCCCCCGCCCGAGCCACATCTCATGACAGGTACTCGAGCGACGAGCGACAAGCGTCGAGTGAGACGCCGTGACGACCGCCCGTTCGAATCGCCCAAACCGCACAAGCCGCGCAGACGCTTATGTAGGTAAGTACTTATTTACCTGCATTGGGCATTTTACGTCATAGTACCCACGCCGCGGGGATTTTCGCCGCAACGCACCAGCAAAAAGTGGGTGTTTATTGATACTGGAAATATACCAAGGTTTTCGAAATAGAGTAGATTCTGAATACCGTAGAACTACGAAATAATATTTACAATACATGAAACATAGAACTACGACAAATAGAAACATACGTATTTTTTGGAACATCAAAGATCCCCCGTGGTTCAGAGAAGAGGTATACCTCCAGAATACTTTGTCGGGACTACTGGGAACATCTAGTAATTGAAACAACTACGCATTTTATTACAATCAACTTTCGTTTATCTGCAAGGCTTGAAATACTAGTATGTTATCACCTGCAGTAGGCCCACGACACACCTCTGGCGAGCATGATGTGTTCCTTGGGCACCCATACGAGGTAATTCTTGTAGTTCTGATACTGCTGGGGATTGAGCAAAGTCGCTCAACATACGCAGTCATGGGAATTAAACCGTGTGGGAACTTCAGATGTATGAACTATATCTACATAACTTAAATATGCCGTGACGGGCGGGGGCACGCTATGACGCAAACAGCTGCTGCCGCTGATATAAGAATCACCCCGAAACCTCCGTGTCGAGTTCCCATTCTTCATCCACCCTCCTGAGCAGTCCGCATCAGCAAACATCAGAAACAGAACCATCGCCAGCTATAGCTACAGCTTCCTCTCCTAGGCTCCTGCCCTACTCTGCTCCTCACGCACGAGCTCCTGCGTTCGTCGTGCTCTGCTCGCGGGCCATCCAACACTACCCTCCGAGTTCTCAAGAGAGTCGAACACTCGCAACTCGTCGTCATCCGCTTCCGATAAGCGTCACCCTTGCTTCGGACCGCATCGTCACAGGAGCCAGAGACCACAGACGGAAACTAGGAGGAAGACCAGAAAGAAGAGAAGAAAAAGAAAGACGGGTGACGGCTCCCTATGTATGAGGGTATCTGCCGCTCCCCGCAAATGACATCCGTGAGTTCCCGGTAACCTGCATTCCTGCCCTTCGTCCCACATTCTTTCCTCCCGCATTCCGAGCTACTCCGCTGCTTGCTTTGATTTGTTGCTAATATCCCCAGTGTTATGGCTGCGAAGATGGTCTCACGATTTATGTCTCTTAATCCCTCTCGCACTTGACTGGTGCAGCGTTTATAGGTGGCTGACACCATCCGATCGAGTTCGCCGACAGCCGGACGTGGCCGACAGGATGTGAAGGAAACGGGAAAGGGAATGGAAAGGGAATGAGAAGAAAATGCAATAGTAGAAGAACCACACCAGAATGAATGTTTATTACCTACCACAAAGCATTACCTGCTACCACGTGAGCCAAACATCCTCTATCAGCGGTCATTTACTGTCTTCATGATCATACGCAAGCTACATTATGCAGCAGTATATCTCCATTGGCATACCGCATGTTTGGCGAATACCTCTTTACAATTGCCGCAGCAGACTCCTCAAGAAGGCAGGATAACGGTTGGGCTACCAAAAAATAGAGAGTACGTATGCTACATACACTGGTGGGAATACTATGGAGATACTGATGTCTTGGTCCCCTGCAATACTCAAACTGCCTGATTCTATCTCTTTACCGGTTATAGTGGCAGTGTGGTACGAACACTTCCGTATTTTTTCTCGCAGTCGTGGCGTACTATAAACACCACGTATTTTTGTTTCCTTCAGTAGAACTGTGGTATTTCACAGCTCTTGTAGCAACCGCAGCAGTCTCCTAAGTTGGTATTGATCTTAAATACCAAGATCTGAAAAAAAAAATAAAAAAAAAATAAGTCGCTCAGAAAAGAGCAGGTTAACCAGGCAGTCTCACAAACCGCTGCATATTAACTGACCTGGCAGTTCGCCTGGATCAATTTCCCCACATTTTTTTTTTCTTATAGTATGTACTTATGTACTTACATATGTATGTAGCGCCATTTGTAAAACCGATAAGATAAGGAAGGGCTCTAGGCTACATATATCTATAGTAGACATATCTGCGCCAGCCAGACGAGGGGGAAACCGGCGCTACATATCTACCTCATGGCGGCGATCTCGCACTTGGCCGGCTTTCCCCTGCCTGCCTGCAAAGTGAAATCTGTTTCCATGCAAAGATCTCCGAGTTCCCAGACTTGGGGCAAAAGCTCGGGGCACTCAATGCCCGACACGAACACTTACACAAGGCGCCGTACATCCCGTCCTCCGGTCTTGCATTCGTCCGGCAAGTAAGAAGTCAATATACATGTACATACATACGTGCCATTACTATAGAGGCGCTGCTACAGCTCTGGTACTATAGAAGGTCACTTCTTATCTATCTACATGCTGGCCGGTGCAATCTATTTCTATTTAGATAGTGGGGTGCCGTCAACCAACACTGTAAACGGGAAATTCCGGTGGGCTACAAGGTATGTATCTAGAACATCGACATACATCATATATGTACCCCGCCCGGCGACAACGCCAGACCTTTTATTATTATTAGTTTTTTCTTTTCTTTTCTTTTTTTTTTAAAAAAAAAAAAAAAACTCTGGATGAGAAAAAAAAATAAAACATCATAGAGGGTGAGTGATAATTTATGAAGTGGCAACCAGACACTATCGCGCAGAAAGCCAGGCATCGTGTGCTTGGTCCAATACTATGTAGGGGATGACCCCGAAGCGGTGCGGAATCCGGCTAAATGGACGTCACCGCGGGTAGTTAGGCGCGCACCAAAACGTCGGGACCCTTCTGGAATGCGCTGTTTCAAGACGCACTATTCATGTAAAAATTTCACCCGAGAAGGAGTGTGCTGGACCCGGGGAGAGTGACCCTGATGGCGAGGACGGGCGGTGGTGCTGAGAAGGACGACTTGGAGGCGCCTGATTCGATTTTTCAGTTTTGCTGCTCTGAATCTGAAAATCCGCCTCAAGAGCGACCGTGGGGCTTGTCTGGAAGGGTTTGCGCGACACAGACGCTCAGGCAGAGTTCGCGGGGCGCCGGGCGACTTTTGTACCCCGCCTCATAAATTATCACTCTCTAGATTATACTAATGAACTAGTGCGCCCTAAGTGCAAAAAAAAATAGTGGCACTGCTCGACTTACTGATGCCCTCTCCATCTACCCCTTAATTTCGTTACCCGTGCTCATACTCCTTTCACGGCCTCGGGGGTAATTACAGCTCCTCACTGGTAACTTTCTCAGGGGACAAAATGAAAAACGATACATACGATTTCTACCCAAACTCCCCCGCCGACAAAAACAGAGAAAGGGGAGGAAAAATATACGATGCGTTGGAGAAAATTAACCTGTAATTAATCCATCCACGTTTGCGTGATCGAAAGAGTAAAGGAAAAGGATAAGGAAAAGGAAAAAAAAGATTAATCCGGAGAATATGTTACAGCAGAAACGAACATCAAGCACACGCGCACGCTCGCACAACTCTCACACAAATGCAAATCGAAAAGAAGCATAACAGATTCTGGAGCCAGGCAAATGGTGGAGCTATTTGCTTCTCCTCCACGTGACATCCGCTGACGAAATCTGACGCTCTCATTCCCATTCGCCCGATTGACTAGATTACACCCAGCTCCTCCCACAAACGAATCCTCCGCATAGTCGCATCATGTAAAATCCATCGATCTAGAAGAGAGCGAAAGCTGTTTTGTTTCCGTCAGAGGGAGAAAGCGGAGGATGGTTTCAGGTGAGAAGACACATACCCATGCCAGCAACAACTACGACGAGAGCACCGCCGACCTTGAGCTGTGATCCGGCACCAGTGTACTCAGCAGTAGGAGGGGCAGTGCTGGAAGGCTTGGATCCGGAGGGGACGGTGTACATGGTGGAGTTGGTGAGGCTGGGCGATCCGGTTCCGGTAGGGACACCAGCGTAGCTAGTGGGAGTCTCAGTGCAGTCGCAAGAAGTGAGGGTGGCATAGTGGGTGGAGTACGTGATACTGGCCTCCGGCTCTTCTTCCGGGTAGGTAGGCTCCGGGGTCTCCTTGACGGGAGCCTCCGAAGGGGTGTGCGGGACAACCTCCTTGACAGGAGTGGACGACGGAACGACGGCCTCCTTGTTGGCGATACCGAACTGGTCGGTGTACTGGTAGAAGCCGGTTTTGACCTCGATCAGCTGGATGCCATAGTGGGAGACGTCATCCTCCAAGGTGGTCGCAGGAGTCCACTCGTAGGAACCGGTGTTCGGAATATCCTCAACAATGGCGTACATGGGGATGACATTGGTTGAAGGACCACGGAGAAGGACCAACGAGACGGGTCCAGTAGAGGTAGGCTGAACAGACGGTCAGCTGCGAACTTCCTCTCGTGTCGGCGCACGATCAAGTTTACTTACAGTCCAGGTGATCTTGTAGGACTTTCCGACGGGCACTCTCTCGCCGCGAGTGGGAGTGTGGAAAGGGTTTCCCTGCGGGTCGCCGACAGGCGTCGTCCACGCGGCCGCGAGAGCAGCGCAGTAGGCGATGGTTCCGGCGAAGATGGAAAGCTTCATTTTGGGTGCTACAGTAGTTGCGGGAGGGGAGGGTGGTATTGAAAACCGATGTGTTTAATTAATTATCTATATTTTCCGCGGAGGACGAGATGGAAAGAGTGTGGGTGCGGTATCAACCAGCAGAGGAATGAGTGACGGCGAAGACGGGTTTTGCAGAGAATGACAGAATTGGATGGGGAGAAAGAAGGAAAGGAAAGAGGTGGAAGGAGAGTGGAGTCTTATACGGGATTGGGGGGGACGAATGTGTGGTGGGGAGAGTGTGCGAGAGTGAGAGAGAGTGGTGTGGTTAGTAGTCTGCAGTACCCCGGGCTGCGAGCATGCAATCTGCCAGGAACAACGCAAGTGATGCGGCAGGGATCCCGCGGAGGCAGCACTCGCCCAGTGCCGCTGCCACCACTTTCCTCTACATAGCCAGGGGAAATTTGCCAGAGACCCCGGCGTCGGTTCGGGATCAGAGCACGGGTGGGATGCCATCCGTGAAGAGCAACGGTCTGTTTCTGCGGGCGATCTGGATCTGTCTGTCTCTTTGCGGCTCCGGTCATTGATCGCCGGAGGGGAGAGCGGAATCCGGAGACGGTCGGACGGGCATCCGGAGACGACATCGACATCGACATCGACATCGACGTCCTGATCAGCCCGACCAGGGTCCGGCTCAACTCCAGCGAATGGAAGCGCGAGCGTCGTCGGATTGCCCGTTGTCGCGTAGATAGCGAGATGGACGCAGCGAACCGCCGGCTTTCTCTCTGACACGAGTGCTGGACGGCCTCATTGGTTCTGGAGAGGCCAGGATCCCCTTTTTTTTCTGCCCATGACTCTTGTCGCGCTCCCCCTGCCGCACAACGAAGACTGCAGAGAAAGCAATGTCGAGCATCGCCATCCGCGAAGAACACACGCAGGGTGTGAAACCGTGCCACCAGCCGGATGGATGTCTGTCGCCAGGCGTTCGGGCGTTCGGGATTCCTATGTATGCTTCGTAATTCGCGGCGACTGCTTCCCTTACCAACAACACACATAGGTATGTATGTACGAACGGTGCTGCTATGTTGACAGGCGTCTCGCAGGCGGTTCCGCACCGTGGTCACGTCTGGCACGTGCTGTATGTAGCTCTCCGCCAGCTCGGCGGTTTCGGTGCGCAGTTATGTATATAATATATATGTCGCTGGCTGGCACCGTTTCAAGTGGAGGGATCGTAGCAAGATTGCTGCAGCGGAAGTCTTTCTGCCGTATCTACTCTACGTACACGCCCACGTGTGGAGATACTCTACATACGTTATGTACATTAGAATGTGCATTATGTAAATCAGGTACCGATGCTTCAGCGGTGTACCGGAGTTAGCGGACTTGAGCTCGCTAAAACTCCCGTGGGTCGGGGGCCCAGACAAACCAATGCAATGGAGAAAAAGGGGCAACACTGACAAGACTTTCGCTTCTTTCTTTTTTCCGTCCCGAGCCAAAGTATTCTTCTTCTTCTTTATCTTCTTCTTCCTCGTCTTCTTCTTCCTCGTCTTCTTCTTCCTCCACCTTTCGCTTCTCTTCACCAACCAATGCGCGCCAGTCCCGTTCCCAGCAGCAAGTACATACCTTCTGCCTACGATCACCACGTGCGAGACGCAGTTCGCCCACCCAGCGCTTGCCATTTCTCCTCATGCGAGAGAGTGTGGATGGTTCGAGCATGGTTCTTCTCCCTACGTAAGCGGCCATAGCGAATCACGGATCCGGCGCGGTGCCCGTCGCACAACACAGTAAACGCGGCGGAAAAAAACGCCCTGCACACAAGACTATTTGCAGCAGACCTTCATCCGCGAATATCATATGAACACGAGCTGTTGGTGCCACGGGGCGCTGATGATGAGGATGATGCTGGTGAGGCGGACGGGCTGCTCGTGTATGTACTAGTACATACGACGGCTGAGGCACCGCGAGTTTCAGCCCTTCCAACGCTTTCTTCCCTTTTTTCCCTCGCGCTTGCCTCCTTCCCACCCCCAATCCATTCAGGCAGCCAAGTCGGCGTGGTGAATGTCTCATCCTGGTCCAGCTGAATGTTAGTTGACGCCATGAGAGCAGATTGGGGGATCGATGGATGGCGCTTAAGGCCATACCGTTTCGGGGATGATTACGCGGGTCTGAAATGGCGGGCCCTATGATAGCGGGGGCCGGGTGCATACATGATATTCCCGTATCTATGCATTGTACTCGTGTGGACACGGTGAGTATGCTATGCGGCCTACACATGGAAGAGCACATCCACAAGTGTCTACATATCTGCGGACATATGCAAGCTAGGCCCCGATCTCCCAGCCTGACACCACGCAGACGATTTTTTCTCGTTTTCCATTCATCGCGTGAGACCTGTCGAGATCATGGCGACATACATACACGCAGGCGATCCGCAGCAACGGATGTATGTATAGTACGCGGGCCACGAAGCGTGTGACGGCCGATGATCCAGCACCCCGCTGCTCGGAGTCCAAAGCCGGAGTATATAACTGCTTAGTCGAGCCCCACGTTGCTTCGTAAGGCTTGTCCGTAACAGTGATGAACAAACCCCCGAAGCCCATGCCAGTGGCAGATGCAGAGGAGACGTCCGAGTTGCAAAGATCCCCAAAGATGCCGTCCGACCCCTACTAACCTGTAAAACCTATTGGCACCATCTCTATGTACATACCCGTGTTGCCGGTATCTGGTTTGTATGTATTTCGCGTCGGCCACGAATCGACAAGATCTTGTGGCTCGAATCTACGGCCGAGTGACTGACTGACACGGGTTTCTGGACCAAGGAATAGCCACGGACATCTAGTTAAGGTGCGTCAAGCGAAAAGATCCTCTTTGCGCTACAAAATAGACCAATATCGCATCGGCAACATGAGTAGCCGCATCGAGTGATTGGATGTGATGGCCGGCCCAGCTACCCGGGCATATACATAACACCAGACTCTCTCACGCAGGGGCGTTCGCAAGTACTTCTCTCTCCAATTCACTCACTCTTTCCTTCTTCCGTCCCTTCCGAGTCCGAAACATCCGATGCGCCACCCATCACTCGACCGCCTCTCCGCCCCACAGCGGACCCATGAATGGCCACTCACACCAGCATCGCCATGACCCAATGGGGCCGCACGCGACCAATGAGCCACCACCACCGCCACTCACACCAGCGGCTAGCGACTGCTGCATGCCCCTACGCAACTGGGCCGTCCTCCCCGCCGGTGCGAGGTGCAGCCAAGCGGTTCTGGAACCTCCTCTCCACCACCGATGTGGGGAGATGGATTCCTGCCCTGGCCGAGGAAGGCGCGCAGAATGAGGCGTCGGAGTGGGAACTCCGGGGGCGGAGAGAAATGGAGAAGGAGAGGAGGCAGGAGGCCGAGGAGTTAGGAGCGGGGAGGAACAGCCGCTGTTCGTCCTCACGCCCTCCTTCATGGCCTCTGCGGAAGAGGAGTAGGGTTGGGGTGGCTGTCGATCATGCATTTGAACCTTCGATGCCGCCCCGACTACCTGTTACGCACATATGGCACCGATTTTACCCCCTTTTCGCGCCACTGAGGGTAGAGAGAGAAACATCATTAAATTCCGCATAGGCAAAAGTCGTACCTTCGGCCGTGACGAAGCCAACCGAGTGCTACTCTGCACCCCAGTAGAGGCCGTTTCGTCGCCATCGGCCACAAAGCAACGCGCGATATATCGATGTTCTCTCTCGCTCAGCCATCGATCGTCACCACACCTCTGGGTAACTAACTCTTAAACACTACCATAAGGATATATGTAGATAAAGCAAAAAACGTAAGCATTACACGGATATAAAACCTTTTGAAAAAAAGCTCGACATCCAAACCGGAAAAACACCATACCCCGATACAAAAAGGAATTACGTTATAATAACCCAAAAAGAAACCCCCCCCATTGTGTTCTCCTCACCGGCCCAGCTCCAACTCCTCACACCACTCGCGTCCCACCTCCTCTGGCGCTCCTATCACAAACTCTGCACCCCCCATCCCCATCAGCACGTTGATGACTTCATCCGTGCTCTCTCCGATCCCCTGAATGCTGGGCATGTAACTCAGCCACATCACCATGGCGTATCGACAATTCTTCCTCACCCAATCCATCTCCTCCGCTGCTGCGTTCAGGCTCTCGAGAACGGGCTCCGGTAATGCACCCTCTGTAGCGACATAAGGGAGCCATGCACTGTCGGTGAGCGAGTCACCGAGAAGAGCTTCGTTTATGCTCATAGCCATGCCCGTAACCGTCTCGAACGCCCCCTGCGAGATATCGAACAGGGACCGGAAGTGTCGCGTAATCTCGATGAGTACACGGGTCCACAGGACCTTCCCAAGTGTTTCGGGGGAGTCGTGAGGATGAAACTCTTCGGCGAAACGTAGCATAAAGAGGAAGCCGCGGAGTGGATAGCGGTACACGATACTGTTGAATCCCCGCTGTGGTGCTGTAACGACAGCGTAGATCCACTCCCCGGTGAATCCTTTGTGGCCATCGCCTGACATGTGCACGTTGGCTACGATCTCGCGTTTCGTCCACAGGAGGGCGTCACGGCGCTGCTCGTTTTCTTCGCTGCCGTCCAGCCGCGCCCAGGACTTAGTGCGGAGCGTTTCATCGACGAGGGAGAGAAAGATCAACGGGAGGAGATCCCGTGAGAGACGCCCGTAGTGGTTGAAGCCTTTGTAGAGGTCTTCTTTCCAGCGGTCAGCGTTGGCGGTGTAGGGGATTAGGGAGAAGGCGCCAGTTGCGGGCTCGCGGAGGGGGGTGCGGCCTTGCTCCACGACGTAGAAGCTACAATTGTCGCAGCACATGAAGGCGGAGATGATGTCGTTTTCGGGGTCGGAGCCCACGGCAAAGGGCCATTGGACATGGAATTGCTGGGGTATTGATCTGCCCGATTGCTTGAGGAGGAAGACGAGCTGCGAATCTTCTTCGCAGCAGAGTTGACATTCGCCACGGAAGGAGCCGCCAAAGTTGGATAGTGGCGGCTGGAGGGAGGGCTCCTCGAGGATACTGAGCGGCCGGTTGGACGGAAGCCCGGCTATCCACGAGCCTATCGAACCATATACCGATGCCCTCATTGATCCCCGCACGGACCCCCCACCTGAGGGCATCCCTACCCTGCCGTTTCTCCGGTGTTCTTGCCGCAGCTCTTGCTGGAGTCTTGAGATCACTGGTTCACTTCCCGGCGTGGGTGCTGCGAAGAGCTCGGAGATGCGCCGGATCCTCGTCGCCACATGTTCGTTCAGGCCGGTTACCGCTTCCGCATCTTCTTGTAGAGGCGGCGATGGCTCGAGCGGGGAATCAACGGGACTCATCACAGCACCCGGCACCTCGTTCAGAACCAGACGTTCCAGCGAGGGGCCTAACTGGAGCTCAGGAAGATCCATCCACTCTATCAGCCGGTTCAGATTGCGGCCGTCGAATGTCCCGCGCCGTCGAAGACTCTGGAGGTTCCCATCGATATGGAGGATGTGACACCATCCCAACGAGTCGAACGTCGCTGTCGCCTGGTACAACACGGCGACATTCGGAAGGTTTGTGTATTGTAGTGCAGAGGTAAACGCCTCCCTCGGTGTGGGCTTATGAGGATTCTCATTCGCCATCACCACGATGTGTGGGGTGAGTTGCAGCCCTGCTCGTTCAATGCCCGTGAGAAACCGGTGGGATAAGGACGCGCCGCTTCTATTCGTAAAGACGATGATGAGATCCGCCGCTCGCTGCGCAGACTCCAACCGCTTGAGGTCCCACACCGATCCCACATCTGCAACCTCGGACTTGATCTGGCCGTCGACGGTGGTGACTTCTTGGAGCACGTACTGGTTGAAAGCCTCGTTCCAGTATACCATATTTGTGGTTGCCGGTGAGGAAGGATGCGCAATTTGTCGCCGCAGTAACAACTGATGCGCAAAGTCCTTGAATCCGCGATGCTGGGGGATACCGCCGTTGATCACGAAGAGCACATTGCACTCATGAAACCGGATCTGCGGCGGTCCGTTGCCGCCCTCCAGCATCGCAAGCGTATCCAGCCGCAGGTCGCGGGGTCGATTCGCCATATCGACCGACGAGCGCGGGGTACTCTCCATCCTCGCCGCGACGTTCGCCTCGAAGCTGATGACCGATGTTGACGCCTGACGTCGACGGACCCGGGGAGGAGTGGGCGGGAAACGGAAACCGGTAAGCTCGGTGTATTGGGGGCGCGAACTCAACCTCTGGAGGCTCGATAGCTAGATAGACACGCAACACAAGTATTCCATGAGCTTCAATTCACTTTCCCTCCTTCACCTGCAACAAAATAATGGGCAGTTACCGCATCATCGCGTCCATCTGCTACCCGACGGATAGGGCTCTCGACAGCTACTCTACGGCCGGCACTAGGTGTCGCCCTCCCACGAGAGGCCATATCTGCTCTGTCGGTCTGTCTGTCAAGCTCCGTCGGGCGGCTTCACGCTCGATTCGATAGGGGCGTGTTTTGCTGTATTCGCGCGTGGATAAGCTGGTGGTCACGCGAGGTAGCTGGATGCAATCCGTCCAATCGTCCAGCGGTCAATGATGTAATTTAGATGCAGCTGTCGAAGAGCTCGGGACGCGATCGACGGTTCGTGGAGGGTCCAGGAGTGAAGATGGATGTAGCTTAGATAAAGTTCACTGGGGATGCACGGGTGGTGGCAAGTGAGCAGAGTAGCATCAAAAATCCGACGATCAATTGGTGGCAGTGTGAGGCTGAGGCTCCCGCTTTTGTGGCTGTCATGTAACATTCCTGCCGCGGCCTTGCTCTAGGCACAGGCCCTTCTTCCTTTTTCCTTTTCCTCTCCATGCTTCATTTCCCTCAGACCACGGCAGAGTGCTTCGAATAGCAGCGCGACTCCGAAGTTGGGGCTACATAGAGATCGCCAGAAACATGACGGAGCGTCTGAGACCTCAAGACCTCGACGAGCAGATGCCTATGACAGGTAGGGTAGCAGCTGAGGTGCCCTAGGGTAAGTGTGTGTGCGAGGGCCCTTCACGATTGCGATTGGTCGGGGGCGGGGAGAGTTCTTACGGGGCACTGGCGCACCTGCGCACCCAGCTGTAGATGGTTCAAGGAGCATGTATGTGGAGCTGCATTCTGCGAGGGGTAAGACGTATGACGGCGGCCATCTGGAATTCGAGATGCATTATTAGAGGGGCTGAGAGAACGGCAGGTAGATATCATAGATACGTTCGAAAGCTTACTGGGCGGGGAGGCCAGCACGTGCCCTTGGCAGTATGTGGCTGGAGCGGAATCCTGGCCGCGGCTGACACGCCGGTCCGCGGCGTAAGTGGATACTATATCCCCGCCTGCTTTCCGAGGGCCCTTCCTTCCGGTCGGTTCTTCTCGATCTCTTGTGCCTCTAAGAAATCTCGTTAGAGGATCGATAGCTCGGTTGATTACGGGCAAATCACGCTGGCCCAATCCAGAACTTCCATGGCGGGTTCGCCAGGGAGGGGCAGCCCACCTCCCTGGCACCCGCACACCATCACCACCACCGCCACCATCATAATCATCACCCAACCCCTCGTCTCGCTTCTCGCTGCGGACACGGATTACATAGACCCATCACCTTTATTCTCCGCTTGTGCTCTGAGAAGGGAGGGACGAGTGGAGGCTTGGCTGAAGCGAAGCGAAGTCAAGTGAAATCGATAGGCAGATGGAATTTAGTTAATTGTTACTAGATATATACTGTACCTCTCCAGTGCCGGCTGGCCTGGCGATCGCAGACAACACGTAGTACTTCCTCAGAGGAGTGGGATATCTCCCACTCATTGCTATTGTGGCCAGGTCTCCCTCCATATTGGCCGTACTCACTATTCCTCTTCTCCTTTCCGAGTGCCATTTGCCGTCTTTCTCCTCTCATGGCCAACCACCTCGGCGCCGATTGACGCACAGTTGGAACAATAAGTCTCCACCCTTGCTAGCACATTTCGAGTTGCACACACTACACCCCGCTCGACAGCTGGGTTCTTGCTGCAGGTGAGATATGATTGACTGCCTGCGTTTGCCGCTTCACCTCTGCTACCAACACATCCCACAGCCCCATCATCCCCCTCCCCACCACTACTCCTTCCTACGTCTGATATCTACCGCGCTCGAGTGTCGGCCGCTATTTTTACTCTTTATCAGGTCTCTATAAGTAACCGAGTCTTCCAGGAATCTCTCTCAAAGCCCCCACATTGCCGCCGCCGTCGTCACGATCGCTCGCTTGTTCCGAACCAGTCCCCTGCATCCGGCTCGCTTTCCGCCCGCCTGGTGTGCCCGACGAACGATGGAGTATGCACAAATGAACCCGAATCCTCAGGATATATATGGGCACGTGGGAGCGGCCGGGGACTTGTATCAAGGCGATCAGCAGCAAAGTTTGCGGTCGCGGGTGCAGAGGCTGCAGCAGCAGCAGAATCAGAACGAGCAATACCAGCAGCCACTGGAATTGCAGCAGCACGAACAGCTACAGCTGCAGCAGCTACAACAGCAACAGGCGCTCGAACAAGCTCAGTGGGATGGATACCAGCCGCCCGTGACAGGCGCTTACGATCAACCAGCGGATATAGCAACGTACTCCCCTCCAGAGGATGGCTACTACATTCCGAATTCTGGTGTCAATGTCGGTTGCATTACTTATTCCATTTTGTGATGGTCATCTCTTTTGATCGAGACACACTGCGCTAACACCGAGACCCAAGGTTCCGTACACTGATGCACAGTCGCAGTTCCATGAGTCCTTCTTCAGAAATGGCGACGGTGGCAACGGTACCTTTATCGCCACCACTGATCCTTCCACGACCCAGCCCCGAGCAATGGTCTACGAAGCTCAGAATTCCTGGCCAGTGGGACAAATGGTAATTCGAACTCCCTTGTCCGATGTGTCCTAAACCGCACCAGGGTTGACATTATATCTGGAGGTACCGAACACTACTATAGGTGTCGATAATACATTGGGATTGCCGACGACGACGGCCGCTGAGACTTTCTATAATCCGTTGGATCCGTCGTTCCTGGATGTTGATCAGTACAACCACAACGATTTCCTCGATGACCCCACGAACCACTACACGGCCGATCCCGGGTTTGGCCTCGAACCGCTGTCGCCAAGTCGGGGGGTTGAACTTTTCGATGCCCCTGTTCCGGACCTGCCAGACGCGCCACGGGATCGCAACAGCTGGCTGCCACGGAACCGCCTCCAGCACACCCCCGAGAACATCAAGGAGTGGTTCGCCAGTAACTACGCCTCCAAGCGGAACCTACCGGTCACTGGGAGCGAGATGTCGGAGGAAAGCGGTGGAATACTGTGCAAGCTATGCCAGCCAGCTTGTTTGGTAGATTCGTTAGAGTACCGTTTACACAGAGAGGAGATCCACGGGGTGGACTTCCAGACTGGATTCCGATATTGGGCGCCGCTTGAGGTGAAGCCGATTGTTGGCGTTGTTGGTTCCGGTTACGAGGGATTTTGCGCAACCTGTAAAAACTGGATTGCGTTGGACTTGTCGAAACCAGACTTTAATTGGTTCCAACACGCTTCGACGGTAAGTGGCGCGAGTGTCAATCCTGCGGTTTACGGATAGCTAAGCCTTCATAGTGCCAGGACCATACCGTATGGACAGATGAAAAGAAACCTGCATCTCCGATCGAGCGATATACCACCAGCGGCTCAGAAGACGAAGGTGCCGATGTGAACGCCATCAAGAAGGAAGCAACGCGGCGTATGAGGGCCGGCGATTTCCTGCTGCCCAGGCCTCCGTTCGCATCAAACAGCAATTCAAATCCCTCAGATGAAGGCAGCAGTGACATCTGGTCCTCTAACAGCTCGCACTCAGTCCTCACCTCCAACTCGAACTCGAACTCTAGTGTGAACTCGGCCATGTCACAGCACTCCCTCGAGAGTCGACGGAAGAAGGTGCTCCGGCTGCGCAAGCGGAAGGGCGCCAGATCATCGAACCAGGGCCTGCGCCTGTACCAGTGCACATTCTGCATGGCCGATTTCGCTAACTTCGGAGATTGGCGTCGCCACGAGGAGGTCATTCACCTAGTTCTCGAGAAATGGGTGTGCGCCCCTGAAGGACAATACAAAAATGGCACACAGGAATGCGTGTACTGCGACGAAGTACACGCCGAGAAATCCAACATCCCTAACCGCTGCAATGCATCCTACTGCCACGGTCGCGGCCCTTCGGAGCGTATCTTTGCCCGAAAAGACCACCTTAAACAGCATCTAAAGCGTATGCATGGCATCACGAAATGGCGACCCTCATTCGAAGCCTGGGCGCAGAAATCCAAAGGCCCGCAAAAATCTCGCTGCGGATTTTGTGCAGCCACCTTTGAGGACTGGCACCACCGCATGACACACGTGGCCTGGGAGTTTAAACATGGACAGAAGATGTCGCAATGGCACGGCGACTGGGGTCTCGACAACACGTGGATGCATGCCGACGGAAAGCTTTCAAACCCCATCCTCCCCGCCGACCGGGCCGATCACATCTCGAAAACCCTTAAAGGGGCGCAGGCGCTGACACCCGCACACACAGAAGCTCAGGGGAAAAGCCTCCGCACGCCGGATTCGGGAAGTAAAAGCGCTCCGCCAGACGCCGACCACGGGCACCACTCGATACGCGGAGGGAAATCCAAGCGGGGCCTGACGCGGAAGCCACGACTCACATCACTACGCGACGGGTTCAGCCAGCAGCAGGAGCACCAACACCTTCAGCAGCAGGGACTGTTCCGCCAACCGATTGACCAGTTTCCGCTCCATCAGGGAGACATGTACCCACAGCAAGATATGTACCAGCAGGCAGACATGTATTCCCAAGGAGATATATTTCAGCAACAGGACATGTTCTCGCAGGGCGACATGTATCAACAGCACGATATGTATAACCAACTCCAGCAGCAGCAGCAGCAGATGCTCCAGCACGTAAAGCAAGAACACGATTTCTCACAACCTATTCAACCGCAACAGCAAGTCCTCACCCGTAAGCCCCCTTCGCCCTCCCTATCTCCCACATCGCCTAATCCAAAAGCAGCACCATTCTCTTGGTCACACCCTTCCAGCGCCGTGTCGCCACCGCAAACTAGTCCGTTGGCCGTGTACTCCAACCACAACCAGCCACCGATCCAGCCGCGGCCACCGGAGTTTCCAGTGTCGACGCCGACGGCGAAAGTGGAGGCTGTGGCGCAAAAGAAAACGCCGAGCTTTCAGTGTCCGTATTGCAGCACGAAGCTTTCCAGACAAGACAATCTGAGGCGACATGTCAAGACACATTTCGTTAGGGCAACTTGATCGAATAAGGGTGTGCTGTTTGGTTTGGAAGCAATCGGAGAGGAAGAGAAAGAGAAAGAAATGGAAATGGAGATGGGTAGGAGGATTGGAAGTTGGGAAGAGAGTGAAACGATGATGTGATGTTGATGGAATGGTATGATACGATGAGTTAAGGGTTATATGATTGGATATGATGGGATGACATACCATAGATACCTCCATTTGATTTTTTTGTTTTCGTGTGAGATATTTAGATAAGGGGTCTGCGCTTGCTTTTTCTTTCATAACTCGGAGCGAGGAAAAAGGAAAATGAGTGATACACTATGATTGTCTGCTGCACCACGTGTCGTTTTGTTGAATGTGATTCTGACCCTCAAAACTCATGATTTACGCCGTTTATATGGCCTTCAAATGGATATCTTATGGTAGCACAGATGCGGCGGCATTTCAGCAACAGGTATCTCCAACACCTGGTATGTACACATACCAAGGAAGAGACGTGCTCGTGCACAAACGTTACACGTCCTTCACGCCGGTGATGTATGAAGTTGTACAACTGGTTAATATACGGTCTATGTATCCCCGGTATCTAACAAAAGTAACGTACAAGAATGATTACAAAAGATTGAAAAGCTGTATCACAGTATCAAAACCAAACAAAACAAAAAAAGCCCTCACGAAGAAGAAACAATGTCTAATCTAAACTTCTCTCTCTTCCTCTCTTCTATATCTATCAGTCCTCGTAAATAGGCACCCTCTCACTAATCTCTTTGATATTACTATGTCTCACCTCTTCTATCCCTTCCCCTTTCCCAGCTACCACCCTCAGTATGAGTTCGTTTAGATCCGGCCTTCCGAGAATATCCACATGATCCGCTGTTGTCGGTCCGCCCCTGATATCGAACCTTCCAGGCTCGTGAGCGAGCTCAACGGTCTTTATCTTTACACCGGCAGGATTGTACCTCGAGATGCTCCAGCCCTTGGTGCACATGTACCCCGAGCTCAGTATCGGAACCGTGCCATCGCCTTCGCCGAGGATCACGCCGTGGTCGCTGCCGAAGCCGTTGATCGTGCTGTCGATTACTACGCGGAGCTTGGATGTGGCGTCGTCGACGGGGCGGATGTAATAACTTCGTTCGGTAGGCTTGCCGACGCCATAAAAACAGTAGATTTTGAGATTGGGGGCGAGCGGGAGCCGTGACTCAAGAGGGTTGATCCATTTGGAGGGGTTGCGTTCGTTTTCCTTTGAGGCCCATCAGCCAGAGCTCTACACCGTCGCAACACCGATGTCGAGAAATACATACCTCAATCTCCTTCCTACTCAGCGCCACACCGTGACTGTAATTCTGCGCAATCTGGTTCCGGTACCACTCATCGCTAGTATCCAGCAAGAACTTTAAGCTATCGGTAACCGTCATATTCATCGGTACGATGGTTCCATTTTTCGGCGCGTACTTTAGCGTTGAGCCATAGGTATCCCCAATTTCTGGGTCGTCGTCAGGTGCCCAAGTGAGGTTTCCCCAGATCGCCTCACCTCCCTTCGGTAAAATGCTGGAGATCCCGGGCATGGCCCGCATGATCTCCGCCCGGTCTTCCTTGCCGAAGAATTTCTCGAGGCCGTAGACGGCCACGGGGTTTAGCTGGACTGTGTCTCGCATTTCGCCGGAGAGGACTGCAGGCACGCCTTTGATTGCGCCGAGCATGCTGCCACCGAGCTGTGGCACTGTCAGTGCTGAAGTATTCGTAACTTGCCCGAGGACCTACATTTATGAACGAATCTATGGTCCCATAGTTAGAATAAACTCTCAACCGATCCCAATTAGAGGTCTTTGAATCTTACCTACGTTGTCGTCCACCCAAGTCGGGCCTCCATTTCCAAAGCCTTCCGCCTCCACCCATTTGAAAAAGTAGTGCACCACTGCATCCTACATATTAGCAAGTCGTAGATTCACTTGTTCTATCGGTCATCGAAATTTGTCTACCTTGCGAACCCATGCTATGCGCAACGATAGCAACCTTCTTATCTGACAATCGTCTGGCTGTTTCTATATGCACCTTAAGCTTCGAGAAGTATTTATCCCGAACCTCCATATTAGAGTACGATAACCGCCAGTCGTAGGAGGCTTGAGCATTCCAACAGATCAGTGAAGGCCTTTCGTACCGTCGGAGTGAGAAGCATCTCACCGGTGTATGCAGAGGTAGGGTCGTATCCAATTGATGCCAGGTTTTCAAGGATTTTACTCCAGATCCAGTACCCAGTAACGAAGAAGTCCGTCGCATCAAAACCCTACACAGGTGTCAGCCATCACCCACCCATCCAATCCCCAAATTTAGCTCACCATGGCAGCCCTCAATTTGATCCCTGACGGATCGAGCCCCGTGACTTTATCCAGCATGATATGTTGCTATGTGAACATCCCGTGAGTGTCCCACCCGCGTACTACCTATACGACCGGAGTAGATACCTTCCAGCTAGCACGATCTTAGCAAATTAGCAATGGTATGCCGTGTCGTAGCAAAGGTTTTTGCAGGGCCAAACCTGTGATCAACGCTCGAAGCATCACCCACGAACCCCACAACCGCTTTCTGAAGTACGGACGACTTTGCTCTTCGGTGCCCCAGCTTTCGAGACTAGGGTGGTAATACATCTCAGCGTTGCCATACGGTTATCAGGGGACGAGGGAGACCGTGAAACAAACCCTGTAGAAATAACTCCCGGAATCTGTTTACATTCATCAGCACTTTCCCATCTGCCTTTGCCCCTCCTCCAGGACCCACATACCATAACAACTGGGTACTTAACCTCCAGTCCTTGGGCCTTTAGGGCCAGGCCAGTGCTGAAAGCCTCGTAATTAACCGCAGCCTTTTCCCTTTGCGAGATATCGCTCGCCTCTTTCAAGATACCAGCCGGGATCACATCGATGATGGAGTCGAGACTCATATCCCTCAGTAGCTGTAGTCCTATGTCCTGATTCTTTGCTGCTGCCCCAGCGAGGAGCAATCCGGCCAGTCCACCGATGGTGAAGATCAGCCATGAGGACCGCTTCTTTTGCCGCTTGTGCGTGGTTCGGAGGGCGGCGTCTTCGGACGAGGAGGATGAGTCTTCTACTCTAAGTGTGGCGGGGTGGTTCGGCTGGGACGGTTTGCGGTGGCGGGGGGTCGTTTCTGCTTGTGCGGTAGACGCCATCGCAATATCTAGGGCTGGACTCTGGAGAGATACGCTCGAAGAGATGGGGGCGCGGATCGGTTAGAGTCGTGAACCGTGTTCATGCCGCGAGCGAGCTTCTGTCAGTTGGTTTTTTTGAGCCGCATGGAAAGTTCCGATGACCATGACATGGCTCCCACCGCCACCATCCGACCCATCCGACCCATCCAAGCTGGTTCCGAACACATCATCTTCCCGTTTCACCACGTGCACACATACTTAAGCATGTGAGACACCGCTTCTGGCTCTAACTATTGTGTTGTCCCAGATCACCGTGCTGAACTCGGAACGACATCTAGCACCCGCTACCTATCTACTAATACCACTTTACCCATCATGACCACCACCCAGGGCACAATCCAATACTGCGCCTACGATCCCTCCCGCGAAGTCTCCCAACTCGAAGCGATCCGGTCGATGATTTCTACGGACCTCTCCGAGCCCTACAGTATCTACGTATACCGGTATTTCCTCTATCAGTGGGGGGATTTATGCTACATGGCGTACGACGGGGATCTATTAGTCGGAGTAGTCGTTGGGAAGCTCGAGCGACACCGTGGAGGCTCCCTACGAGGCTATATTGCTATGTTGGCGACGAAGAAGGAGTATCGGGGAAAAGGAATCGGTATGTGATAATGTGCGTAGGTGGGGTTGGATGTAGACTCTGACAGTTCGGGGGGTGACAGCGACGAAGTTGGTGCAAATGGCTGTCGATGTGATGAAGGCACAGGATGCTGATGAGGTATGTATTGTATTCCGCTTCTGAACGCGAGCGAGCTGTCTGACATGCCTGGGCCTCATCAGGTCGCACTCGAAACGGAAACGACGAACACCGCGGCTATAAAGCTCTACGAACGTCTGGGCTTCTTGCGAAGTAAGCGGCTACATCGATACTACTTCAACGGTAATTCGGCGTTCAGGTTGATTCTGTACCTGAAGCCGAGCCTGAGCTGTGCTTGCGAAGGGGACGACTACGGCCACGACCACAGCCATAGTCACGATGAATCATAGCAATCTGTGGGAATTAACGAGGCATATCGCTGAAGAAGAAACCAAGAAATTTCCAACTCATTCCAATCGGCCATTATACTTAAAGGACAGACACCTACGCGGTCGCTTGAACCACCCTGAATCCCCCCGCAATCGTCTTCTGTATTTCTTCGTTCTTATGGGGCAGGAGTGAAAGTGCATATGCAACCTCGTCCCATTGCTGCTGAGTCTCGCAGCGCGGGAGACGAGCTGCAAGTTTGTCAGAGAGTTGCTTGGCGTGTTTATCCTGTGGATTTGTGTTGTTGAGCAATTGGCCTTAGGTGAGAAGGGAGCGGGATTAGTTACCTTCTCAATAAAGCTCGTAAGGAATTTGACAATGCGCTTCTTAGACTCCTCCTCAAGATTCTCCTCCGCTGAGAGCAGCGAGAACATATCCACGAAATGGTTGTAGACTGCATTATCCTTGGTAGCAAGCTCGGTGAAGAACATTCTAGCCAGATCAGCGATCCGTTTGTCCGAGTCTTCGAGGCACTTGGCCATCTGTCCCAGCTGTCCTTTGACCTTGACTTGACCTGCCAAGATCAAGAATGTCAGTGTCATCAGACAGGTACGCTTTACCGTCGCTTCGTTGTCGTTTAGGCGCCGGTAGAGGAAGTCGGTATTTTCGTCGATGAGGTGGTTGAAGCATACAGCCATGTCACCAACAGCAATAACGGCGTTGCTTCGCACAATGGAGTCGGTGGACCGTTCCATGATGGTAATCAATAGTTGCAGGTGATCCTCACAAAACTCCGCTGACACGCACATCAACTTGCCCATACAAAGCGTAGCCTGAGCTTGAAGGTTTCGATCCTGCTAATCATCAGCAACAATGCCCTCTCTATCCCAAGTATATCGGTGGGGAACCCACGGAGTATAACGTATTCCTTGTACAGATCTCCGTGACTAAAGGTCCAAACCTGGCTAGGAGTGAATCCTCTCCGTACAGTAGCTCTCGTTCACTAATTGTAATTAGCTAAGGTGATTACTCCCACAATAGTTTTATGTAGTAGCACGGCAACGAACCGAACGTGTGCAATTCCTTCCGTGAAATCGTCCTCTGTGGTGCCACCGATGAGATCAAGCTCGTCCTGCTCCTCATCGGTTCTGCCAGGAGTTTCAGTTTCCTTCCCTGTGAAATGTCAGCTGGAGCTGTAACATCAGATAGACGAGGGTGGAACCGCACTCTTCTCCAGCTCCGACTTCTTGCGTTTGAACTCGAGCTCCAGGAGTTCGAGGTGGACGATTTGCTTGACTAAACATCATCAGCTTCCCAACTCTTTCTATGAATGTTTATAAAAAAATACTTACTAGCAACGTGCCCAACAATGAAGAGGAGCTGTGACAGCGGGAAGTAAGACTGTGGGTTCGGGAGTTGCCCTGCTTCTTCAGCCGTACCAGCTTCTTGCATAACTTGATCTTCGGCGTCGTCCTGCCGCGGGGGGGCTGGCGGGTCGCTGAAGACAGCAACTGTTTTCCTCTTAATGATATCTCCGCAGAGCAGATCTGGCTTCTTCGCAAGCGCATATATGGCTCCTATCGCCTGCTCTGCCATGCTGTACCAGTCTTTGTTTTCTGATGGCAGTTGTACTAACGCCCCCAATTTCTCCATGATCGGATGATCGTTCGGTAATTTACCCATGGGGGATGGCGCATCTTTAGCTTTCCTACTAACCGGACTGATGTGGCTCAAAGCCAGACAAGTGTACTTTGCAAGTCCCAAATCTTTTCTCCCCAGCGGGCCAAGTCCCACACGAATGATGGTTTCCAGCTGCTTGACCACGATGTCCGGTTCGGCGAGTGCCAGCATCCCAAGCACAATTATCGCGCCACGTCTCTGGGCCCTCGGAATTTTGACCTTCTCCACATTGTATATCTGCCACAACTTGCTGATGACAAGTTCGGGGATGAGACCATCAGCCATCATCGTACTCATGAGTTTTTCGAGCGATGTCAACTCTGCGGTCGTAGTATCAATTGTCAAGCTGAGCATGTTGCGCGCAACGTAGTTTGCGGAATCGTTTTCTGACATTTCCGGCGGAGCAACGAAGAAGAGCTCCTTGTAACTCTCGATAAGGTGTGATTGCACCCCCTTCCCTTCATCGCTATTCGCTTTTGTCCAGATCAGACGGAGCATTCTTCGGATGCCAAACTTTGCGGTGTCAACCTGGTACGCATCGATCGCTTTGAAGAAGTCCATGGCCTCAATGACTTCACTTTTGTTTTTAGCGGACAATAATTGCAAGACAAGTTCTGAAGCCTCGTGAATCGTTCGGATGAACCTCAGTGCATTGAGGTAGTATCGCCTCGTGAGTTCAAGCTTTGCGATTTCCTCAGGGTGGCCCCGTCGGGGTGGAGGTGGGGGATTTTGCTGGTTCCCTTCAGCACCCTGACCATCGTCACTCCCGATCTCCGTCGCGTCGTCCAACAGCTCGGGATCCACTGTTTCGTTGCCAGGATTGGCATTGCCGCCGGAAATCTCCTCATCAGGCGCGATGAGCCGATTAAGCTCGTCATCCAGCACTTTGAGCCGCGCCTCCCACTCCGTGTATTTCAAGAGGCCACCGTGCATCACACTAAACGGATGGGTGGTGACGAGTTTAGCCAACAGCTTAATCGCGTTCTTGCGGACGTTGCTACTCTTGTCCTTCAGACTACGGCACGCAAGATCTGCAGCATTCTGCCGGCGCTCGGAGAACTTGGTGGCAAGGCTATACGCAAAGTCTTAGCAATTTTTAAAGCAAGCAGGAGTGGGCCTGGACTGGACATACTTAAGAAGTTTGCCGTGGTAAACCTGGATCGTTTTGGACCTGCAGTATGGGTTGACATCCGAGAACCTCTCTTCGAGCAAGTCGAAAAAGGCACCCATCTGCGCATTGTAGTTTTCGCTTCGCTCATCGTCCTTCACCAGTTCGGTGATCAGGTTTCCACAGACCTCGATGACGGCGTTTCGCAAGTTGTAGGACTGAGCACCACATAAATTTCAGCTTATCATTTGGTGGGATTTGATACGACATACTTCGCTGTCCAGCAGCTTGACAATCAGAATCATCTGCTTCATCACCAGGCGGGGCAGCTTTTCTGACAACGTTATGATGAAAGTCGAGACCGACTTGGGACCTTTAGTGTCATTGCTATTGAACTCCTTGTTGCTCAGTTCTCTCAAGATTTCGTCCACCAGTTGCGGGTAATCGTATTGTTCGACCAATATTTGGAGGAATTCGGCCATCGGCTCAGACAGGTGCTCGAAGTACGTCAAATTCTGCAAGATGGATGTTTGTGCGCCTAGAGAGAGGTTTCGTCAAACAGAGACGCCACGCCTAGGACCTCTTTGACTCACCAAAAGCGTGCCCATGGTGTTTCACCGCAATACAGAGAACCCTAATGACGTGCATCTTGATATTTTGGGTTTTCACTCTTTGCTCGCTTTCCAAAACCAAGTAAACCGGCCTGGTGAAGAGGGAGACAAAATTGTCCCTCTCGGAGGTCGTAACAAACACCCGCAGTAACTTGACCTTGAGATTAAGGACCTTACACATCACCTCTAGGATGAGTGTGAGCTGTGCAGGTGAATCCCATGCGGCACCTGTTTCGGCTTTCCCTTTCCCTTTCCCTTTCCCTTTGCCCTTTTGGCCCCCTCTCGCCGTGGCTACCGTTGCCGATGAGCCTAGTTTCTCGGTTCGGGCCTCCAGTCCTGCAACTAACCACTGGAGAAGGAACCCGTAGATCTCCAGTAACTGCCGATGTTCATTGAGGGTATCCTGTTCGTTGGCGTCGATATCCATACTGACGGCGTCCACTTCCGCCGAGAGTCCGGAGACGATAGTATCCAGAACCTTCCCGGCGGCCTGGGCGGGAATCACGGCGAAATATCTGTGCGCAACCACATCAGCCTTGCCCATTAGATCAAAGCCCACCACCTCGTAAGCGCCTACTTAAGCAAGCACTGCATGGTATCCAGCACCGAGCATCTCGTGATCTCCTCCGGATTCGCAGCGATTAGATCGATGATAGGATCCATGATTTGGTTTATCTGCGCGTTTGTGAGAGACTCAGGATTATCCTCTGCTTCTAGCAGCCCGTTGTCCGCGTCTGGGCATGGCACTGAAGCTGGGCCTTCGTGGTAGTAGCGGAGCGAGGCACTCAGATCGAAAGACGTTCGCTCATCATCCATGGCGGCGGTAGATACGGGGAGGGGTGAAAAGGGCCGAAGAGAAGGCGACGGCAATGCGGAAGCTGTTTTTTTTTCTTTCCCTTTTGGTTGTAGTGACGTCTGGAGTATGTTTTGCTGGGGGCAGTAGGGTTGTAGTTGATGCCCTGACCTCCGTTTCACGCTTCGCGCCGCGGTCGCGTCCTTCTTTATCTAGATCCCGGTCACTTTTTTACGCGATGCGACCACACCGTTAGTTGGTTACCACCGCCGAAATCAAAACAAACCGATTGACCGAACATATCAACCCAAACACCCCAACATAATTTCACGCCATTCTCTTCCCGGAAACACACACCCAACCCAAGGCTTTATCATGGATACCGGCGGTACATCTCCAAGCTCACATATGCCCACCGAGGGAACACTAGTGCCAGCGTCGCATGCAACATCGACCTACGACTACGGTGAAGAACTCGAGCGGCAAATCGCACTGCGGGATCCAGGCCTGGCAAATCTAATCGAGCACAATAAGCGGCAGCGCGCATCCGGAGCTCACAGCATTACCACTACTAGATCCACTGTCGACACCACATTGGCTTCACACAGCGAAGAGGACGGAGAGGAAGAAGAGGAGGAATCTGGGGTGAAAGAGGATGTAGGAAGGGGAATGGGAGAGAATGGATACAACCACAATGGGCAGGGGGGGGCTCAGTCTGAGTACGATCAGATGGATGAGGACCGTTCCTATTCATCGGAAGAGGAGCAGGAAGAGGAGGAGGAAGAGGAGGAGGAAGAGGAGGAGGAAGAGGAGGAGGAAGAGGAGGAAGAGGAGGAAGAGGAAGAGGGCAAAGATGGGAGAGATCCAGCGGAAACGGAAGAACTGCAGGAGGAGGTGGATGAAATGCACGTTAATGCTGGTACTGATGCTGAGAATAGGGTCAAGAGCAGCGGGCGTGCAGCTTCTCGGACTCCCGGCCACGAAGACGAAGGTAGGGAAGATGAAGACCAGACAAAAGGAGAGGGGGATGAGGAGGAGTACTCGGAGGAAGAGGTGGAAGATGAGGAAGAGGAAGAGGAGGAGGAAGAGGAAGAGGAGGAGGAAGATGAAGAGGAAGAATATCCTACAGATCCTTTGGTCATTGAAGAGATCGAAAAGTTCCAGGCTACATTCCGCGGCATCGAGAAACGGTTTAGGTTGATAAACAAAATTGGTGAAGGTAGTCAGCCTTTCAACTTTACGTTTACCACCCAGAACTGACCATCTTCCCATAGGAACTTTTAGTTCGGTATACAAAGCGGAAGATCTATTGTACGATAGATATGACAACAGCTGGGATCTTGAGGATTCACCACCGCCTCCACGACGAAATGGCATTCGTCCGCCAAAATACGTAGCCATCAAGAAGATTTACGTCACTAGTTCGCCCGCACGAATACAAAATGAGCTGGAACTTCTGCATGACCTGACAGGGTGCAAGTCCGTCGTTCCGCTGGTCACTGCATTCCGGTACCAAGATCAAGTGGTTGCGATCTTGCCATACTTCCGGCATGTTGATTTCAGGGTCCGTTAGAACCTCTACCTCCCACCTTTTGTCAACCACTATATTTACACAGAACACCAATCCAGGAATACTTCCGCAGTCTAACAATAAACGACATTGTCCTCTACTTTAAATCCCTCTTCAGCGCGCTCGAGCACGTCCACACACACGACATAATCCACCGAGATATCAAACCGACCAACTTTCTCTATGACTTATACAGAGGCCGCGGCGTCCTATGCGACTTTGGGCTTGCTGAGCGAGAGGGCACCGACAGTTCCTTCTGCAACTGCCGACTGACGAACGGAGTACGTAAGGAGCTCGAATGGAGGGACCCAATAGCCGTGTCTCAGGGGTACCCGAAAAACGACTCTCGGCCGTCCCGCCGCGCGAACCGCGCTGGCACCCGTGGTTTCAGGGCCCCAGAGGTACTGTTCAAATGCCAATGCCAAACAACCAGTCTGGGGGGGGGGGGGGGGGGGGGGGGGGGGGGGGGGGCGGGGGCGGGCGGGGGGGGGGGGGCGGGGGGGGGGGGGGGGGGGGGGGGGGGGGGGGGGGGGGGGGGGGGGGGGGGGGC
>Ga0307508_10000509_pt1 | contig 46521 bp, 37 predicted proteins | sample 9_EM_MG_FD_203089 | JGI IMG/M metagenome (GOLD analysis project Ga0307508, IMG submission 203089) | Populus trichocarpa ectomycorrhiza microbial communities from riparian zone in the Pacific Northwest, United States - 9_EM | ecosystem: Host-associated > Plants > Roots > Unclassified | place... | reverse complement strand
GGCCGCGTAGTGAGTTCTGCCCGACCTGCAAAGACCGAGCACCGCAGAGCAGTCGGCCCTAGGCCGACCGGTGAGGGGGGTCGCCTTTCTTTTGCCTACTTTTCTTTGGCGAAGCAAAGAAAAGTAGGTCGGCTGTCGGGACGACATCCCGACGCGGCCTCACGCAGTGAACAAGACTCCCCTTGACGAGCAAAAGGCCGGCAACCCATGGAAATCAACCTCCCCTACGTCCTCGCCGAAGTCACCACCGCCTTCGCCCGCTACGAAGACGCCCTCGTCAACAACAAGGTCGACATCCTCGACGAGCTGTTCTGGAAGAGCGAACACACCCTGCGCTACGGCGCAGGCGAAAACCTCTACGGCTACGAAGCCATCAAAGCCTTCCGCGCCGCCAGACCGGCTACAGGCCTAGAACGAACATTACTGCGCACACAGATCACCACCTACGGCGACAGCTTCGCCACCGCCAACTGCGAGTTCCAGCGCGTGGGCGGCGCCAAGCCGGGAAGACAAAGCCAGACCTGGATGAGGACGCCCGACGGCTGGCGCGTCGTATCGGCGCATGTAAGCTTGTTGGCATGAAGTCTCCGGCCAAGAAAGCCACCACACCGGCCAACCCGCGCGACCTCACGCGCTCCGAAATTGCCTACCGCCGCCTGAAGGCGGCCATCTTCGACTTCGTGCTCCTGCCCGGTGACGGCTTCACCGAGAGTGACATGGCCGAGCGGCTCGGCATGTCGCGCACGCCCGTCCGCGAGGCCTTGTTCCGCCTCGAGCTCGAAGGCTATGTGAAGGTGGCCTACCGCAGCGGCTGGAGCGTGGCGCCGTTCGACTTCCGCAAGCTCGAAGAGCTGTACGACCTGCGCGTGATGCTGGAATGCACAGCCGTCGATCGGCTTTGCTCCATGGTGCCCATGCCCGACCTGGGCCTGCTGAAGGCCGCATGGATGTGCGCCGAAGAAGACCGCCTGAGCGACACCACCGAAGTCGCCGCGCTCGACGAAGCCTTTCACGCCACGCTGGTGTCTGCCGCCGGCAACCTGGAGATGGCGCGCGTGCATGCCGACGTGACCGACGGCATCCGCATCGTGCGCCGGCTCGACTTCACCCAGCCGCCGCGCATTGCTGCCACCTACGAAGAGCACGCCAAGATCCTGCGTGCCATCCTCGCGCGCCGCGCCGACCCCGCCAAGCTGATGCTGCGCACCCACATCGAGGCCAGCAAGGCCGAGGTGCGCAAGATCACCATCCACAAGCTGCACAGCGCCCGGCCCGCCACCGGCCAGTTGTAAGCGCCGGGGGCTAGGGCCTGTTAACGCTAAAGGAGCGCCCGCGTGACTTCAGCGTTAACAGGCCCTAGGCCACAGCAGCGGCGGGTTTCGTGATTTAGGTCGCAGCTTTTCAGCCCCGGCAACCCCCGACCCCGGAGCTTCTTGCAGGGTGAATCGCACAGGCATGCCGCTATGCTTCCCTCTTCAGGCAAAGACCTGCTTCACAACAAAAGAATCCATGAAACTCGTCGTGTGGAAAAACGCCTTCTGGCTCTGCCTGCTGGCCGGGTCGACCAGCCTGTGGGCGGCCACACCCATCGCCACCGTGACCATCGCCGATGGCGAAGCCGTGCTGCTGCGCGATGCGTCGCGCCTGCAGCTGGCCGAGGGCGTGCGCCTGGTCAAGGACGACATCGTGGAGACCACGACCAAGAGCCGCCTGGTCCGCATCGAGTTCAGCGACGGCGTGATCCTCGACCTGGGCCCAGAGTCGCGCGCCCTGCTCGCCCCCAAGCTCACCGGCGACCGGGCCAGCCTGCCGGCCCGCCTGCACCTGCTGCGCGGAGCAGCCAAGCTGACGGTGCCGCAGACCTCGCCGCCGATCACCGCCTTCACCTCGGCGAGCTTCGACGTGAACAACATTGCGCGCAGCGCCGTGTTCGTCTTGAAGGCCGACCAGGCCGCGGCCTTCGCCGAATCGGGCGAGGTGGCGCTGCAAGAGCGGCGCGCCGGCAAGCCCGCGGGCAGCTTCACGCTGAAAGGCGGTGAGTTCTTCGCCCGCGCGGGCGACGGCAAGGCCGCGGTCACCGCGCGGCCCACGCCGGCTTTCATCCAGCAGCTGCCGCGCCCGTTTCTCGACACGCTGCCGTCACGCGCTGCACTCTTCAAGGCGCGCGAGGCCGAACCCAAGCTGCTGGGCGAGATCAGCTTCGCCGATGCCGAGGCCTGGATCGATGCCGAAGGCTTTCGCAGCCAGTTCGCCACGCGCTGGAAGGCCCTGGCGCAGAACCCCGCCTTTCGCAGCAGCCTGATCGCCAACCTGAGCGCACACCCCGAGTGGGACCGCACGCTCTACCCCGAAAAATACCTGCCCAAACCCGCCCTCGCACAAGCCAGCCAAGCCGGTGTTCGCCCTGGCAACAAACCCTGACGCGGCTGCATCCACGGCACCACCAAAACACGTAAGTCAGTTCATACCGGCAGAGCCCCAGAAAGAGAAACCATGAAGCTGCTCGTCAAGTTCAACCTCGTCTTCCTGATCGTGTTCGCGCTGGGCCTGGGCGGCTCGGGCTACATCGCGCGCAAGCTGCTGCAAGAAGGCGCGCATGAAGAAGTGCTGGACCGCGCGCGCCTGCTGATGGAAAGCGCGATGGCCGTCAGCACCTACACATCGACGCAGGTGGCGCCGCTGCTCGAAACGCAGATGACCTACACCTTCCTGCCGCAGTCGGTGCCGGCCTACTCGGCTTCGGAGGTGCTCAACACGCTGCGCAAGAACCACCCCGAGTACGCCTACAAGCCGGCCATGCTCAACCCCACCAACTTGCGCGACCGCGCGCAAGACTGGGAAGAAGACGTGATCTCGCAATTCAAGCAATCGCCCGAGCAGACCGAGTTCATTGGCGAGCGGTCCACGCCCGCGGGCCGTGTGACCTTCATTGCCCGGCCGATCAAGCTCAGCAACCCCGCCTGCCTGCGCTGCCACAGCACCGTCGAGGCGGCGCCCAAGCCGCTGGTCGAGAAGTACGGCCCGGCCAACGGCTTCGGCTGGAACCTCAACGAAGTGCTGGGCGCGCAGGTGGTGTCGGTACCGATGTCGGTGCCGCTCGCGCGCGCCGACCGCGCCTTCGGCGTGGTGATGGGCTTGCTGGCCGGCGTGTTCATCCTGATCGGCCTCGCGCTCAACCTGATGCTGTGGAAGCTGGTGATCCAGCCGGTGAGCCGGCTCTCCAAGCTGTCGGACCGCGTGAGCCTCGGCGAACTCGATGCACCCGAGTTCGCCTTCAAGTCGAAAGACGAGATCGGCACTTTGGCGGAATCGTTCACGCGCATGCGCAAGAGCATGGTCCACGCGATGAAGATGCTGGACACATGAGACTGAGAATCCGAGTGACATGACCCAGCCTGAGCGCCTTGGCAAATACCCGATCACCGGCGTGCTCGGCAAGGGCGCGATGGGCGTGGTCTACAAGGCCTTCGATCCGGTGATCAACCGGCCGGTGGCCATCAAGACCATCCACAAGGCGCTGATCGGGCAAGACCTGTCGGGCTCGTCGACCACCGCACGCTTCAAGAACGAGGCACGCGCCGTGGGCCGGCTGTCGCACCCCGGCATCGTGGCCATCTACGAATACGGCGAAGACGAAAGCACCGCGTACATCGCGATGGAGTACGTGGAGGGCCGCACGCTCTCGCAGATCCTCCGCAACTCGCCGCGCCCGCCCGAGTGCGACGTGCTGACGCTGATGGACCAGCTGCTGGCCGCGCTCGACTGCGCGCACAAGGCCGGCGTGTGGCACCGCGACATCAAGCCCGCCAACCTCATCGTCACCAACGCCGGGCAGCTCAAGGTCACCGACTTCGGCATCGCCCGCATCGAGTCGGTGGTGCTGACGCAGATCACCTCCACCATCGGCACGCCGGGCTACATGGCGCCCGAGCAGTACACCGGCGAGAACATCGATCACCGCACCGACGTGTTCGCTGCCGGCGTGCTGCTGTACGGCATGCTGGTCGGCCACCCGCCCTTCCAGGGCTCGGCCGAAACCATCATGTACAAGGTGGTGAACGAGAACCCCACGCCGCCGAGCAAGGTGAGCGAAGCCGGCCGCTCGGCGTTCTACGACCCCATCATCGCCAAGGCACTGGCCAAGAAGCCCGAGCAGCGTTATGCGAACGTGGCCGACTTCCGCGCCGCGCTGGCCCAGCGCGACCTCTCCGACGAGCCCGACACCGGCGAAACCACCGTCATCGTGGTCAGCGACCACTATGCACCCACCGTCGCCATCGGCGTGCTGGAGCCTCCGAGCAACCTGCCGCGTTCGGCCAGCACCGCCATCCCGGGCTGGGACCCGGCCACGCTGCACCAGATCGAACTCGCGCTCGCCTCCTTCGTCGGCCCGATGGCCAAGGTGCTGGTGCGCCAGGCCGCGAAAACGCATTTCGACCTGCCCACACTCACCACCGCCATCGGCCAGCACCTGTCGACCGACGAAGACCGCAAGCGCTTCAGCGCCAAGCTCGGCGCCACGACGGGCGGCTCCAGAATCACGAGCCCCGGATCGAAGGTCACCACCGCCGGCTCGGCCGTGGGCCAGCCGCTTGCGCCGGAGATGGTTGCCGCCGCACAGCGCGTGCTCACGAGCCACATGGGGCCGATCGCCGCCATCGTGGTCAAGAAGGCGGCGGCCAAGGCGAGCACGCAAGAGCAGTTCTTCTCGCTGCTGGCCGAGCAGGCCGGCGACGACGCCGAGCGCGCGCAGCTGCTGGCGGCGTTGCGCAAGAAGCCCTGAAGTCGCCGGCCCGCTGCGGCTCGGCCTGGCGGGCTTTGCCTTTCAACCCACGATCAGGTCGAACTGCTCCCAGGGCCCGACGGCCGTGCGATTGGGGATCAGCGCCGAAGCCCCGCCGTTGTCGGCCGTCACGTAGCGGTTGTTGACGAAGGACAGCAGGCTCACCGTGCCGTTCGGGTTCTGGGCCAGGCTGAAGGTCTCCCACAGGCCGATGGACGTGCGGTTGGCAATCAGCGACGAGCCGCCCGCGTTGTCGGCACAGACGATGAGGCCGTTGGCGCGGGCCCTGAGCGCGACCTTGCCGCCGCCCGCGTCCAGCAGGTCGAACTGCTCCCAGCCGCCGATGGCCGTGCGGTTCGCGATCAGCGGTGAAGCACCGGCGTTGTCGGCCGTCACATAGAGGTTGTTCGCACGCGCTCGCAGACTCACGATCTGGCCCGGGCTCACGCTGCTGAGCACCGGCGGCGTGGTGCGGGTGACGGTGAGAGGGATCTGGCCTTTGAGCATGCGGCCACCGTCGGCGGTGAGGCGCAGGTAGTAGTCGGCCGAGCAGGCGGTACCGTCCTCGTTGAGGGCCAGCATCCCCGAGTTCGTCGGCAGGAAGGCGGCCGTCTCGGCCGTCTTGGCGATCTGGTTGCCTTCATTGAACTCGTCGAACATGGAGATGTAGATGCCCTGGGCGCCGACCCGAACCATGTTGTAGAACTGGCGCCACATGAAGTCGCCGTGCACGCGCTGGCGCAAGCTCAGGTCCCCCGGCAACACGCAGGGCTGATAGTCGATGCCATAGGCGTTGCAATCGGCCTGGTCGCCCAGGTTCACGTCGGCGTAGTACGAGTCCGACTCGGCCACGGTACTGATGCGGCCCACCATCCATGGCGAAAGCATGTTGAAGGCGTGATACACGCCCAGGAAGCCGGCGCGCGAGTCGCTGCCCGTGCGCCAGTGCGTCGGCACGCCGCCCATGACGTAGCAACCCAGAGCCTTGAACCAATTGACGACGTCCAGGCAGGCATCGGCAGTGAAAGGCTTGTCGTTTTCAGGGAAGCCAAAGCCCCAGATGCCCACGACGGGGAGCCCGTTCTGGCGCGCGTAGCTGGAAGAAGCGGTCAGCGCCGCCATCTTGTTCGTCCAGTCGGCCTTGATCTCCGACTGCATGTTCAGCCAGCCGGTCACGTCGTACATGACGTAGAACTTGCGGCCGGTAGCCTCTGCTGCACTGCGCACCTTCTGCGCCATGGCGTCGCGGGTAGGGCCCTCGCCACCGTTCGGATTGAAGCGTTGCAGCGCGGCGGTGTCGCAGCCGTTCTGCTGCATCCAGAGGAAATGCGCATTGACCGTGGATTGGTCGTAAGACGAAAACACCTTGGCGCTGCTGCCGTTTCCGAGGTTGGCGTACCCCGTCTGGTATGCGGCTGAGTACTCCCGCATGTCCGGCCAGGCGACGACGCCCGTGTTGGTCGGTGAAGGAACATTGCCGTAGTCTTTGGGCCAGTGCCACCAGCCATTCATGGGCGCGCCGTCGCCAAGGCATGTGAACCACCCCTGGTAGCCAACGGTGATCTTGCCGACCACGTCGCCCGCCGGACTGGCGGCGAACGCGGAGTTCGTCAGTGAAAGCATCGAGGCCGCCGCGCCGGCGGTCGTGCCCAGGAAAGTACGACGAGAAAGGGTCAAAAGGGGCTCCTATGAAACGCATGTGGTGGGGTGTCAGTTGCGCCGGCCATCACTGGCCGTTGCCGAACCACTATGCCCCGACGCTCGTGGGCCCATGTGTCAAAGTGCTTCGTTCTCGGCGGGCGGGCGAGGCAGCGCAATCCCTGTGCGAATGCGGCTATGCCTGAAGAGAGGCCGCTGTCGTGGCTGCGCGCCTACTGAAGAACCTCGGTCGCGGGCTGCGGCTGCGCACAAGCCGCCCGCAGCCGCGCCTCGATGTCCTGCGCCGGCATGGGCCGCCCGACGTGGTAGCCCTGGATGGCATCGCAGTCGTTGCGGCGCAGAAAGGCCAGTTGCTCCGCCGTCTCCACACCTTCGGCCAAGACCTTCATGTTCATTCGGTGGCCGAGCGAGATGACGGCCATGACGATGGCCTTGTCGTCATCGTCGGTCGCGATGTCGCGCACGAATGACTGGTCGATCTTCAGGTGGCCGATCGGGAAGCGCTTGAGCGCGCCGAGGCTCGAGTAGCCGGTTCCGAAGTCGTCGATCGCCAGATGCACGCCCATGTCGCGCAGCCTCGTCATCACGCCGGCGGCTTGTTCGACGTCTTGCATCAACATGCTCTCGGTCAGCTCGAGTTCGAGGCAGGCCGGGTCGAGCCCGGTGTGGCGCAGGACTTCCGCGACGGTCTCTATCCACGCCGGCTCGTGGAACTGCCGCGCCGAAACGTTCACCGCCACGCTGATCGGCGGCAGCCCGCTGTCTTGCCAACGGCGACATTGCGCGCAGGCTTCGCGCAGCACCCAGTCGCCCAGCGGAACGATCAGGCCGGTTTCTTCGGCCAGCGGGATGAAGCTCGCCGGCGAGACCACGCCCAGCTGCGGGTGGCGCCAGCGCACCAGCGCCTCCACGCCGTAGAGCCGGCCGCTGCGCAGGTCGATCTGCGGCTGGTAGAGCAGGTACAGCTCGCCGCCGTCGATCGCGCGGCGCAAACCTTCCTGCAAGGCCAGGCGTTCGTGGCTGCGCGCATTGAGTTCGTTGCTGTGGAACTGGAAGTTGTTTCGCCCGAGTTCCTTGGCACGGTACATCGCTGCATCGGCGTTCAGCAACAGCGTTGCGATGTCATCGTCGGCGGAGATCGAACTGGCCAAGCCGATGCTGCAGGTCACCTGCACCTCGCGGCCGGCGACAACGATCGGTTCCGCCACGGAGGCGATGATCTTCTGCAGGGTCGGTATCAGCTCTTCGGCGCTCTTGTGCTGGTCGCAGAACAGCACGACGAACTCGTCGCCGCCGAGGCGCGCCACGGTGTCGCTGCCGCGCACGGCATGCTGCAGGCGATGGGCCACCGTCTTCAGCACCTCGTCGCCGGCGCCGTGGCCCAGGCTGTCGTTGATCCACTTGAATTTGTCGAGATCGATGAAGGCCACGGTGACACAGCCCGCGGCGCGCGCCGCGCGAGCCTGCGCCTGCTCCAGGCGGTCGCGCAGCAGCGCGCGGTTGGGCAGGTCGGTCAGCGCGTCGTAGTGCGCCAGGTGGCGAATCCGGCTTTCGGTGCGATGGCCCTCGATCGCAATGCCGGCGATTCGCCTCGCCAGCTCGATGAGCCGGTACGCGGCCTCATCGGGTTCGCTCACCTCGCGTGCATATAGCGCGAATGTCCCCAGCACGCTGCCTTCGGGCGCGAACACCGGCGATGACCAGCACGCCCGCAGGCCATGTGTGTCGGCCAGCGCGCGATAGTCGTTCCACAGCGGATCGTGCGCGATGTCGCCAACGATCACCGCCGCGCGGCGGTGCACCGCGGTGCCGCAGGAGCCTGCCTGCGGGCCAACGCACGCACCGTCCACCGCCTGGATGTAGCTGAGCGGGAGGCTCGGAGCAGCGCCGTGCCGCAGGTGCAGGCCGTCGTCGTCGAGCAGCAGAATCGATGCCATCTGGCCCGGCAGCTGCGACTCGATCCACTGGCACAGCCGATCGAGAATCTCGGGCAGCGGCGCGCCGGCGGCGATCATCTCGAGCAGGCGGCTTTGCTCGCTCAGCGTGGCCTCCACGTGCAGGCGTTCGGCGACTTCCTCCTGCAGGCGATCGTTCGCGGTCTGCAGCCGCGCCGTGCGTTCGCTGACGCGTTCTTCGAGGCCGCTCACCAGGCTGCGCAGCTGTGTCGCCATGCTGTTGAAGGCGCCGGCCAGCACGCCGAGTTCGTCATCGGCTCTGATCTGCACCTGCTGGGACAAGTCCCCATCGCGGATGGCCTGCGCCGCATGCGCCAGCCGCTGGATCGGCTGCACGATCTGGCGCACGACCACGAAGCCGACAACCATCGCCAGCACGAGCATTCCGGCCATGACCGCGAGGGTGATGTACACGGCATTGATCGCGGCCGCCATGGCATCCGAGCGCAACTGCTCGACGACGATGCGAAACGCGCGGTCGCCGGCCGTGACCTTGGCGGTGGCGAGCACGGCCTTCGCGCCCGTCAAGCCGACGTGGATGCCGTCGAACTGCGGCGCGATGAAGCTCGTGCCCCGCAGCACCACCGAGGGGTTCTGGTGCGCGACCACGCGATCGTCCGAGTCGACGATATAGGCGCTCTGCCCGGGCGCCAATTGGAGCCCGGCCATGATGTCCCAGATGCTTTTGAGCCGGACCTCGGCGATCAGCACGGCTTCGACATCGCCGCTGCGCGGGTCCAGCACCGGGACCGACAAGGTGAGGAGCGGCTCGCCCTTCAGATCCTCGAAGCGGATCTGCCCGTAGTGGGCGCGGCCTTGCGTCAGCGCAACGGCGAATGCATCCGCCGACGACCAATCGACGCTTTTCGGGTTGGCGACCTGGGAACGCACTGCGTGCGCCAGCTGATGCCCATCGGGGTCGAGAAGCGTCAACTCTTCGAAAGCGCGTTGATGGGCGATCAACGCGTCCAGCACACCTTGCTGACGCTGTGAGTCCCCGCTCAAGCGGCCGCGCGACCGGGCGGCCAGGCGCGCTTCACTCTCGACCTGCTGAAAGAAGCCGCTGACCTCGGCGGCCACACGGCGGGTCATCTCACTTTGCAGCTGCAGCGCTTGCTGCTCCTGGACCGCGTAGTTGCGCCAACCCAGCCCGAGCCCGACCAGCAGGCAAGGCACGACGGCCAAAGCCAGGAATGTGACGCTCAGGCGCCGTCGGATGCTCTTGCGCATGGGCTGAGAAGCATGAGCCGTTGCGAAGTGATCCGCAAGCCGGGGTCAGCGCACGACCTTGTGCGCCTGGTTGACGATCGCATCCGGAACCTCGACGCCGATCTGCTTGGCCAACTGCAGGTTGACCGTCAACGCGTACTCCGGCGTTTCCACCGGCAGGTCGGCGGGCTTGCTACCCTTGAGGATCTGGTCGGCCATGCGCGCGGCCTGGCGGCCGATCTCGCTGTACTCGGCACCGTAATTCATCAAGGTCTTGTTCATCAGATAGACCGCGTTGTTCATCCCCACGGCGATGCCGCGATTCGACGCCGCCGCCAGCAGCGGCTCCATCGGAAACAGGCTGGGGGCCGGCGCGAGAAAAAGCGCCGAGCCTCTGGGCAGCGCCTCGATCAATGCCGCGGCGTCCGCGGAACCGGCGGCCTCGATCGCAACCAGCTCGACGCCAATGGCCGGCGCCACGGCCTGCAGGCTCTTGAGCGACGTGAGCGAGACGCCGTCGCGGGGGTGGTAGATGAAGTTGATCTTCTTCGCCTGCGGCACGATCGCGTGCAGCCACTCCAGGCTCTTGGGCAAGGTGTCGCCGTTCTGCACCCCGGTGATCTGGCCGCCGGGCCGGGCAATGCTGGCGACCAACCCTTCTTCGACCGGATTGATGACCGGTGCGAACACGATCGGCACATCGGTCCCTGCGAAGGTCTTCTTGGCGGCCTGGGCAGGGCGGGTTCCGATCGCCAGCATCATGTCGACCTTGCGCTCTTTCTGTGCCTGGACCTCTTGCTCGATGGCATCGGTCTTCGGGTCGAGCACGCCGGAATAGAGGTAGGTCACGTTCTGGCCTTCGACGTATCCCAGCGCCTTCATCCGTTCCTTGAAACCATCGAAGACGGCGTTCATGACAGGCACGTAGTTCACGACGCCGATGGTCACGCGGCGCGGCGCGGCCTTCTCGCCGCAGGCCGACATGAGCAAGCCGACCGCGAACACACAGCTCAGCGCCGTGGCCCTGGCAAGCCCGAAGGTAAAAGTCGTCCGCCACCTGAGGTGGCACGTGATTGACATGGGGCTTCCCTGCCTGGTTTGGCTTGGGGCGCGGTCGTCCCTCGTTACGTTATCGGTACGGCCGCACGAGAGCTGAGCAGCCCATGGTGACAAAGATTCCATTTGTGTGTCGAGTTCCACGGCGTTCCGACACGCCTTCTGCTCAGCCGCTGGAAATCTCTCTCGCCACGCTGGCTGTGCGCAAGCCGCCGATCACCAGTTCGAGCTGCCCGCAGACCGAGTCGAGAAGCGCTTCGATGCCGGCGCCATTCGCCTCGTGCATGCAAGCGCGTTCCAGCGCGTCGGCAGCCTCGCTGAGTGCCTGGGCGCCGACCGTACCCGAAACGCTCTTCAGGTCGTGGGCAAGACGTGTCGCCTTGGCCAGGTCGCCTGCGGCATAGGCGCTGCGGAAGTTGCCGCCGAAATCGCTCTCGCGATCGCGGAACATCCCCAGAAGACGCCGGTAGAGCCGCTCGTCGCCGGACAACCGGGCCAGCGCGCCATGGCTGTCGATGCCCGGAAGGGCCGCCAAGGCAATGGCTCCGTCGGGGTGTTCTGCCACCCATGTGTGGGCCTGCGGCCGCACCCAGCGTGCCAGGGTGGCGAACATTTCCTCGACCTTGATCGGCTTGGCAATGTGATCGTTCATGCCGGCGGCCAGGGCCTTGTCGCGGTCGCCGATCATCGCGTTGGCCGTCATCGCGATCACCGGCAGGTCGCGCCACTGCGCTTGCCGGCGCAGGGTGCGCGTGGCTTCGTAGCCGTCCATCACCGGCATCTGGCAGTCCATCAGCACGCCGTCGAAGTGATGCTGGGCGAGCATCTCCAGCGCCTCGAGGCCGTTGCCCGCGACCTGAACCACCACGCCGGCGTGAGCCAGCAGGTCGACCGCGAGTTCCTGGTTGATGGGGTTGTCTTCCACCAGCAGCAGGTGCGCCCCGCCCAGGTTCACCAGGTGGCCTTGCAAGGCGTCTTGGCGCAGAGCGCTGCGCGCAACCGGGCTGCTGCTCAGCCCCACGGCCACGGCACATGCATCGAGCAGCGTCGACAAGGTGACCGGCTTGGTCAGCGTGGCGGCCACCTCCAGTTGTTGTTCGCTCAGCCGGCGCAGCACCTCGTCGCGGCCGAACGCGGTCAGCATCAGCACCGTGGGCATGGGGTGGCGGCGCGGAATCTGGGCCATGCGGCGCGCGCACTCGATGCCGTCCATGCCGGGCATCTTCCAGTCCAGCAGCATCAGGCCATAGGGAGCGTCGCGCGCATCGGCCAGTGCGACCAGCCGCAGCGCTTCGTCGCCACTCACGGCAAGCTGGGGTTGCAAGCCGAGGGTGGAGGTCATCTGCGCCAGCAGCTCGCGCGCGCTGGCGTTGTCGTCGACCACCAGCACGCGGGTGCCCCGCAGGCCATCGCGGGTGGCAGGCGGGCGGGCAACAGCACCTGGCTCCTGAAGCCCGAACGACGCGCTGAAGCGAAAGCAGCTGCCCTGGCCCGGGTCGCTTTCCAGGTCGATCTCGCCTCCCATCAAGCCCACCAGGCGCCGGCTGATCACGAGGCCGAGGCCGGTGCCGCCAAAGTGCCGGCTCGTCGATGTGTCGGCCTGGGAGAACGGCTGGAACAGCTGCCGCCGCTGCGCGCCCGTGATACCGATGCCGGTGTCCTTCACCTCGAAGCGCAGCGTGGCCGAATCGCTGCTGCGTTCGAGCACGTCGACGGCCACGATCACTTCGCCCTTCGCCGTGAACTTGACGGCGTTGCTGCCCAGATTCAGGAGCACCTGGCCCAGGCGGGTGGGGTCTCCCAGCAGCTGTGTGGGCAGGTCCGGAGGCAGCTTGAACAACAGCTCCAGCCCCTTCTCTTCGGCCTTCATGCCCAGCACGTTGGCGAGGTTGTCCATCACGTCGCCGAGATCGAACGCGATGTGCTCCATGTCCAGCCGGCCGGCCTCGATCTTCGAGAAGTCGAGGATGTCGTTGATGATGCCCAGCAAAGATTCGGCCGAGCGGTACACCTTCTGCACGTAGTTATGCTGCTGCGGGTTCAGCCCGCTTTGCAGCGCCAGGTACGACATGCCGAGAATCGCGTTCATCGGCGTGCGGATCTCATGGCTCATGTTGGCCAGAAACTCGCTCTTGGCCCGCGTGGCCGCTTCTGCCACCTGGTAAGCGCGTTTCAGGTCGGTGATGTCCAGCGAGATGCCGCCGACTGCGTAGCACTTGCCGTCAGCGTCTTGCAACGGGAAGATGTGGGTTTGGAAGATGCGGGGCTCGCCGTCGGCGCCAGGCAGCTCGTGCTCGGCGCTGACGATCCGCCCTTCGACCGCGACCCGCCGGTCTTCTTCGGCGATGCGGGCGGCGTTCGACGCGTCGACCAACTCATCGTCGCTGCGCCCCACCAGCGACTCGTCGGCATGAAACCCGAGGACCCTGGCCAGGCGGGCGTTGTGGCGCAGGTAGCGCCCTTCGAGGTCTTTCACGAACACAACCGCCGGCACGTTCTCGATGATCGCCTGCAGCGCGTTGCGGCTGCGCTCGAGCTCCTCCGTGCGGGCATGCACCCGCTGCTCGAGGCTGACGTTGAGGTTGCGGATCTCTTCTTCGGCGCGGCGGCGTGCCGTGATGTCGGAGAACACCGCCACCCCGCCGCGTCCCACACCGGCCTTGTCGATCAGCGGGCGCGCGGTCACGCTGAGCCACTGTCCCTCGGGCAGCACCTGGTTGCGCAGAAAGATGTCGACGTTGTCGCTGGATTCACCTTGAACCGCGCGCACCAGCGGGAGATCTGCCGCCGGATACAGCGTGGTCTGGTCCGGCAGGAACAGGCCGTAGACCTCCGACCAGTCGTCGCTGCTGCCTGCGGTCACACCGATGCCGAGAATCTTCTCGCCGGCCGGGTTGATCAGCACCGACTCTCCGCGCTCGTTGGCCACCGACACCCCGTCGCCCATGCTGTCGAGGATGGACTGCAGGATGCTGGTCTGCTGCTGCAGTTCGCTGCGCGAGCGCTGCAACTCTTCGTTGGCCTGCGCCAGCATCCGGTGCGAGCGGCGCAGGCGCAGCAGCAAGAGCGCGGTGGCCGCCAGTGCCGCCACGCTGCCGGCGAGCACCGTCCACAGCCAGCGCTGCTGCAGCTCGCGTTGGCGCAATTCGGCAGTCTGCTGTTCGTTGTGGCGCGTCAGCTCGGCAATTTCTCGCTGGCGGCTTTCGGCGTCGTAGCGCTTCGTCAGTTCGAGCATGCGCGCACTGGATCGCTCTCGCACGGCCCTGGCCGTCATCTCGGCAGCCTCTTGCGACAGCTGGTAGGCACGCCGGTGGTCGCCTGCCGTCGCCGCGATCGAGGCCATGCGCCGCGCGCTCTCGCTCATGTAGAGCGGAAAGCCGATGTCTTTCGCGAGTGCATAGGCCCGTTCGGCGTCTGCCCGTGCAGCGGCGGTGCTGCCCAGTGATTCATGGTTCGCGCTGCGAGCGTTCAGTGCGTACCACTGGCCGATGCGGTTCGGGTGCTGCCGGTAGACCTCGACCACTTCGTCGAGCTGGCGCTGCGCCTGCGCGTAGAGGCCCTGGTTGCGCAGATTGGCGGCGAGCCCGAACAGCGCGAAGTTGACGTTGAACGGCGTACCCACCGAACGGAAGATGGTGATCGCCTGCTCGTACAGCTTCTTCGCGGCAGGGTAGTCGGCCCGCTTGCTGCTCACCGCGCCGAGGCCGGCAATCGCGTAGGCCTCCAGCAGCTTGGACTGAGCGACAACGGCCTGTTCGCGCATGCGCTCGTAGTGTTCAAAGGCTTCGTTCAAGCGCTCGCTCTGGTCGTACGAGATGGCGAGGCCCTGGTGCGCATAGGCCAGCGCCAGCGGGTTCTTGTTGCGCCGCGCGATCTCCATCGCCTGCATCGCCATCGCCACCGATTCGTCGAACTGGCCGACACGGCGGTAGGTCATGGCCGTGCGCAGCAGGGCCTCGCCGAGCAGGTCGGGCCGGTTCATGCCGTCGAGCAAGGTCATGCTGCGCGAGGTCGCATCGACCACTGCGTCGATGCGGCCCTGGTTGACCGCGTTCAAGGCCACGTTGAGCGCGGCCTCGACCTCGCCGACACTGTCACCGCTGCTGCGGGCCAGCTCGGCGGCCTGGTCGGCGTCGCGGCCGGCCGCATCGGTGAGCGCGAGATAGATCTCGATGCGGGAAAGCAGGTTGAGCATGCGGGCGCGGTCGGCCGGGGGGGCGTCTGCCGGGAGTTCGTTTTGCAGTTGCTGCGCCCGCACATAGGCCTGGGGCGCATCGTTCTCGGCCAGGGTCCGCACTTCGGCAGCCTGGCGGCGCCAATCGTCGAGCGGCACCGCCGCCAAGGCGAAGGTCGACACCAGCGCCCCGACAAGCAGATATGCGAAGCGCCTCACGAGCACCCCGAGGTGCAGCGCGTTGGCACGATCGGAGCAGGAAAGAGTCTGCATGGCTCGGGGTGACGGGGGGTGGGCTCTGCGTAACGTCTCGAATGTAGCCATTCCACTGGGGCCCGACCATCAGGCGAGCCCGCATGCAGCTTGCGCTGCGTCATCAGAACTGCACGCTAAGGCTGACGGCCACCTGCCGGTCGTTGACCCAGGCGCTCTGCGGCCGGGTCTCTGCGCCGTAGTACGAGCGACGCAGGGTTTTCAGCAGGTTGGCGCCTCCAGCGTGACGGTCACCTTGTCATTGATGCGGTAGCCGAAGGAGGCGTCGAGCCAGCCGTAGCCGTAGGTGTAGATCGGGAAGGATTGAGTGGTGGTGGGGGTGCCCGCGATACTGCTCACACCTGTGCGGAACTTGCTGCGCCAGTTGTAGGCGATGCGCGCCACGACAGGGCCGTGCTCGGGCACCGCCTGCGTGCCGGTGACCGACTCGCGCGTGTGCACCACGCGCAAGCCAGCCTGCCCGTCCAGCTCATTCGGGATGGCCTGGAAGGCCCCCGCGACGTACAGCGCATGCGTCTGCTCCTTGATACGCCAAACGCTGAGCGGGTCACCGCCCGCGGGAATGGGCTGGGTGATGCCGAATGAATTGCGCAAGCCCACACCATTGCGGGCGCCGCTGAGGTCGCCCACCAGATAGCTGCCGATGCTGCCGGCCTGGCCATTGAGAAAGTCGCCGTAGGGGTTGGGGCCCACGCGCCCGGGGGTGTCGGCCGCCTTCAGGCCGCTGAGCAGCGCCGAGAACTGCTCTGCGTTGCGGTCGACCAGATCGCCGCGAATCGACCGTGCCGACAGCACGGCGGCGTCGCCCGCAAAGTCGAACGGTCGGCGCGTGCGCAGGTCGATGGTGCCGCCGAGGCCGCCTTCGATGCGATCGGCCGACGAGGTCTTGTGAACGTCGATGCCGGTCACCATGTCGGCCGAGATGTCGGCGAAATCGAGCGTGCGCCCGCTGCCCGCCGTGAACACCTCGCGGCCGTTGAGCGTGGTCTCGACCTGGGTCAGGCCGCGAACCGAGACCACCGAGCCTTCGCCGCGGTCGCGCACGATCTGCACGCCGGTGACACGCTGCACCGCCTCGCTGACGCTCAGGTCGGGCAGCTTGTGGATGTCGGAGGCGACCACCGAATCGACGATGCCGTCATTCACCCGCTTGCGCTCCTGCGCAGAGCCGGCGCTTCCGCGTGCACCGGTCACGACGACCGGGTCCAGCTGAACCGAATCCGCCAGCACCGGCAGCGAGACGCCGAGCAACGCGATGACACCTGGCCGCCGTAGACACCGCAACGCTTGATTCACGGGAGTGGACTCCGCTCGTGTTGCCGCCCAGCATGCGTTCGTTTGCGCACGCCGTACGGACACCCCTCCGCATCAATCTAGATTGAAATGTGCGGTCTGTCCATGCGTTGCAACCCGCCTGCCCACACGCTTCCCGGTGGTCAGCCCGGCGCGTAGTTCTCGGGAAACAGCCGCCGCTCCACCGACTCGATCAGGATGTGGATCACCTTGATGTGAAGCTCCTGCACGCGGTCTGCGAACTGGCCACCGGGCGTGCAGATGTCGATGTCGGCCAACTGGCTCAGCATGGCGCCGGGCCGGCCCGACAGGCCAATCACCTTCATGCCGATCTGCTGGGCGACGCGCACGGCGGCGAGCACGTTGCCGCTGGTGCCGCTGGTGCTGATGGCCACCAGCACGTCGCCCTGGCGTGCATGGGCCTCGAGATAGCGCGAGAACACATGCTCATAGCCGTAGTCGTTGGCCACGCAGCTCATGTAGCCCGCATCGCTGATGGCCACTGCGGCCAGCGCGCGCCGGTTGCCGCGGTAGCGGCCCGAGAGCTCTTCGGCAAAGTGCATCGCGTCGCACATCGAGCCGCCGTTGCCACAGCTGAAGACGCGGCCGCCGTTCTCGAACAGCGTGGCGAGCAGGTTGCCGGCTTCGTCGATGGCGCGGCAGGTGGTGTCGTTGGTGATCAAAGCGTCGAGCGCGGCGCGCGCTTCGACCAGGGTTTGTTGGATGTGGGGGCTCATGTGTTCTCCTGAACGTCAATCGAGTTTGAAGGCAACGGGCACGACGAGCACGCTGTCGACGCTCTTGCCGGATTTGGTTTTGGCTGCGGCGAATGTGGCGCGTTTCACGGCCTCGACGGCAGCCGCATCGAGCCGCGCGAAGCCCGAGCCCGTCTTGACGTCGACGAAGCCGACCGACTCATCGGCCCGCACCTGCACGCGCAGCGTGACGGTGCCCTGCTCCTGGTTGCGGCGCGACGCAGCGGGGTAGGCCGGCGCGGGCGCCACCACGTAACGCGCGGGCTGCACCACCGGCTCGGGGCCGGATGCGCAGCCGGACAGCAGGGCCATGGCCAGCAACAGGGAGCATCGCGTCAAGGGAGCAGAAATGGCGGTATCGAGACGGAAAGCGAACAAGGTCATAGCAGGTGTCTGCGCGAGCGGTGGCGAAGTCTACTGGCTGGTCGGATGCCCCTGTCCTATAGTCCGCCGACCTGCCGCACGCATCGAAAGGCTCGCCATGCTCTTCGACATCGAACGCCACGAAGCGCTGACGCCGACACCCTGGGACGCCGATCGTGCACGCGAAGCACTGATCGCCATCGTCGACGACATCGAGCGCCACCAGCAAGCCGACCGCACCTGGCCAACGCATCCGCGCGACGACGATGAGCCGAAGGGCCTGCTTCACAAAAGCCTGTACCTCGGCGCCGCTGGCGTGCTGTGGGCCCTGCACTACCTGGCACGCGAAGGCGCGGTGCAGCTGTGCAGCACGCCGGCCCAATCGATGGACCGCGTGCACGCCGCCTACCTCGAGAGCCCGGACACCGGCGAGGTGGTGCCGTCCTACTACCTGGGCGAGGTGGGCATCTTGCTGGTGGCCTGGCGCTTGACGGGCTCGCGCGACACGGCGGAGCGTCTGCATGCATGCATCGAAGCGAACATCGGCAACCCGACCAACGAAGCCTTGTGGGCCGCACCGGGCACCATGCTCGGCGCCTGGCACATGCTCGAGTGGACCGGCGAGCCGCGTTGGCGCGAACTCTTTCTGCGCAACGTCGAACAGGTGTGGCGCACCTGGCTGCCCGATGACAAATCGGCCTGCCATCTGTGGACGCAAGACATGTACGGCCGCATCTGGCAGATGCTCGGCGCGGGCCATGGCTTCGCCGGCAATATCTACCCGCTGTTGCGCGGTGCCGCGCTGCTGGCTCCCGACCAGCGCGAGACGCTCTTCGAGCGATGCGAGACGATGCTGGTATCGACCGCGCTGATCGAGGGCAACCACGCCAACTGGCCGCCGGTCGCGTGGAAAACGGGGCTCGAGCAGATGCTCGTGCAGTGGTGCCACGGCTCGCCCGGCATCGTCACGGCGTTTGCCCACTTCCCCAAGCAGCGCTCGCCGGCCGTCGACGCCCTGCTGCTCCAGGCCGGCAACCTGGTCTGGTCAGCCGGCCCGCTGACGAAAGGCTATGGCCTGTGCCACGGCACTGCGGGCAACGGCTACGCGTTCCTGAAGCTTTACCAACGTACCGGCGACGCCGTGTGGCTGGCCCGCGCCCGCGCATTCGCGATGCATGCCTTGCTGCAGCGAGACGCCATGCGGCAACAGCACGGGCAAGGGCGCTACCCCTTGTGGACCGGCGACGCCGGCCTGGCGGTGTACCTGTGGCACTGCCTGCAAGGCCTGGCCGACATGCCCGGCCTCGACCTGCTTTGACAGGCCGCTACTTCATGCCCAGCTGATCGAACAGGAACGACAACTCGTCGGCCTGCTCGTCGATCTCGGACGAGAGCGAGGTGCCCATGCCGTGGCCGGCGTCGGACGCCACGCGCAGCAGCACCGGGCGGCCGCCGGGGTTCGCTGCTTGCAAACGGGCCGCCATCTTGTACGACATCCAGGGCGCCACGCGACCGTCGTGCTCGCCGGTGGTCAGCAACACCGCGGGGTAGGCGGTGCCGTTCTTCACCTGGTGCATCGGCGAGTAGCCGTACAAGGCCTTGAACTGGTCGGGCTGCTTGACGCTGCCGAACTCGGTGACGTTGAAGGCCCCGTTCGGCGTGAGTTCCACGCGCAGCATGTCGTAGATGCCGACGGCCGTGACCACCGCGCGGAACAGGTCGGGCCGCTGCACCAGCGCCGCCCCCATCAGCAGGCCGCCGTTGCTGCCGCCCTGGATGGCGAGCCGTTCGGGCTTGGTGTAGCCGCGGGCCACGAGGAGCTCGGCGCTGGCGATGAAATCGTCGAACACGTTCTGCTTGCGCGTGAGGTTGCCGGCCACGTGCCACTCTTCACCGAACTCGCCGCCGCCGCGAATGTTGGCCAACGCGAACACGCCGCCGTGGCGCAGCCAGGCCACTGTGTTGCGCGAGAAGCGCGGCCGCATCGAAACGCCATAGCCGCCGTAGGCGCTGAGCAGCACCGGTGCCGTGCCGTCGAGCGGCGTGCCTTTCATGCGCACGATGTTCACGGGCACGCGCGTGCCGTCTTTCGAGGTCGCCATCTCGCGCACCGCCTCGGCGCCGGGCAGGCCGCCGTCCACGGCATAGGCCGGTGAATCCGTCAGGTTGGTGCGCACCGGCGCGCTGCTGCTGCCGTCGTAGGCGTACCAGCTGAAGGCCTGCACGAAGCTCTGGCTGCCGAAGAGGATGGCGTCGCCCACGAGCCGTGCGCCGACGTTGACGCTGGCGATCGGCTGCGCGCTGAGCGTGCCGAGCGAGCGGCCATCGAGTGCATAGGCGCGCAGCTCCGACGGGCCGCCCACCAGCACCTCGACGTACAGCTTGCTGTCGGTCGGCACCAGGGCTTCGATCACTGCGTCCGACTCGGGGATGAGCGTCGGCATCTTCGGCAAGGTGGCCTGCGCATTGCGCAGCGGCATCGCGACGATGCGCCCGCGCGGCGAGCCCTTCAGGCCCAGCGCGTAGAGCTTGCCGTCGCGGCCGAATTCGGCCGTGCGGAAGCCGTCGGTGTAGTCGGCGATGCGGCGCCACGGCCCGTTGCCGCTGCGCAGGTAGAAGCGGTGTTCGCCCCCGTCGCCGTTGGCCACGTCGGCCAGCAGGTGGCGGCCGTCTTCGCTGGCCCGTAGCGCGATCTCGGCGATGCGTGGGAACTCCTTGCCGATGACGTAGGTGTCGGCCTTGGCGGGCGTGCCGAGCTTGTGGAAGTAGACCTGCTGGTAGAAGTTGGCGTCTTCAGGCGGGCGCTCTTTGCCCTGCGGATAGCGCGTGTAGTAGAAGCCCTTGCCGTCGGTGGCCCAGGCCACGCTGCCGCCGCCGGTCGGGTACTGCACGCGCGGCACGGTGTCGGGCAGCGGCTTGCCGGTGTCGGTGCTGTAGAGAGACAGCGTGCCGTCTTCGCTGCCGTTCTTCGACAGCGATACGGCCACCAGTTTGCCGTCGCGAGACGGCTTGAACCAGTCGATCGTGGTCTTGCCGCTCGGGTCGAGTTGGGTCGGGTCGAGCACCACGCTTTCCGAAGACACGTCGCCCTTGCCGTTCAGCATCACAAGCACGTTCTGCGCCTTCGGCGGCTGGCGCTTCAAGGCGAACAGCTTGCCGCCGGCGTACTCGAAATCGAAGCGCGAGGCTCGCCCGCTGCCGACCATCTCCAGCAGTTCCTGCTTGATCGGCTTGCGCTGCGGTGAGGCATCGATCACCTGGCGCGTGAGCGTGTTCTGGGCGGCGATCCAGGCGACCACTTCTTTCGAATCGCTCTGTTCGAGCCAGCGGTAGTCTTCGCTGACGGTGGTGCCGTGGAAGCTGTCTTCAACGGGCTTGCGCGGCGAATCGGGGTAGACCAGGGGTGCGGCGCTCACGCTTGCAGCGGCGAGCGACACAACCAATGCCAACCCAACGCATTGCAACGAGTTCATCTTCTCTCCCTGCGTCCTGTTCCTCGTATCAGCGCCAGTCCGCTCAGCGAGCTCGGTAGAAGCGGTTCTCGCGCAACGCCGAGCGCACCAGGTGGCCGCTGGTCGCAGCCGTTCCATCGGCCCGCAAGGCCTGCGCACGCGCCATCGCCGCCTGGCAAGTGCCGGTGGTGCGGTGCCCCAGCGCCACGGCCAGCCGCGCTTCCGCCGGGTCGCCGAGCTGGTGGTTGAAGTCGTCGCTCACCGGGCAGGTGGGCGCAAAGCCATCGGCATAGTCACCGAAGCCGGCCTGGTTCACACCCTTGAACTGAATGGTGAAGTAGGTGGTGTTGCAGTTGTCCTGCGGGTAGAAGCCATAAGGCTTGCCGCAGGTGGTGTCGCCCACCAGCACGACGCTCACACCCACGCCGCGCAGGCCGTTGACCACGGCTTCGCTCGCGGAGCAGGTGTCGCCGCCGGCCAGCACGTAGACGCGGCTCAGGCCCAGGTAGGGCAGCGTCTGCCCTTTAGTCGCCGAGAACCCCAGCGCCGTGGTGTGGAAGGGCGTGGTGCGTTGCGCCAAGCTGTAGTTGAAGGGGTTCTTGTCGTTGAACTGCAGCTGCTCGAAGGTCTTGCCCTGCGTGGTCGTGGGCCCGGCGATCATGTAGGCCAGCTCGCTGGCGATGTCGAGGTAGCCGCCGCCGTTGTAGCGCATGTCGAGCACGAGGTCGGTGACGTTGGCCGCCTTGAGCTGCGTGATCGCGTTGATGAGCGCTTGCTCCGACGTGGCGATGTGGTCGTTGAATTGGAGGTAGCCCACGCTCTGGTTCGGCGCAGGCAGCGCGCCGACCTTTTGCACCGGCACCAGGGCGAGCGTGCCGGCAGTGAGCGTCACGCTGCGTGGTGTGGAAGAACCCAGATCGAGAACCCCGAAGGTATGCGAACCGGCCTTGTCTGGGAACAGGCCGGCGTTCAGGACGGCCGTGTCGCTGCCATTGACAACATCGACCCCGTCGACCGACACGATTTGCGCGCCGCGGAGGACGGGAGGAGTGGCCGTTGCGGCCGGAGTTCCGGGGTCGGTATACGCCACCATCGCCAAGCGCGGCGGCGTGTTGCGAATCAGCGAGATGTTGAAGCCATAGCCGAAGCTCTCGCCACCTTGCGACAGCGCCACCCATTCCGGCGTGCCGTAGGTGAAGTGGAACTGGTCCTTGTCCTTGTTGCTGGCGGTCTTGGCAGTGGTGCGCAGCGTGCTGAAGTAGGTGATGGGGTCGCTGTAGGCGGTGGGGCCGCGGTCGACCACCTCGCCGTACCAGAGGTAGGTCTCGTTGTTCCAGGCCTGGACCCATTTGTTTTCGTCGGTGACCGTGCCTTGCACATCAGTCGACCGAGGTGCCACGCAGCGCTGTGCGAGGGCCGACGAAGCAGTGAGGCCGGTGGTGATCGGGGTGCCGCCGCCGTCACCGCCCCCGCCGCCGCAGGCGGCCAAGCCGGCGACCGCCAGCGTGCTCAGAACCCAGCCCGCCTTGCCGCGCAACGCGCGGACCTGTGATGCCTTTTTCATGCAACCTCCCCGTTCCTGGAACGATTTTTTGGAACGCAGATGTTTACACAAAATCGCCGTGGCGCAAGCATCAGCCGCATGCAGCCCCCCGCACCAGGGGACCCCTCTCAGTCGACCCGTGGCATGTCAGCCAGCCGGGCCGTCCAGCCGACGATGCCGCCCTGCGCGCGGATCATCGCGAGCGCCGACTCCTTGAACTCGGGGAAGTAGGAGCCGGTGGCCTCTTCGACGATCAGGCATTCGTAGCCGCGGTCGTTGGCCTCGCGCATCGTGGTCTGAACGCAGACCTCGGTTGTCACGCCGCCGAAGATCAGGTGCGTGATGCCGCGCGATTGCAGTTCTTCCGTCAGCGGTGTGCCGTAGAACGCCCCCTTGCCCGGCTTCGCGATCACGATGTCGCCCTCTTTCGGCAGAAGCTCGGGCACGAAGCCCGCACCCGGCTCGCCCTTGATCAGGATGCGGCCCATGCTGCCCGGGTCGCCGATGCGCAGGCTCGGCTTGCCACGCAGCCGCTTGGCAGGCGGGCAATCGGAGAGGTCGGGCGCATGGCATTCCTGCGTGTGGATCACGAGCACGCCGAGCTGGCGGCACAGTGCGATCAGCTCGGCTGCGGCAGGCACCACGGGTTCGAGCAGCGACACGTCGTTGCCCAACGTGGCGCCGAAACCGCCGGGTTCGATGAAGTCGCGCTGCATGTCGATCATCACGAGCGCGGTGCGAGCGGGCTCGAAACTGAACGGGGTGGGTTGGGCGGCTATCGTGATCATGGTGTGTGTCTCATGCTCTCTTTGGACCGTTCAATGGGCACTGCCCCCCATGAAAGCGCCGAGCCGATTTCGGTCGGCCTGCCGTGCATCCGCCTCATGAACGATCTTGCCACCGCTCATCACCGCGATGCGGTCCGACAGCGCGAGCAGCTCGTCGAGGTCTTCGCTGATCAGCAGCACCGCCCCGCCGCGGTTGCGCACGTCCATCAGGCGTTGATGGATTTCGGCCACAGCCGCGAAGTCGAGGCCGAACACCGGGTTGGAGACGATCAGCACGTCGGCATCGTCGCTCAGCTCGCGCGCCAGCACGGCGCGCTGCACGTTGCCACCGCTGAGCGAGCGGATCTGCGCCAGCTCACCGCGCGTCTTGACGCCGAACTCGGCGATCAGCTTGCGCGCCCGCTCGCGCAGGGTGCGGCTGCGCAACCAACCCATGCGCGCCGCCGGTGCAACGTCGAACGCCCGCAGGCCGATGTTGTCGGACACGCTCATGTCGCCCACGCAGGCATTGCGCAGCGGCTCTTCGGGCAGGCTGCGCACCTTGAGGCGCCGGTTCTGCGCGCGGGTGCCGGTGAACTTCTCCAAGCCGACCCACACTTCGCCCGAGACGCGCAGGCGCTGGCCCACCAGGGCCTCGGCGAGTTCGCGCTGGCCGTTGCCGGAGACACCAGCCACGCCGACGATCTCGCCGGCATGGACGTTGACGCTCAGGCCATCGACGGCGATCTGCCCACGGTCGCCATCAACGGTGAGCGATTTCACCTGCAGCCGCGGCTCGCCGCGCTCGCGCTCGGCGCGCACGGGGGCGGCGAACTCGCGCTTGGCGTCATCGTCGCCACCCACCATCTCGACGGCAAGCTGCTGCGGCGTGGTGTCAGTAACGCGGTGCGCCGCCACCAGCTTGCCCTTGCGCAGCACGCTCACGTCATCGGCATAGGCCGTCACTTCGCGGAACTTGTGGGTGATGAGGATGATGCTGCATTCGCCGGCATGCGCGCGGTCGCGCAGCAAGCCCAGCACTTCATCGGCCTCTTGCGGCGTGAGCACGGAGGTGGGTTCGTCGAGGATCAGCAGGCGGGGTTTGAGCAACAGCTGCTTCAGGATCTCGAGCTTCTGCTTCTGCCCGGCCGAGAGCTCCTGCGGCGTGGCGTCGAGGTCAAGCTTGAAGGGCGTGGTTTGCAGGAAGGCGGCGAGCGCGGCGCGCTCCTTCTTCCAGTCGATCACCGCAGGCAGGTGGCCGCGCGCGAGCAGCAGGTTCTCGGCCACCGTCATGCCGGGCACGACGGTGAAGTGCTGGTAGACCATGCCGATGCCCAGGTCGCGGGCGATCACCGGCGAGGCGATGTCTTGTTCCCTGCCGTCGAGCAGCACGGCGCCTTCTTCGGCACGCTGGTAGCCGACGACGCATTTCACGAGGGTGCTTTTGCCTGCGCCGTTTTCGCCGAGGAGGGCGTGGACGGTGCCTGGTCTCACTTTGAGCGAGACCTTGTCCATGGCGGTGAAGGCGCCGAAGCGCTTGGTGAGCTCGAAGGTGTCGAGGGCCAGGGCGCCGGTGGGGCGGGGGATGGGAGTGAGGGGGGCTGTCATGGTGTACCTCTGCCCCTGCCCGTTCGGGCTGAGCCCGTCGAAGCCTGCCTCGCGCACCTCCACCCATTTCGCGCGTCACCACCCCATCCGTTCGGGCTGAGCCTGTCGAAGCCTCGTTCGCACACCACTACCCGTTCAGGCTGAGGTATCGAAGCCACGTGCCGGCTGACGCGTACTTCTTGTTCACTGCGTGAGGCCGCGTCGGGATGTGCCCCCGACAGGGCAGTAACTTTGGTGTTCGCATAACTTCGCTGCGCGAAGTGAGCGACCCCCCGCTGCGCGAACTTTCGCTTCCCCGAAAGAAAGTCACCAAAGAAAGGGGGACCCGACGGAGGCCCAGGGGGCCCAAGAGCAATGCGGTCGTTTGCTTCGCAAACTTTCCCTATCCCACCTCGCTTCGCATCGTGCTTCGTGGCGATGCGCAGCGAGCCGAGGGGTGGGGTACGTTGAACAGGTGTTCCGGGGTCCGATGGAAGACTTGGGAGACAAGTCGCGGAAGGAAGCCACCGAAGCGGTACAGCAAAGTGGAGAGCGTCTTTGCTTTGGTTACTTTCATTTGACGCGACAAATGAAAGTGACTCGCCTGCCGGGGCGATTACCCGGCGCACCCGCCGGTAGGCAGAAGAAGCATCCACGCGAAGCGGCGAGGAAAACATCACCCCGCCACCACTTCAATCACAGCCGTCGAATCCGACACAGCCCCAAACACTCCCCCCTGCATCGTCACCATCTTCAACGCCGCCAAGTGATTCCCCAAATCAGTAGCAGCCGTGCAATCCGACAAGATCAAACACTCATATCCCCGATCGTTCGCATCCCGCATCGTCGTGTGCACACACACATCGGTGGTGATCCCCGTGAGGATCAAATTGCGAATACCCCGCGTGTGCAAGATCAAATCAAAGTTCGTCGCATAGAACGACCCCTTGCCCGGCTTGTCGATCACCGGCTCACCCGGCAACGGTGCCAGCTCGGGAATGATTTCCCACCCCGGCTCGCCGATCGTGAGGATGCGCCCGCACGGCCCCATGTCGCCGATGCCGATGCCGTCGGTGCCGATCTGCCGCGAGCGCCAGCGCTTGTTCGCGGGCAGGTCGCTGAGGTCGGGCTTGTGCCCTTCTCGGGTGTGGATGATGGGGTAGCCCGCACCGCGCATCGCAGCGAACAATCGCTTCAAGGGCTCGATGGGCGCGCGCGTCAGCGAGATGTCGTAGCCCATCTTGTCGACGTAGCCGCCCTCGCCGCAGAAGTCGACCTGCATGTCGATCACGACAAGCGCGGTGTTCTGCGGCGTCATGTTGCCGTCGTAAGGCCAGCGGTACGGATCGGCCGCGATACCGCCGTGCGTAGATTTGTTCAAGCCACCCAGTCCGCTCATCACCCACCTCCTATCGCGTAACACCCAGTTCCATCGGCGCACCCTTCACGCTGCGGGTGGGCGAGCAAGTCCAGATCAGGATCGCCAGCGTGAGCACGTATGGAACCGCGTTGAAGAGGTAGTAGCCGCTGCTGATGCCCACCGATTGCAGTGCCGGGCCGAGTGCGCCGGCGCCGCCGAACAAGAGCGCGGCGCCCAGGCAGCGCCACGGGTTCCATCGCGCGAAGATCACCAGCGCCACCGCGATCAGGCCTTGCCCGCTGGAGAGGCCTTCGTTCCAGCTGCCGGGGTAGTACAGCGACAGCGACGCACCACCCAGACCCGCGATGAACCCGCCCGCGCAGGTGGCCGCGATGCGGATGCCGTTGACCGAGTAGCCGAGCGCGCGTGCGGCGTCGCTCGAGTCGCCAGCCATGCGCAGGATGAGGCCGAAGCGTGTTGCCTTGAAGCCCCAAGCCAGCAGCGCCGCAAGTGCGACGCCGATGGGGAACAGCATGTTGATCTGCAGCGCCGACTTGATCTGCGCCGAGCTGCTCCAGTCGCCCAGATTCAGCGAAGGAATCTGCGGCGCCTGCGGCTGGATCAGCGGCTTGCCGAGGTAGAACGCGAGGCCGCTGCCGAGCAGCATCAGCGCGATGCCGGTGGCGACGTCATTGACTCTCGGCAGCGAGCAGACGAGGCCATGCAGCAACGCGAGCAACGCGCCGCTGGCGCCTGCGAGCATCACGCCGACCCACACGTTGCCGCTGAGGTAGGCGCCGCCGAAACCGGCCATCGCAGAGAAGACGAGCACGCCTTCGAGGCCGAGGTTGATGCGGCCGGATTTTTCGGTGATGCACTCGCCCAGGCTGACCATCAGGAAGGGGGTACCTACGCGGATGGCGCCGCCTAGGACGGCGACCAGGACGTTGAGGAAGAGGTCGGTGTTGCTCATGCACTCTTCCTTGTTGTGGTGCTCATCCCGTTCGGGCTGAGCTTGTCGAAGCTTGGCTCGCGCACCTCCATCCCACCCGTTCGGCCTGAGCCTGTCGAAGCCTTGTTCGCATACCCACAGCCGTTCGGGCTGAGGTATCGAAGCCTCGTGTTGCTTTTGCGTGGTGGTTGTTCACTGCGTGAGGCCGCGTCGGGATGTGCCCCCGACAGGGCAGTAACTTTGGTGTTCGCATAACTTCGCTGCGCGAAGTGAGCGAACCCCCGCTGCGCGAACTTTTGCTTCGCCAAAAGAAAGTCACCAAAGAAAAGGCGACCCGACGGAGGCGGTCCGGCTAGGGCCGGACTGCTCTGCGGTGCTCGGTGTTCGGGGCCCGCGCCAAACTCACTTCGTTCGCTGCGCTCACTGCGTTCAAACAAACGGCGCGAAGTCAGTTGACGAAGCGCGCTTGCGCGCGCGGCCCCAAACCCCTGCGCTCCTCGACGCCTCCCACGGGGCCCAAGAGCAATACGGTCGTTTGCTTCGCAAACTTTCCCTATTCCACCTCGCTTCGCATTGGGCGCGAGCAAAGCGACGCGCCATCGCGCCGATGCGCAGCGAGGCGAATCTGGTGTTCGTCTCCCCCTTCGGACGAGCTGAGCAGCGCAGGGCTTTGCAGCTGCGTGCGCAGCACGCTTCGTCAACTGACTTCGCGCCGTTTGTTTGAGCGCAGTGAACGTAGTGAACGAAGCGAGTTGGGCGCGAGCTGCAAAGACCGAGCAGCGCAGGGCAGCTCTCGCGCAGCGAGGGCCGAGTCGGCAGGGGTCGCTTCTTTGCCTCCTTTCTTGTCGACACAAGAAAGGAGGTCGGCTGCCGGGACGAAAACCCGGCGCGGCCTCACGCAGTGAACAAGACTCACATGCGCATGCAGGCACGAAAGGTACAAGGCTTCGACCCGCCGCAGGCGAACCCTGTCCTGAGCCCCGTCGAAGGGTCAGCCCGAACGGGTGGGGGTATGCGAGCAAGGCTTCGACAGGCTCAGCCCGAACGGTTGAGGCAGAGTGGCGATACGCGCACCAGGCTTCGACAGGCTCAGCCCGAACGGTTAGTGGCATGCGAGCAAGGCTTCGCTCCGCAAAGCGAGCCAGCCCAAACGGCCAGTGCCTCATACGTTTGCCTTGATCACAGAAGGCAACGGCGCAGCCGCAACCACCACCTTCGGCGCCCGCGCCGCAAATAACCTCCCTCGCAGCGCTTCACTCGCCAAAATCAACAGAAACGCAAACCCCTGCAACACCATCACCGACGCATCCGGCACATCCATGCGCCGCTGCAACAAACTCCCCGCCGCCCCGAACCCGCCGAACAACACAGCCACAGGCACCACCGCCCAAGGGTTGTGCCGCGCCACGAACGACACCAGGATGCCCGTATAGCCCAGGCCGGCGATCAACGAGGCGTTGGCGTTGTTGTGAACCGCAGCGACTTCAATGCCGCCTGCCAACCCCGCACAGGCCCCGCCGATTGCACAAGACACCACGATGATCCGCGGGCTCGGCAAGCCGACCAGCAAGGCCGCCCGCGCATTGCCGCCGACGATGCGCGTCGCAAAACCCGAGGTGGTGAAGAAGAGCCACAGGCCGAGCACCACACACACCACCACGCCGAACACCAGGCCCCAGTGGATGTCGGTTCCGGCGATGCCGCCGATGCGCAGGCCCTCGGCGATGGTGCGGGTCGACGGCTTGTTCAGGCTCGCCGGGTCGCGCATCGGGCCTTCGACGAAGTGCTTGAACAGGGCAATCGCCGTGTACGCCAGCAGCAGGCTGCTGATGGTTTCGTTGACGCCGCGCTTCTGCCGCAGCAGCCCCACGACGGCGATCCACACGCCCCCGGCCAAGGCCGCAGCGAGCAGCAGGATCGCCGTTCCGAAGGAGTTCTCGGGCGGAGCAAACACGTAGGGCACTGCGGCACAGGCCAAGCCACCCAGCACCAGCGCACCCTCGCCGCCAATCACCACCAGCCCCGCACGCGCCGGGATGGCAACGCACAGCGCAGTGAGCATCAGCGGCGCGGCGCGCTGCAACGAGTTCTGCCACGAGAACCAGTCGCCAAAAGCGCCTTTGAACAGCAGCGCCCAGGCCTCGACCGGGTTCTTGCCGCCCGCCCAGATGAAAACGCCGAACAACAGCAGCGCACCCGCCATGGCCATCACGGGCAAGGCGATGGCCTCGATCGTGTCGGTGGTGCGGGTCGAAAGTGCCATGGCTGTCTTGCGTCAGGTCAGGCTTTTCCGATCACACCTTCGACCAGGTAGTTCATGCCTTCGAGTTCGATGTCGGTCTGCTTGAAGGCCTTGCCCGCAGGGATGACAACCTTGCCGGTGTTGTCCTTCAGCGGACCCTTGAAGATGTCGAACTTGCCGGCGACCATCGCGGCCTTCACGTCGTCGGCGCTCTTCTTCGCAGCGGCCGTGACCATGCCGCCGTAGGGAGACGGTTTCACGAAGCCTTCCTTCAAGCCACCACGCACGAAGTTCGGGTGCGGCTTGCCGGTGCGGGCTGCGTCGATGATGGTCTTGTAGGCGGTGATCCAGTTCCACTCGGCGCCGGTGAGGTAGGCGTTGGGTGCGAGCTTGGCCTGGCTGGCGTGGTAGCCGCAGACGAACTTGCCGCGCTTGGCTGCGGTTTCGACGATCACCTTGGGGCCGTCGACGTGCATGGTGAACACGTCGACGTTCTGGTCGGCCAGGCTGTTGGTGGCTTCGGCTTCTTTCACCGGCATCGACCAGTCGCCGGTGAAGATCACCGTGGTGGTGATGCTCGGGTCGACGGAGCGCGCGCCCATGGTGAAGGCGTTGATGTTGCGCAGCACCTGCGGGATCGGCTTGGCAGCAATGAAGCCGATCTTCTTGCTCTTGCTCATGTGGCCGGCGATCACGCCATTGAGGTACTGGCCCTCGTCGATGTAGCCGAAGAAGCTGCCGGTGTTCTTGGGGTGCTTGCCCTCGGTCCACATGCCGCCGCAGTGGGCGAAGCGCACGTTGGGGTTCTTGGCTGCCACCGCCAGCATGTGCGGGTCGAAGTAGCCGAACGAGGTGGGGAACAACAACGTGGCGCCGTCTTGCGAGATCATGCCCTGCATGGTCTTTTGCACCGCGGTGGTCTCGGGCACGTTCTCTTCTTCGACAGCCTTGATGCCGGGCAGCTTCTTGACCTCGGCCACGGCCTCGGCGTGGGCCTGGTTGTAGCCGTAGTCGTCTCGCGGGCCGACGTAGATGAAGCCGACGGTGATGGGCGCCTGCGCCTGTGCCAGCCCGCTCAAGCCCCCGAGTGCCGCAGTGGCACCAACGGCCCCCGCACTCTTGAGAACATCCCGCCGATTGAACTCTGTACGTGCCATCGCTGCGCTCCTGTGCCGTTGAAGAAAGCCACCGCACGAGTCGTGCCCGTCTGCACGCACCGCCGCGAGGCTGGTAGTGAACACCTTCTTGTATACAAGCAATGGATGTGCCAGCCCGGAACAGAGAGAACCGCCGGTGTCGGCACCAAGCCTGGGCAGCGCAGGTACATGCGGAATAATCAACTCGGGCTCCGAGGGGCGCCCGCTCATAACCCATATCAAACAAGCGGAGGGAGTGTATGAAGAACGCCATTCGAAAGGCTACAGCCGCCATCCTCATCGGGATGTGCATCACTGGCCATGCCCTTGCGGCCGACGACGAAGGCCCCAACGCCAAGATCAAGGCACTCGCGTGGCAACGCGGGCCGACACAGAGCGCGCTGGGCCGCCAGGCGACGCTCGCCGTACCGGCCGAGAAGGCGATCCTGAGCGAAGCCGACAGCTCGAAGTTTCTCGAGCTGACCGGCAACCTGCCGAGCCCGGGCATCAACATCCTTGCCGGCGAATCCTGGTGGGCGATCTTCGAGTTCGACCCGGTCGGCTATGTGAAGGACGACGAGAAGATCGATGCCGACGCGCTGCTGAAGCAGATGAAGGAAGAAGACGGCCCTTCCAACGAAGAGCGGCGCAAGCACGGCCTGTCGAGCCTGACGACCGAGGGCTGGCACATCCCGCCTCACTACGACACCGCGACCAAGCGGCTCGAATGGGCGCTGCGCCTGCACTCGTCGGACAGCCCGGAGCCCGTCATCAACTACACCGTGCGTGTGCTCGGGCGGACGGGCTATGAGCGTGTCGTGCTGGTGTCGAGCCCGCAGACCCTCGACGCCGATGTCGCGTCGTTCAAGGAAGTGCTGAAGGGCTTCGACTTCAACGCCGGCGAAAAGTATGCCGAGTTCAAACAGGGCGACCGCGTTGCAGAGTTCGGGCTCGCCGCCTTGGTGGCAGGCGGAGCCGCCGCCGTGGCGGTGAAAACTGGTTTGTGGAAAGTGGCGCTCGGCTTTCTCGCCGCGTCGTGGAAGCTGGTACTGGGTGCGGGTGTCGCGTTGCTCGCCGGCATCGGCAAGCTGTTCGGAAGAAAGAAGTCCGGCCCGTGAGACTCGGCGCAGAAGCCTGGTTGATGCTGCTGGCGATCGCGCTGTACCTGTACGACTCGCTGCAGCTGATGGCCAGCCATGAGGCGGCTGTCATGCGCGGATGGCGCGGCCGCTGGTCGGCCCGCTTCGGTGCCAACCGTTGGAAGCTTGCAGGCAAGGAGCCTTGGCTCCCGAACCCGCTCACGCCGCACCGGCCGTTCTTCCGGCTGGCCTGGAGCTTCGAAGGCGAACCGTCGCGAGCACCCGCCTCTGCCTTGCTGCTGCGCGTCCCGCGTGAGATCGACCGGCTGCGCCCGTTCGTCTGGGTGTCGATGCTCTCCTTGTTCGCGCTGCTGCCGATCGGGCTCTTTTTGCCGGTGGGCACTGCATTCACCGCAGGCGCAGTCGCATTGCTCTACCTGAACAACGCGCTGGCGTTGGGGTGGGTGTTCAGGCATCGGCAACAGCTTCATCTGTCGGCGCGGCAGTTCGGCGGCCTGGCCTTCGAGTGCCTGGTCTGCCCGCCGTTCTCGATCAACCTGGTGCGCAAGCTGTGTGCACGCGTGCCGGCTGGTGAGACTTTCACCGCCGCGGCACAACGCCTTCTGCTCCCCGACGAACTCGCCACCGTACATGCCCAGTGCCTGATCAGGCTCGAAGAGCAACTCGCCTATGCGCCCGAAGACAGCGCGCGGGCTCGTGCGCTGTTGGCGGAGAAGGCGCGCTTCACATCCCGGCAAGAAGTGCGGTGAGCACGCCAGGGCTCAGTTGGAGCCCTTGATCAACCGGCCGCTGGCCGACTGGATCGGCCGCGCATTCATCGGGTACAGCCGCGCGAAGATGCCGATCTGCTCGGGCGAGACCGACACCGGGTTCTTCATCACCATCCACAGCACGCCTTCGCTGCAAGGCGGCGTGGTGAGCGAGCCCATGTAGGTGAAGTAGCCGCGCTCGGAGGGCAGCAGGTTGTTCAGGTCGAGCAGCGCTTTGGCGGGCAGCTCTTCGCCTTTTTCGAGCGGCAGGTTGTTCCACACCGTCTGCACGATGGGCTGCACGCTGCCGCGGTCGAGCAGCACGGCCACCACGGCGAGCTTGCCTTCGAGGTCTTTGTGGACGAGGTGAACCACCATGTCGAACTGGCGGCCGTTGATGCGCTCTTCGGACGGACGGTGGAAGTGGAACTGCACCAGCTCGAACCGGCGGCCCATCACCTCGATGCTGTTGCCCGGCGCCAGGTTCACCTGCACGGTGTGGCCGTTGTCGATGACGCGGAAGTTGCTCGGCTTGTAGTCGAACTGCACCGGATCGAGCTGCACCGAGATGCCGTCGCGGATGTCAATCGGGCTCTGGCGCTTGCCGCTGGAGCAGGTGGCGAACTCGGGCTTCATCTCGCCCCATTGGTCGGGGCCGCCTTCGCCTTGATACGACCAGTGCTCGGCATGCGGGCGCTTGGCCGCGGCCGGCCTGGCGGCAGCGGCGGGCCGCCGCGGCTCGCTCCAATGGATGCCGGGTGCAGGCGCGCCGCCGGGCGACACGGCCACAGAGTCGCCGGTCTGCGCCGCTGGGCGAGCGATCACGCGCACCACGTTCGGGTCGGCCGTCTCGATCGACTTCGCCGCACCGAGTTTCTGGGCCAGACGCTCGCGCACCTTGTCCATCGGGTCTTCGGCGCTGAGCGGCGGCTTGGGTGACGGCTTCTTCGCCAGCTTGCCGAGATTGGCTTCCGCGTCGGGCTCGGCCTCACGGCTCAGCGCAGGCTTGCCGGGCGAGGTCTTGATGGCCGTGTCCGACGCGTACGCCGGCATCGCGGCCCACAGGCCGATGGCAAGAAGCGCAGCCACCAAGGGGCGGGGCAGGAATCGCATGATGAAGAGCTCCGACACACGGCCCCGCAGGTCGGGGCGTCTGTGTCAGATATCGGCCGCTGGGCGGTGGTCTTGAGCGCCCTGGCGCCGGCAGCCGCGTCTCAGGTCACCCGCGGCTTGACCCAGATCCAGGCAAAGATGCCGATGCTCATCATCAGCAGCGAGGCCAGCGCCAGCAGCTGTGTGGAATGCATCACCAAGGGCGCGATCACGCCGGCCACGAAACCATTGGCCATGCTGCCGATGAAGGCCTGGAAGCTCGACGCCATGCCGCGCCGCTCGGGCACGAGGTCGAGCACCATCAGCGTGACCACCGGCACCATCAGCGCCCAGCCGAAGGCAAAGATCGCGATCGGGAACAGCGCCCACCAGGCCTGCGGCACGAACAGCAGGTTGAGCGCCAGGTTGACCAGCGACACCAGCAGCATGATCAGGAAGCCGTGGCGTATCTGGTGTTGCGGCTTGATGCGCCCGGCCAGCCGCCCCGAGAACCAGGCGCCGCCCATGATGCCGATGATGGTCAGCGAGAACAGCCAGAAGAACTGGCCCGGCGCCAAGTGCAGGTGCTCGCCGAGGAACACCGGCGCCGAGAGCACGTACAAGAACATGCCGTTGAACGGGATGCCGCTGGCCAGCGCCAGCATCAGGAAGCGCGGGCTGGAGCCGAGCTCCCAGTAGCCGCGCATCAGGTGGCGCACGTTGAACGGCTGCTTGTGCGTTGCGTGCAGCGTCTCGGGCAGCAGGCGGTAGTTGCCGATCCACAGCAGCACGCCGATGACCGTGAGAAACCAGAAGATCATGTGCCAGCCGGCGTGCACGAACAGGAAGCCGCCGACCATCGGCGCGATGGCCGGGGCGATGCCGAAATAGATCGTCACCTGCGACATCACGCGCTGCGCATCGGCGGGCGGGAACATGTCGCGGATGACCGCGCGCGAGACGACGATGCCCGCCCCTGCCGACATGCCCTGCACCGCACGCCAGAACACGAGCGCGCCGATGTGGTTGGCCAGCGCGCAGCCCGCCGAGGCCACGGTGAACAGGGCAATGCCCCACAGCACCACCGGCCGGCGGCCGAAGCTGTCGGAGAGCGCGCCGTGGAAGAGATTCATGATCGCGAAGCCGAACAGGTAAGCCGACAGCGTCTGCTGCATCTCCACCGGCGTGGCGCCGATCGACTGCGCGATACCGGTGAAGGCCGGCAGGTAGGTGTCGATGGAAAACGGCCCCAGCATGCCCAGGCAAGCCAGCAGGAAAGCCAGGGCCCAGCGCGGGGCGCGCCAGAGGGTGTGAGCGTCGGGATTCATGCGAGCGCCGAGTGTAGCGAGCGCCTCTTGCGCAGGCGTGGGCAAGGTCACTGCGGTGCGCTCGTCATCGCTGGGTTTGCGGCGCTATTCGGCGCATTGCAACGCAGATAGCTCTGTTGCAATGCAGGGGTCATGGCTCGGCTTCTGAGGCTTCACTTTGCGCGTGCCGCCCCCGCGGCTGCCGGCGAACCTGTGCCCAGCCCTCATCTAGCGTGGGCGATGCCCACAGCGATTGCCGCCTCGCTGGCCGCCCACGGGTTGCTGGCCGGCGTGATGGCCAGCCACCTGTTGTCGACACCTGAGCCATTGCGCCCTTCTTCGCCGGTGCCGGCTGCGCGCGCTCGCAGCGTGATGAGCGTCAGCTTGTCGAACCGGACGGCGTTGGCCGCATCGCCAGCACCCTTGCTGAACAAGCCACTGCCGATTGCGCCGCGCAAGCCGCGGGCAGCCGCTGTAGCAGCCGCCAAGCCGGCGCCGCTTGCAACACCCTCCCCGCCGCCGCCCTCACCCGCTGTCGTACCGCCAGCGCCGCCATCGCCAGCCCCTGCGACTCAGTTCGCCGGCTTGTTCGCGCCCATCATTCGCTCGCCGCTCGGGCGTGGTGGCTGGGGCCGCGGCGCTGCGCCGCCCCCCTCCGCCCCGCCGCTCGATGCCCGGCAGCAACGCGAGCAGGCTGCGCTGGCCTTGCAAATGAACGTGCATGGTCGCCTTGCCGCGTTGGCCGAAGTCTCTCGCGGCACCGAGCGCGCCATGTCGTGCACGATCACGGTCGACACCGAGCAGCGCGTGGGTGCCGTCGAATGTGCCGAGCCCACCGACCAGGCCGCACCCTGGGGCTACCTCCAGGGCGTGCTGGTGGCGGGCACGGTGGCCGACTCGGCGCAGCGGCTTTGCTTCAGGCTGGCCGAACGGCAGCTGTTCACGGAAGCCTGCCCGGCCTCCGTGCCGACGCCCTGAAACAAGAAGAGCGGCCAGAGCCGCTCTTCTCGCCCATCTCGAAAGCGAACGCGCTACTGCACGATCCCGTCAATCACGGCCGGCTTCGCGCTGGGCAGCGTGGGCGCTGCGCCATTGGTGGTCACCGGGTTCACGTTCATGCTGCTCGCATCGGGCAGGGTCAGCGAGACGCTGGGCAGGCTGAGCGCCAGCTTGCAGCTGGTATCGGCCGAGCCCGACAGCTGCGACAAACGCAGCTCGCGCTCCAGGTACTTCACGTAGTAGCTGTTGCCGCCGCCGGTGACGGCCGAGCCGTCGACGATGTCGAACGCCGGCACCCAGCGCACGCCCTGGCCGCATTGCGCCGGCGCGTTGGTGTCCGGGTCCACGCACTGGCCGGGAAGGCCCTGCAGTTCACCGAAGCCGTTGAATTGCAGCTGCACGGTGGAGCCGAGGTACTTGGTCTTGTCCACAGCGCGGATGTTGCTGTCGGTCACGGCAAATGCGAGCTGGGTGGGCGGGTCGACCGTCACGCCGACGGCGCCAAAGTACTGGTTCCATTGGTTCGGGCCGGTCTCCCACTGGTAGACCACGTCGGCCTTGTCCACGAGGCCGGGGCACAGATAGGCGCCCGATGCGTTGGGCGCGCCGTTCGCATCGCAGCTGGCGCTGGCCAGGTCGGTGCTCGCGATCAGCGAGCCGCTGGTGAGGCCGCCTTGGTACATGGCCATCGCATTCTTCGAGATGGCGGAAGCATCCACGTTGCCGCCACCGTCGCTGAGCATGCCGGCGCTGTAGGCGTAGGTCGATGCCGAGCCCACCAGCACAGGTGCCCACGACTGCATGCTGAAAGGCTGCGGCGGCTGCGTGCCGAACGCATCCGTCAAGGTGGTGCCCGACTTGGGGCAGGTGCCCAGGCACACGAGCGAGGCCGGCGCATCGCTCGCACCGGGGGCAACGATCGAGCGGGTGCGATAGGCCAGCACGCTGGCCGTGTCGAATTCGCCCGAGGCCGGCACCGCGAGGGCGCCATTGCCACCACCCGAGGGGAAGAAGATCGGGACCATGCTCGCGCCGGCCGTGCGGAAGTCGCTGGCATGCAGATCGATCGCCGGTGAAAGCGCTTGCGGCGAGCAGCCGTTCTGCGAGCACTGCTGCGTGCCGATGGCTTGCAGGGTGGTGCCATTCCATTGCAGCTCGTAGCTCGTGCCTTGCTGCAGCGAGCCGATGGTGTTGGGCACCCAATACATCATCGACACGCTCTTGAAGTCGCCCAAGGTGGCCGCTTGGCGGGCCAGCTTCCACAGCTTGCCTCCGCGCTTGACGACGGTCAGCGGCACGTCTTCGGTACCCACGTGGCGTGTCAGCGTGCCCGAGCTGCCTACGGTCGCCAAAGCCGAGTCCGGCAGCCACAGGCCCCAGAAGCTCCAGAAGCCGAAATAGGTCTCCGAGCCCACCTCGTACTTCACCGGGAAGCCGGGGTTGCTCGCATCCAGGCGCGACCCGTCGGCGTTGTAGGTGCCGTAGCGCCAGGTGGAGTAATCGGCCACGGCCTTGTCGCGCGCAAAGCAGGCGTCGACCGCGCCATCGCTGCGGCGGAAGTTGCTGCTGTTGTACGCGAAGGTGTAGTTGTAGGGCGAGCCGTTGTCGGTGCCCACCACGCGGCCCAGGCCGCTGTCGGTGCTGGGGGTCGACTGCAAGACGAGCGCCTTGGTCGAGTTGCCGCCACCACCACCGTGGCTGGCTTCCACTTCGTAGTAGCCCAGGCCGCTGGCATCCGACTTCAGGACGCCCTTGAACATGCACGGCGCGTCATCGGCCGAACCCGCGGCCTTGCCGCAATAGTGGATGCTGAAGAGGCCGTTCGGGTTGGCGTCGGACTTGCCCGCCGTGGCCACGCTGTAGAGAAAGATCTCGGACTTGTCACCCTGGTCGCCTTCGTCAGCGATCCACGCTTTCATGATCAGCGGGTCGGTGCTCGATGCCTGGGTCGACACCACCGTGGTCGTCATGAAATGCGTGGCGTTGGATTCGCCTGCATTGGTGCTGGTGGACTTGCTGCTGTCGCCGCGGCCACTGCATTTGTTCTCATCCACCAGGGCCAGGTAGGGGCCCTGGTTCACCATGGCATCGGCACGCATGCTGCTCACGATGCACATGATCATGTTGACCGTGCTGATGCGGTCGCCCACCCGGTCTTGCACCCAGGTGTTCTGAGTGTCAGTCACATAGGCACCCGAGGTGGGTTCGGCGGCCGAGGCTGCAGGGGCGACACTGGCGGCCAATACCGCACAGGCCAAGCCCAGGAGTTTCGAGATCATCTTCATGGAGGTGGCCTCTGCATCAATTGGCTGTCACCACCTGCACCGACGAGGGCAGGGTGATGTTGGATTGGGTGAGCGGCGGCGTGGGCACCGGCGCGGCCGCCGAGCTGCCGCTGCTGCCGGCGCACGCCGACAGACCGGCCACGAGTGCAAACGCACCCGACAAGACACAGGCTTTCGCCAAGACCGAATCGCGCAATTTCATCGGAGCCTCCAAGAACCAAAGGGGTGAGACCCGGTTCTTCGGGGGAATCGCAGCGCAGCATGAGGGCGCACGACACGGCGCGCGAGGGGCTGCCGTTAACGAGTGCACGCTATTCGCAGGCCGTTGAGGCACTGCCAACCGGTTGCGGCCGCAGCCGCGTAAAAAGTGTGAAGCAAGCCGATAGGCCGGATTCTGTGCGTCCATCTCTTCCGAAGAAGAGCTGAACGTGACCGCCATTCCTCTGGGCCGTGCATCACTGCACGGCTCGGTGCCACCTACCCGCCAGCTCCGCGGAGCCACATCAACGCTGGCCTATTTGGTGTTGCTGCGCGTAGAGATTGCCCGTTTCACCCTGCGTGCTCTCTTGCGAAAACACGCCGACTCGTCTCTGTTGCTCTGATCCTCACCTCACGGTGGACAGCCGTTAGCTGCTACGCCGCCCTGTGCAGTCCGGACCTTCCTCCAGTGCCTCCTTTCGGAGATTGCACCAGCGGCGGTCTGGCTTGCTTCACGGGGCGGATTATCGCCCGCGATACTGGACCTTGTTCGGTTGACGTTCCGGTGTCAGCACGAAGAAGTCGAGATGCTTCTTGAAAAGCTTGGTCGACGGCGCGTTCTTGGCCAGCAGGCCCTCGCCGCGCAGGCGCTCGGCGGCAATGCCGAGCTCGAGCTTGCCGCCGCCCCGCAGCTCGGGCAGCGCGTCGAGGATGCGCAGCACGTCGTCGGGCAAGGCAGGGGCTGGCGGCGGTGGTGGAGGGGCGGGTGGCGTGGAGGGCGCACTGGCCCGGCGTGTGGAAACCGCACGCTTGCGCGGCGCGGCAACGCGCTCGGCCACCGGCTTCTTTTGATGCAGCAGGTCAACGAAGTCGTCGTACACAGGCTTGGAGTCGTCCCCGGTCTTGCCCAGCTGGCCGATGCCTTCGACGCGGCAGCCTTTCTCACGCAAGCGGATCACCAGCGGCGCGAAGTCGGAGTCCGACGACACGATGACGACGACGTCAGGCCGCTCGGCCACTGCCAAATCCATCGCGTCGACGGCAAGCGCGATGTCGTTCGCGTTCTTGCCGCTGGAGAGGTTGACGATCGGTCGAATCGAGCAACTCTTGAAGAGCTTCTGGTGCGTGACCGCCGACTCGGCCGTGCAGTAGGCGCGCCGCACATGAATGGCGCCGTGGTCGGCCATCACCTTGGCGATGGCCTGCTCCATCACGGCGGCCGACACGTTGTCGGCATCGATCAAGAGCATCACCCGCTTTTGTGAATTCATGAAAGCTTCCAGCTGAGGGTTTCGCCGCCTCGCAGCGGTTTGAGTACGGCATCGCCGAAGGGCAAGGCCTCGGGCAAGACCCACGCCTCTTTGCGCAGCGTCACCGTACCACTGTTGCGCGGCAGGCCGTAGAAGGCCGGGCCGTTGAAGCTGGCGAAGGCCTCGAGCTTGTCGAGCGCATCCGCTGCCTCGAAGGCCTCGGCATACAGCTCCAGCGCACTCAGCGCGGTGTAGCAGCCGGCGCACCCGGTGGCGTGCTCCTTCAGGTGCGCGGCGTGCGGCGCGCTGTCGGTGCCGAGGAAGAAGCGATCGCTGCCCGATGCCGCCGCGGCCACCAGCGCCAAGCGGTGTTCTTCACGCTTGAGCACCGGCAGGCAGTAGTAGTGCGGGCGAATGCCGCCGAGGAAGATCGCGTTGCGGTTGTAGAGCAGGTGGTGCGCGGTGATGGTGGCGGCGGTGTGCGCGCCGGCCTCGTTGACGTATTGCGCCGCCTCGCGCGTGGTGATGTGCTCGAAGACGATCTTCAGCTCGGGGAAGTCGCGGCGCAACGGGATCAGCTGGGTGTCAATGAAGGCCTTCTCGCGGTCGAAGAGGTCGATGTCGGCGCTGGTCACCTCACCGTGCACCAGCAGTAGCAGGCCTTCGTGCTGCATGGCCTCGAGCGTCGCGTAGGTCTTGCGCAGGTCGGTGACGCCGGCGTCGCTGTTGGTGGTGGCCCCGGCGGGGTAGAGCTTCAGCGCCACCACGCCGGCTGCCTTCGCGCGCTTGATCTCGTCGGGCGGCAGGTTGTCGGTGAGGTAGAGCGTCATCAGCGGCTCGAAGCTCAAGCCCCGCTCTTTCAACGTGGAAGGCACGGCAGCGAGGATGCGCTCGCGGTACGCCACGGCCTGCGCCGCCGTGGTCACCGGCGGCTTGAGGTTCGGCATGATGATCGCGCGGCCAAACTGGCGCGCTGTGTCGGGCACCACGGCGGCCAGGGCGGCGCCATCGCGCACGTGCAGATGCCAGTCGTCGGGGCGGGTGAGGGTCAGGGTAGCGGTCATGAGAAACATTTTCGCAGGGCACACGCCGGATGACTTTCATCGCCCCGCTGAGGCAACCCCTTTTTCTGCTGGAGCCACGTTGGCGTGATGCGCGTCGGCGCCCAAGGGCTGGCCCGTCACCCGGGTGTGCGTCTGATCGATGCCGGTTGATGCCGCTGCGCCGTCTTCTTGCTCACGAGCACCCCCAAACCTGTCGCTTTGCGTCAGGCCCCCCGAGGGGGTCAAGAAAACTCGGGAACGGCCCTTCGTTTCCTTGAGAGGTCAGCTCACGCCGCGCGTCTGCTGGCTCGCGAAGTAGACAGCCTTGCGGGCACGCATCACTTCACCCAGCGGGCGGTGAGCGGCGAGTGCGGCCCAGGGGTCGAACACGGCGCGCTCGACCTGTTCGGCAAACACATGCGCTTCGGCAGACGCGAAGTCTTGCGGCTCGATCACGAGATCGGCCACATCGAGGTAAGGGGCCACGCTATCGGGCCAATCGACGGAAGCATCTTCAATGGGCGTGCGCGCCTCGTCGACGAAAAACTGCAATTGCAGACGGTAGGCCAGCGGCCCTTGGGACAAACGCGCTTTCATGTCATCGCCCCAGTGCACAGGGGCCGTCGCCGGAGCCTTCTGGCCGGCGGGTGGCAGCAGCCGCACACGCACGGCGTAAGGGCCACAGCTAAGGGGTGTCGCGCTGAAGAATCGTTCGGCAGCAAAGCCGTTGAATGGCGCGCCGACACCGCCTGCCAAGCGCTTGAGCGCCGAGAACATGCCGATCGGGCCAAACGTCTTGAAGGCCCAAGGCAGCACATGGGCAGGCCCCTTGGCCGCGGCCATCACCAGCTCGACGAAGGGCTTGCTGTCGGCGAAAGCAAAGGCGGGCTGGTTGATGAGCGCGAAGTCCTGGCAGGTTGCCGGGCCACCCAGTGCCGAGGGGCCGTCCACACCCAGCACCCGCAATGAGAAGCCGCGGATGTCGGGCGCACGGTCATGCTTGACCTCGGGCCCGCCGTTGGAGAGGCGAACCCAGGTTTCGTGATCGCCGGGGCTTGCAAACAAACCGTGGGCGGCGTGCGCCGGGAGCTTGTCGTGCACACGCAGCGTGGCACGCAAGGCCAGCACCGGCTTGCGGTGCAGCGCGCGGCCGTTGCCATACTTGGCCGACTTGGCTTGCTGCATCTCGACGAAACGCCTGGCCGCCTGCGCATGCCGCTCGGCCTCATCGGGTTGAATACGTTCAGCCCAAGACGTGCTCGGTGTGACCATGGTTGCCTCTGTTCGTTATGGGGCCACTGCCCCGGCCGTGCTGCCAAGCGCTGAGGTCCAGAAGCCTTTCACAAGGCAGGGCCTCGCCCGACAGCTCGGCCCCGCGTACCTCGCGGCGGCACTCACACGAGCACCGGCTCGTTCAGTGCGCCAGGATCTTCGACAGGAACTCTTTCGCGCGCGGGGAGCGTGCATCGGCACTGCTGAAGAACTCATCGCGCGTGCAGTCTTCGACGATCTTGCCGGCGTCCATGAAGATCACGCGGTGCGCTACCTTCTTTGCGAAACCCATCTCGTGCGTGACCACCATCATGGTCATGCCTTCTTGCGCGAGCTTGACCATCACGTCGAGCACCTCGCCCACCATCTCGGGGTCGAGTGCCGAGGTGGGTTCGTCGAACAGCATGACGATCGGGTCCATGCTGAGCGCGCGGGCAATGGCCACGCGCTGCTGCTGGCCGCCGGAGAGCTGGCCGGGAAACTTGTCTTTGTGAGCCATCAGGCCCACGCGTTCGAGCATCTTGAGGCCGCGCGTCTTGGCTTCATCGGTATTGCGACCCAGCACCTTGATCTGTGCCAGCGTGAGGTTCTCTGTCACGCTCAAGTGCGGGAACAGCTCGAAGTGCTGGAACACCATGCCCACGCGGCTGCGCAGCTTGGGCAGGTTGGTCTTGGGGTCGGCGATCGAGATGCCATCGACGACGATGTCGCCCTTCTGGATGGGCTCGAGCGCGTTCACCGTCTTGATGAGCGTGGACTTGCCGGAGCCCGAAGGGCCGCAGACCACCACCACTTCGCCTTTCTTGATGGTCGTCGTGCAATCGGTCAGCACCTGGAAGCTGCCGTACCACTTGGAAATGTTCTTGATGTCGATCATGGTTTCGATCCTGTCAGCGGATGATCTGGATGCGTTTTTGGAGTTGCCTGACGAGCATGGACAGGCCAAAGCACATCACGAAGTAAACGACGGCAGCGAGCAGATACGACTCGACCGGCCGGCCAAAATTCTTGGCCACGGTGTCGAAGCCATGAAACAGGTCGTACGCGCCGATGGCATACACGAGCGAGGTGTCCTGAAACAGGATGATCGTTTGCGTGAGCAGCACCGGCAGCATGTTGCGGAACGCCTGCGGCAGCACCACGAGTTGCATGCACTGCGGATACGTCATGCCCACCGCGTAGCCTGCATACACCTGGCCCTTGGGCACCGACTGGATACCGGCCCGCATGATCTCGGAGTAGTAGGCCGCCTCGAACACCGTGAAGGTGATGATGGCCGAGGCCTCGGCCCCCATGCGGATGCCGGTCAGCAGCGGGATCAACAGGAAGAACCACAAGATCACCATCACCAGCGGGACGGAGCGCAGCGTGTTGACATAGAACGCCGCCGGCATCACCAGCCACTTCTTGCCTGAAAGGCGCATCAACGCCAGCACGGTACCGAGCACAATGCCGCCGACCATGGCGACCAGTGTGAGCTGGATCGAATAGATGAAGCCCTTGGCGAGGAAGCTGGAGACGACGCCCCAGTTCACAAAAGAAAAATCGAGATTCATTTGCCGACCCCCATGCCGGGGACTTGCAAGCGGCCCTCGATGAACGTCGCAATGCGGTTGATCGCGAAAGCCGAGATGAAGTAGAGGACCGTGACCGCGAGGTACATCTCGATGGGGCGCGAGGTTTCTTCACCCGCCTGCATCGCGAACATCGTGAGTTCGGCGATGCTGACCGCGAACGCCACCGACGAGTTCTTGATGATGTTCATCGACTCCGAGGTGATCGGCGGGATGACGATGCGAAACGCCATCGGCAGGATCACATAGCGGTAGGTCTGCGGCAGCGTGAGGCCCATCGCGAGGCCCGCATAGCGCTGGCCCTTGGGCAGCGCATTGATGCCAGCCTTCACCTGCTCGGCAATGCGCGCCGAGGTGAAGAAGCCCAGCGCGAACACCACCAGCAGAAAGCTGGGAATCGCACGCAGCGACAGAAACAGCGTGGGGATCACGTGGTACCAGAGGAAGATCTGGACCAGCAGCGGAATGTTGCGAAAGAGTTCAGTCCAGGCATTGCCGAGGAACTGCAGGCCCTTGCTGGGCACGGTGCGCAGGATGCCCATCAGCGAACCCACCAGCAGCGCGACGACGAGCCCCAGCAGCGCCACCGACAGCGTCCAGCCCCAGGCAGACATCATCCACGCCAGGTAGCTCTGCCCTCCCCCTGTGTCTTGCAGAAATATCTGCCAGTCCCATGTACTGCCCAAGGCCCACCTCCGATTGATCTTCTCGCTAGAAAAAAAGCGCGACGCGGTGGAACCGCAGCCGCGCTCTCCGACTGTAAGCAAGCTCTACGCCAAACCGCGCTAGGGCTTACCTCCATTCCGCGCCAGGACGCACATCACTTCTTGGCGTAGTCTTCCATCGGCTTGTCGTTCGGGTTGGCCCACGCAGCCTTGGTTGCTTCGCTCATCGGCAGGCCGACCTTGGTGTTGGTGGGCGGGATCGGCTGCAAGAACCACTTGTCGTAGAGCTTGGCCAGGTCGCCGCTCTTGACCATGCCCTTGATGCTGTCGTCGACAGCCTTCTTGAAGGCGGGATCGTCCTTGCGCATCATGCAGGCGATGGGTTCGACCGACAGCACTTCGCCGACGATCTTGTAGTCAGCCGGGGCCTTGGACTTCGAGATGTTGCCGGCGAGGATCTGGCCGTCCATCACGAAGGCATCGGCACGGCCCGACTCGAGCAGCAGGAAGCTGTCGGCGTGGTCCTTGCCGAACAGTTCCTTGAAGTCGACACCGTTGGCGCGCTCGTGCTTGCGCAGCGTCTGCACGGAGGTCGTGCCGGTGGTGGTGGCGACGGTCTTGCCGGTCAGGTCTTTGATCGAGGTGATCCCCGAATTGGCCTTGACGGCGATGCGCACTTCTTCGACGTATGTGGTCATCGCGAACGACACGTCTTTCTGGCGCGTGGCGTTGTTGGTGGTGGAGCCGCACTCGAGGTCGACGGTGCCGTTCTGCACCAGCGGAATGCGGTTCTGCGAAGTCACCGGCTGGAACTTGACGTCGAGCTTGGCCAGGCCGAGCTGCTTCTGCAGGTCTTTGGCGACGCGCTCCGCCATCTCGGTGTGGAAGCCGACGTACTTGCCGTCGCCCAAGGTATAGGCCAGCGCACCGGAAGATTCACGTGCGCCGAGCGTGATCGAAGCACTGTCCTTGATTTTCTTCAGCGTGTCTTCGGCATGTGCAGCGCCGAACGCCAAGATCGCAGCGAGGGCAAGAATGGTTTTTTTCATGGGAACTCCTTCTGGTTTAGAAATCAGGAAACGGGCTGAAAAGTCGACAGCGGGATTCTCAAGATCGTGGCCTGCTCAGACCGAGCAGAACCACGTAGAGGCCCGGAAATGTACATACGGGGGTGCCCCCTCGCCAGATGCGTGCCAGCGAAAGCAATCTTCCGAGCTTCGCGAGTCTAGCCCTGCCATCAGGCAGGAAAAAAGGGAGATCACGGACGCAACGAGAAGGGTTTTCCTGGGCCGGGAATTCAGCAAGCTTCATACCGACAAGCGCACCGGCTGCGTGAGCTTGTCGGGCACGAGCAGCGCGTTCATCTCGGCGCGGCTCATGATGCCCAGCGATTCGGCGACCTCGGCGATCGTGCCGCCGCTGGCGAGCGCGGTCTTGGCGATCAGCGCTGCTTTCTCGTAGCCGATGATGGGGTTCAGCGCGGTCACCAGCGTCACCGATTCGGCGACGCGCTTCGCGAGCAGTTCGTGGTTGGCCTGGATACCTTCGACGCAGTTGACCTGCAGCGTCTTGCAGGCGTTCGTCAGGTGGCGCACGCTCTTGTGGATCGAATAGCCCATGATGGGCTCGAAGGCGTTGAGCTGCAGCTGCCCGGCCTCGGACGCCATCGTGATCGTCACGTCGTTGCCGATGACCTCGAACGCGACCTGGTTCATCACCTCGGGGATCACCGGGTTGACCTTGCCCGGCATGATGGACGAGCCCGCCTGGCGCGGCGGCAGCTTGATGTCGCCGAAGCCGGCCTGCGGCCCGCTCGACAGCAGCCGCAGGTCGTTGCAGACCTTGCTGAGCTTGCAGGCCACGCGCTTGAGCACGCCCGAAAGCTGCACGAACGAGCCGGTGTCCTGCGTCGCTTCGACCAGGTTCTCGGAGCGCACCACCGGCACGCCGCTGGCGGTCGCGAGCAAGGGGATGACCATCTCGGTGTAGCCCAGCGGAGCGTTGATGCCGGTGCCGATCGCGGTGGCGCCGAGGTTGATCTCGGTGATCAGTGCGCGCGCTTCGCGCAGGCGCTGTTCGTCCTCGCCGATCATGATGCCGAACGCGAGGAACTCCTGGCCCAAGGTCATCGGCACCGCGTCTTGCAGCTGGGTGCGGCCGATCTTCAGCACTTTGCCGAACTCGAGCGCCTTGGCTTCGAAGGCAGCGCGCAGATCGGCCATCGCAATCAGCAGCCCTTCGATGCCGAACCAGGCCGACACGCGCAGCGAGGTCGGGTAGACGTCGTTGGTGCTCTGCGATGCGTTGACGTGGTCGTTCGGGTGCAGCACGTCGTAGCGGCCCTTCTCGAAGCCCATGTGCTCGAGCGCGCGGTTCGCGATGACCTCGTTCGCGTTCATGTTGGTCGAGGTGCCGGCGCCGCCCTGGA
>Ga0307508_10000507_pt1 | contig 46622 bp, 65 predicted proteins | sample 9_EM_MG_FD_203089 | JGI IMG/M metagenome (GOLD analysis project Ga0307508, IMG submission 203089) | Populus trichocarpa ectomycorrhiza microbial communities from riparian zone in the Pacific Northwest, United States - 9_EM | ecosystem: Host-associated > Plants > Roots > Unclassified | place... | reverse complement strand
TCGTTCGGCCCCCCCCCCCCCCCCCAAAAAAAAAAGAAAGAAAGAAAGAAAGAAAGAAAGACTTCGAATTCGAATCCGTGATTTTTTTCTTTTTTTTCTTTCCCCGATCGTGCACAAACCGCGGATTTGGCTGCGGGAGTAGTGTGAGCATGTACTCTACTAGTACTAGGTACTAGTACTAGGTACTAGTACTAGTACATGGTGGTGGGCGGGCGGTGGGCAGGGAGAGGGAGGGGTGGGCGATGGACACGCAAGGCAAGATCGAGGGAGCGGCTGGCGGCGGCGATGGCGGCGATGGCGGCGGCGGCGATGGGCAGCGGCGCGGACGGAGACGTTGTGTATAGATCGGGATCGGAAAGATAAGATGCCGCATAGTTGACTCCATTTGTACTGCTATACATATAACAAACGCCCCACCAAAAAAAAAAAAAAAGAATGCAACACTCCACGAGAGCAGAATTTTTTTTTTCCCCGATCGGGATGTCCAAACTTTGGTGCATCTGTGCCCTGTGATTTTTTCTTTTTCTTTTTTTTTTTCTCTGTAAGAGGGCGAGTCCGTGTGCTTTACGTAATTCACAATCTACGGGTCCAGACGGCCATGCTTAAGTAAGCAAGCGAGGAGGTATGTACAGAGTAGTTGCCGATCGCTCGCACGCGGGGCGCTCACCGGACCGGGAGCGGGCCGTGCCAGCTTTTTGTGGCGGCGGACCTGCAGCAGCCGCTCCGCCGTCGGTGCGTCCGTCTCGACGTCCTGCACTTGGCTACGTGCGTATCGAACTCGACAACCTGACGATCCGACAAGCTGCGCCGAATACCTGCACAGCAGCACGCACTCGCCTGCCTGTTCGCGTCTGCCTTGCCCTTCCCCGGCTGCAGTGGCTTTGTCGGATACGGCGTACGGGCACCGGACGGCGGATCGTCCGTCCCGGCCGTGAATCCCGTGGCGGGTAGCGGCACACGGTGTCACTCGGTGCTGGCGGCCTGGAACAGCAGACGCATTCGGGGTTTTGTGCGGATAGAGCGGATCCCCCCGAGCGGCGGTGGCGGTTGTCTTGTAGCATGGCGGTCTGCTCCCGGTAGGTAAACAAGTGGCAGGTATGTGGCTGCGTCATGATGTGTCACTCTCCGCTTGGTCACGGGTGTTTCGTTCACGCAATCGACGTATCGTCTCCCCTCTGTTGGATGGGCGCAGTCCACTCTGGAAGACAGCATCGATTCCGGAAAGCGCCGTCCTTCGCGGCGGGCGCCATCCATCGGCCTCAGACACACCGCGCTCACTATCACGCGCCGTTCGCCGGCAGCCTTCCCGCAGATTCCTGGACGAATGCACAGAACCAATCAGATCGTTCGCGTATATTTGCCTCTCCGCCCGAGATTTACGGATACATCTCGGCATCTATCAACCATATAGAACACTCTAAAACCAGAGCACCGGCTACGTACAGAGGTATCAATCGCCCGCGCATCGCAAGAGAAAGGGAAAAAAACGTTATGAAACCCCCCCCTCCCCCGCAACAGACAACTCCCGCGCCCCTAAATCAGATGGACAGGAATTCGTAAGAATCGTAAGCAGAAGTCCCCTCCCCTCCCTCTCTAGAACGTTCCATATGCGTTCTTTACCGTCTCCTCCACTTCCGACTGCTTCGCTTTCCCCCCCTCCTGCACTTTCGTCGAGCCACACACGAGGATGATCATCCATACCGCGCACGCCGCGACTACGACCTCGAGAGCGTTCACCCACCAGCTCCCGCCGATATCGTGCCATATATCGACGGCACTCTTACTCCTAGTCCCAATGCCGGGCTGTTTCTCCAACTCCAGGACCGCTCTCAGGGCGGCCAGGCCGCCAGAGTGACTTTCCACCGTCCTTCCACGGCCACGGTCGTTCAGGTCACCCCGGCGACTGCCCGAGGGGCGAAGGGCTGCTTCGCATGCGGAGGGCTGCAGAGAGGAGACGCACATGTTCTCGACGTCTCTGGTTCCTGGCGGACGAGTATCGTGCGTTTCGTGGGCGGAATGAAGAAGACCCGCGGGGATACCCCACCAACTGCCCATTACGCCGTTCGCGTTGCGGGTCATGAGCGCGGTGTCAACAGCGCGCCGTACGAAAGATTTGAAGCGGGAGCAGGAGACATGGTGAATATGTTTTGCGGTGGGCGGGAGGTCGGAGGTATGCGATAGTGGCTTGCAGAAGGCTGTCAGGTGGTGCATGAAGATTCCCTTGAAGGTTTGGCTGCGGCATTTTCGTTAGACGCGCAGTTGCGCTTCGAGAAGAGGGGGGGAGGAGACGGACCTGTTCTGCGAACAGTACCCGCCTGGATCGCATTTCTCGGTCAGAACCCCGTCAAAGACCAGCTCGCCCACGGAGCCCTCCGATTTCAGCACGGAATCGACCAGCTCCAGCCCCTCGAGGATGTATTTCTCGTCGTCCGTCGCCTCGGCAAGCCCCCGAAGCGCGCTGAGCAATACGCCCTGGTTGTACGTGTACACCATCTCGTCGCGCTTGTCACACTGTTTCCCGCCAGCTCGGAGATTCGACACGTGGAAGCCGTCGGTATACAGACCACCCGCATTCGTCATGTTCGAGCTTGTCAGCCACTCGTGTGCACGGATCGCATTCCAGAGATACGTTTGGTTCCTCGCGGGGTATGGGTGGTGCAGGAACATGCTGATGGACGCCGAAATGTACAGCTGGTTGGTGATCGCGTTCTTGTAGGGCTCCAGCCACTGCGCGGAATCAGCAGCCAATTTCTCGGGCGGCAATCGAGCCACCGGAGCATACCGGAGACCAGATCATCCCCCCGTCGCACAGATCGTCGTCCCAGCCCTTGTGCGCGATCTGGTAGAAATCGTACGACCGAGCCGCGAAGGTTGGTCGCCATTCCGTTCCCGTCCACGAGCCTTCGGGCAACACGGCGACTCGGCGGTCAATGGTTTGCACGGCCTCGAGCCAGTTCAGCACCACTACGGCCACCGTCAGCCACCCCGCCCACTCGCGCTCCACCCTCGAACCACCCACCCCACAGAATGTCGTCGTAAGCTTGCAGTTTCAGACTCTCGCTGGCCTGGCCATAGTAGAACGCCAGCAGCTGGCTGAAGTAGCTATTCGCGAGAGCTGGATCGGTGGCAGTGAGCGTGGCACTAGCTGCGGCCAGATGCGTCCCCAACACCGCCGACGTCCAGTCTATCGCCTTCGGCCAGCTGCCGGTTGGTGGATCGAAGAAGCGCGTCTGCATCGTGAGCGCAGCGGCCTTGAAGTCGGCCAGGACGCTGCGAGGGGCGGGGGACGCGCTGGAAAGAGGAAGTGCCGCCGTGAGCGCGCAGAGAAGGAGGGAGAGTCGGGGCATCGTCGCAGATGTGTATGAGGCCAGCTCAAGGTCGGTATTCTCGCGCGGGCGGCGGGAGAGGAGGGGGGAGGATATATAGCAGACAGCACAGCCCCCGCAGCGCCGGGGGCGGGAGACATTGCTGCGTAAACGTTGATCACTTGGACACGGGCATCATGGCAGCTTCCTGGTGGTCCAAAATAGCTGGTATGTCACCCCTCTCGCTTCCCTGTCCGGGCGCTAGATACTGAAAGGAGCAGGTCCCCCTGTCGACCAGTCTGGGCCGAGAGCTTCCCGTAGGGAGATCTGGGGAACGGGGGCCGGTCAGCCGCTCGAGTCACGGTTTGGGGGGAGAAAGTCTCACAGAAGGGGAGCTGGGCTTCGGCGCACGGGACGGGGGCTGCGGAGCCAGCATTCCGGTGCGCTGCTTACCTCCCATACCTCCCAGCCAGCGTTCATTCCACCTTCGTGTCTGCCGAACGGGCTGGCCCAGCTCGTGCAAGCGTGAGCCTGACCTGTGTGCCGTCACGTCGGCTGGGCATGCAGACTTCCAAGGGCTGAGCAGTCGTGAGTGGGCCAATGGCCACGGCGCGGGGGGGCGAGGGGCTGGGCGTGTTGCGGGTGTCGTCTGTGGAGCAGCTACATATCTATCTCGCTGTGCGCCGGCTGTTGTGCGCTGCTGTGCGGTCCCCCGTGCTCCAAGGTGCTCTTTGCGCCCGAACATCCAGGCACATATCATGCACGTGCGCATGTCCGGCTCCAGATACCTACATACACACACACCCAACTCCCATTACATCATATCTACGAGGGCCCTGCATGCCGAGCTTGACGAAACGTGGAGACCCGGAAATTACCGACGTCACGAGGAGCCTTTGGCACGCACGACCGGCACGGCGCTATGTATGTTTATGCTTACATACCTGCAGGCGACCCCTCGGACTGCGAGGGACGACGCCCCGTGAAGGCAAACGGGCACGCGGACAGAACTGGGGACGCCTTCTGGCATTCCTGCGCGGGGCACGTCGAGCGCTTTCGGGCGGCCAGCTCAAGTGATGCCGGCGGCAGCAGCATCTACAGCATCCCCGGCGACCGGTATCGTCGAGGACGTGGAGCTGGGACTGCCCCGCGTCTGCCACGGAAAACCGAGGTCGAACGGGCGGGTCGATCGCATCGGGATCGAATCTAGATCCGACGGCTTCTCCCGAGTAGACCAGATTTAGGTTCTTGGCCGTTAGCGGGGGGCCTTCCCACCGGCTCTCCGGGTCTTGACGTTCGACCATCACGATCCTCGTCCGCCCGAGGAACCCCCCCCCCGACTCCCAAGAGGTTACCGCGCTAATCGGTGGTGCATAGGTGATGAGTCTCGTTCGGCACCCGTGGGTGCTCACCAACTGGCACCTCCCCTCACCACCACCCACGACACCATGGCGACGAAGTGAGAGAGCAGGCTCGGAGCCGCGGAGAGATCTTGCGGGACGACCTCTTTCGGTTCTGGTGGCGAAGACGGCGCACCAGCCGTGCGCTCCCGCGACCGCTGCCCTGGGATTGCGGATAGGTGCCTAGTTACCTCCAGAACAAGGAAGAAATCGAACGTTGCGCGTCGGATACGGTCCACGAAGCGGGCAGAGCAATCGAGGGCCCCGAGTGCACAGCCTTCAGAGACGACGGTTGACAATGGCTTTTGCTTTGTCGTCACCTACAACGCGCTTGAGACGTCACTACTATCCATCAGTTGTGGAACTCGGTCTTCGGGGAGTTGGAAAAACAGGCTTCACTGGGTGATTGCCGCCTGTTCTACCGGATCACTTTCCACACTCTCGTTGCTCCTGTGGGCCTTAGACAGCCACCTCTTTTTGCTGTCCGCCCCTTTCCCCGAGCGTATGCATAGGACTGACTTGGTGCTGTTTGATTCGGTCTTTCTCGCGCCCGAGGAATCATGTTCTCGTTGATGATGATGGTGGTGATGAGGCATTGAACGCATGCGACCCCGCCGGACCACGGCGATATTATACCCAGTCTGTCCCCGTTCACCGTCCGTCCGGACCTCGGTCAGTCCGCAGGCGGCACACGGCAACCTCCCCCTGCCCCTCGTGTTCTCGTTGCTGGCTTGGTGCACGTGTCTCTGTATTCATGCGAGTGATAGCCATGATGCTCCTAGACGAAGTACCGCATGGTGCAGACTGGACGGAAGAGCAGGTAGTTTTGCCTCTTGATACACACTGGCCGACGCAATTGTGGTCAAAAAGCCGGATCAGCGATTGATATGCCGCATCTCTGCAAGACGGGGGACGCGAACTGTCTCCGCTGATCTTACGCGTTGGGATGGGTACCTAGTCAGCGGCGGCTCGCGAGAGAGGGGTCGCCCACAGCCCCGAGCGAACCAGACGCGAGAAAGGCCAGGGCTGGGAGTGGAGTGGACGCGCTGCGCGCAAGAGGCTCCCATGTTTCGGTGGTGATGAAATATCGCGCCTACCGAAAAGTGACTAGAGCCGGCGAAGTGACTCGGCGTATTTGGCCGAAACATCAACCCCTCCACCTCAGACTTCTCCAACCCCCCACCCCCCCGCTGCATCTGGATGCTGCTCTCTCTACCTGCGACACAAAGCACCGATACGATACAATACGTTAACTAGCGTCCTCATCACCTGTAACACAGTCCTCTCTTTGCTGTCCCCACGTTTTGGGAAATCTTTCATCGTCAGGACAACAGCTCCCTGCCTTCATACGCCATCCACCACAAGCAAACCTCGGCGGATCTCAGCCTCCTTCGACCCCTCCTCGGATTCCTCCACATCCCATCCACTCCTTCTCTAACTCCTCCTCCTCTACAATCCGACGACCCTCGAACGACCGAATTCTTCGACAAATTGTCGTAGTGATGACTACGCCCTATCAGCAAATCCCCCTCAGCCACCAGTACTTACTGGAGGCCCTGCATGCTGCCAGCTCCCAGTCCCAGGAACTCGTGCAGCAAGCTTCGGCCCAGCTGAAGGAGTGGGAGAAGCAGACAGGCTATTGGACGTTGTTACAGGTTGGTTCTACTCTTATGAGATTCGTGCCTCTTTTTTCTTGCACCACCCACAGGTAAATTTCAGATGAGAATGGTCCCCGGGCTCACGCTCTCTTCATAGGATGCATTTCTCGATCGATCGCTACCTGTCGAACTACGTTGGATCGCTATCATAACCTTGAAGCAAGGTGTCGACAAATACTGGCGGAAGACCTCCCAGAAGTAAAGATGATTCCTCTCCCCCCGCCCAGGCAGATTCGCAATCCGTCAATCTTTACCCGGAGGTGCTGACAAACGATTGTGCGAAAACAAAACAGTTCTATCTCGAAAGAGGAGAAACGCAACATTCGTGCTCGCTTACTGTCTAGTTCGATCGACGAGACGCAGCCCCAGCTAGCTGTCCAGAATGCCGTCATCGTCGGAAAAGTCGTCCGTCTGGAGTACCCGCTCGAATGGCCAAAGGTGTTCGCCGAGATCACCGCGATCATCCGTCAAGCTTCAGACGCTACCAGCAACGGCAGAACGGACGAGCAGGCTTCGCTCAGGTTGACGAGATCTCTATCGATTCTGCTGCACGTGGTGAAGGAGCTTGCCACCGGACGCCTCAGTAGAACTAAGTCCAACTTGCAATCTGTGACCCCCGAGATCCTCAAGGTGCTGGGAGACGTGTACATTAGGCATGTGCAGGTTTGGCAGAATCTCCTGGGACAGCCTTCGGCACCCGCCGAGAGGACCCTGCAGATGATGACCATTTCTCTGTCAGCCCTTAAGATCATGCGGCGTCTGATTGTGGCCGGCTACGAGTTCCCGAACCGGGCGACGGAGGTTAACCAGGCGTGGACTCTTCTCCGGGAGCATGTGTGGGTCTTTTTCAACGCCGATAGCGACGTTGCTGCCGCCAGTGTCGAAATCAACGGGCTGCTGAGAAAGCATGTGGTTAACATCGGCAAACTGTTCTTGGATGTGAACACCCATCACCCGGCGGCATTCGCTTTGCTGCCCGGAACACTCGCGCTGCTGGAACGATACTGGGAAGTGGTCGTTGCGCACGGAGAGACTCTGGCAGTGCAGAGTAAGGCTGCCGTTGGTGGCACCAACGGCGCCTCGACCGACACCAGCAACACTGCTAAGAACGAAGCCGAGCGGCTGCGACGGGAGTTCAGGGAGAAGGTGGCGCTACAGGCGATGCTTTTGTTCCGGGGAGCTGTCAAGATGATCCATAGCCCAACTGCGACTTTCAAGTGTAAGTCCAAAGCGTCTAGGGCTTGCAGACACGCAACTAATTCCCGTGGGGGGAAAGATCGTCAGAAAGCCGAGAAGGATGAAATCAAGACTGCAACCGTGCTTCTTAAGGAACAGCTCTTTTCGCCCCAGACCGTCACCCATTGTATGGAAGTACTGGTTGCAAAATACTTCATTCTGAGGCCGTCAGATCTGGAAGGATGGGCTGATGACCCAGAGGCTTGGAACGAGCAATGGGAGAATGCAGTGGAGAGCTACGAATTTCTGATTCGACCTTGCGCCGAGAAGTTCTTTAACGATCTAGTCGTCAACTATAAGGACGTTTTGGCACAGCCATTGATGGGCGTCTTTGGATCCATAGAGTCGATTGCGAAAGATGACATCTTGATGAGAGACGCCATCTACACGGCTATCGGTCTCGCGGCAAGTGTGTTGCACCAGAACCTCAACTTTGACCAGTTCATCAACGACACTTTGTCGAACGAGGTCCAGATCGCGCAACCGGGTTACAACATCATCCGGAGAAGGGTGGCGATCTTGATTGGTCAATGGGTTACCGTTAAGATATCAATAGAGACGCGCCCGACATTGTATAAAATCATGCAACATCTGTTGAACCGTGAGGATCCGCTCAATGATCTCGTGGTCCGCCTGACGGCGGCGCACAACCTGAAGCGCTGCGTTGATGAATGGGACTTCAGGCTGGAAGCTTTCCTGCCGTTCGTGGACGACATCTTCCACAAACTCATGGGTCTCATCGGCGAATCCGAGCAGACGGAGACCAGAATGGGATTGCTCGATGTGATAGGCATGATCGTCGACAGGCTTGAGCACAGGGTTGCGCCCTACGCCGAGCGGATTGTGCAGATTTTACCGCCGCTGTGGGAGCAGACTGGTGATGAGCATCTGTTTAAGCAAGCGATTCTGGCGATTCTGACTAAACTCGTGGGTGCGATGAAAGATAAGAGTGTGCAATACCACCACATGGTGATCCCGTTGGTCAGGTATTCCGTGGAGCCAGGATCGGTGAGCCCATCCTACTGCGTTCTCGCACGGGGGGTTTCTCTGCTAACATGCGGTAGGGTATGCAAGTTTACCTCCTCGAAGACGCCCTGGATCTCTGGGAAGCCACCGTCAGGGCCACTCCCGCGCCGGCATCTCAGGAACTGCTCGATCTATTCCCGTACCTGATTCCGTGCATGGAACTCGCTTCGATTGTCCTGCGTAAAGTACTCGAGATTGTCGATAGTTACGTAATGCTTGCGCCACGCGAGATCATCGAGACATATCGCCGTCAGCTTTTCGAGTCGTTCGCCAATCTCCTCGGCCAGCTAAAGCCGGAAGGACAGGGTACACTCACTAGGATTGTCGAACTCTTAATCCGTGTAGCGAAACAGATAGGTGGGGACGCCGCACTGGGTGTGGTCTGCGTCGAGCTCGTCGAGAGTCGCTTCTTGGTCAACATCTTTGAGGGACTCAGGGAGAGCTATGAGGCGCACCAAACTACCGGACCGAACAAGAAGCATCCACCGACTGCAATGCAGATTTCGGACTACTTTTCGCTGTTGGCAAGGATTGTGATCGCGAATACCGCAGGTTTCGTTGAGGTGGTCCGTATGGTTTCCGAGAGGACTACGCAGCAGAGCGTGCCGGACTTCATGAAGTGGCTGCTCTCGGAGTGGTTTGGTCATGTACGCGGACTCTTAAGGTATGGGGAAGGATGCACTAATGCTAACTGCCAAAAGTTTTTGAATATGGGACACCCCAGCCAGCGGAAGTTGAATTGCTTTGGACTTACGATGCTCCTCGAGACGAACCAGCCGTGGATTTTGGAGAGGCTGCAGGATCTGATGATCATGTGGGCCGACGTTGTCGTTGAGCTGAGGGACGATCATGGCGTCAATGAGTGGGTTTTTTTTTGCATCGATCAACCTTTACGGATGGGAATGGTGATGAACTGACGCGATATATACAGCACTCTGATCTGGAAAGCTGCCGAAGAATCCAGCACTGATCCGGAAACTCCCGAGAGGACTAGGCGCAGTGAGGTATATTCATGCTCTTTCTGTCCGTCCGTTGGTGTATGTTCATCGCTGATTCGTGGCAACCCCCGTCCATTATCAAGTTGACCGAATCCGACCCGATCCATTGTGTTGACGCCTCAGAACTCATCAAGCACCACCTGGAGAAAGTCCAGGAGGAGAACGGAGGGCCACAGGTGTTCAGGGACACTTGGGTCGTCAATGTGGACCGGGAAGTTCTCGGCGAGTTTGCAAAGCTTGGATTGGTGTAATAGGGAAATATCGTTGATAAGAGAAGAGAAGAATCGGACGGACGGTGTGTAACATTTTTTTTTTTTTGCATTTTAAGAGTTTGGGAGTTTTTGTGTCGGTTTTTTTTCTCCCCTATCTGTGTGAGTTCTCTTCTTGTTTTCCCCTATTTACCTTTTTCTTTCCTTGATACGGGGTCATTCTGTGGCTGTATGAAGTAGATGGATCGTGCGGAAGTGAGCCTAACGGACAGATCATTGTGCGGTTGCGGTAGGTGGTACGGCATGTCACAATCTTCCTACATACCACTCGCATCTCCCTCCTCCTGTTCAATTATTTACATACCTACCTATCAGGAGCGGAGGGGGCATGTGCGGTCCTTACGGTGGGTGGATCGACGGATTTCAGTGACTGGGGGATGTAACTCCATACTTTGTACTGTACGTACCTAGAGTATATCAAAACGGAAATTTCCATCCACGTAGTTAGCGGCCACTCTCGCACTCCTACATACACACACACCTGCCTGTGCTCACTATTTGCGGGGAAAAAAAAAAAGTCTCTTCGTCTTCAATCTGCTACGAGCTATGTAAATCCTGTACTTGGCAGTAGTATGTACTCAAAATATCCCTCCCTCTCCCTATCTCCCTCCCGTAATGGCCTCCGTCAAAAATCAAACATGTCAAAGAAACAGACAGAAAGGGCAAAGGGAGAACTCCAGTAAAGTAAAAAAAAAAAAAACTTACACAGGTGAAGACGCAAAAACCCGGAGAAGAAGTAAACAAACAAAAGCCTCACTTCGTTTGATGTTGGGTAAGTAAGAAGTTCATGCGCGAAAATGCGGGGGAAGCTAAAAAAAAAAAAAAAAAAAAAACAACAAAAAAAAACATGCAATGACAAAGGACAATACGAAAATTAGAAGAGCGTCCGCTCCCGCTTCCCCACCCCTCATCTGCAAGCGCAAAGAAACCAAAGCACACAAGAAATCGGATCCCTTATCACCAGTCGCCGTCACCGTTTCCCCTCCAGCTTCTTCAGAGCTCTACTTCTCTCCTCTTCCCGGACGTGATCGATACCTTCGTCGTCCTCTCCCATACCCATACCCGGCATACCACCTACCTTCCTTGCCGGCAGCGGCGGTGGCGGTGAGCTCCCATCTTTGACCGCCACGCCCAGTGCGACGACAACGGCGATGATGAACCTGACCCACAGCCAGATGACGTCCATTCCGTCTTCTCCCGTGGGTTGGACCACGGAGCCGGAGCGTTTCCGCATCCCCCCGACGGCACCCTTGCGGCGGCCCCGCGGGGCTCCGCATTCGTGACAGCACGTGGGCGGTGGGATGAAGGGGATTTTTCGGGAGGTCGAGGGCGTACGGCGCGTACGCTGAATCGAGAGCGATGGGACCAACTGATGTGATCGGCGCGTCGTGAGTGTCGGGGCGGCGGCGACTGGAGCGGCGGCGATCGGAGCGGCGGAATGCCCGAGCATCATGTCGATTGCTTTTCGCTTTGCGGAAACGAAGGTTGAGGTTGGCGACGGGACATGATTCAGTACCTTTGAGAGTAATGGTGTCGGATGTCGTATTTCGTCGGCGACGAGGGAGAAGGCATAGTCTTCCGGGGAGACGACTGGTGAACCGGGCTCGGTGGGTGCTTCGAAATACATGGCTGGCTCTGGCTCTGGGGATGGATCCGGTTTGGATGGCGAGACCTCGGTAGTGCTGCTGGGCGCTGTCGCTGTGGTGGCCGGTGGCGCCTCGGTCACCGATTCGGTTTCCGACTCCGACTCGTCATCGGAGTCGGTGCCGGCGGCGGCAAGCTCGGCGAAGAGACTGTTACGGTGGGGATTCGGGTAGGAAAAGCTGTGGCCAGACAGATCGAGACTGGGACGGTTGCTGGAGTGTGCAGATGAGCAGAAGTGCTTGCGGGAAGGGGAAAAGGTGGGCGAGTCCATTACTGCTGCCGAAGGCAAGATGAGGGTCTTCGGCGCTGTCGATCCCGGTGGGAAGCGGCGCATTCTTCGGGTTCGCGGGCTGGGCGAAGTGGGGGGCGATCCTCCGAAGGAGAGGCGCCGATGGTAGCTCGGCGAGGAAGATGTTGAGATTGTTGGAGACAGCGGTGCGTCCATATCCGTGATACCGTAGTCCTCGGCACCCCGGAACGACCCGCTCTCGTTGCTGACCCTCCTACTCTCCGTATCCGTCTCCACCTCCTGCTTGGCCACATTCCTCAAGCCCGGAAGACTGCTGATCCTCCTGGGGACCCTCGCAACTGGCGAACCCACCACACTCTTCCTCCCTTGGCTTCCGGTCGAGTCGGCCAACAGCTCTGTCAGGATCTCGACCCTACCGCAAAGCCTCCTGTTCTCATCCTCGACGCCGCACAACTCCTTTTCCCTCGCCCTCGCCCTCGCCGCCTCCGCCTGTGCGCCTCTAAGCTCAATCTCGCACTCCTCAAGCTTCGCCAGCAATTCCTCAACCGCGCCTCTCAGCGCTTCATCGATCTTCCTCCTCCTATCAGTTTCATCTTTCACTCTGACTTCGAACCGCTCCTCCCACTCTGCCAACTCCAACCGCAGGTTCCTGTTCTCCGTCACCACCGCCTTGCGCCCCTTGGCGGCGGCGCCCGCCCCCGCAAGCTGCGCTGTTAGCTCTGCCGCCTGGCGCTCAAGGTACTCGATGTATTTCGCGGAACCGTCGCTGGACCTCCCGCGTTTGTGATGAGTCGTCGGCGCGCATAGATGGGAGGGATCGAGGGTGCGGGCGCGACGGGGAGAGGGCTGGTGCATTGACTCGGCTTCGGATTCCCACTCGGTTTCGTCGGCCAGAGGAGGGGGAGAAGTGCTGGCGTTGGACGTGGTACTGGTGAAGGTGAGAGGTGAGATCCGCGAGTTCCGCAAGCTGAGGCGGCGAGCCTGGAGAGACATCACGGCTGGGGAATTGTCTTCCATGGTCACCGATGATTTCTCTCTGGGCAGTGGCAGTGGTAGTGGAGGTGGTGATATTGGTAGTTGGAAGTGGTATGTAGGGGGCGAAGATCGGCTATGTAACGGATGTGGTCGGTCGGTCAGCTTCAGCCAAACAGAGAGAATCGCATTTCCGTTGGCCGAACTGAACCGATGGTTGGATTCGTTGGTTGCTGTTGCCGTTGACACGTGAAATGTGATTCAATCCATCCAAAAAAAAAAATTCGCGTTAAGTAACCATGTGGATATTAAAGGAGTAAGGGCACGGGATCGAGTGCTGTAACTCAATAGTCTACGTAGACTAGACTACTTAGTTATTGTGCGTGGTGGTTCGGGCCAGGGAACAGTTAGTGCCTTGGCGTGGGTGTGGGAGCTGGTATGATTCTTCCTCAGTATAGATACTTTCTATTAGCTATCTAGTACATACACTCTCTATCTATCCCTCGATGCCGTCAAGTTGGGCATCAACCCCAACTACATACCTCCACACTTCTCAAGACCGGTCCACTTCGGGCACTTTCAGCATGTACCAACCAGACCCGAATAACATGTGTTGTTGGGAGGGAGTGGCATGCAAGGCTGAGAAATTGGCAAGCGAACGCGAGCGGTGGACCCCAGCGAGGCAGGTGCACGACGAACGATGGCTTGGGGTGACACGTGACCCATGCACACGCAACCTAAATTCCCCGAGCACATACATAGGTAGAACGTACGACGTATATAGAGCAGAAACATAGATGGAAATGTGGTTTTATGGAATTTCTGGGTGCAGACGACTCGGCCGAAATTCCAGTGTTCCCAAGTACCCCCCCCCCCCCTTTCCCCAGACCTGTATGCTGTAGCTAGAATATCACGATGAAGCTGGCTGGTTGGCTGGTGACGATATTGGTTCCTATTGCCTCTACGTTTGATAACTACTTGGCGAGATGACGACTCCCGACTGAGGATAAGCAGCGATGAGAAACCCAGCACCACTCGACCGGTAGGAGAAAATGTGCATATATCACTTTTGATTCCATTTGGCAACTATTCCCATCCGTCCATCCACCCATCCGTCCATCCATCCATCCAACACTCCTTTGCAGAATATCCCCCTTCCATCCACTCCGAACCTTCGGAGTCAGTCATACAGGTATAAGCCCTGCATGTACGAACACACCGCACCGCACAAGAAACCCGTCAAGAGCCATCAATAAACGGAGAAATGCCTCTTCAAAGAAGAAAAAAGGAAAAAAAATCAAAACGCATAAGGATATCATCGGCAATCAAGCAAGCAAACAGAAAAAACCCCGAAAATAATTTTTTCCAACAGTACAGAAAAAGGGATGCAAGCACATTTTGTAGAAACCCCGATTCACCATCCCACGCCCGCCCAACAAACACCAGAAATTTTCCCCATAGCCCACAGAGAAAAAAAAAATAGAAAGTAAAAAGCTGAATCAAACCCAGGCCCCTTTTTCTCGCCATTCATGTCATAGCAATCGTCACCGCCATTCAAACGTAAACGTAAACAGGAACAGAAAATCAAGCCGAAACACCTAGTTAAGCACGCTTTAGAAGCAAAAAGATAGAAGTGACCAAACGCACAACCGCAACTACATCATAATCGTGACACCGCAATTAAGCGGCATAACCCGCCCACGGTCCCGGCATGCGCATGGGAACATTCACCGAGCTACCATCCCAGTTAACCTCGAACGGCGACGGGATCCCCTGCTGCTGCTGCTGCTGCTGAAACCACTGGTGCTGCTGCTGCGACATCGAGACTGGGGTTCCACCTTGCTGCTGCTGCTGGTGGTGGTGCTGTTGCCAGACCCCCGGATTGTTGGAGTTGGACGGGGAGTGGCCCTGGCCCTGTTGACAGAGAAGGGGGCTAATGGGGTCGTTGGAGAAGCTGCGGCGCGGCTCAATATTGTTATTGAAGAGATGATGGTGGTGATGCAGGTGCGGCATGTGCAGGGACATGTTGGACATATTCGGTGGGTTGATGGGCCAGCTGTCGAAGGGGTAGCGGGCGAGGCCGTTGACATTGACGGCAGAGCCCGAGACGGCAGATCCATTGTTGCCTTGGCCAGAGGCATACCGGGAGCTGTTGACGGGTACGCCTCCACCGCCGCTTCTAGCTGCTACGGAGTGAGGGGGATTGGGAGCGAAGACGGGACCACCGGAGAAGGCCGGGGCGGTGCTGGACCGGGGTGGGGGGCCAAAATTACCAGCTATGAGCTCTTCCATCTGGTTGCGCATCTGCTGCTGGATAATCATATCGATATGTTGGGGGTTCGAGAAAGCGGGCATTCCGTTTCGAGGACCTAAGGGACCCATCGCCATCGGACGCATCCCACCGAAGCCGTATCTGAAAGGCGGCACGATGCTGCCACCAGAGAGCGGCTGGTTGCATGCGTTAGGGACATATTCGGTTCGCCTGTCGGTGGTTGTCATCGACGACCTCGAAATCGGCGACGACTCCGAACCTTGCCGATATCCACGCTCCTCGTCATCCTCAACATCTTCCTCCTCGCCTTCCGCTTCTTCTGCCTGTTGCTCTTGGTGATGTCTCCAGGTGTACGCTTCGTGGTCCTGTCCGTAATTATACATGTTTTCTCCCTGCACAAACTCGGGCTCGTACTCGCTATTTGCGGTGTATTGGGAACCATCCCATCCACCATCGGGCGCCTGCGGAGCATCGTTGTTGCTTCCACTACGGAAATATCCCTGACTCTTGAGATACTGAGAAGCCGAGTATTTTGACGAGCGTGGGGAGTCTCCACCCCGAGGGCCACCACCACTAGACGGAGGGAATGGCGGTGCTGGCATACGCAGGCCTGCCTCTTCGTTCGAATAACGACGTTTCTTGTTTCCGAAGCGAGCAGACTTGTGGCTAGTCGTATCGCTGCCGAGGAGAGGAGTAGAAGATACAACACTCTGGGCCTTACCCATCATTGGAGTATCATCAGTCGCCTCCGCCTGATCGTCGTTTCCATGTGCAGACTCTCCCTGGTTGTGAGACGTTCCCACATCAGTCTGTGCATAATCTGGTACTGTAGGTGAGTCGCGGGTAGTTCCTTCGGGCGCAGGTGGAGCCGGAGGAGGAGCTGGCGACAACCGCGCGTTTGGGAAGTCGAACAATGGGCGGCCAGAAAAATATGCACGTGTATCCCCGCCCTGATCGTTATAGTAATCCGAGTCGTCCTGGTCGTTACCATCGCTGTCACTGGTTACGTTCCCCATATATGTCTCCCTTGCGGGTGGCGTGAAGCCTTGCTTCGTCGGCTTGGGTGTGGGATGACGGTCCTTTGCTGAAAAAAGCGGGGGCGATGCGGCGCTCCCCTCCGATAGCCATTTCCATCCGAATTCGGAACGTCGACCACTACCACTACCTCGACGGGCAGACTCTCCAACTTTGCTGTTCGAGGGGCAGGGACGCAGCGGTACTCCCCTGTCGGCTGTCTCACTGGCAGCGTCTGTAGAGTGAGTAGAGACTAAGCGGAGGTGAGCTCGCAGTCGTTTATCTAGTACCGAGAGGAACCAACCATCATCCGACCCATCGTCCTTGTCCTTGTCTTGGTCGGCAGCATTCGAGAACAGGTCATCGAACAACCAAGAATCACCCGATCCTGTCGTCTTACCCTTCTGGCGAGCCTTCTCAAAGTCTTTCTCCAGGAATTGCTTCAAGCCCTCTTCCAGCGAAGCGTTCAGACTACGGTTCTTCGGTTCCGGCCGCTCGTCCTCCCAGACAGGAGAAGTGGTTGGCGAAGTTGCAGTCTCCTCGGGCTGCTGACGAGGTTTGGAAGGCTTCACGGTAGGGACGTTTTTCGTCGGAGGGGTTGACTTATATGGCCGCGGCACATCATCTTCGTCTTTGACGGACTCCACCGTAGCCTTTCGAGCCGTCATCTTCGACGGTGGCGCTTCCTTAGATTCAGACTTCCGCAACTCACGCTCCGCCTGCTCCTGAAGATGTTGGTGAAGCTGTAGATTACCAATCTCCCGGTTGATTCGCTCCAGTTCAGCAGCGGGATCAAAATGTTCGCTTATCGAACTCTCAATCGAGACTAGCCGTTCGACTGGCGATCTGCGACCAAGAGGGGAGAGTACCGAATCGTGAATGTGGTCTTCGATGTCGTCCTCCCCATTCACTGTTTCCGGCGGATACGGGGTGCTGGTATTGCTTTCCCACTCCTCTGCAGCACACAATACCCCAAGAACGAACTCTTCGCTCTTCCAGTATTCATTTTCCCATCGCTCTTGCATGGTTTTGCCCTCTGCGTCGGCGGTTGGCAAGGAGAAATGCACCCTCTCCTGCAGAGCAGCTTCGTACCAATTTCTAATCTTCAGCATGGCCCCCGCATGTTCCTCGGTAGCTCGGCGCATGAAGAATCTGGCAGTGCTGTTGAGAGTTTGTAGATGGTTCTTGACGCTGAAGGACAAGATTCTTAGCAGAGAATCGTAGGAGCGGCCTGGATGAGGTATCTCGAGCTTAGCAGTGTTGAGAGGGGCGTCCAGGTTCTCAAAAATGAGGTTCATCACCAATGTCCGGCTCGCGGCCTTCTCTAGCGCGGGATCCGTCGGCACGGAGGTTGGTGCGCTCGACGCTGATGATGGCTGCTTCAACTTCAACTCTTTCACTTCCCGTCTTGCTTCGCTGAGGTCCAACACGAGGCTCTCTATTTGTTTGCTATAGCTCTGGTGCAAACCATGGACCAGATCACGATCGTGGCCGTTAACCCTTCTAGCATTCCGCAGTTCCTCCATGTGTTGCAACTCCATCTTCTTCATCGTTTCGAGGTGGGAGGCGTTGAGCCCGGCCATTTCCGATCTGTGGAATTCGGCAAGCGATGCTAGCGACGAACGGTGATTCGCTTTAAGGCGAGACATGTCCTGTTGAACGCGAGCAGAAACAGACATCGAGTCAACCCCTCTTGCGTCACAAACCGACCGGAACCGAACCGAATGGATGGATACTCACATTCGTTTCGCCATCTAGATTCTTATTCGCGATAGCATCCTTCAGTTCCGTGAGCTCCTTGCTCAAGCTGCCCACCTGCGCCGCAATCCCCTCAGCTTTCCACCACTCGCCCCACGAACTATTTCCTCCCGCCGATTCGGGCGTATTCTCCTCTGCGCCGTAGGTCGAATCTGCTTTCGAAGAGGAGACCGTGGAGGCGGGCGTGTAGACGACCTTCTCGTTGCTGTTGTGATTGGAAGAGGTGTTCGCGACTCCTTTCGCATGGCCTTCTCCATCCGTGTTCGCCATGCCGGTGACGACGGGGATGGGGTTTTTCGAGCGTGGATCGGTATGGCGGTCGTGGTTGCGGCGGCCGCTGCTGTTACCGATGTTGCCGGGGAGAAGTAACTGCGTTGCCTCCTCTTCGTCGTCGGCGGGCGGGGGCGGAGGAGTATTTGGTGAACGAGAGGATGAAGAAGCGGCGACGGCGGTAGAGGCGGCGGCGGCGGATGTTGTCGGTGTCGAGGGCATGCTGGTCGACGTGTTCGCCATCTGTTTGGTTGCAGGTTTCTCCAGCTGCTGCTCGCCGGGTGGTGGTGGTGGGCGCCGTTGGTTGATCAGCCAGCGGAGGGGCGTGGGGATGGGTGCACCGCCCAATGATGCGATTCGCCGGATGCGGGCTGGGAAATGCGTGATTGCTCCGCGTTCCGTGTCCTTTTTCCTAGGTATTTCTTTCCTCCTCGCTCGGGTATGTGTCTCCCTCGCCTCCAGACTCGGTCTCTCGGTGTTTCCCTTGCGTGTCTCCGTGTTGGTGTCGGCGTCGGTGTCGGTGTCCAGGTGCTTTGCTTTGCTCCTTGCCGCTACGGCGATGGGGGGTGCGGGAATGAACAGGCTGCGATAGGATGGAACAAAGAAAGATAGATGGAGTGGGGGACGTGGCTGAGCCGAGCAAGACGTCCTCTGTCCGGCGCTATCTCCGGGCCTTTTCTTTTTGTGAGCCTATCGGCGCCGAATAGGCCGCGAAGAATGGAATAGGGCGGGAAGAAGGAAGGGTAGGACCGCGGAAAAGATGTGGCTTGAGTATTCCGCGGGCTGACGGTGTTTTTGCCGTGGCGTTTGCCGGAGCAAGTGATGGCTGGGGGGTGATCTCGGGAACGGAGCAGATTCTCTACATAGAGCGAGGAAGGAGGGAGGACGGTTGGGGAAGGGGAGCGGCGGCGGGCACGATCAGGGAGTGGCATCGACACTCTGGGTATCCGAGCACTGCCTGCACTGCTCTGGGTACTTGCCTGCTCCGCCGGCAGAGTCTGGCGCCCGCCGAGCACCAATTGAAGGCGGCACTCACCCGACAATTGCTTCGCATTCCGCATCAAAACTTACCGCAGTTGGTGAATTATGCCACATACTTTCCCGGGAGCAGCACTCCGCAGTCTTACATGCCGCCATACGACGTTATCACGCCCCTGTGCTGCGTGGCCACCTGTCGAACAGCATCGGAGAGCACGGAGGAGTGCGGCACTCCACCTGCGCAGAGGCAAGCATTTCTCACCCCAATCACAACGGATGCACGCACGATGGCGGCGTGACTCTGGTGGCAATCATGAGCGGAGATATGGTGGATACCAAGGTATCCGGGGGTGCGACAAGTTCTTCAGCCCTTCCCCCCCCCCCGCTTCCCCACCCAGCAGCCACATGAGCTGGCGACCGGCCGGCCCCCGTTTTTCCGGCGAACCTCGTACTCTATGCAAATAGAGTGTGTATGTAGATATCTACGTATCTTTCTCCAGGCTCCGGGCAGCATCTGGCGAGAGACCTTGCTGGGATATGAAACCCCCTGGAGCGCGCGACTCTCGATTCGAAGTGGGAGGAATCCCCCAACCCCGCAGTCGCCGGTTGCGACTGGGGTGGGTGGGCGGTGTTGGGCCGGGGGCTGCACATCATCATCCGTCCATCCATCCACATCCATCTCAGCCCGCTCCGCAAGCCGTCGAATCCGAGAGTGCATAGATACGTCCGCCGCTGCATACATGAGCTTTTGCTCGGAGGTTGAGCGGAAAGTTTTGCTGCGTACGTGCTCCATTCCACATCTGTGGATATCTAGATAGATATCATGCGAATAGGATATCGAGAACCTGCAGTAGTCGCGCCGGGAGTGGGGGGCCCCGGATTTCGATCCTCTGCGGGGGGCGGGGCGGCAGAACACGCTGAGAGAGAGAGAGGATCAGAGCCGCATTGTGCGGCACCGATGCCAGTCACGTCATCCATGATTTCGTCCCAGTGGCTGGTTGGCGGATTCGGGTTCGGACCGCCATGATGTTCTGCAGCGACCGCGGGCTTCGATCACTGGCCAGCATCCGAGGTCCCGAACGCAACCCCTCCGGTTGCCGCGCCATCGGAGGGCAAACCGCACCAGACGGAAGCGGCGAAGGGAATATTGCCGACGCACTGCAGACACAATATCTGGGAAGCATGATCCGACGACGCGGTGTTGCGCAGCCACCACTGAGAATCAGCATGTCAGAGAATGTTCTACTCGCCCCCGCGCGAACTGGATGGAGGTTGAGCTCAACTCCACCGGTCCTCATTCCTGCCCGCCCACATGTCCAGGCCGGATGGGCGCGTCCGTCGTCTTCAGCCGAGATCCCTGAAGCCAGATACAAGCTCAGCGTGCTCACCTCTGAGATCTGGAATTCACCGTGATAGATTTTCACTCGCTACCGCCTCTGTGTCACACAACAGAAGCCGCCAGTCGAGGCGGAGTAGGTACTGTTACTGGATGGGAGCAGCAACCATCATCCACCTACATATACAGCTCTGCCGAAGCCGAGAAATGCTTTCGGCAGGGTGAACTCGGAGGTGGTCGTCTCCCCCGTCGATCGGCGAAGAAAATGGCCTATTGCCGACGGACGGACTGACCGGGACTGCATCTGCGGACGCACAGACATACGCACACAAATCCTGGGTGCCTCGATGCGCCCTACATGCTAACTCTACCCATCTCAAGTGCCGCTCGCAAAAGCCGCTTCGCCCGGATCTTTGTCCGCCTATCTACATACATACATATGTATGTACAGGACTCGCATGCGACGACGAACTCGGGAGTCCAGACTAGCTTTTCCGAGAGCATCTATATATAGGTGGGAAATGGGAATCATGGGTCATCACTAACTACACCGAGGTATCCGGAGCCTGGAATCTGTATTTTCTGCCGGTGCCACCCCCGACATCCAGAACTAGACGGCCTGGAATTTTACGAGTCCTTTCGCTTTTCACTTTAACTACATGGTTTGACATTGTCTTGAGCCAAAGTTTAGGGAACCAACACACGCGTCCGCATAACATCATTTGTTCGTCTTGCCTCGATCGGGTCCCTTGCGGTCAACGTTCACAGCGTGCGAACCCAAGCGCAGGCCCATCTTCTTGGAGTCAGACAGTATTCCATTCTCTTCGGGCTTCAGGTCGCGGCCCACCGAACGCACCCCACTCCACGGCTTAGTTGGTTGTACTCTATCTCCCGAACGAAAATGCCTATCGATGGGATCAAAGCCAAATATCAAAGCCCTCAACCATCGACATCTGGCCGCGATCCCTCGATGGCCCACGACAACTAGGGGTCACGGATTACGACGTTGATGCCGCGCTCTCGCCCTTACGTTTAAGCGTGCATAGCTCGTCCTTCCACGGCGGTGTATAAGTATCTCCCCTCGACGACCACTTTGACGGATCGCCAAACAAATCGCTCCTGTCATCTCGCACCATGATCGCCAAAACGCTCCTCGCTCTTCTTGCCGCCTCTGTCACCGCCGCTCTTCCTAAGGGCGAGGCCCAGGGCGAGAGTCTACCTACCTCTTCCGCCTTCCCTCTTGCCCCCTCTCCTCTCGCCGCCGGCCAGGAGATCCTCGTGATCCAGGAAGTCGATAGCACACCCACCACGGAGGATGTCACGCCCACCGGTACTATCGCCCTCACAAAGTTCACGACCACGCAGACGTGCGTAACGGAGTGTATCTCCTTCACCAACGATTGCGTAAGTCTCCTCCTTGTATTCTCACCTTCCACCCACCCCGAGTGCGGGGTAGTGGGCTGTGGATGATCGCCCGTGACTGCTGGCTGACAACGGACACAGGGCGTGAGCTATGGTGGGTGCTATATCGATTGCACCGGAGGAAAAGAGGTGCCTGCGTTCGAGGCGCCGTCCTGCCCTGCCGAAGTGAAGGAGGAGGCGAAAGAGGAGGCGAAAGAGAACTAGGCAGCATATTTCACCGCACGCGATGGGGGAAATATCACGAGCCATCGGAGTGGGATATGTAGATGTTCGTTTTGGTTGGTAGCTTTGGATAGGGTGAGGGGTAGCAAAAGTAGAATACGCATATAATTCTAATGTTTATTCGGAGTGAAGAGACACAATCTTCTCGTGAGGAAGTCACCAGGCTTGGGTGTCATGAGTGGTCATCTCGTGGTTTACTCTGCGGACAGCTCCGCGGAAATCTACCCGCCCGAATTGTCCTCCTAGACTGTGCTGCAGACATACATAGAGGACTTTGTACATATGTAGGTGCCTCGTTGTTTAGTATTTATGCTGTCCAGATGACGACAGACGTAGAGAGCACGTATGGTAGTCGAACCTGTATGGTAGTCGAACCCCCACACACTAGTAGAACCAGTTTGTGATACATATGCCATAAACTATCTATACCATAAACTGATCATACTAGCGTGCGGGGGTTCGACTACCATACAGGTTCGACTACCATACGTGCTCTCTATCGATATCGCAGTAAGTCTATTCCACTCAAGTCTCCAAGCCCACATGGAGAGCCCGGTAGCATTTCTGCTGCCTACAGTCCCCGGTTTTGATGACTCCAGAGTAGGCAATCTTGATAAATTCATCGCTCGCGAAACCATACATATTCAAATCGAGCAAGCTGGGAAGACCGGTCATGTGATCTTCGCTAAGCACAGCTTGTGTCCCCTAGTTGGGGTGACTGCCAAACTTGTGCCAAGCCCACGTAGCGAAAAAGCCCACACACACCCCTCAGATCCCAGCAGAGACGGAATTCCCCAACTAGAGCCATAGACGAAGACGACGACGACGTGACCGACGAACGACCGAGAAACCGAACGACCGACGTCCACACACACCTTTTCCCCTTCCCCCCTTTAACGGAAACAGCAGCTCAAGATGTCTAAGAGAGGGTTCGGATCCACAAGCTGCTGGAGTGGTGTGGGGAAGGGAAAGGGAAACAGAATGAGAAATGCTGATGATGGGTGTGCGAAACAGACGTGGTGGTGCCGCTGGCAACAAGCTCAAGATGACCCTCGGTCTACCCGTGTACGTTGCGACCTTTCCTGCTGCTCCATACTCCTCCTCCCGGAAGATCTCGGCCCGACTCTCAGTGGATGCGCGAATTGGGATTGGTTGTGGGTGGAGGGAGGGGAATGGAGATGCATATTTTTTTTTGGAGGAATTGGGGCTGATTGGGATTGTGCCGATAATAGTGGAGCGGTGATGAACTGCTGCGACAACTCCGGCGCCCGTAACCTCTATATCATCTCGGTCACCGGTATCGGAGCCCGCCTCAACCGTCTGCCCGCTGCTGGTGTCGGCGACATGGTCATGGCCACTGTCAAGAAAGGAAAGCCTGAACTGAGGAAGAAAGTCATGCCTGCTGTTGTCGTGCGACAGAGCAAGCCCTGGAAGCGCCCTGACGGTGCTTACCTCTACTTCGAGGACAACGCTGGTGTGGTACGTGTCCGACTGGGCATCTGGATAGAAACGAACGAAAAGGGGCAGCGAGGCTAATCGGGCGATAGATTGTCAACCCCAAGGGTGAAATGAAGGGATCTGCCATCACTGGTCCCGTCGGAAAGGAGGCGGCTGACTTGTGGCCAGTCAGTACCCCTTCTCTCTTCCATCCCCTGCTACGAATAGGTTGGATAGGTGCTGACGGCTGCAATAGCGTATCGCCTCGAACTCCGGTGTGGTGATGTGAACAAAAAAATAATTCGGGCTTTCTCTTTGTTTTGTCCTTTCGGCGGTTCTCTAGAATAGTCCACTTTTTGACCTCCGAATGGCTAAAATGATTCACCTTTCGGCGGCCTTCTAGAATTGTCCCACTTCTGCTCGAGTAAGAACTTGCAACGCTGTGACTAAAGCCCAATTCTCCCACTTCATCACCGGAATGGCAGATGGACCAGCAAGCCCCCCGATCTTCACCACAGACAAACGACAAAACACTTAGCAGTGTTGATTTTCTTTGCTTGCAGATGATGAACGAAACAGCCCAGACATCGAACGATTTTGTGATCGTGACGCGTAATAAGAAAAACAGATAGGTAACTAGAGAAGAAAGAGTGAAGTTGTCGGGCCTCTAGATCTGTTATGATGTTCCTCACTTCATGTGGTTGGTGTACGGGCCGGCCGATCACCACGTCCTCTGTTTGTTTGCGATGCCTGGACGGCAAACGGTCTACACTTTCTGGGGGGTGTGATGTAGGCGACGCGAAATCTTCAAGTAATACCGTGCTGGTTGATCTGCGTTTTGAAAGACTTGATCTCCTGCGTTACTAAGTACCCAGTACTAAATGCCAAACAGCCGCGGCGGTTAGGGACGAGTCACGTTTGGGCCTGGAGGCGGAGCGATCATTGCACCGTAAGCCTGAGCCGCCCGTCATCCAGTCCTAACTCACTAACCAACAAGTTCGATCCCGCACCATCTCGCCTCCTGTCTACATACCTATGCTAGGTTTCCTCCGTACCCATCCTCCCTTTCCCTCGTACTCCCGGCATATGCACCGGTCCGCCTCGTCGCCGGCGGCTTTGCGAACCACAACATCCACCACCACCATCACCGCAATTACGAACCAGCCATCATGGCCGTCAAGGGGCTCGCCACGATAGTACTGCTGGACCTCCTCCTCCCTGCCGCTATAATCCTCAACATCTACCTCTACTTCTACCCGCTCCTCTACACCTGCACGTTTCCCCGGCCCTCGCCGTCGGTCCCCGCCCCCTTCCGCCTTCTGACGCTCGCCGACCCGCAGATCGAGGGCGACACCACCCTCCGGAAATATGACCTCCCCACAAATGCCCGGTTTTCCCCCGCGCGCGTCGGTACGACAATAAGAAAATACGGCAAGATGCTGGATCTGTGGGGCAACGACCTGTACCTGTCGCATGTGTACCATACCATGCGCAAACATACGTACCCTACACATACCACCGTCCTAGGCGATCTCCTTGGGAGCCAGTGGATCAGCGACGAGGAGTTCTGGAGGCGCGCGGCGAGGTTTTGGCGGATATTTCTCGGCACGAGAAAGGTGTCTACAAAGGAGGTCGAGGGCGGGAGTGCGCACGGTGACGGATGGCATGAGGCGCTGATGCTGCTACCGGGGAATCACGACGTTGGATATGCGGGTGACATCTCAAGACCGAGGCTGGTGCGCTACGAGAAGGCGTTTGGGCCGTACAACTACATGCTGTCGTTCCGGCCGCCCGCGCCGGAGAATAGGAGTGTTACCGGAGAGGAGCCAGAGCTCCGGATCGCAGTGTTGAATTCTCTCACCCTCGACACGCCGATATGGGATCAGTCGCTCGCAGACGAGTCATACTCGTTCCTGGAGGGACTGCAGAACAGCCGGCAGAAGGGCGGTAGCAAGTCGCAGGCGACCGTGCTCCTCACTCATCTTCCGCTGCACAAGCCCGAGCAGATATGTGTTGATGGCCCGGAGGTGAAATACTTTCCCCCACACTATGGTGGCGGAATCAAGAGCCAGAACTTTGTCTCGGAGGAGGTTAGCGACAGGCTCAAGGAGATGATATTTGGATCACCCACAGAGGAAGACCAAGGAGGGGAGGGTGCTATCCTCACAGGCCACGATCATGAGGGATGCCAAAGCGTGCATTTTTGGGAGAAGGGGAAGAACACGTGGAATGTTACGACGTACAAAAAGTGGATGGATGAACGGCCGGAGAAGCAGGTGGATGCAAAGACTGTACGAGAAATCACAGTGAGGAGTATGATGGGCGAATTTGGTGGAAACGCAGGGCTATTCAGCGCTTGGTACGATTATGATTTGAATGGTATGTCTCCTGTCCAGTTCCCCGCTCGCATGCGGGAAATATTAATATGTTCTACTAGAGTGGAAGTTCGAGTATGCCTCCTGCGCCCTTGGAATCCAGCACGTCTGGTGGACCGTCCATGTTGTCAACATAATCGCCGTGATGTGGTCGTTGATCATCGCACTGTGGTACATAGTTGACTTCTTAATTCCGGTACCGGTTCCGAAGGTCCCCGACGAGAAGAAAAGGCAGTAGAAGAAGGGGATTCGACGAGAATTTTGCATGATGGGCGTTGTAGATCATTGTATATTACGTTTGGGTTCGTCGGAGTTGCATATATATTATACCTTGGAGCTCGTTGAGAGTAGCATCACATCGGATGGAATGGGTCATGAAAGCAATGGCGAGGGATATCGGGTTGCGCTTAATACGGACGTGCCGCGAATCGGATTAACAGACGGTGTGGAGATGTGAGGTTTAGATGTAAATATTGGGGGAATGGGAATAGGGTTTTTATTTGTTTATTTTCTCATTAATCGCGCGCAACCTATGTGGCTATCTAGATCATGGCGATTTACACACTGTCCACTGAGTAGGAGGAAACTGCTTTTATGGTTCTGATTTTTTTTGCGAGTGATGACATGTGACTGCTGTTACTCCAGATGCGAATAATAATATCCCCCGTTGGACATTCGCCCTCATGAATATGCCTTAAGCTTCTGAGGGGCGCGCAGGATCAGCTGTATTTTACTTCCAACTTAGTTTATTCTTCAATTTCATGACTCATGTGTATCCAGTTTTGTTTCTAATGCCAAAAGGCAGATCGGCGAAGAAAGTATGGAGGCGTTGTAGCTGTTGTAGCTGCCGGACTTCTTCCTCCTCGGCGGAAAAACCGAATCGAATACGTATATATCTACTCTTAAATCTGTTCCTGAAGGCAACGTGTTTGCATGGCCGCGGGTGTAACACTCCGTAGGCGGCAAACACGAGTGGTTCCTTTGAGCCTCTGACCTCGGCTCGCCAACAGGCAGGCCAGCCAGCTACAACGAACCACCCACATCACCCGCCCTAGATAGATACCCTCCCCCCCATCTCCGAATCCCCATCTCGTCGCCAATGCTCCGTCATCGTCAATGGCCTCCACAACGAATATCACCGGATTAGCGACCACCACCGCCGCCACCGCCGCCACCGCATTGGCCACGTCGACCGACTGGACGCTCGCCAATAATCGCGCGCAAGAGCGAATAATCCAGCTCCAGCAACAGCGCGCCCAAGAAGCTTCATCGTCGAATGCGACCGGCATCTCTCGGCTTCGCAGCTTGTTCTCCTCCTCGGTCGCGTCGCGTCCGGCGTTCAGGGTCGGACAGCTCGATACCGAACTGCTGGATGAAGAGCTCCTGGATCTGCTGAAGGGCCAGCTGTGGGGTGGACTGAAATATTTCCGGGTGAGTTCGCTACGCGTTTCGTTTGTTGGGGGAGGTCTAGGGGACAAGGAAAGTTAGCTAACATGTAATGTTCATGATACATAGCCGTCGATCAAGGAGAAATATGAGCCGGAACTGCTGCTTCTTTTGAGGGCGGCGTTGTTTAAACTTACAATATGGGACCATAATGCTTCGTACGGCGCCGCTCTGCAAAATCTGAGATATACCGATGCGCGGAGGTCAGGGCCAATGGATTATCCACCATCGAAGGGGCAAAAGTCGTTGTACGGACTCATCACTGTCGGGGGAAGATATCTCCACCACAGAGTAAATCTCTTTCTCATGCAGCGATCAAGTTCCTCCGAGGTAAAAAAATACCGCTCTTCCTGCACCTATTTTTATTTTTCCTTTGCACTTGCTAATTCATAGCGGGGTTACAGCCGTCATCATTTACCAGCAAACTATCCCGCTTCATCGATACCGTCGGATCCGCACACTCGGCACTGACGCTGATCTCCTTCACGGCCTTCCTCGTCACCGGCCACTACCGCACTCTCCTCGACCGTGTTCTGCGTATGCGCCTGGTCACACCCACTCGTGCCGTCGCCCGCGAAGTCTCCTTTGAATACCTCAATCGGCAACTTGTCTGGCACGCCTTCACCGAATTCCTTCTCTTCATCCTTCCGCTCCTGCGAATCGGTCGCTGGCGTCGCTGGTGGGCGCGGATCCTCCGTCGCGTCCGCTCGGAAGGCGGCGCTGCTGGCGAAACCACAGGAGAACTCGCCTTCCTTCCGGAACGCACGTGCGCGATCTGCTACAAGGAGACCGGTGCCGAAACCGCCGGCGCAGCAGAAGGCGCACGAGCAACAGACATCACCAACCCCTACGAAGCCGTCGAGTGCGGCCACGTCTACTGCTACGTCTGTCTCGCCGGGAAAATCGAGCTCGAGGAGGGTGAGGGCTGGACATGTCTCCGCTGCGGCGGGACCGTGAAGCGATGTCGTCCGTGGCGCGGTGGACTCGAGGGCCTGACCGGCGTGGGCGACTGGGGCGAAGAGGTCTACACTAAACCCCACAACAACGATCACCACCGCCATCACTACCAGCACCAGGAGCACGACTCCTCATCCGACTCCAGTGCCGGTGACCACGACGACTCGGACGACGGTATCCTCGACTCGAACGACTCGGAGCTGGACGTCACCGACCTCCGCGATTACAACGGTAGGTTCGGCGTCGAAATCGACGCGTCCAGCGACGTCGAAAGCGAAGAGACCGTGCAGCCCAGACAGAACGGACTACTCGCTCCGGGTGAGAAACAGTGGCACACGGATTATGCCGACTTTGACGATTCGCAATATAATACCGCCGAGGACTATGATTGAACGTGGGAGGAGGGGGGGCTAGAGAATTTGGGGGTTTCTGAGGCGGGAAAGAGACATGTGGATGTATTATTGGAGCTTTGTGCTGGCCCAACGCATTTAATTTCTTTGTACTTTTGTCAACCTTTGTCTATCTCTCTCTCTCACAGTTTTTCTTTCCTTTTTCTTCCGTCTTAGGCTACCTACTTCTTTCTACTTTCATCCCATATTACCTAAGTACCTAGCAACACACCTATTCCTTGCTTGCTGTCAAGCAGGATGAGGGTAATCGTATGCAAACTAGATCTGCGGCAGACCGACGAGAAATCTGGGGAACGCAACACTGCAGCTCCGCTGTGCTCTGTTCGAGGCCAAGCTGTGCAGAGCCTACTGCACTCTGCGGTCAAGATCCGCTCCCTCCCAAGCCTCAAGCTCAGTCTCACGGGAAGGAGGGGCAACCATCGGTGCTGTGTCCGGAAGGGAATATTTTACTAATCGCATGCGACCTATCTAGATCACCCTAGGGTCATCTTCCTCTGCCCTGTCCGGGGCCCCCACCCTTCGTCCCACATCCGTGGTAGATATGTACATACATAGATAGAAAGTAAAAAAGTCCAGGATCGCCTGGCTGGCACCGCTCATCGACGAAGACGTCTCGGATCTTGAGCCGATCCTTAACTACTACTCCTGGCCAGTCGTCTTCCTTACGGACCGCCCACTTCTTGGCTTCCTGCCCGAGATCTCCCGCTTGGGATGCGCAAGTGATCTAGGGAGGGGGCATTGGCCGCCTGCCGTCATACCGGTCTGCGTATTGCTTTCATTCCGCTGCCAGTCTGGCCCACTCATCAGCCTTCTCGTTTCCTGGGTGGAAGGGAATAATCAACACGGCAAGCGATGGACTTGACTTTGACCAGCGAGTGATGGACCGTGCGTAGTATTAACTCGGATTTCAAGCCCCCCACCTCCCAACAAACACACACACACACATGGAAAATCACTGGCTCGTGAGAGTCGAGTTGGATCGGATGTGGATTATACAGGTCATTGTCTCACTGGCCAATGCCTGAAGTGGAGCTCCAGGAGCGTGAGTTGAGGGAAGGAGCGGGCGGACGAGCAGGGAGTCCAGGGGGTGATTGTACGATATTTAGCATCGTTGGGAGGCCGGGGCAGGGGGGCGAGGGGGGCTGCAACGAGCCACCTTCGGCCTGGTCGGGGTCGGGGCGGGCAGTGGCCGGGGGGTCGGGTTGGGGGGAGGGGAAAGTACACCATGGTCTACCTACATGGGCTGTGTGCGGGTGCGGTTGGGCAAACAAAAACATGAGGGTTGTACTTTATCGCCATGATCTACGCACTTACTTAGGTTATGTACACGCGATTAATGAATAGATAAATAAAATAAAATAAAAATGAGGATTGTACTAACCATGAATATCCTTCCTCCCAGATCGTCATACTATAGTACTAGCAACCAGATTCTCATTTACTACCCTTCCACGAGCAACAACCAAAATCCAAAATTGAAGGGGGGGGAAAGCGAATGTCCTACATATGTACGTACCAAATATCCCGGAACTCCAACAGAGACCAAAAAAAACCAGAAGAAAAAACCAGAAGTAAACAGATAAACATAAAAAAAATTACATGATTATACAGGCTCCTCTATCCTTGTTGTCTTTCGCGCCTTTCCCACCGCCATTCTTGTGCGCTTTCTCCTCCCGCTTTCGCTTCGCCTCGCGTACATTCACCTGGGCACTCCTGCTCGCACGACTGGGCCGCCGCATAACGCTCACGCTACCGCTGCGACCGACAATAACGCTATTGTTCGCATTCCCCGGAGAAACGGTGCGGGGACTGGGGATTGGAGGCGGGACGAGCTGCGCAGCTTGCTGCTCTGGCGTGGCGTAGGTTTCCCGTACGGCTGTCCCGCGGCGGACGCTACGACTGCGGCGGGGACTAGGGGCGCGGGCGGAGGGGACAGAGGGAGCGCTAAGGTATTGCTGTGGTGGCGGTTGGTGGGATTGCTGTGGGAGGTGTTGCGAACGGATGGAGCCGGGAGGGGAGGGGGGGCGTTGCGGTCGTCCATGGGCAACCGGCGCGTAGTGCTCCGTCGCTTGCTGGGGAGAGTAGTGATTCCAGGGAGGATGGGAAACGGGAGGGGAGGTGGGCGCGTAGTGTTCTTGAGGGATCAAGGGGATTGGCGGAATGTTGTGGCGCGTGGGACGCTGATCCAAGGTGCTGTGGTGCTGCTGGTGTAGGGGAGGGGGGGAAACTTGGCGTCTGGGGATTCCGAGGAATGGCAGGTTGCGGTGGTGCTGCTGCTGAAAGCTTGCGGCTGGCAATCTTTCGACGGCTGGCGAGACGGGCGCAGAGTGAGAAGCCAAGAGATTGCTGCTGCTGCCAGTTGCAAGCCTGAAGAGGCTGCCACGCCGCACGATACCTCCGATAGCGGTGGTCCTGGTCCTCTCGGGTCCTTCCGTCCGCGGCGGTATCAGCGGGAGAGCGCCTTGTTGCGGTGACTCTGGCGGTGCAGGCATGTGAACTTCCGGGTGTCGTGGCGGGCCTTGAAGACTCCAAAGCAGCTGCGGAGGAAGCGGGGCCGGGTTATTGTGCCTGGGACTGTAAGGTGGTGGCGGGGGATCCCATCTCTCGTCTGGAGGGGCGTGCTGGCGGACAACTGGGCTTGGCCGGCCGTCAGGACCCACCGCACGCGCATACCTGCTGTCGTCCACGGTCTGTGGTGTTCGGCGGGCGACGGTGGCAGCGCGTTGCAATGCGTTCCTGGAGCGCGGGGCACTCGGGATGTATGGCTCATCGATAGCCTCATCAGTGCCATCCGCATCTGTGGAGGAAGCAAGAGCGAGTCGGCTGACGGCCCTAGTCCTCGTAGCGGCATTGGCACTTCCGCTCGAGCCCGGGGATTGCCTTCTCGTCGTCGGAATTGGCGATGCGTCCGTCGGAAATGTATTCTGTCTCGACGTGGCATTCCTCCGGTTGGCAACGGTACGTCTCCGGACGATGTCGACTTCCACCTCGATATCCCTCTGCTCCTCCTCTAGCGTTTCGACTGGACCTTGCACGCCATCCCCGACCTCAATGGGAATAACCACCTTCGAGCCAACCCTGGGACCCCGAGTGAAATCATAGACCGTGACTCTGCCACCACCGATGGCGAAGAACTCCTCCTCACTGCACTCTCCCATCGCGTCGTCCACTCCTCCACCTGCAACGGCAACCAACCGCTCGGATCCATTGACACTCATGACGAACTTGACACCCGACAACCCGCTGACCTGTCCAACCTCGCGTCCACGGATAAACACATTCCGCATCTTGTCGCAGAGAACTTGCCACTGCGGCACGACAATCGAACGCACCCGTTCCCTGGCCCCGTTCCTGCTCGCCGCGCTGTTGCTTCTCTCGGGGGTGCTGGCTGCGCTTCCACCATTGACGTCGTTGTACATGTAGCCGGCAGGGAGATCGAGCTTTTCCGGAATGCCGTAGACCCAGACTCGCCCGCCTTCGAAACCGGCAGCCACCAGGCTTCCATCCTTCGTCGAGGAAGGCAGCGTCGCCGGGGGTATAACGCTCCGGTTAGCATTGTTCGGCCCCGCAAAGTACGAATGGCCGTTCCTCAGATCGTCCACCCTGACCGCACGAAACGTCTCGTACACGCGGTCGTAGGTGAAAGTCCACGTGGCACCCTCTTCGTCTTCACCACCCAACAACAAACTCGCGTGCGAACTATCCCTCGAGCTGCGCGGGAAGAGAACCTGAGTGGTCCACAGCTGCGCCAACCCCTCCACAGGCATGTCCGTGGAAAAGTGTTGCGCAGACACGATGACGGTCGTTGGATTCTTCGGGTTCAATGTGGTACCAAGTAATATCGTGCCATCCGACGAGAAAGCCAGCGCGTCAACAGTGTCGCAGTTCACCGCCCGGCGATCGTTGGGACCCGCGTCGGGATGCAACGAGTACACCTCGATCCCGCCCGCGAACGCTGCGCCCAACACCTCCGCTCCGGGCGACAACGCAATCGTCCTGGGCTCGTTAACCAGCGGAAAGCTCTTGACGATCTTTGCGGTTGGCTGGGTGAGGTCGTATAGGGTGACATTCTGGTTCGAGCTGTGGACAGCAAGGATACTCCCGTCGTCCAGGATTGCAGCTGATACCGGCCTTCTGGATACTTTAAGCTCGCGCCCGACCTTAATCTCCCGCTGCGATAGGTCGATGACGAAAATGCGACTGGAAAGGAGTGCGAGAAGATGCGTTCCCTTGGGCGAGAACTCAAAGCGGAAGGCTTCGCCCCCAGGACACGCCGCAGCCGACGACGACGCCGAATAGATGAGCTGTATCTCGGTTACGCCGGGACGCAACACGGTCTCGAACAGCTCGCGCCGTCCGACCCCGTTGAAGAGACGGATCAAGGTCTGAAGGGTCTCGTCCTCGGTACTCTCACCATCACCCTTGCCTTTGGGTTCCGGCACGTTCGTGATCCCGCATCGCGCCAGTTGGTGTGTGTAGAGCAGCACATCCCGCGAAGCATGGTGCCATTTCGAGTTGATCAACGTGAGCGAATCGAAGGTATTCGGGTCCGCCGTGTAGAGGATCCTGTTTGTTTCCCCATCGGTCAGTCAGATGCCAACATGCGATTCCGCACCAGAGAGAGCGCGCTGTATAGAACGCACTCTTGGATTATCTCCCCCGGCAACCGGTCGAACGCCGAAACAACCGTCTTTTCTTTCCCCTTCCCCTTGAGATCCGGCGGCCGTGGCTTCTCGTCGTAGCTGTCGGCCCAAGCTTGCTCTCTCTTCGTGTCGGCGCCTTCCGTCGGAGACGGAGGAGCAACGGGCTTCCGTCGGATAGGAGAAGCAGTGTAGCTCATGTTGGCATGGAGCTGGAAGCGTTTCTGTAGATTTCGCTTTTTCCCCTCCCCTTTTCTTTCTGTAGATGGCGTTGGCTAGTTTAGTGGAGAGGAGGAGGGGGGGTTTTTTTTTCTCTTCTTTTCTTCGTGGTTTATTGCTGAGAAATTATATGAAAAAAAAAGGTGGCGAAGAGCAGTCTGCCCGTCGTCGTCGTTCCTTGTTGTCGTGAACTCGGACCTCCCTGGAGGGATTTGGAGGCAATATGTAGATAGAGTAGATACAGAGAAGGAAGAAGCCGTGCCAGGACAGGGAGTCTGGTATAACTACAATCGGTATATGTATATTGCGTAGGAGAAAAAAAAAGGGATCGTATGTGTCGTATGCAAGAGGGGCTCGGCTGACAGCAGAAGGGTGCGTGCGTTGGGCAGAAGATTAAATATCCAAACCGTCGCACAGGGCCGGCCAGCCGCCAAGTCGCAGAGCTCGGTCTGTTGCGACAACTCTGGTCGCAGCTGCCTCCTCTCGTCGGACGGGAGGGAGGGGGTTCCAACCCTCCTATACTGCGCATACATACATTCGAGGAAGGATGCACTCTACACACGGTGCACACACGTCCCGCGGGGACTCTTCAGGGGCGAATAGAGGTGTCTTCATCCAGCTCGCACACGGGTCTTCGGCTGCTTGTGGATGCGCGCTCTCTTCCCCGCTGCGGAATTGCGTACATATTCGGAGCGTTCGGCGCTGATCGCTGCATATGGTATGTACCTACATAAGTAGATACATAGAGCACACACCTTGGAGCTGCGCGGACGTGTATGTAGATAGAGTAGATATGTATCTACAGTATCTGCCTACTCCGGAGGCTACATATAGCAATAGAGATACTCTATGTAGCAGATTCGTTCCCAGAAATAGCAGCCGTCGTTCCGATCATGCGAACAAGCGGTATGGGATCAACCCGCTGCGGGCGTAAACGCGTTCTGGCATCGCCGCACACACGGCAGAGTATGTAGAGTGCGCTGCACGAGCAAACGGTCGAGATATCCAGACTATGCTATCGTGCAGGGAAAATTGAACCTGTGATATGTATGCAGCCATCCATCTATCGATCGTGCAAGACGCCAGGGCGCTGGGTCGAGGTAGAGTGCACGAGATCGAATCCGGTCGGTCTGGGCTGACGTCCATCGGTGCGGGTTCGAAGCCGAACATACCGCCCATTCCGCAAAGTGGTTGTACTCTAGATATGTTGGCTTCACATTATTGCCCAGCCCAGCCCAGCCTAGAGAGCCTCTCCGGACGGCCAGATATCGACCTCTCTGCCTCTGGAGCACACCCGTTGTCTTCCGGAAAGAAGGAAGAAGAAACCCGGTCCGGCCCCGTCGTCCGGCCGTGGACTGTCCCCACACCAATCGGCAAAACACCCCGGCATGCACCTCGGCGGGGCTTGACGTTTGCAGGGTGGCCGCCCGAACGATCGATACAACTGTTTCGCCAATGCTTCAGCGTTGTCCGCTTTCATACGCCACGACGATTCCGTCTCCTGGCCCTCTGGCTGAGCTGGTCGGGTGGACGCCTAGGGCAGTGGGCAGTGGCCAGTTGGCATCCAGTCCACGGGCGAGAGCAAATGGATATGAATGCGGAGAAGGTATGAATGCGAAGAGGGGATGAATGCAAAGAACCGTCCCGAGTGCAGCACACCCTCTGCGTCTCCAGCGGACTCGGCATTGCTGCTGCCGCGATAAATGTCTGCCACTGCTTGGAGAGCGGTTTTTGTTTTTCCGCACCCTCAAAACCAGTCGATGCTGCCGAGCATGGCGAAACACAAGGTGTGCGGATAAGTGACAGCCCATCATCTGCGCATGTGGTGGGTGGTGGACGTGGGCCAGCGTCAGCGCAGAAACGCCGACAGCTGGCTCAAGCCTCCCCTTCCCTGCAGAACTTGCAAAACAAGCACAACCGATTGGAGGCACGCCACTTGCATGTGTGTGTGCATAGAGACGGCACATACCGTGCGGACTTCCTATCACAATCTCACAGCGACATCCAACCCAACGCCCCGAAACATCTCGCACACCCCCTCCGGGCAAGCAGAAGACCGAGGACCAGGCGGTGGTGGGACAAGCACCACGTCGAAACGTCGCAGGAGGCTGGAAACGGCGCCGGCAGTGAACAATAAAAAGCAACGACACCAAGCGTCACCCCAGCCAACCCATTGGACGCCCGTGTTTCTCCATGACGGCATATCCATCCACTGGCAGCAGGCGAAACAGGTTGCTCAAGGAGTAGATACTAGTACATCGAGTACATAGATAGAGTACACATATATGTACTCCAGTACTGGCGCCGTTCCCCTTGCATGCGGAGCGATCCCTTTCTCCGTTACATATGTCGAATTCTTCAGCTGCAGGGGTAGTTACGACTGGAGCCGGCGGCAATCGTTTGTTTTTATGTATGTATGTATGATGCATCTTCCTCCTCAGCTCGGTCCGCCGAGAGACGGAGGCTTCCGCGGACGAGGAGGAAGTCTCGGAGAGGCAGAGAACAGTCGGACTTGCGGAGCGGGAAGCAAGTGGCGCACAAGGCACAAGGCCTCACTCGATACTAACCAAAACGACTCCTCGTCTCCGGGGGGTGTGAATAACGCAGCTGACTGGCTGGCGGTGTTTGGCGAATCGTGGATCAGCCTTCCCCACGCGCGATGGGATCGATGTGTGCAGCATGCCCGCAAGTGCCTCCTGGATCAGTGGTGTACGTATGTAAAGGGAGGGCATCCCACGGTTCGAGTTCGTTGCCGGCGCAGTGTCCGACGAGGTCGGGGGGGGGGCGGGCAATCCGGCGAGCGCGGCGACGACGATGCGATGTAGTTATTTGGAGACCATGCCCATGGAATGCGGAGACACCGCCCCAACCACGTGCGGATGTAGTTACTCTACATAACTACATAGAGTAGATATGCATCGGTTAACTCAGGTCCGAAGCAGGTAACTAAGTTCTGGACAGCACACAGCTGGAGTAAATTTTCCCAGGCTCCCAGCTCGCAGCTCCCGGCAGGGCATCGCCAACCGTACGAATGGAGCCCGATGGCCGAGGTGTCCAATTTCTTGCCGCTGATGAATGTCGCCAGACTGGGAGATCGGATCCGCCGTTGCGCGTAGGGCATAACTAGTTGCGCCTCGAGCGAGGACGACTGAGGCGGGTAACTAGTTAGCTGTTGCTGCGATCGCGCATTGGACTTGGGAATGGCTGGAAAGAGCAAAGGCGTCTTCTTGCACGGCACTCGTCCCGGTCCGTCGTCGCTGCCAGGTACAGTTGCATGTATGTATGTATGTATGTAGATAAGTACACGCGGGAGATCGTCGCAACTAGTTAGTTATATGCATGCGTGCTTATCTATGTGCAGATCGAGTCCATCTAACTATGTATGTATGTAGATAGATTCTCTGCTTGCAAGCCGAGCTTCTTTCGCCGTTCAGCTTGCTCCGCCATAGATCCTCCTGCCATGAACAAGGCAGTCCTCTCCATTCGACGAGACCGCATGCTCAGCTAACTAACTATTGCCGCTCTCCCTGCCCTACGGACCTGCACCACGCACACGGGACGACGGTTGCTGTATTCCGCAAACACCTGGAAGTCCAACCGGTACATACAATTCATCCACCATCTGTGTCCCGGTGCGCGCTTACACAAGACTGCAGGTTCTGTGGGGTATGTGTGTATGTATGCACATCACGATGGCAAGAGCACGGTGTCATCATTCCGCAGCGATCGCAGCGAACCCCGAAGAATACCCGCAACAGGTACGCATGTACGCATGTACGCAAGGAACACTGCATGCTGCACCGACGGAGGATTCGTCTCAACGGTCCGGCCGGACAATCCCCCGCCCGTGTTGGGCGCGATGCAGTCGTGCTAGGAGTGCTAGGAGTGCTCTTCAGGCGCAGACACCTGTGCATATCTATACGCATCGTCGAGCCCAGCTGGGCTTGTGGTGTTCACGGCCGTGGCATCATGCATGGAACGGAAGAGTGTCCTTTCACCGCGATGTTTCGCCTTGGCTATGCTTGGGCGAGAGAGTTTATGCCACCGGGAATTGGTAATTGGCATTGGCATCCGTACACAGCCAACCGCACTGTCGAAACGCATCCTTCCCTTACCTTCCCTTACATACACTCCCTTGCTCGTCGGTCTCCTCCGTGGTTGCGGGTACATGCACAGGCGCCGCCTGCGCGCGCGCACTTTGGCAGGCAAAGGGCAAAGGGCAAAGGGCGGATGAAGAGAGAGAGAGAGACAGCGGAAAGCGCAGACAACAGACCGGTCTCGGCAGACGGGGCGGCATGGGAAGGGAAATGTTGGGGTCCGCATGTATTGGAAGTTCACATTGCCCGCGGAGGAGTACATAGTGCACACTGTATCACTCGTCACTGAGGTTCAGAGCCACGAACAGAGGAGGGCGGTAGAAGATTCGATGCGATTAACAAAAAAAAAGGTAAAAGATTCGATGGGGGAGCCACGACAAACCACAAGGAGCCGGAAAGATGTATTTATCGCTATTATCTAGATAGGCCGCATGCAATTAATGAATAAACCTTCCCCCCCCCCCGGCAAAAGGAGGAAGAGGGAAAAGGGGAAGTATGTAGGAGATTCGATGCGCTGCTGAAAGTGCCTTGCGAACGAAACACACGCGAACGCGAGCACGAGCCACTACGTATCCCCGCCATCCCGCCGACAACACCAGATGCGTGAGCTTGGTAGTTACCTATAGGCCTACAGGTAGTGGGTACATAGGCCCCGCAGCTCGGCGTCCGCCTGAAGCCAGCACACGGTCTCGGATTCCGGGGGTTCCGGGGTCGGCGGGCGTGTGTGTCCGGAGTGGAGTGGAGTGAAATGGGGCGGTTATCTACATATGCAGCTATTACCCGTCTACGCAGCGGGTAGCAGATGGCTGGTCCTTTCCAGCAACTCCGGAATGGACGGCAATACCAGGCCATGCGGGTCCGGGTTTGCTGGGCGGGGATGATATGTACTTTACATAGCATACCGGTGTCAGCCCTTCGGATACACAAGGCGGCACTGACACAGCAGGTCGGTTGCGTAAGAGGACGCGTCGGTCCGGTGGGCCCACTCGGCATTCGGTATTCGGATCGGATGACGGGAAGGTGTGATTTCATGGACAAGGTTCTGCCATCATTCGCATTGACATGTCCATGATCGTCTTCTTCGCCGCACGCCGCGCGCATTCAGGATCCTAGGCGCGTGAAGATACCGGGCGACTGGTGACAGCGAATACACCGGCAATACGGTGGGTATTCACGACCTAGGACCACCCCCACAGCATACAGCGGCTGTTGACGCGAATGAGAGATTGACTGGAGATTTGCTTCGTATTCCGACGCACGTGTCCGTCGACCTGCGCCACAGTACAGTTTTCACAGCCACGGCCAACACTATAAGAACAAGAAAACCCGCTTTTATTCCCAGTTATGTTGACAGAAAAGAACGCAAGTAAAAGAAAGCGCTTAACGCTTCTTGGCGGACTCCTTGAGGACCTGTACCGCAACATCATAAGTGATCAGCACTTCAGCCTCCCCCCCAAAAAAGACAGGACGAGACAAGACATGTCGGAGGCGTGGGAGACAACGGACCTTCTTGACGATCTTCTGCTCCTCGATCAAGAATGCGCGGACGACGCGGTCGCGGACGCAGTTGGCACAGCGAGAGCCACCGTAGGCGCGCTGGACGGTCTTTGTGGGCTTCGAGACCTGGGCATACTCGCGAGGGCGGAGAGCGGGAATCTGTTCGTATCGAATTTCCACACCATCAGAGACCCCAACTTCCTTACACTTGTCGGCAATGTGGGGACACTCACGCCAGGAAGCTTGATGCCGCAGTCACCACACTTGACGGGGCTGCCCTTCTTCTTGATGTGGAGGTACCGAAGCTTGCCACCGGGGGTCTTCACGACGCGGACCTTGTTGGAACGGGTGTTGTACCTGCAAACGATCACCTGTCAGCCCTGGCACCCCTGCCATCGCCGGTTCGTTCGCCGCCGCCGTTCGTCGGACGGGGTTGCATACGGGTTCCTTCGCCTCTGAACAGACACACACAATCAGCAACCGACTCTCTCTCTTGTATATCCTTCCCCATTTCAGGAACAACACTCACGTAGGTAAGTCTCGTGTCGGCCATTGTGTTTTACTGCAGGTGCTCTCGCCGATCGAAGGTTCGTGGGTTTGTCGTGGGGTCGTTGGGCGTCGGTCGTCGGGGGTCGGGCGACTTCGTTAATTTCCAACAGTATGTTTGCGACGAGAGTCTTCTGTTGTGTGTGGGTTGGTTCACCCTAGCATGCATGGGGAAAGACTAGTCACAGTAGGGCAAGCCCTGCAGAGCCGCACAGCGTATCCCACACGGAGGTTCTCCCAGAGCCACCACAGTAAACGAGGAACGGATAAAATGTACGCCGCCATAGTCTAGATGGGCTGAACGCGAGTATGATTAAACAAAAAAACCCCACAGTATACGAGGAAGAGGTGATTTGTGAATGCAATATTGAGAGGCTATATCGAGAGCGCTGGGTAGCAACCTGATGACCGCACAACAGATCATTCGTGGAGTCCTCATCAATATAAATCTCAATCAATTCGCCCCTAGCCTCGTCTTCGTACACATGATACAACGCAAACATAAGATACAAACGTTCGCAGAAAAAAAACGAAAAAAACGAATGAACGACAGACTATCGTACTTCCAAAACAAGGTGAACAGACGCCATCAACCAACCGTATGCTCTCATTCCAATGAGAAACCTTTCGAATGAAGAAAAGGAAATATGTACAGTAAACCCATTCCACATACAATGAACTCGAACATGCCAAAGGAGGAAATAATGGCGGAGAGGTGGAAGCCAAAAATACTAAAAGGGGAAAAATAGATAATGAACAAAGGCAGTGAAGAAGTGGGGTAGAGAGCAGGAGAAAATGACTTTACGCGGGCGAAACACTCAACTTTTGACAGCATGCGTGTTGACCCTGGCGAAGGGTATTAACACCGATGAAATCTCACGAACAAAGGGCACTTGAAACAGGATGAACAGGGTATTAGGGGAACCACAAGAAACTTCGCCACTTACTGAACTTACTGAAATGCAGCCAAATCGTTAACAGAGATCGCCAGCAATTGCTGCCAGCCTTTAAGAGCAAACTCAAAAGTGCAATTGGCATTTGCAGGATCTGGGGCGAACCTCACCAAGCCTTGCCACAAGATTGCCCAAATCGTCATGAACTCGGTGAGAGTTTCCTTGGTAGGCTTCATGGACGGTAGATGCAACTCTGGAGCCAGCCAGAAACGCCACGAATTCCAGATACGTGCAAGTCCGCTGCTGCTAACCAGGTCGCGAACGTCCGTTTTGCCTGGGTAGAACTCGTCGAATGTAAACCGAATGCAGTTCCAGAGACAAATTTCGATACTCTCAAGGGTGTGTGCCGTGGAAGGTTCCTGAATATTCCTAGAAGCTTCGGGAGAGGCAATCCAGAGAGTGTGTAACAGAGGGACCATGTTAGTCGCGAGGTCCGTTTCGACCCTGAGCAGGAGTAGAGAGACATTGCTCCGAGCTCTCGACTGTGCTGCAATGTTACCGAAGTCGGAGGGATGTTGTGTATGTCCGTTCGGGCGATTAGAAGACGGCAGATCCCTCCCGTGAAAGGTCACCGCGTACCGTGAATCGCAGAGTCCGTTTCTGACGCTTTCAATAGGTGGGTCGGCGTCCGGGAAGTTGACGAAATCTTCCGCTGATGACCAAATACCGGGCGGGCGCGATGGCGGGGTACTTGACTTCTCACTGTGAACAAGAACGTTCATAACCCCGTCAGCAGTAAATGGAGTTCCGTCAAAGCAGACGGCCCATATGCCTGGCCTGGTCAGCGCTAAGCCAGTTCAGCAGAGAAAGGTCCGGACTTACCATACACCACTGCCCTATAGCAGAGGTTCTTGTCATTCGAGAGAATCGCAGTCTTGATACCTTTCTCCTGCTTGACAAAGCTAACAACGAAGTTAGCAAACATTACTCTGGGCCACAACGGGGGAGGGCGCTTACCGACAACAATCAAGGATTGCGGCATCTCCTTTGACGGACTTGGGATCGATGACCTCCTCCCTCATCTGCCCCCAAAGACCGCTCTTCTTCTTCGCCATAGTTTCAAAGCACCAGTTGTTGGCGCGGCGCGCCAACATACCAAGGCCGACCGCTTCGCCGACGCCATCGGCGTTTTTGACGATGATGGTTCGATTGCTCTTCTTCAGACCATCGAGCTCCATGACAGTGGCCCATGGAAGCATCACGACGCATCGCCAGCGGTCGTAAGCCTCCACCAGTTTCCCGACTAGGTGGAGATGTGACAGAATGAAGCTGGTGTCCAACACCAAAACCCACTCCACCACAGATGTCCTCATCGCTGGATGGACAGAAGGCTGTGCACTCATTATCAGTATACTTGGTCGCAACATCAGATGAAGAGGTATCTCACATCCTTGATTCCTTGATCCAGCTGTGCCGGACCGCAACGCCTATGGGTCAAAGCTTGGTTTATCTGATACGCAGCGGCAACATCGTCCAGGTCGTTCATAACGACATCACCATCGGCGTCCTTTTGAGGCTCAATTGGCTGAGGGAAATGGGCACTGCAATACATCTTTCAGTCAGTGAAGTTCCCCGAACCAAAAAGCGATACAATACATACTCAACCGGCGACGCAACCGGAGTGTTCTCGCCCATGACGACGTCACTAGAATCATCGTAGCAGAGTGTTGGTCCGCTAGCCAGAGGGCTGGTATTAACGGTCAGCTGAATGCTGTTCGCACGAACATGGCCACGACGTCCACGACGTCCACCACGTCGAGGAATGGGCCCGAATCCGAGCTGGTCAGCTGTCGAAGAAATAGGGGTTGAAGTTGCCCAGCGGGACGCTTCGAGACCCCGAGTCAAGTCAAAATCGTCCAAGTTTAAGGGAGTGGCCGGACCCAGGATAGTGGACCTTCTGGGGGGGCGAGTCGTCTTCGAATCGTCGTTGTTCTTGTCCTTCGTGGAGACTTGAGATTGAGAAGGGGCCCAGCGGGACGCCCACATGTCGTTCCCCTGCTGCCATGAGGGAACCGAGTTGCCGAACATGGTTTCAATCAACTACAATTAAGGGAAGGGTATGGGGGAAAGTGGGGTAGTAAATGCTGTAGATTACGACTAGGAGAGGGAAGGAGAGGGTGGAGTGAAACAGAAGGGGGCGGAAGGCAAGAGCGGTGGTAGACGGTGTAGTAATTGTGATGGTTGAGGGTGGCAGTTATTATAGTTGAAAGAGAAGGAAAGAGAGAAGGAAAGAGAGACTGGGGAGGATGAGCGGGAAAGAGAGGGTAGGGATGGGAAAAGAGACGGTAGTCGGGGCAGTAGGCCTGAGGTCTGTGGTTATGATTAGAAGATGAAACGGCAGAATCAAAAGGTAGATAGCTTACACGCGCGTTGTGCCGAGGAGCTTGATCGACGCTGGGCCGTACACTAGCTGCTCTACTCTAAGTATATATAAGCACCAACCCACTGCGTCGATGGTGCAGACGTACGGGACAGCCCACGGCCCGCTGTCTTTCGTTCCGTTGGAAGTTGTTTGCTCAGGTGCTGTGGTTCCTTGATAGATATAGCTGAAGGACCAAGAAAAGTTCAGAGGAAGAGCAGCAAAATGCTCTGTTCTTTACCAACAATCGCGAGTGATGCTAGATGCTTGCGACTTTGGTATGCATCCCAGTTTAGTACATAGGTAGGTGATGTTGAGATTCATGCTTTTTCCCAACCTCCGCATTAGATCGCCGGGTAACTAACAAACGTCACAACTATCGCGCGAACGAAACGAAACGCCAACTTCCCCACCCACTTGTATGTACTCACGCCACTGCAACGACCCCCCACTTTCTATATCCCTTCTTACCGAGTCAATCCCATATCCGCGCAAACCAGCAACTCCTAGCTATGGCTGACATGGAGATCGATGATGCGCCCCCCACGGAGGAGCTCCAGACGAAGGGCGGCAGCACAGAGCCCAAGACTACCAGCGGCGCGTTCGCGGTGCGTTCCATCGAGGGGTGGATCGTTCTGGTCACCAATGTCCACGAGGAAGCGAGTGAAGAGGACCTGCAGGAGCATTTCGGAGATTACGGCGACATCCAGAACATGCATCTGAATCTGGATCGACGAACGGGTTACGTTAAGGTGCGTTCTCCGTTTCCACCCACCCGCCATCCGAGCCCATGTTTTTTGACGATTGAACTGACTTGACTCGATTTTGCTCGCAGGGTTACGCGCTGATAGAATACTCGACGCTCCCCGAGGCTCGCACAGCTATCACCCAGGCCAATGGCTCCAAGATCCTCGGCCAGACCATCTCCTGCGACTTTGCATTTGTGCGACCGCCGTCGGGAGGAATGGGTGGGGGTACACGTGGCGGCAGAGGTGGCAGAGGTGGACGAGGTGGTGTGGACCGTGCCGGAGGGAGGCCTAGAAGTCGTTCCCCTGGCATCGAGAGGGCGGACAGAAATGGTGGCGACGGAGACGAGCCGATCGCAGATGCACCCGGCAAGTGAGGAGATATCGTATTCACGCGATCAACGGACTTGGGACATTACCAATTGATTGGCCGCCGACGAACAAAACTACTAGATACTGTGGCCACTACTACTCTCGAATGGGGTGTATTGCTGGATGAATGTGGGATAGAATTGAAAACTCCCTGATGTTCCGGCTGAGATATTCTGGTTTTAGCGTGTATAGACGGCCTACGCGATGCACAGCTGCGGGTTGCCTTTACATTGTACTTCGTGCAGTAGTCAGGAAAGGGGTCCTTCAGCGGCATAACCACTCGTGGTTTGTGATCACACCGTGTATTCTTCACTTTTTCCATTGTTTGGGTCGATCGCCCGAGCGTCCCGTGGATACAAAGCCCAGTCCCTTAATCCCACCCCAGATATATCCTCTACTCTTCGTCGTTCTCCCCCTCAGCCCTGTATCATCCCCCAAATCATCAGCTTAAATTCCCACTGTCCTCACAACCTCTCCATCCCATGAGATTTGAGCACATACTCAGCAGCGACCGCCGACCTCTTGCCGGGGGTGTTGTCCTCCAACGCGGTGCACTCGATCTCGACGTCGACGCCCTTGGGGAGCTCCTTGACGGCAACACAGCTCCGGGCGGGCTTGTGGCCGGAGAAGTACTTCTCGTACACGCTGTTCATGCGGGCAAAGTTGGCCATGTCGGACAGGAAAACGTTGACCTTGACGACCTTGTTGAACGAGCTTTTGGAGGCCTTGAGGACTGCAGCAAGGTTCGCGAAAACGGCTTCGGTCTGCTCCTCGATCGAACCGGTGATAATCGCCCCGGTCTTGTCGGCGGGGATCTGGCCCGACACAAAGACGAGGCCGTTGGCCCTGATCGCTTGGGACTGTGCGGGTGTCAATGGGTAATGGAAGGTGCAAGGGCGTGGGGGTGCATACGTAGGGTCCTGCGGCTATAGGCAACGAGCGTGGTCAGTACGTAGCTGGGAGTAGCTATGATGTCCACGGAGTGCTTACGAGGGCAGGCATCGTGAGTGCGGACCTGTCGTCGCCATTATTAGCAATCACCTCTCCAAGACTCAGTTGCAGTCGCGAGGGCGGCCATACGGGCTTGGGGATGGAAGACATTTCGTTTCTATTGATTCTCGGAACAGAAAGTGTGTAAGCGCAAATGGTGGGTCGCAGAGGAAATGAGATGGAGTGGAAGTAGAGGGGGAAACGCAACCCAAACGATGATGCCATTATCGTTGCTTTTCTTCCCTTCTTAGCTTAACTAGACGGAAATGGCAAGGAAGGCCGAGCGATCTGGTAGGATATTTGGTAGGACGTTGTGGCGGCGGGCTGGCGTGGGGCGGAGCGCGGCGTATCTAGCGGATTGGCGGGGCAATACCGAGGTTAGCGGCAATGTCAAGAATGCGGGGAACATTTTTAACAGCGGCAGAGCATCTAGATGGAAAAAATCCCGTATCTATCTAGGTATTGTATCTGCATGATCGCCCAACGGTTACACATCAATCCCCGGGCGCGGAGGCAAGAACTTATTAGAGATTCCCGTTCATTATTAATTCTTTATCAGTCGTCATTTTAGAAATATCACTGTCTAAGTCTATCGTCATAGTCGTGCTCCATGCGTTATCACTCGGGAGGTTCGATGACCTCATTTGAAGGTCCCGAAGAATCGAGTGATAGCGGCGGCCACATCCCGGATGCCGAAGTCGCTATCCGAATCCGTGGTCGCGTAAAGATGTTTGCAGGTTGCGGTTGTGAAAAACAAACAGGTCCCGGCGTCGATTACTTTCCTTCCGAGGAGCTGACATTGGTTCGGAGCCTAAAGTTCTCTATCCAGCCAATCAATGAGGATTCCATGGTGGTGGTGTCCGTAAGGCGGAGAGTTTGGCCTCAGCACCACAACGTACAGCTCTCACAGTAATTGCGAAGCACCCAACCAACTCGGCATCTTTCCGAGGACATTCCCCCCTCACGGGAACTCTCGCGGCCATGCCGTGCGTACTCGGTTGCTGTGTCCGTGTCGACTCGGCCCATCTCCGGCGGGATAGTTAACAGCGGCACGGTGTGAGAGCGGACGGTAATTGGCAGCAACCATCAAGGCTGTATGATCCTATCCCCTCTGTGGAATCAGTGGGCTAGAGCAGAGATCGCAGAAACGAAATCCATGGCATCTCGCTCTTGTTATACTTCGTCAGATCGCAACGTTTTCGCCTCTTTTCGATCCTTGGCTGGTGTTCTTGTCGTGGCGAGTGGGAGCGCCACACTATTGGTGATCCTCTATTCGCATGCAGCCCATAGCGACATCGGCGTTGGCTACGGCTCGAGCGCGCAAGCCTCAGAGACTGCGATGTGCCATGATCTTAGGTAGATAGGTGGAGAGGCAAAAGATGAGACGTCTTATTTCCTGGAGGCTATAGAGCTAACTACAGGAGCTAACCCATGCCGGTGTGGTCGGTATGCGCTGTAAACGCGCGGTTTTGTCAGCCAAACTCGGGCAACGCGGAGGCGGCGCCAGAGCCTTCAGGGGGGGGGGGGGGGGGGCCTCAAATTTTTTTT